>Ga0170475_104062426_pt1 | contig 14263 bp, 6 predicted proteins | sample Soicark_Litter_5_FD_111474 | JGI IMG/M metagenome (GOLD analysis project Ga0170475, IMG submission 111474) | Avena fatua rhizosphere microbial communities from Hopland, California, USA. Combined Assembly of 48 SPs | reverse complement strand
CCCAAGAGCTACAACATCGGTCCACTCCTGCCAATTGCGAGCGGCGCTCCCGCGTTCCCCGCAAGTCTGGCCTCGCCGCCGCCAGGGTTTGTGCTGCCCAAGCAGAGCATCAATGCGGTTGATCCGGAATTCAGGACGCAGTCGGCCTGGTTGAGCAACGTCCAGGTCGAGCGGGCGCTGAACGACCAGATTGCGGTCACGGTCGGATATGTGAACTCGATCGGACGAAATCTCCCGGTCCTGATCGACATCAACCTTGTGCCGTCAGGTCAGACGCTCGCGGACGGACGGCCAATCTTCTCCAGTGCTCGTGTGGATCCGACCTTTAACCGGATCAATATGTTCAAGTCGATCGGCGAATCCACCTACAACGCGTTCACCGCCTCGCTGAGCAAGCGCATGTCGCATGGATGGATGACGCAGGCGACCTACACGCTGGCTCGCGGCGTCGACAACGCCCCGCTGACCGGCACATATGTTGTCGGGAGCCAGGACGACCGCCTCTCGGACACGACGAATATCGATCGCGACAAGGGCGTGACGCCCTTCAACCAGACGCACACGCTTTCCGTGTCCGCCGTCCTCGCCCCGACGAAGAGCGGGAGTGGGTTTGGTCCGGCGTTGATCAACAACAATCAGGTGGGCGTCATTCTCCAGGCCAACAGCGGTCTTCCGTTCAACATCCGATCGAATCAGGATCTGAACCAGGACGGCGTCAACAACGATCGTCCACTCGGCATCGAGCGCAATGCGGGGCGCCTCGGACGAGTGGTCAACCTGGATCTTCGGTACTCGCGCTTCATTCCGCTCCGTGACTCGTTGAAGGGGGAACTGTTCTTCGAAGCAAAGAACCTCTTCAACACGACGAATATCTCGGCCGTGAATCGCGTCGTGACGACCGACGCGGCCGGCAATCCAGTCAACGTGCTCGTGTTCCATGGCGACGAATATCCGACCGCCGGCAAGAGCGGCTACGACCAGCGGACGATGCAGTTGGGAGTGAAGGTGTTGTTCTGAACTGGGGGTATTCGGAGGTGACGGAGAGAGCGGAGTTCAACACGAAGGGACGAAGTTAACGGGGACGCAACGAAGAAGAAGATTCGGTCATTCCTCCGCGGGCCGGTAATGGCTGGCGTCCGACCCACAGCGAGTCCCGTCGATGGATGGGAGCATCTTTCCTCCGTTCGTCTTCGTTTTCTTCGTTGCTTCGTGTTGAACTCCCGTCCTCCGCCGCCTCCATTCCGTCCGCGATACTATTCACCTATGCGCGCTGCACGGCTTTTTTTCTACACTCTCCTGCTTCTTCTCCTGGCCGTTTCCCTCCCAGCGCAACTCCGCGTCAAGCCAGTCGCTGAACTGCCGGGCGACGTCTCGCTCCGCTTGCTCCTCCGGAAACTCGCCTCCGCCGGAACGTTCATGGAGACCGACGCGCACCCCGACGACGAGGACAACGCGCTGCTCGCGATCATGAGCCACGGCCGGGGGATGCGGACGACGCTGGTATCGGCGACTCGCGGCGACGGCGGACAGAATGAGATCGGCCCGGAGATCTTTCAGGCGCTCGGAGTGCTGCGGACCGAAGAGCTGCTCGCGGTCCATCGATTCGACGGCGCGGAGCAGTACTTCACGCGGGCAGTGGATTTCGGATTCTCATTCAGCATCGACGAGTCGATCGACAAGTGGGGTCACGACGAGATCGTCGGCGACTTCGTTCGCCACATTCGTGCGATTCGTCCCGACGTCATCGTTGGATTTCTCTGTGGTGGGGGCGGTGGAGGGCAGCATCACCAGGCGTCAACCCGGCTGACGCTCGAGGCGTTCCGGGCGGCGGCGGATCCGTCGCGTTACCCGGAACAGCTACGTGAAGGGCTGCGGCCGTGGCAGGCGAAGCGCGTGTTCTGCACGGAAGGATTCGGCGCGCAGACGCAGACGCCCGATCTGCTGCGCGTGACGCCGACCGAATTCGACCCGTTGCTCGGACGGACCTACGCGGAGCTGGGCCTCGAAGCACGGAGCATGCACAAGTGTCAGGGCACGTCGCAGTTGCTTCTGCTGCCTGGTGCGTCTCCCTCCCGCACCTACCGCCTGAAGGACAGCGTGATTGGCGAGGCCGGTATTGCCCCCAAGGACATGTTCGACGGGATCGACACGACGTTAGCGGGACTCGCAATTTACGCCGGCCCTGAGCCGCCAGCGAACCTTGTCAAGGCATTGCAGGCTATCGCGGCCACTGTTGAACAAGCGCAGCAGGCTTCCGAGGCGCGTGGCCCCGCAGCGGCGGCCGCGCCGCTTGTGCAGGGGCTTGCCGCGTTGAGAAGCTTGCGCGCGTCGCTGAGTGGGCAGGCAGGCGCCCTGCAACTGCCTCCGGACGCGCGATACGAGATCGATTTTCGACTCGCGCAGAAGGAGCCGCAGTTTGAAGAAGCGCTTCTATTGACGCATGCCATTCGTCTCGAGGCGCTCGCCGACGACGGGACGGTCATCGTCGGACAGAGCGTCAAAGTCTCGGCGTTGGCCGGCAACAATGGCGCAGCCGACGTGACGTTGAAATCGGTGAGCCTCTCCGGTTTCAGCACGCCGGGCGACGGCTCATCGAAGGGGACGGTCTGCGTTCCCGCGACCGGGGCGATCCAGCCGGGACGAGCGGTGCCGTGCGAGTCGACGCTGCGCGTCGCAGACGCGCCGCTGTCAACTCCGTACTGGACACCTCGCCGCGACGCGGCGCGCTACGACTTCGATCGCGACGTGCCGTTCGGAGTGCCATTCAGGCCCAGTCCGTTCCACGCGAGGTTCGCGCTGACGATTGCCGGCGCCGACGTAAGCATCGACCGAACGATCGAATTCCGCTATAGCGACATTGTGGCCGGCGAGAAGCGAATGGAACTTCAGGTGGTTCCTCCCTTCGCCGTTCAGACGACACCCTCGATCGCGGTGATTCCTGCGGCAGCTGAAGCATCCTCGAGGGAGGCACAACCATCCGGACTCAAAGCAGAGAGCGAGGCTGGCGCGGCGGCTCCGCGAACAACGAGCGGAGCCCGCGTTCGGACGATTGTCGTGACCGCCACCAACAACGTGAACGGACCGGTGAGTGCAACGGCATCGATTCAAGTGCCGGCCGGTGGGACAGTCACACCGGCATCGGCGCCCCTGCGGTTCGAGCGCGCCGACGAGCAGGTCACGGTTTCTTTCAAGATCACCCCTCCTGTGCGCGGTCCTGCTGGTGAGACGATCGCCCAGGCGATCGTGTCGGCAGCCGACATGACGTCGCGGGCCGGCTATGAAGTGGTTGAGTACCCACACATCCATCGTCGCCACGTCCTCGAACCGGCGGTCACGCGTGTGAAGGTGATCGATGTCCGCATCGCGCCGGGTCTCCGAGTCGGCTATGTCATGGGTGTCGGCGACGAGATGCCTGCGGCCATTCAGCAGCTCGGCGCTGAGGTCCATCTCATCGACGCCGCGGATCTCGCGTCTGGAGATCTCAGTCGCTACAACGTCATCGTCACCGGCGTTCGCGCATACGAGCGACGACCCGATCTCCGCGCGCACAACAGCCGCTTGCTGGAGTACGTGCGCAAGGGCGGCGTCCTCCTGGTCAACTACAACAAGCAGGAGTTCAATCAGGCGCAGTACGGCCCATATCCAGTGAAGAATGGCCAGGACCGCGTAACCGATGAGAACGCGCCGATCGAGATTCTTGCCCCGAAGCATCCTGTATTCAACGTTCCGAATCGAATTGGACCGGAGACCTGGCAGGGCTGGGTGCAGGAGCGCGGGACATATTTCCTGGCGGAACGCGACCCGAAATATGTCGATCTGATCAGGACCGCGGATCCGTTTCCGTTGAATCCCGGGTGGAAGACCGGGGCCCTCGTCGAAGCGCAGTACGGCCAGGGACGGTGGATATATATCGGGCTCGGATTGTGGCGCCAATTGCCCGCCGGAACCGACGGAGCGTACCGGCTGCTCGCCAATCTCCTGAGCTTAGGGAAGCGGTCCGGGAGGGACGCGGTTGGAAAGAAATAGCCTGGCGAACGAGCGCGCGAGTGAGCCCCACGCGACCCGTCTTCGCACCGACGGATCGACCGGTACTACGGCGAGGCAAGGCGTGAGAAAAAGGACGCGAGCGAGCGCAGCGAAGCGAGCCACGCGAACGGAGCGATCCGACGAAGCGGCTCACGAGAGAGCGTGTGGGGGAGTTCGAGGGGCGAAGCCCCTCGGAAGTAAGTGATGCGCTTCTCGCCCGAATACATCGCGTGCGTTCTCACGACGAATTTCGAAGATGCGAAGGCGCTATTTCTCGCTCCGCTGATGCGCATTCATTACGCGCATCTGGTCATGCTCACGGAGCAGGGGATTGTCCCGCCCGCACACGCGCAAGCGGTCCGCGACGGGCTCGATCGCATTTCGCTCTCCGACATCCGCCACGCGGAGTATGACGGCAGCTGTGAGGATCTCTTCTTCTTTGTCGATCGGCTTCTGGTTCACGCCTGTGGAGAAGAAGCTGCGGGCCGGCTGCACACGGCGCGTTCGCGGAACGACATTGATATGACGATGTACCGCATGCAGCAGCGTGCGTCGATCGTGTCAGTGTACGAGAGCACGCTGCGCCTGCGGGAGGTTCTCCTCAAACAAGCCGATGAACATCGTGAGGACGTGTTCGCCGCGCACACGCATACCCAACCGGCGCAGCCAACGACGATGGCGCATTACCTGCACGCCGTCGTCGAGCAACTCGAGCGCGATGCGGTCCGGCTGCGCGCCGCCTACGCGACGACGAATAGAAGTCCGCTCGGCTCCTGTGCGATTACGGGAACCGGTTTTCCCATTGATCGTCAGCGCACGAGCGATCTGCTTGGCTTCGATGCTCCGACCGGGAACACCTACGGCAGCATCGCCACCGTCGACTACTTGCTCGAGAGCGTGTCGGCGGCGTCTGTGCTGCTCGCGGGACTCGGTCGCGTCGTCCAAGACCTGCTGCTGTGGTGTACCACTGAGTTTGGGTACTTGCGGCTTGCCGACGAGTTCGTTCAGGGCAGCAGCATCATGCCGCAGAAGCGCAATCCCGTCGCGCTGGAACATGCGCGGGCGATCAGCAGCAAGGCGCTCGGCCAGGCGAGCGGCATCGTCGTTGCGGTGCATAACACGCCGTTCGGCGACATCGTGGATACCGAGGATGACCTGCAACCGCTGGTGTTCGCGATGTTCAATGACTCGGATCGCGCCGTCCGGCTCGTCGCGGCGGCGATGAGCACCGCCGCCTTCGATCGGGAGCGTCTTGCGGCGCGCGCCGAGCAAGGCTGGATTACGGTGACCGAACTCGCCGACACGCTGACGCGCGACGAGGGCGTGCCGTTCAAGACGGCTCACACACTTGCCACCCGGCTCGTGGCCGAAGCCGCTCGTCGTCCAACTGAGCCGCGTGTCAGGTTGCTGCGCGATGTGTCTCAGTCGTTGCTCGGGCGACCGATTGAGTTCGATGATGCCCGCTTGAATGAGGTGCTCAGCGCGCGACACTTTGTCGAAGTGCGAAAAACGCAGGGCGGCCCTGCACCATCAGAGATCGGCCGGGCGCTGGCGCACTCGCGCAAGCTGCTCGAGAGTGATTCGAGGTGGTTGAGCGATACGCGCGGGAAACTGGAGCGAGCGGACCAACAACTCACCGAAGCCGCCGCCGCGCTCTGATTTTGAAGGCTGCTAAAGCGTGACCACCCAGTGATGCCCTAATTCCAAGGGCAACGTACGCAGCAAGGTGTCGACCAGCCCTGGCCCATATCGATTGATGAAGTACACGAGGGTGAGCGTGCGTTCCTGCGGATGGCCGAGCGGAAAGATCTGGGCCTGGGCGCGTGTGAACTGACGGCGCAGTGTTTCGTCGCGGCGCTTGGCCGCCTGAATGACCTTTCCCTGGAGCGACTTCAAGTCGTGCTCCATTTTCCCCATCGTCGTCTTCGCCGCGCCGGCTAGCGTCGGGTCGAGCGCGGGCATGGCGTCGATGACGCGCTGCAGCGCGGCGCGAAGCGCATCCTGCGCGTGCTTCAGCGATTGCTCAATCTCCGGAGGAAGCTGTGATTGAAGGAGCTGATTGAGGCCCGATTCATCGCGCGATCGAAGCGCGTCAAGCGGCACCTGATGTTTGTTGAGGAATCTTGCCGCACCACCGTCGACCAGCGTCGCGCTCGCCCTTGGATAGATGAGCGGCATCGGAATGCGGAAGTGCTGGTAGACCTCGCGCAGTTGTCCGAGATACGCGAGCTCGCTCGGGCCAGACACGTAACAGATGGTAGGGAAGAGCGTGTCCTGCACCAGCGGCCGCAGCAGCACGTTTGGACTGAACCGGCCCGGGTTCGCTCGCGCCTCATCCAGCAGGGACGCGAGTCCGACAGGCGTGTCACCGATGAAGAACTGTTCGCCGTCCCGACGTATCGGTTGACGCGCGCCATTGAGGTGAAACAGCGACACGCTGCCCGGCTGTGGCACCACCTGCGGCTGATGCCCCCGCGCGCGCAGTTTTTCTCCGCCTGACGCGGCGAGGGCGGCGGTGCGTCCGGGCGATTCGAGTTCGCGCACGAACACGGAACCCGCGAGCCGCTTCGCCGCCGGATCGGCAGATTCGAAGACCACCAGGCCGTGAGCTCCAAGCACCGATTCGATCCAGGTCGAGAACGCTTCCGCCATTCTCGCGCGAGGATGATAGGCGGCTCGCAGATCATCGGCGACCTTCGCGCTGAAGTCTGTGCTCGAGAGGATGGTCAGAAGCTCGTCGATCGACGCTGCGATCCGATCGTCGAGGGTCAGCTGCGCGATCGGCAGGTCCCCCGCACCATCGATGTCTGGAAGGGTGATGGTTTTTGGCTGGAACTCCGAGTCCAGCACCGTGCCGCTGCGGATTTCCTCCCAGTCGTGATCCTCCGCATCGACCCAGAACACCGGAACCGCCGGCACGTCATGGTCGGCGGCAATCTTCTCAGCAAGCTGTATTGCGGTGACGGCCTTCAGCAATGTGAAGAGCGGCCCGCCAAAGACTCCCGCCTGCTGACCAGTCGCGATGACGACGGTGCGCGGATCGGCGAGGCGAGCTGCTGCCTCCCGGGCCTTGGCCGGGGCGCCGCGTGCCTCCTGCTGCGCCGCCAGGATGCCGGCGATAGCTGGATCGCGCGGCTGCGCGCGCGAGCGCGAGATCGCCTCCCGCCAGGCCGACGGGCTCGACGGATCCCCGGCAAACAGGTCGCTGAGGTTCTGGAAGTTGAATGCGTATTCGCCAACCAGCGGCCGGATCCAGTCAAGCGTGCGAACGTCGACGCCCGGCGGCCGGGACTCGTCCACAGCCGCCGCTGCAGGCGAGCCATCGCGGTGTGAGGCAGGTAACTCGGACAACGTCTCGTACTGTGTCAAAGTCCGTGAATAAGTCAAGAACGGCCTGACGTAGTTCGACGCGCCACGATCGACGAAGGATCCCGCGCTTCAGCTTCGGGTGTGGAACGATCTGTGCTACATTTTTTCGTCCCTCCCCGGAATGACCAGAGACGATCCGGCTGCCTTCGTTCCACCACCTGCATTCGGACCGTTCCGGGTCCTGCATCAAATTGGTATTGGCGCGTTGGGTCCTGTGTTCCGTACTTACGAACCCACACGCGATCGCCTTGTCGCCGTAAAAGTGTTCCGGCTCGATGTGCCCCCCGAACAGGCGCAGTCGCTCGCCGACGAACTGGCGCGATCGGCCGATGCGGGTCTGTTCCATCCCTCAATCGTTGAACCGATTGCCGCGGGTGTCGAAGGGACAACGGCGTATCGCGCCGAGGAATATGTCGCCGCCGAATCTCTTGACGTCGCGATGCGTCATTACGCGCCGGCGTCGCTCGATCAGGCGTTACCCTTTTTGACCCAACTCGCCGGCGCGATCGACTTCGCGCGCGCCGCAGGCGTCGGACATGGCGGACTGCACCTCCGCGACGTGTTCGTGACGCCTGACGAAGCGCGTGCCAGCGGATTTGGCATTGTCGAAGCGCTGGAACGCGTGGGCGTGCGCGCCCCGGTGCGCCGGCCATACAGCGCGCCGGAACGGATTGCTGGCGAGGAGTGGGGCACGCCGGCCGACGTATTTTCGCTGGCGGCGATCGCATACGAGTTGCTGACTGGCAGACGTCCCTCGGGTGCGGGAGAGCAGATCGGCGGCGTCGCGGGAGAGAACCTTGCCGCTCACGCGGCAGCGATTCGGTCGGTACTGGCGCGCGGGATGAGTGAACAACCCGGTCAGCGCTTTCCCACAGCGCTGGCATTCGCCTCTGCGCTGGAAGCGGCCGCGAGAAGTGGCGGGGCGGATGCAAAGTCGGTCACCGTCGGGGCGGCTCCGCTCCCTGTGGCGCCGGTCGTCGGCGCCGCGCAGTCCGCGCTGCCCGTCCCTCCACCGAGCCCATTCCAAGACGCGACGCGAGAGACCAGGATAAAACCGATCGACGACGACATTGCTGTCGAACGGGACGAAGATACGGCACACCATGTTCTGATGCGGGACGTCGAGGAACCCGCGCCGACGCTCTTCGATGACGCAGAGGAAGAATCTGCCGCTGATCTGGCGCTTGGGAGCGGCCTGACAGCCGCCGCCGACGTACCACGGTGGAAACACGATCGGGCGAAGACCGTCGATGACGTTGCTGCGGGTCCCGCCGCCGCGAATCAGTTCCGGGCGGCACGACACGAGAACCGGGTGTTCCCGTCCGCGCTCGGCGACGATGGGTTGACGCCGCCGGCCGAGCGTCCACGGCCGGTGATGCTGCCAATCGCATTTGGCGTGATCCTCGGTCTGCTGGTTGGCTTCGCGATCGGATACTGGCTTGCGGGCCGTGAAAGCGCTGTGCCTCCGGCGACCGCGGCCGAAACGCCGGCATCGAGTCCGGCACCACCAGCCGCTCAATCGCCACCGCCAGGCCGGGCGTACAGCGAACAGGCGGTGCAACCTCCCGCGACTGCGACGAATGGGGCGCGCGGCGAAGCGCCACCGGTGCCGAGTGATGGGCCTGCGGTCGCCACACCATCGCCGACCGCGAGACCCGTGCCGCCGGTTGTCAGCACCGCGCGTTTGACGGTGCTCTCGACACCGTCGCGCGCCGGCGTCACAGTCAATGGAAAGTGGCGGGGACGAACGCCGCTGACGCTCGATGCGCTGGCGCTCGGCGTCTACACGGTCCGCGTGGTGCAACCTGGATTCGCCGCATCGAACGAAGAAGTCACGCTGACCAACCGTCAACCGATGCGGACGGTGTCGGTCCGTCTGCAGCCGGTCACGGCGCGCAGCGCCCCGGCTCCCAGTGGAATCACTCGATCGGCGGCGAACGGTCGCCCGGCGCCGCCTCGCGAACCTGCGGCGCAGACCTACGCGGGTACGATTTTCGTCGACTCGCGTCCCAGAGGGGCGACTGTCTTGATCGACGGCAAGCCGGTCGGCACGACCCCCGCGAGCATTCCAGACATTCCGATTGGGTCACACGTGGTGAGACTGGAACTTGCAGATCACCGCGCCTGGACGACCAGCACACGCGTCGCCGCCGGAGAGCAGGCACGCGTCACCGGATCGCTCGAACGCATACGATGAGAGCTACACTCGCACTCGAAAATGGTCTGTGGTACGAAGGGGACGCGGCGGGTGCTGCCGGAGAGGCCGGCGGCGAAGTCGTGTTCAATACCAGCCTGACGGGGTACCAGGAAATACTCACCGATCCGTCCTACTCCGGCCAGATCGTGACGATGACATGCCCCGAGATCGGGAACTACGGCATCGCGCCGGAGGATGGTGAGTCGCGCGCGCCGCAGGTCGCCGGGTTCATTATTCGCGACGAGTCGCCGGTCGCCAGCAACTGGCGCGCCGACAGCACGCTCCGCGACTACCTGGTGCGAAACAACGTCGTGGCGATCTCCGATATCGACACGCGCGCGTTGACGCGCGTCCTCCGGTCGGCAGGCGTCATGCGTGGCGTGATCGCAACCGGGGAAGCGGATCCGCGGGCGCTGGTTGAGAAAGCTCGGAGCCTCGCGCCGATGGAAGGCTCCGACCTGGTTCGCGGGGTGACGTGCGACACGGCGTTCGACTGGAAGCCGTCGACGCCGGATGAATTCACCCCCTCGCCCGGGCGGCATGCGAATCATCCGCTGCGTGTTGCCGCGTACGATTACGGGATGAAATGGAACATCCTGCGGCGATTCACCGCCTATGGCTGCGACGTGCGCGTGTATCCCGCAACCGCGCCCGCCTCGGAGCTTCTGGCGTCGAATCCAGACGGCGTGTTCCTGAGCAACGGTCCTGGCGATCCCGCCGTGCTCGATTATGCCGTGCAGAACGCGCGCGACCTCGTCAAGGCGGACGTGCCGGTGTTCGGCATCTGTCTCGGCCATCAGATTCTGTCGCTCGCGATGGGTGGATCGACATACAAACTCAAGTTCGGTCACCGCGGCGCGAACCATCCGGTGAAGGAACTCGAGACCGGCAAAGTTGAAATCACCTCCCAGAATCACGGCTTCGCGGTCGATCCGGACTCGCTCCCGAAGGACGTCAAGGTCACGCACGTCAATCTGTACGACGGAACGGTCGAAGGTTTGCGGCATGAAACCAAGCCGGTGTTCTGCGTGCAGTACCATCCTGAGGCAGCCCCTGGTCCACACGATGCCGACTATCTGTTCCGGCAGTTTCTCGACGAGATGGAAAAGCGAGCGTAATGCCCAAGCGGACTGACATCAAACGGGTGCTCGTGATCGGCTCCGGCCCGATCGTGATCGGCCAGGCCTGCGAGTTCGATTATTCCGGCACGCAGGCGTGCAAAGCGCTTCGCGCCGAGGGGCTCGAAGTCATCCTCGTCAACAGCAACCCGGCGACGATCATGACCGATCCGGAAATCGCGGATCGCACCTACGTTGAACCGCTGACGCCGGAGATCGTCGAGAAGATTATCGAACGCGAACGCCCGGACGCGGTGCTGCCGACCGTCGGCGGGCAGACGGCATTGAACCTCGCCATCGCGCTCGCCAAACGCGGCACGCTCGAGAAGTTCGGCGTCGAGCTGATTGGCGCGTCGGTCGACGCGATCGACCTTGCCGAAGATCGATTGAAGTTCCGCGACGCGATGCGGGAGATTGGCGCCGACACCCCCGAGAGCCGCTACGTCGGCAACATGGAGGACGCGCTCGCGTCGGTCGACGAGCTGGGATTTCCGATCATCATCCGCCCGTCTTTTACGCTCGGCGGAGTGGGTGGTGGGATTGCCTACAACATCGAGGAGTTCCGCGAGCTGGCGAGCCGCGGGATCGATCTCAGCCCGGTTCACGAAGTCCTGCTCGAGGAGTCCGTCATCGGCTGGAAGGAATTCGAGCTCGAGGTGATGCGCGACTGCGCCGACAACTTCGTCGTCATTTGCTCGATCGAGAACGTCGATCCGATGGGCGTGCACACCGGCGACAGCATCACCGTGGCGCCGGCGCTGACGCTGACCGACAAGGAATATCAGCGCATGCGCGACCTCGCGCGCCGTATCATCCGGCGGGTCGGCGTCGAGACCGGCGGATCCAACATTCAGTTCGCCATCAACCCCGAGAACGGCCGGATCATCGTCATCGAAATGAACCCGCGGGTGTCGCGTTCGTCAGCGCTCGCGTCAAAAGCGACCGGATTCCCGATCGCGAAAATAGCGGCAAAGCTGGCGCTCGGCTATCACCTCGACGAAATTCCGAACGACATCACGCGTCTGACGCCCGCGTCATTCGAGCCGACCATCGATTACGTCGTGGTCAAGGTTCCGAGGTGGACGTTCGAGAAGTTCCCGCGTGCGGACCGGACCCTCACGACCCAGATGAAATCGGTCGGCGAGGTGATGGCGATCGGGCGGACGTTCAAGGAAGCGTTCATGAAAGCGTTCGCGTCGCTGGAGCTTGGCGCCAGCGGCCTCCTGTTTGGGGAGAACACGCGGCGGACCCACACCGGCCTGACCGCCGAGGAGGAAGAAGGTGCGCTGCAGCGTGAGTTGAGCGTCCCGAACGATCGGCGGATGTGGGCCATCTTCCGCGCGTTCGATCGCGGCTGGACGGTGGACGAAGTCCATGAGCTCACCCGCATCGATCGATGGTTCCTCGTGCAGTTCTCGCAGCTGGTCGAGCTGCAGCGGTCGGCGAGCCTGGTCGGGCTGCGCGGGATCGCGCGCGACATGCTGCGGATGCTCAAGCGTGCGGGGTTCAGCGATCGTGAGCTTGGGCCTATTCTCGGTGCCGACGCCGAAGCGGTTCGAAACGCGCGTGTCGAACATGGCCTGCGGCCGGCCTACAAGCGGATCGATACCTGCGCGGCTGAATTCGAATCGTTTACGCCGTACTTGTACGGCACCTACGAACAGGAGTGCGAAGCGGATCCGACACCCAGGCAGAAGGTCGTGATCCTCGGCAGCGGACCGAACCGCATCGGGCAGGGCATTGAATTCGACTATTGCTGCTGTCACGCGGCGTTCGCCCTGCGCGAAGAGGGGTTTGAGACGGTGATGGTCAACTGCAACCCCGAGACGGTGTCGACCGATTACGACACGGTCGATCGCCTGTACTTCGAACCGCTGACGCTTGAATCCGTGTCCTCCATCATTGCGCGCGAGGAGGAAGCCGGCGGCGAGGTGTCCTGCGTCGTGCAATATGGCGGTCAGACGCCCCTGAAGCTGGCGCTTTCGCTGCAGGAGGCCGGCATCAAGATTATCGGCACGTCGCCTGATTCGATCGATCTCGCCGAGGATCGCGAGCGCTTCGCCCAGCTGTTGTGGGATCTCGGCATCCCGCAGGCTCCCAGCGGCGTCGCGATGACTCCCGAAGAAGCTCGCGATGTGGCCGAGAAGATTGGGTTCCCGCTCGTCGTTCGGCCTTCATATGTCCTTGGTGGACGGGCGATGGCGATTGTCTACGACATGGCCGCGCTCGATCGATACATGATCGCCGCGGTGTCGGTGTCGCCGGGTCATCCAATTCTGATCGACAAGTTCCTGGAGGACGCGGTCGAGCTCGACGTCGATGCGGTGGCGGATGCGACGGGCGCCGTGGTCATCGGCGGCATCATGGAGCACATCGAAGAAGCCGGCATTCACTCCGGCGACAGCTCGTGCGTCATTCCGCCGTACAAGGTGATCGACAGGCACGTGGCCACCATCCGCGACTACACGAGACGGATCGCACGCGCGCTGAAAGTCGTCGGCCTGATGAACACGCAGTTTGCGATCAAAGACGATGTGATCTACGTGCTCGAGGTGAATCCTCGTGCCTCCCGCACGGTGCCCTATCTGTCGAAGGCGACCGGCGTGCCGCTCGCGAAACTCGCCGCGAGGGTCATGATCGGGCGAACGCTCGATCAGCTCGGCTTCACCGAAGACCTCGAAGTCTCAGGATTCTTCGTCAAGACCCCGGTGTTTCCGTTCGTTCGATTCCCCGGAGTCGACACGATCCTCGGTCCCGAAATGAAGTCGACCGGAGAAGTCATGGGCGGCGCGGCGACGTTCGGAACGGCCTTCGCCAAAGCGCAGATCGGTGCCGGCATGCAGCTGCCAACCGAAGGCACGGCGTTCATCAGCGTCAACAACCACGACAAGCCGGCGGTCGTGCAGATCGCGCGGGACCTGCGCGATCTCGGATTTCGCCTGGTCGCGACGCGAGGAACGGCGAGTTATCTGCGAGCGCACGGCCTGAACGCCGACATCGTGTTCAAGGTCAATGAAGGGCGTCCGCACGTCGGTGACGAGATCCTCAACGACAAGATCCAGATGGTCATCAACACGCCGCTCGGCCGTGAGTCGTTCTTCGACGACCGGACGGTCCGGCGAATCGCGATGATGCACGGCGTGCTTTCCATCACCACCCTGACTGGCGCCGCCGCCACCGTCAACGCGATCAAGGCTCTACGGTCCGAGGGCCTCAGCGTCCGGGCGCTGCAGGAGTATCACGCAGAAACGACAACGCGTAAGGCGTAACGCTGCGGCAGAATCTGCGCGCCGGCGCCCGGCGCGTGGCGGTCACGATCGATTTCCGGCCCGCTCTGGCCGCTTTTTCCGGCTGTCTCCACGATTTCACTGAATCGTCTGAGTTCAGCGCACGCGTTGCATGCATTGCGGCGTGCGTCTGCCCGCCGCGCTGGTCGCTATTCCGCTGTTTGCCGGCTGTGCGGCCGGTATCTTTTTGGCCGACAGCGCCACTCCCGGACTTTCTTTCCGCATTGCGTCGGCATCGCTACTCGCCCTGATCGCGGCGCTTGCGT
>Ga0170475_106136710_pt1 | contig 14268 bp, 14 predicted proteins | sample Soicark_Litter_5_FD_111474 | JGI IMG/M metagenome (GOLD analysis project Ga0170475, IMG submission 111474) | Avena fatua rhizosphere microbial communities from Hopland, California, USA. Combined Assembly of 48 SPs | reverse complement strand
TGCGGGCGATGCATTGCAGTACGATTTTGCATCGATCCCGGTTACATCCGGTCGCAAGCTGCGCGTCGTCGGCAATCTGCCGTACAACATTTCCAGTCCGTTGTTGTTCCACCTCGCGCAGATGGCGCCGCAGGTGCAGGATCAGCATTTCATGCTGCAAAAAGAAGTCGTCGAGCGCATGGTTGCAGAACCCGGCAGCAAGGCTTATGGGCGCTTGTCGGTGATGCTGCAATGGCGCTATCACATGGAACTGATGTTCATCGTGCCGCCGACCGCGTTCGATCCGCCGCCGCGTGTCGAGTCCGCCATTGTGCGCATGATCCCGATCGCGCAGCCGCTCGTCTGTGAGCAGGCGAAGCTGGAGCAGGTGGTATTGAAGGCGTTCTCGCAACGGCGCAAGGTGATACGCAATTGCGTCGCCGGCATGTTTACCGAGAATGAGTTGATCGACGCCGGCGTCGATCCGCAGGCGCGGCCGGAAACGGTGGCGCTGGCGCAGTTTGTGGCGCTGGCCAATCGCCTGACATCCCATTGAGTAGTCGTTCGACAATATAGTCTGCATGTGGCATAGCGACATGCAGACTACATTCAAGGTTGTTCAATCCGCTCTGCGCTCGATTAATTCAATTTTGTACCCATCCGGGTCCTGCACAAACGCGATGACCGTTGTGCCGCCTTTGACCGGCCCGGCTTCGCGCGTGACATTGCCGCCTTGTTCTTTCACGGTCGCGCATGTCTTATGCGCATCTTCCACTGCAATCGCGATGTGACCGTAAGCGCTGCCGAGCTCGTATTTATCCACGCCGTAGTTGTACGTCAATTCCAGCTCCGCATGCTCCGGATTTTTGCCATAGCCGACGAACGCAAGTGTGTATTTCTGATCGGGCCGGTCGGTGGTGCGCAGCAGCGTCATGCCGAGCACCTTGGTGTAAAAATCGATCGAGCGTTGCAAGTCGCCGACTCGCAGCATCGTGTGCAGAATGCGCATCGTATTCTCCAGGAAGATTTCAAATGAATTGGCAATTGCATACGCTCAATGTATGCAACCGCTACGTCCGATAGCATATACCGGGAACGGTCAAAAGATCGGCAGCGTCTCCGGCGCATGTTCGCGCAGCGCTTTTTTCGCGGCTGAAAATTCGGGAAATACCGATTGCACGGTCGCCCAGAAACGCGGGCTATGGTTCATCTCGCGCAGGTGCGACAGCTCGTGCGCAATCACATAATCGATCAGCGGCAGCGCGAAATGGATCAGGCGCCAATTGAGCCGGATCTTGCCGTCGGCCGTGCAGGAGCCCCATTGCGTCATCGCCGACGATAATGCGAACGAGCGATAACTGACATCGAGCTTTTCGGCGTACAAGGGCAGACGCTCGGCAAATACGCGCCTGGCTTCCAGTTGCAGCCATCCTTGCACCCGGTCCTTCAACTGCTGTTCTGTTGCACCGGCCGGCAGGCACACCGTCAACTCGCGTGTCGTATCGTCGTAAGCGACGCCAGCCGCTTGCGTCGCACGAATGCGCAATGTGAGATCCGCCCCCATATACGGTAGCGCCGCGCCGTCGCACCATTGCATTTGCGGTTGCAGGCGGCGCGCGAAGCGCTCACGGCGCTCGTTCAGCTTGTTGAAAATCCAACGCTGCTTTTCGCGGATAGCACTTTCGATTTCGGCCAGCGTGACCCACTTCGGCGCCGTAATGCGCAAGCCGTCATCGTCGATCAGAAATCCGATTGAACGCCGCTTCGATCGCAGTAGTGCGTAATCGAGTACATGTTCGTTCAGATGAATGCGGCGTCTGCCATTGCGCGTGGCAGTGGGGTGTGTGGGCGGCGGTGTGGTCGGTTGCGTTGGCATTGCCGGTTGGAGTCCCGCCCCCGATAAATGGTTCGGCGCGGGATGGTCAATACGCGGTTGCGATGAAAAATCCGGCGAAAAAAAGTCCAATTGCAGCGCGAGCTGATGCGGGTCAGGCGATGTCTGGCGGAGCAGTTTCAAGGATTTTATATTGGCTGGAATTTGTTGGGGACAGAGTGCCGCTTCGCTTGACTCTGTCCCGCAATATCATTTGTACACGCGCGGTGAAATTACGCGCATTTCGGATTCTATCCAATTTTCGACTTGTTGCATCAACTCTGTTGCGTTCAAGCCTTCCGGCGAAATCGGTTTGCCGATCGATACGGTGATCGTGCCGGGTTTTTTGATGAATGAATTTTTCGACCAGCATTCGCCGGAGTTCATCGCAATCGGTACCACCGGCGTCTTGGTTTCAATCGCCAGGCGCGTGCCGCCGCCTTTGTATTTGCCTTTTTCGCCGACTGGAGTGCGTGTGCCTTCCGGGAACATGATGATCCATTGACCATCGGCCAGCCGCTTGCGGCCGTGCGTCACCACCTGTGCGAACGCATCCCTGCCTTTGTTGCGATTGATCGGTATCATGCGCAGCAGGCCCAGCGCCCAGCCAAACAATGGAATGTAGATCAACTCTTTTTTGAATACATACACCAGGGGACGCGGCATGAAATACAAATAGAAGATAGTCTCCCATGCCGATTGATGCTTGGACAACAGGATCACCGGCGCATCAGGCAGGTTCTCGTAGCCCTTCACTTGATAGCGGATTCCGCACACCACTTTCGCGGCCCAAATCACGAACATATTCCAGCGCGAAGTCCAGAAATAGCGTTTGTTGTACGGCAGCGGCGCACACAAAAAGCATAGCGGCGCCCAAATCAGGGTTGCCACCACCATCAAAAGCATGAACAGCAGCGAACGCAGGAACAACGTGATGCGTAACATCGAATCTCCAGAATGAGTGTCAGGATTGGTATAAGGCGATTGAATAATGTATTTCGGTGCATGAGCCGGCACCGGCAATATGGTTTTTGCGCTGTTATGCGGCGACTGAGTTTTCGGTAGCGGGACGCAGCAGATGGTCGACGGCTTCCGCCAGGTTCCGGTAAATCGTCGTGCCCGGTGGCAGACCGCCTTTTTCGCGCGTTTTTTCCCCTTTGCCGGTCAACACAAGATAAGGCTCGCAGCCGACCACGAAGCCGGCCTGCAAATCGCGCAGCGAATCGCCAATCGTCGGTACGCCTTTCAGGCTCATATCGAAGCGCTGTGCAATGGTATGCAGCATACCGGGTTTCGGCTTGCGGCAATCGCAGTTGTCGTCCGCCGCATGCGGGCAAAAAAAGATCGCCTCGATATCGGCGCCGACCGCCTGCGCACACGTATGCATTTTCTGATGGATTGCATTTAACGTCTGCATGTTGAACAGGCCGCGCGCGATACCGGACTGGTTGGTCGATACCACCACGCGGTAGCCGGCTTCATTCAGGCGGGCGATCGCTTCCAGCGAACCGGGGATGGGGATCCATTCGTCGGGGGTTTTGATGAAAGCATCGGAGTCATGGTTAATGACGCCGTCGCGGTCAAGGATAATCAGTTTCATGCTCGATCTTTACAAGAATGGCTTGCCATTATCGTGATTGTTCGCCCTTCTTCCTCCGGGCTGAGGTTTACCCACAAGTTTGCAGGCGCGCTCGGCTCCCTTCTCCCGCAGGCGGGAGAAGGGTTGGGGATGAGGGTGATCGTAAGAGGAGCGGCCTTGACAAACACCCTCACCCCAACCCTCTCCCGCCTGCGGGAGAGGGAGCTTTCATGGCATTGCACAGATGTGTAGATATCCATGCTCCTGCAGGCGATAGAGGAGGAAGGGCGATTGTCACACATGTATGCAGAGTGCTGTAAGTCGGCGCAAGATCAAGCCGCCAGTTTCGAAATATCGGCGACCTGATTCATCATCCCATGCAGGCTGGACAGCAGCGCGATGCGATTATTGCGCAGTTGTTCGTCTTCAGCCATCACCATCACGTCATTGAAGAATGCATCGACATTGTCGCGCAATTGCGCAAGCGCCTTCAAGGTGCCAGCGAAATCGCCCTGCGCGAATGCGGCATCGACCTTTGGTTTTAACGACGTCATCGCGGCATACAAACTTTCTTCCGCTGCTTCGCGCAGCAATTCTTTTTGCACAGTGCCGGCAACGCTTTCGGTTTTTTTTCAGGATATTCGTGATGCGCTTGTTGGCGGCGGCGAGCGATTCCGCTTCTGGCAATTCGGCAAATGCTTTTACTGCGTTCAGCCGCTCGATGATGTTATCGAGCGTGTCTGGGTTTTGTGCAACGACGGCTTCAATTTCGTTCGGTGCAAAACCGCGTTCGCGCAACAGACCGCGCAAGCGATCAAGCATGAAGGCGATGACATCCGTGGCCGGATTCTTGAAGTTGGCGTTGCCGGCGAACAGTTGTGCGGCATCCGCTAGCAAGGTGCCGACAGATAGCTGCAAGCGCTTTTCAATCAGCATGCGCAACATGCCCAGAGCATGGCGCCGCAATGCGAACGGGTCCTTGTCGCCGGTCGGCTGCAAGCCGATGCCCCAGATGCCGACCAGTGTTTCCAGCTTGTCTGCCAATGCGACTGCGGTGCCTGTTGGCGTGGCGGGCAGCGCGTCGCCGGCAAAGCGCGGCTGGTAGTGTTCGGATGCGGCTTGTGCGACTTCTTCGTGCTCGCCGTCGTGACGCGCATAGTAGGTGCATGATGCCTTGCAGTTCGGGGAATTCGCCGACCATGTCGGTCAGCAGGTCGGCTTTGGCCAATGCCGCGCCGCGTTCCGCCAATGCAACGTCGGCGCCGAGCGCTTGCGCGATTTTTCCGGCCAGTGTCTTGACGCGTTCGGTGCGTTGCGCCTGCGTGCCGAGCTTGTTGTGGTACACGACGTTGGCCAGACCAGGTAAGCGATCAGCCAGTTTCTTTTTCTTGTCTTGCTCAAAGAAAAATTTGGCATCCGACAGGCGCGGACGCACCACGCGTTCATTGCCGCCGATGATGTGTTGCGGATCTGCGGTTTCCAGATTCGACACGATCAAAAAGCGGGAGCGCAGCCGGCCATGAGAATCGGTCAACGCAAAATATTTCTGGTTGGTTTGCATGGTCAGGATCAAACATTCCTGAGGCACTGACAGGAATTCCTGCTCGAAGTGACATTCATACACGACCGGCCATTCGACCAGCGCGGTGACTTCATCGAGCAATGCTTCCGGCATCAGCGCCAAGTCGCTGCCGGCACGATCGAGCAGTGCAGCGCGAATTTTTTCCTTGCGCGCAGCGATGCTCGCAATGACTTTACCTTGCGCTTCCAGTACGGCACTGTAGTTTTCGGCATTGGTCATTGTGAGTTCGCCTTGCGACAGGAAACGATGGCCAAGCGTGGTGCGGCTGGCCGCCAAGCCGAGAACCGCGATTGGCACAACGTCAGCGCCGTGCAGCGCGATCAGCTTGTGTACCGGGCGCACGAATTGCACGGTCGATCCATCCGGACGCTGATAGCTCATCACCTTCGGGATCGGCAACTTCACAATCGTTTCTTCCAGCGCGACTTGCAAACCCTCGTGCAGTACCGAGCCCGGCGCGGTATAAGTGTAAAAAAAACTTTCCGCTTTGCCGTCGACCGCGCGTTCCAGTGCGCTGACCTTGATGTCATCGCCCTTGATGGCAGCGGCCAATGCGGCGAGTTTTTTCAATAGCGGCGCGCTTGGCTGGCCTTCCGCATTCAGCGCGACCGATACCGGCAATACCTTTTCGCGGATCGACTTGTCCGGCGACGTGGCGCGCACCTTGGTGATCGAGACCGCGAGGCGACGTGGCGTTGCATATGAGGTGGCGACCGAATCTGCTTCGAGAAAATCGCGTGATTTCAATCCGTTCAAAATGCCGGCAGCGAATGCGTCGCCCAATTTGGCGAGCGCTTTCGGTGGAAGTTCTTCGGTGAGAAGTTCGACTAACAGTGTTTGGTTCATATCTAGCCTGCGTTTTTCCCGTCCTCACCCTCATTTTCAAGGGGAGGGCCGGGGTGGGATGGGTTCTTAGTCTTCGTTTTTCCCGTCCTCACCCTCCCTTTCAAGGGGAGGGCCGGGGTGGGGATGGGGTTCATCAGTCAATTGCTAAGAAAACCCATCTCCCACCTGGCCTCCCCGCTTGAAGGGGGAGGAACCGGGAAGTGGTTGTTATTTGAGAAATCGTTATCCGCTCAGGCTGCCTTGCGCGAGTCGCCGCACATCGGGAAGCCGAGTTTTTCGCGCGACTCGAAATACGCTTGCGCAACCGCGCGCGACAAGTTGCGGATGCGGCCGATATACGCCGCGCGTTCGGTGACCGAAATCGCGCCGCGTGCATCGAGCAGGTTGAACGTGTGTGCCGCTTTCAAGATCATCTCGTACGCAGGTAATGCCAACGGGATTTCCAGCAGGCGCTTGGCTTCCGCTTCGTAATTCGTAAACAGCGAAAACAGGAATTCGGTATTCGAGTATTCAAAGTTGTAGGTCGATTGTTCGACTTCATTTTGATGGAACACGTCGCCGTAGGTCAGGTGCTTCTTGACGCCATGCTCTTCCCATTCGGTCCACACCAGGTCGTAGACGTTTTCGACGCCTTGCAGGTACATCGCGAGACGCTCGATGCCGTAGGTGATTTCACCGAGCACCGGTTTGCAGTCGAGGCCGCCGACTTGCTGGAAATAAGTGAATTGCGTGACTTCCATGCCGTTCAGCCACACTTCCCAGCCGAGGCCCCACGCGCCGAGCGTCGGATTTTCCCAATCGTCTTCGACGAAGCGCACGTCGTTTTGCTGCAGGTTCAATCCCAAGGCTTCGAGCGAGCCTAAATACAGGTCGAGAATATTTTCCGGTGCCGGCTTCAGTACCACCTGGTACTGGTAGTAGTGCTGCATGCGGTTCGGGTTCTCGCCGTAGCGGCCGTCTTTCGGGCGGCGCGAGGGCTGCACATAGGCAGCGCGCCAGGGTTCCGGTCCGATTGCGCGCAGGAAGGTTGCGGTGTGCGATGTGCCGGCGCCGACTTCCATGTCGTAGGGTTGGAGCAGGGCGCAGCCTTGCGCATCCCAGTACTCTTGCAGCGTGAGAATGACTTGTTGAAATGTAAGCATAGTGGGATTTATTCGCTCTCGCGCTATGTTAGAGCGAGGAAAGTGGCTAAAGCCCTTGATTTTAGCGGTTTTTGCGATTCAAAAACCACGCGGTGCCTAATAACAGCATGCTTAGCCCGACAATGACGGTATTTCCATAAAGAATATATGGCGTAACGCCTTTGTAACCTTGCACCGAGGCGGTCAGCACGCCGCGCGAGTACGGCGGCAATTGCGCAAGGACGCGGCCTTTTTGATCAATCACGGCGGTGGTGCCGGTGTTGGTCGCGCGCAGCATCGGGCGGCCGGTTTCCAGCGCGCGCATTTGCGAAATCTGCAAATGCTGCGGTAACGCGAGCGAATCGCCGAACCAGGCGATGTTCGACACGTTGAGCAAGATGCTCGCTTGCGGCGTGCCTCTGAAGTAGCCGGCGGCGATTTGTTCTGCAATTTCCTCGCCGAACAAATCCTCGTAACAGATGTTCGGCAATATCCATTGGCCCTTTACCGCAAACGGCGATTGGAGCACCGAGGTGCGCATGAAATCGCCCAGCGGTATGTGCATCATGTCGACAAACCAGCGGAACCCCATCGGAATGAATTCGCCGAACGGCACCAGATGATGTTTGTCGTAACGGTACTGGTATCGCTGGTCGGCATTCGTCGTCGCGTGCGGCGCCAGTCCGATCACGCTATTGGTGTACTGTCCCCGCCCGTCGCTGACCGGGATGCCGATTGCGAGATGGCTGTTCGATTCTTGCGCGTATTGCGATAGGCGCGACAGGTAATCGGGTGGCAATTGGTTCACCAGCAGCGGAATCGCGGTCTCGGGCGTGGCGATCAAGTCGGCCGGCGCCTGGCGGATCATGTCGTGGTACATCAAGAGCGTCGCGACAATATGCTCGGTTTCGAACTTCATTTCCTGCGCTACACTGCCTTGCAAGAGCCGTACTGAAATCGGTTGACCGTTGACTTGGGTCCAGTCGACCGTCTTCAAGCCAAAACCGGTAGCGAGAATTGACACGACCAACCCGAGCGGCAGTTTTTTGGAGGGTAACAAGGCAATGCACCCGGCAATCACGGCGGCCAGCCAGCCGAGTCCATAGACACCGACGATCGGCGCGAAGCCGGCAAGCGGACTGGCGGTATGGGCATATCCCGCGCTGACCCATGGAAAGCCTGTAAAAACCCAGCCGCGCAGCCATTCAGCCAAGGTCCACAGCGACGGGAAGATCACCAATAGCGCGACCGTGGACGTTGCCAACCAGCGTTGCCTGATCCAGGTTGCACCTGCGATGGCGAGCGCCGGAAATGCCCCCAGCAACAGCGCCAGCAGCGCCACCGCAAGCGCCGCCATCCAGCCCGGCATGCCGCCATAGCGATGCATGCTGATGAAGAGCCAATACACGCCGCATGCCGACCAGCCGAAGCCGTATGCCCAGCCGATCAAGGCGCTGCGTTTGATGGAGGAGGTGCGGGCGATAACGCTGAACAGCGATGCCAGCAGCACGATTTGCAGCGGCCACCAGCCGAACGGTGCGAAGGCCAGCACATTGAGGGCGCCGGCCAATGCAGCAATGAACAATTGGGGTGTGGCGCTTAAACGGATATTCACGCGGTCGGTAGCCTGCTTTAATTGTCATTCCGAATGTCGGTGAAGCAGGAAATGACGGAAGGTTATTGATGGGGCTGATGTTAAATCGAATTACGCCTGATCGGAGCAACGTAGTAACAAGTAACCGAGCAAAATTATTTGTGATTTCTACGCGGGATTTTTGTAGGAGCGTTTCTTTTGCGTGACTACTTAGAACAGTTTGCGCTCCGATGCAAGGTAGGGTGTGCCCCGCGCACCGGTGCTCTTGCGACGGTATCGGTGTACGGGGCGCACCCTACAGTGATTTGCAATTTGCGACGAGGCTTCTACACAGGCGCGATTTCCGGCAGCTTTTCAACCAGCAGCACATGCACTTGCCGCGCATCGGCGCGCAGCACTTCGAAGCGCAGTCTGCCGATGTCGAATACGTCGCCCTTGTGCGGTACGCGAGCCAGATGGTTGGCGACCAGCCCGCCGATGGTGTCGACATCCTCATCGGAAAAATTGGCGCCCAGTTCTGCATTGAATTGCCAGATTTCCGTCAGTGCTTTCACGCGCCAGCGCAAGCCGTGCACCCCGTCATTGATTGCAAGAATGTTATCTTCCGCTTCATCGAAATCGTATTCGTCTTCGATGTCGCCGACAATTTGTTCCAGCACGTCTTCGACGGTGATCAGGCCGGCAACACCGCCGTACTCGTCGACCACGATAGCCATGTGATTGCGGTTGGCGCGGAAATCGCGCAACAGGACATTCAGACGTTTCGACTCGGGAATGAATACGGCAGGGCGCAGCATGTCGCGCACGTCGAACGATTCTTCCGCGTAATAACGCAGCAGGTCTTTTGCGAGCAGGATGCCGAGCACCTTGTCGCGGTCGCCTTCGACTGCGGGAAAGCGCGAGTGCGCGGTTTCAAGCACCATCGGCAGCCATTCTTCAATCGGCTTGGTGATATCGACCATGTCCATTTGCGAGCGCGGGATCATGATATCGCGCGCCGACAGGTCGGAGACCTGAAATACGCCTTCGATCATCGACAGCGCATCGGCATCGATCAGATTGCGTGCGTGCGCGTCGTGCAGGATTTCGAGCAGTTCGGTACGGCTTTCCGGCTCGGGAGAAATCAGTGCGGTCAGACGTTCGAATAATGAGCGGTGGGGTTTGGCGTCAGGGGATTTGACACCACTAGGGTGATCTTGCATATGGCGTGATGCCGTTGGTGCGACGTTGTTTTAGTGACTAATAGGATACAACAAATGCGCAATGAATCCAAAAAATACGGATCGGGTCAGTAAGTGGTGTCATGTCATTTTTCAATGAAATTGAAACATGCATTAGTGGGTCGCTGGAATGATGGCATCGTCATTTCGCCGCATTAATCTCTGTTGGAGAAGCCGGGCGCTTCTCGTATTCTGTTATCAAATAATCTACCGCATCAACAGGCAACGTAGGGATTCGCCAAACCCAGCGATGTCAAAATCTCAATTTCCAGCTCTTCCATTTCCTCTGCCTCTTCCTGATCTTCATGGTCATACCCTTGCGCATGCAAAACGCCATGGACAATCAAATGCGCAGTGTGCGACTCGATCGATTTGTGTTGCTCGCTCGCTTCGCGTTGCAGCACATCAGTACACAGGATGATGTCGGCTTGCGTGACTTCGCTGTCTTCGCCTTCAGTGTAGGCGAAGGCCAGGACGTTGGTCGCATAATCCTTGTCGCGATAGTCGCGGTTCAACACTCGGCCTTCTTCGGCGTCAACAAAGCGGATCGTCAATTCGGCCGGCGCCAACAGTGCTGCTTGTACCCAACGCCGTATCTGCGTACGGGTGATGGTGTCTTTCAGGCGCGCATCGGGATACTGCACCGACAGCGACAATTTATTTTTTGACGGCATTTTTGCTGGAGGCGGATTTGGTTGGGGTACTTGCTGCTTCATAGGCATCGACGATGCGCGCGACGAGCGGATGGCGCACTACGTCGGCACTGGTGAAGTGCGTGAATGCAATGCCGCGCACGTCCTTGAGGACCTGCACCGCATCGATCAGACCGCTTTTCTGGCTGCGCTGCAAATCGATTTGCGTCACGTCGCCGGTCACCACTGCCTTGCTCCCAAAACCGATGCGCGTCAAAAACATCTTCATTTGTTCCGGCGTCGTATTCTGCGCTTCGTCGAGAATGACGAATGCGTGGTTCAGGGTGCGACCGCGCATGTAGGCGAGCGGTGCGATTTCAATCGCCTGCTTTTCGAACATTTTTTGCGTGCGGTCGAAGCCGAGCAAATCGTACAGCGCGTCGTACAGCGGGCGCAGATACGGATCGACCTTTTGCGCCAGGTCGCCCGGCAGGAAGCCGAGCCGCTCGCCGGCTTCGACGGCGGGGCGTGTCAGCACAATGCGTTGCACGGCATCGCGTTCCAGCGCATCGACTGCACACGCAACGGCCAGATACGTCTTGCCAGTACCGGCCGGACCGACGCCGAAGGTCACGTCGTGTTCCAGGACCGCTTTGATGTACTGGGCTTGATGCGGGGTCCGGCCGCGCAAGTCGTGGCGGCGGGTTTTCAATACCGGACTTTCGGTTTCCATGTCGACCTCCGGCGTTTTCACTTTGGGGTCATCCGGGGCGACAGGCGGCGCGGCCGGTGACCTTGCGGCACGCTGCTCAACCAATGCCAGTTGCACATCCTCGATCGACACGACTTTATTGGCGATCTCATAGAAATGTTCGAGGATTTCGACTGCACCTGCGGCATTGGTGCCGCCTACGATAAATTTTTCGCCGCGCCGGAAAATCGTCACATCCAGTGCCGCCGAAATCTGCCGCAGGTTTTCATCCATCGGACCGCACAGATGCGCAAGCCGCTTGTTGTCAAGCGGCTCGGGAATGAAATACAGTGGATGGGAGAGGGGTTTGCTTTTCAATTTATCTTCGCAGGGTATGCGCAATGATTGAGTGGATGTCATGCATCTTGCTTCCTCCTTCTTCCGTCCGCGAGCGAGAGAAGAAAGAGCAATCCAAATCTATTGCTTGACGGCGACTTCGCCGCGCAGCGAGTACGCGAAGCTTTGCCGGATCGTCACGTCCAGCATCTGCCCGATCAGGCGCGCCGCATTCGGGCCGCCATCGAAATTGACGACGCGGTTGTTTTCGGTGCGACCCTGCAATTCATTCGGATCTTTCTTCGATGGGCCTTCGACCAGAATGCGCTGTACCGTGCCAACCATGTCATCGCTATATCGCTTCGTATTGTCGGCGATCACTTTTTGCAGGCGCTGCAGGCGTTTCAGTTTCACTTCGTACGGCGTGTCGTCGGCCAGATTGGCCGCCGGCGTGCCGGGACGCGGACTGAATATGAAACTGAAACTGTTGTCGTAACCGATGTCGTCGATCAGTTTCATCATCGCCTCGAAATCCGCTTCCGTCTCGCCTGGAAAGCCGACGATGAAGTCGGACGAAATCGCAATGTTGGGACGCACTTCACGCAGACGGCGCAGTACCGATTTGTATTCCAGCGAGGTATAGCCGCGTTTCATCGCCGCCAGGATGCGGTCGGAACCGTGTTGCGCCGGCAGGTACAGATGATCGACCAGCTTGGGTACCTTGGCATAGGTGTCGATCAGGCGTTGCGTGAATTCTTTCGGATGGCTGGTGACGAAGCGGATGCGTTCGATGCTGTCGAATTCTGCAATGTATTCGATCAACAGCGCAAAGTCCGCGATCTCGCCGTCGGCCATGGCGCCGCGATAGGCATTCACATTCTGGCCCAGCAGCGTGATTTCCTTCACGCCTTGCGCGGTCAGGCCGGCGATTTCCGCTAATACATCGTCGAAGCGGCGCGATACTTCTTCGCCACGCGTGTAAGGCACCACGCAATAGCTGCAATACTTGCTGCAGCCTTCCATGATCGATACGAATGCGGTCGGACCGTCGACCTTGGCCGGCGGCAGATGGTCGAACTTTTCGATTTCCGGAAAACTGATATCGACTTGCGAGCGGCCGGTAGTGCGCCGCTGATTCAGCATTTCCGGCAGGCGATGCAGGGTTTGCGGGCCCAATACCAGATCGACATACGGCGCGCGTTTGACGATCGCTTCGCCCTCTTGCGATGCGACGCAGCCGCCGACACCGATCACGAGATCGGGCTTGTCGCGCTTCAATTCGCGCAGGCGGCCGAGATCGGAAAACACTTTTTCCTGCGCTTTCTCGCGCACCGAACAGGTGTTCAACAGAATCACATCGGCGTCTTCCGGTGTGTCGGTCTTGATGAGGCCTTCGGCGGCATGAAGCACATCGGCCATTTTGTCCGAGTCATACTCGTTCATTTGGCAACCGAAGGTTTTGATGAATACTTTTTTTTGCATGAAATTCTTTTGCGGCTAGTTGTTCTTTTGCGATGACAGAGGGCGACTCGCTTCGTCCTTGCTCAAAATCCAGACGCGGTCGATGTCGCCTTCCAGATTTTCCGTGTAATTGACGACAAATTCGGTGTCGCGTAAATACACCGCTTGCTCGATCAGATTGTCTTCGTTCCGGATACTCGCACCGGCGGACAGGTTGCGTGTTTCACCATCGATCATGATCGCCGGATACCGCGCCGGCGACATCGTGCCGCGTTTGGCCGCTGGCGGAAACGGGCGGTCAAATGCCTGGGCTGCAAGCGTTGTGACTGCAAACAAAAAACCGATCAGGAAACGTTGAGTCCACATGCCAAACTCCGTTTCATTCAAAAAATGGTTTGTGAAAACTGCGCGTTGCGACAATCGGGAACGATGCACTGGAAATTCTTGCTTCATATCTGAAAAATCAGTTGAATCAAGCACTTGCGCGAAATTTTAAGGGCGGTGAGACTGATTGATATGGTCGCGAAGTATACCATTAATACGGGGGCAAGCCTTGTGTTGCTGCCATTTTCGCCTTGGACAGGGCCAGGCCGCGCTCAGTAGCTTTTGATACCAATGTGAATCGCGACTTCATCAGCACTTCGATACTCCTCAAAGTCTGTGGCGAAGCGGCGGATGATTTTCTCGTTCTTTTCGAAGAAGGTCCAGACGCGCATCCATGCGCCAATGACTGCTTGAGGCATTGGTCCTTTTGCTTCGAATACGAGGTATTCACCTTCTTTGATATCTACTGTCGTAAACTCGGAAGGAGAAGGCGGTGGACCTGATATCGCCATGCCTGCGGTTACGGTATAGAAGCCTGAAGCCTCCGATTCATAATGGGAATAGACGCCAAAAACTGGTGAATTGGGTATTTGGTTCGGCACCCGTGTTAAAACGCCATCCCTGAAAAACCGTTGCCATAAAGAGGGTAACTTTGCGCTCGAAGGGTTGAGCTCGTCGCTATTAATGGTGCGCACGCCAATGCCGGCGACAGAGAAAGAAGAAATGGTGATGCGTTTTGGTTCCATGAATCGATGCTCCATATTTGAATGCGACGATATGCCTTGGTAGTCAGTCAAGTTGAATCGGCGGGCAAGAAATCGATGGATTTTTTCGTCTGGCAAGGCGCGAGGAGGCCGCATAGCGAGCTATGCAACGACGAGCAACGCTGCCAGGCGGAAAAAGACGCGATTTATGCCCCTCAATTCAGCTTGACTGACTACTAGTACTACTGCGTCATAAGCTTTGGGAGCAAGGACTGGCGCGAATTCCAGCGCGTTGCATCTAATCATTTTTCCTCGATTGCAGAGGG
>Ga0170475_105931423_pt1 | contig 14270 bp, 10 predicted proteins | sample Soicark_Litter_5_FD_111474 | JGI IMG/M metagenome (GOLD analysis project Ga0170475, IMG submission 111474) | Avena fatua rhizosphere microbial communities from Hopland, California, USA. Combined Assembly of 48 SPs | reverse complement strand
TCTCCTCCAGGCCATTACCGTTCCCGGTCAGGGACATGCCCCCATGCTGGAGGGCAGCCTCGTGGAGATGATCGAGGACTTTGTCGAATCCGTCGACGAGCAGGTCCGACCCTAGAGCATTTCAGGTGAACTGGATCCGGTTCACCGTCGGAAATGGGTCAGAGACAAAGACGAGAGCCGATTCCATCTGAATGGAAACGGCTCTAGCGAATATTGGCCACTTGCATGATGCCGGTCCCTACCGCGGCTTGGTTCATATGCATGGTCTGATTCAAAGCTTGAAGGAATTCACGACGGAAACGATCGGCAGAGAATCGGGAAGCGTTCTGATGGCACGCTTCAGGACGTATCATCCCGGTGTGCAGCTCGAAATGCTCGACCGCGTCCTTAACGGATTGTACGGTCTGGTGCTTGAAAAGCACCCCGGTTGCTCGGTCGCTTTCCCCGAGATTCCGCACGATGTCACACGCACCCCCCCGATTGAAGGCGATCAGGGGAGTGCCGCACGCCTGCGCCTCAGCGAGCGCGATTCCGAAGTCTTCGCACCCGGCGAAAACCATCGCGCGAGCCTGCGCAATCGTTTGCTCGTATTTGTCGCGCGGCAGATACCCTGTGAAAGTGATGTTAGGTCCAGCTATGGCCCTTAGCTGCCTCGCTTGTTGCCCATCGCCGACAACCAAAAGGCGTCGGGTCGGCATCTCGGTGAATGCTTTGATCACGAGGTCTGCGCGTTTGTAGGGGGCCATGAACGACGCGGCGACGTAGTAGTCATCCTTCTTCTCGACAAGAGGCAGGGACTCGATGGCGACGGGTGGGAACACGACCTTGGCGTCCTTGCCGTAAATGCGCCGTATCCGGGCCCGCACGTAATTCGAATTTGCCAGCATCATGTCCGGACCGTGTGCGGTGCGAGTGTCCCAGGTTCGGAGATGGTGAAGGAAGTACCGGTACAAGAGGCCGGTCGGGCCAAACCCGAGACGTCCCTGCTCAAGGTACGAGAATTGCTCATCCCATGCGTATCGGATTGGACTGTGAACATAACAAAGATGGGGCTGATCCGGCCGCGTCAGCACACCTCTTGCGAATGCGGCGGATGATGAAATCACAACGTCGTAGTTCGTGACGTCGATTTGCTCCACTGCGATCGGACAGAGAAAGAACAAAGACCGATAGTAGCTCCGAACCATCGGAAGGTTGTTCAACCGAGATGGATGAAACGGAATTCCTGGGAAGTACCGCTCTTTGTAGCTGTCAGCAAGAAAATCGAAGAGGGTGAAGACTTCGGAGCTTGGAACGGCTTTGCAGATCTCGGCGACGACACGTTCACCCCCCCGAAACGCAGGAAACCAGTCATGAACGACGGCGACTTTCGAGTCGGGGCGCAGCATCGAAGAGCGGGCCGCCACCGGAGAGAGCGCCTGCGCAAGTGGAGCGAAGGCATCTTCGCGCAGAGGCGACTGGGAAAAAGACATTGGGAGGTTCAATTTAATCTACGCCGAGTGGAGTGTTCGTGTCCAAATCATGGTCTGTGACTGGACCGGACAACAGAGCGGTAAAGGTCGTAAACCGCTCTCCAAAGTTTAGGGACGGTACTGCTTTCGAGCGCGAATTTCGCCCACTAGCCATACCTCACTGTCCGATAAGGGCGGTTGAGAGAGGCCCTCTTGGACAGTACGAGTCTGAGAAAGGGGCAACGAATGTGTGAAATAGCGAGTATGGCTGTCCAGAACATCAGGGCCGAACGATCGCTCGGTGCGAGCGTCGGAGGCATTCCCCGATGAGGATTGCCGTAGTGATCGCCACGCACGGTCGAAAGGCGATGGTCGGGCAACTGCTTGCGCATTTGGAGCATCAAAAGCGCCGCCCTGACGAAGTCATCCTGTCGGTTCCAGATGCGAACGATGTTGACGAACCTTGTAAGAGCCAGCTGCGTCTAAAGACAATTATAGGGCCGAAAGGACTCTGCCGTCAGCGGAACGAAGCTCTCGAATACGTGATGTCCCGTTTCGACGTCGTCACGTTCTTCGACGACGATTTCCTACCAGCTGACGACTACCTGGCCCGCCTCGAACAACTGTTGACGGCTCATAAGGACTGGTCTGTGGTCACCGGGCTTGTGATTAAGGATGGTGCGCGAACTACGCCGATATCGTTCGTCGCGGGCGTCGAGGCACTGAAGGACCCTTACCGCGGCCGGAGTGCCGACATCGCCGACGCGGTGTACGATCTCCCGGGTGTTTATGGGTGCAACATGTCAATTCGTGTCAGTGCAATCGGCGATGTTCGCTTCGACGAACGGCTCGCACTGTACGGGTGGCAGGAAGACGTGGATTTTACCAGCCAACTCCGGTCCACCGGACGGGTCGTGCTAGCGACCGCACTCTGCGGCGTGCACCTCGGAGTGACGAATGGACGAGTGAGTGGTTACAGGCTCGGCTACTCGCAAGTGGTGAATCCTATTTACCTGATTCGGAAAAGGACGATCGGACTTGCCTATGGTCTGACGCTGCTCTGCCGAAACTTGGCATCGAACGCCGTTCGTAGCCTGTGGCCAGAGCCGCATGTTGACAGGCGCGGACGGTTGCGGGGCAACCTGCTCGGGCTTGCCCACATTGCAATCGGCCGGGTCGAGCCAGAGCGCATTCTCAGGCTGTGAGCAATCCGAGATGAGGTGCGCTCGCTTTTCGACGATGAACCGGCCTCATGCCATTGCTATATGGTATGGTTCGCGGAATGAAGCGAACGTTGCCAAGCGGGCTCTGACGGGATCTCGCAGGCCGGCATGGGCGTATTTGGCTATGGCTTCTTGGGCCGATCTTCCAGGAGCAAGGTGACCAATCGATGCAGCTTTCCATCCCGGGACTTCTGGTGTGCTTACTACTGTTCCTGGTAGGCTACGTGCTCCGTGGTCGTCCCCTCATCATCTCGCTCTTCGCATCGTTTGCTTTTGGAACCACTGCCATCGTCAACCTGCCTGCTCTGGGCGGGGCCTCGCCTTTGATCTATGTCGTGTTCGCGATTCTAATATTGATCGTCACCGCCTTCAAGAAGGGAGCCGTCAGGGATCTCGGCACCGTGTTTGCGGTACATCGAACGAGTTTCGTCGTTTTGGCGCTCCTCCTCTATGTATGTGCAAGCGCTATCTTGTTGCCTCGCCTCTTCCTAGGCGAAACGAGCGTGTTCATAACGAGGTCGGGTGGCGCTTCAGGCGTCCTGGAAGTACCACTGGCGCCGACCGCCAGCAATATCTCTCAGTCGGGGTACTTCGCACTCGGCGCTTTGATGTATTTCGCGACAGCCATTCTGCTGACGCGTTATGAAGCTTTCGAACTTCTTCGAAAGGGCTTCGTGATTTGGGCCTGCTTTCATGCTGGGCTCGGGCTGATCAACTTCGTCGGGACAACTGTTGGCGCAGGAGATGTGCTGCTACCGCTTCGGACGGCCAACTATGCGATGCTGACGCAAGTTGAGCACGCTGGATTCAGTCGGGTCGTTGGCGGCTATCCGGAAGCATCATCCTTCGGATCGGCAACGTTCGGCTGCCTGGCATTTACCTACGCGTCCTGGAAGGTGAACAAATCTCCGTTGATGGCCGCGCTTTCGGCAATCCTTCTGATGCTCTTGCTCATGTCGACATCGACTACGGCGTACCTCGCCCTTGGGATAGCGCTCGTCCCACTCGTGCTTTCGGTGGCTTATTCCCTGGGGATAGGAAAGCTCACAAAGCCCGATGTTTACGTATTGGCTGCTGCTGGTCTCATCGTCGTGCTTACGCTCTGTATGTACGTTTACAACAGCCGCACTTTCGATCCGATATTCCGACTTATCGACGAGACGCTCGTAAGCAAGTTCGAATCCGATTCTGCAAAGGGACGGGCTTATTGGAACGCCGTGTGCTTTCAGGCATTCCTCGACACCAACTTACTTGGTGTCGGAATGGGTAGTTCGCGCGCCTCGAGCTGGCTCATCGCTGTTATCAGTCAAATTGGACTGCCGGGCGCTTTGCTGTACGCGCTCCTCATTTGGCAACTTGTTCGAGATCCGGTTGTGCAGGATGCGGCCGGTCTTCCAATCCAGGCGCTTTATAGGGGCGCACGCGCGAGCGCCCTGTGCACCATATTGGCGGCAGCCGTCTCCGGGGGCTCAGCGGATCCGGGCATCGGAGTCTTCATGGCTCTAGCTGTCGTGCTTTCATGCCGTCGTCGCCTTCTGGCTCGCGACCAGGGGCGATTGCACCGGCCGACGATCCAGGAGCAGGGCGGATGGGTAGTCGCTCGGCCTTAGCTGTTCCGGCTACGCGAAATCGGCTCTCGTCTTTGTGTCCGACACCAATTTTCTTGAACCGGATCCGTTTAACCTGAAAGGCTCCAACTCGACTCGATGCCCTCGGACATCGAGTCGGGCGCATCGTGCGGTGAAGTACAACAACCAGTCTCCCCGCCGCATTGCGTGGCTTCGAATTTGCGCGGGTGTGCGACCGAATTTGAGGGGTAAGCCCAAGCGCATCTGATCACCAGCGTTTGGCGGTCGCCATTCCGCCGCCCAACGCTGGTGATCAGGGATCGGAACGTGTCAGTAGCGCGCGCTTCCGGGAAACAATTCGCTCGTCTTGAAGGCGACTTCGGTTCGATTCCTGGCCTTCAACTTCTTCATGATGTTTCTAACGTGCACCTTGACGGTACTTTCGCGCATATTGAGCTCATATGCGATCAGCTTGTTGGCCTTACCTTCGCGCAGGGCCCTTAGAACCGCTGTCTGCCTGACGGTAAAAACTCCCGTATCCTGCGTTGCATGCGGCGACGTTTCCAGTGTGCGCCGGTACGATAGCAAGCTGCTGGCAGGAATGTAGGTTCCTCCAGCACGAACGAGCTGCAGGGCCTCAATCGCGACGTTCAGCGGCAGACTAGTCGAGATGTAGCCGCGCACGCCTTTATCGAGGGCTGCGATAACCTGTGCAGGATCCTCTTCGTCAGAGAGGAGGGCAACGGGGGCCACGCTGCTGCTTTGTGCGATAAGAGCGATATCCTGGCCGATATCCTCATCCCGCGCCCTCCTCCCTCCCGTGGACAGGAGGATCAGAGATGCGGCTAGCCCGTTGGGCTCGTCCTGCAACCAGTGCTGAACCGAAGAGTACGCCAGCGTCATGATATCCGGGTTGGCCGCTCTAAGGGCCCCGGCGACGCATTCTCGGCTGAAGGCCCGCCGGTCGATAACGATGATCGCGTCGCCTTTAGTATCACCGCACCCTTCCGTATAGCCCTTTGACTGGCCGGTCTGGCGGCTATTGTCAGTGGAATCCGAGTAGTGGTCGGATGTCGAGGAAAAGCTAACCATCCCGTGTGCCTCCTAAAGCTTTACGCTGTAGATGAGCTGCGAACCGGCCTTGATCTCTCCGTTGTTCGGTAGACCAGACCGCTTCGGTCATCATGAGCGCGTTGTGTCCTTGGCTGATTCAAACCGGGACGCTTTCACCCAATACCTAATTAGACGCCTACACAGCCTTCCCATCACCCCTGAGTCGAAGGTACGCTGTGCATTTGATAGAACACAGCTGTGCGGCGTAGGCAAGATACATAAAGACCAGTATAACTGCCTATACCTTACGACCTACTCCGACGATTATTGCTAGGTGACGTAACTGAATTTCTCATTTTACCCAAGAGTGAGTTTCGACTTAAGTCTTGCATAAGTGCGCAGACGCGATCCGTTCGCTCGGCCGGGAAACCCAGAACTTCGGCTTTGTTCGAACTACGCTGCGCCCGATTGCGCTACATCGGTCGATGGAGAGCCGGGGAAAACGAGTTCCGTTCGACGTAAGGCAAGGGCACAATTCGCGCCCTGCCGTCGCCCAACGAGAGGGGCGGATCGCGAGACTGACAGGTACTCATTGGGTTTTCCGCCAGCTAATCTCGACTTGTCGCCAGATCCGGATCGGATTGGTGCATGAAGGCGCTGTCCCTTAGGGTACGGCCAAGTTCTCAAACCGGCACGAGGTCCAGAATGTTTGCGGAGGCGCTTATTTCCCCTTTTCTGACAAGTCCAGAATCGAGAGCGAAGTTCAAGCGGGCGTTGATTGGAGTTGGCTACGACACGACGCACTGGGTGAGAGTTGTGATGTACCAGCGCTGCTTCGATTTCATCCGTCAATTGGGGCCAGAGAAGCTCGACGTGCTTGAGATTTCAGCTGGTCCGCAATGGCGACGGGAATTCAATTTCCGATCCTATACTCCGACGGAGTACCCGGACTTCGACATCTGCTCTGAGGCTCTTGAGCAGAAATTCGATCTAATCATAGCCGATCAGGTATTTGAGCATCTTCCTTGGCCCTACCGGGCTGGGAGGAACGTGCACTCGATGCTGCGGCCGGGAGGGTATTTCATCGTAGCCACCCCGTTCCTCCTGAAGATCCACAAGGTACCGCTCGATTGCTCGAGATGGACCGAGCAGGGGCTTTCATACCTCTTGCAGGAATGCGGGTTCGCAGAGGATGCCATCAAAACAGACTCCTGGGGCAATCGGAGTTGCACAATCGCAAATTTCAAGCGGTGGCGGACCCGTGGTTGGTTGGGCTCACTCGCAAACGAGCCGGACTTTCCGGTGATGGTGTGGGCGATCGCCAGGAAGTCTTTGGAAGGCGAACAGACCTAAGGGAGGCAGATACCCACAGCGATCGCGTGAGAAACCCGAATGAAAATCGGGAACGCCTTGGTCCGACACTGGGAGTGAAGCGCCACGGCGCTGGCTCGCCGGACCGAACCGCAGTCGCTGCATCCGAACTCGGGTGGAAGCGCGCCTGAGGATTAGAGCGTTTTCAGGTCAAGTGGATCCGGTTCACCGTCGAAAATGCGTCAGCGATAAAGACGAGAGCCGATTCCATCTGAATGGAAACGGCTCTAGGGTTTGCGGAGCGAGCGGGACTCACGAGATACCCGGATAGCCGGGTTAGGCATCGGGCGCTCTGCTTTCTGTGCATCGGAACCTGCGGAGTGCACCTTGGCGCCTCTGCACCTTGTCATGGGCCGTTCGGGCCATTTGATCATTGGCATGTGGAACAACTCGTTGCGCTTTTGTCGCGCGGTAGAACTGAGCGAGGCCATCAACTGACGTTCAGCGATTGGTGCGTACCGAGTCCGTGAATATGTTCGGCAACACGTCACAGCTTCGCGTCATTCGCTCTTCATTCCGGGATGCGGCGATGTCTCGATAATGATCGGGTGGTCTGATACGTCGACGTCGAACTGCTGGGCATTCGCGAATTCTTCAACTGGATCGGCGCTGACCAGAGGGTCGAACACCTTTACGGTCCCGAATGGCATACCAAGGTCGATATTCACCTTTCGCGAAGCGACAACGATCGGACGATTCGCACGCTCGTCCCAGATATCGGGCTCATCCCACAGCACCAGTGTGTAGGCTCCTGAGGACTTTTGCATAGGAAGGACTGACCCCGTTTTCGGGAGCCCGACCACGGTCGCCGGCAGAGCCCTCGTCTCGAAGGATCCGGCCTGAGCACCAGAGTCTTGCAAGATTGTCATCATGTTGCGGATCGCGGTCGCCGCTGGCTTTGGCTCGTAGGTCAGAGAAAACAGGCCGAAGTGGCCCTCCATATCTGATCCAGCGCTGTCCGCATAAGCGTCGAGCAGTTGGTAAATGAAAGTCCCGCGTGATCCGAGCTTTGCTGCATCCATGTAGGTATTTAGAATGAACTTTGCCTGGGTCTCGGGATCTACGCCGTCCCAACCGCCGGTGGCACCGGCCGTGAGCGAAGTGTGATATCCTGTCTCGGTGATGGCGAAAGGTCTGTCAGGATCCACGCTTTCCTGGTTCAACTTGTTTACCACGATGGTGGCGTATGGCTGATCACCGCTCTTTGCATAAGAATGGAGGTTGTTCCAATCTGCGACCCCCGAGTGCACTGGCCAATCAGTGAAGCCTAGAACAGGAACATTGCTGAGAGCAGGCTCTGCCTTCACGAGGTTGTACAAGGTCCTCTGGTAAGCTTGTGCCGCAGGAGTGCCGGTTTGACCGTTGAAGGTGATGGGCCAGTTGTTCACCTCGTTGGGACCCTCAACTGCTATGATCGCACCGGGATGTGCCGCCACAAATTCACGCAGGCGCTGGACGGCCTGCTCTGGTTTCGGTGCTCGACTAACGAATACAAATCGCATGCCGGCCCCGGCAGCCATATGGAGATGACGCTGACCGACCGGATCGGACCCGGGGTCGGGAGCGTGATCGCGAAGTCGAGTGACGCCCAGATAGCGCAGCGCCTTGATCACGGCGCCTATGTCTGCATACCGGCTGTTAGTGTAGTCGATGTGCGTTCCGACTCCCACCGTATCGAGGAAATCCGCCACGCGCAGAACGGGCGTCGCCATTTCGACACCCGGTCCAGGAGCTAATGTTTGAGCGACGGCGGTTCGGGTCTGAGACAAAACCTCGACCGATACCGCCAAGCCCATCATCGCGAGCAGCGCCACCCGAGTGAGAGGCCGCGAGCAAGTCTCAAAGTGACGGACAATTTGCATCGGAAACTCCTCCAAGTCCGCGGGCCGCTTTGCGTACGCTCCGTGCACAAAGGCGAGCCGTGGATCGCCCGCTGATGCTTCGAGCAGTCTGTACGCTCCGCTCGTCAACTCACGCCAAGTGCCAGCGACGTACATGCTGCAACGTTTGGCAGTCAGGCCGACTGCGCCCGTATGCGTTGAAGACCGGTATGCCGCGAAACGCGTTTGAGCCCAGTCATATTTGTCGAAGCGTAACGGGCTTTTTCTGAGGTAGTCAACCGGATGCTCTCGCAACGTTGCTCGGGAGTAGAGCCGCGTCCGGCGAGGCTTGGGTTATCTTAACCACGGCGCTCGATCCTGGGGATCTGCTCGTGGTGTCCGGCCTAGGGAACCAAAGGACCGGTCCTCGCCCAGCGTTGGGTGAGCGTAGCCCCAGCGGAGTGGCGGAGAACATGCTTCACGGCCCACCACCAAGAGCGCGTCGGGCTCATTATCGTTTGCGGTCGCCGTCAGCCGCGGTAGGAGAAACTTAGGCGGGGCGCGTCGGGGGAACGGATCAGCGGCCCCGTCGGGCGATAATTCCATTGCCTCTGTCTCAGCGATGGCGGCAGCTTCGTCGTTATCCGATGTTCTCCAGAGACTCCGCCTGCCCCGTGTAATGAGATCTGCGCGCGGGACGTGTTGAAGAGACTGCCGAGCCGTGATTCAGTTCGCTTGTCTCCTTAGGATGTCGGGTCATGGCACGGCGTAGGATCGGACAGGGGCAACTGCGGATGGGATCTGATAAGAGCCACCAGTCCGGGTCGCTTTATGCCGTCGCTGGTCCTGATCAAACGGAGTGAGATCAACCGGGTCCTCGCGCTCATTGACGCCGCAGCCCGAGGCGAGCAGGCTTGGCCATCGCTGGCCCTGTTCAGAGCCCTGCTGCTCGCGGTCTGGTACGACCTCTCTGATGTGAAACTCGCAGAACCGCTTGAGGATCGAATGAGCGTTCGACCGTATCAGTCGCCGCTGCAAGACAATGGGCCGAGCGTTTGATCTCTGCGGTTAGTTCGCCATGAACGGATGGTCGCTGCTCAACGACTTGTCGGGAGAACCGGATAGTCACTTCGAGTTAAATATTCGCGATCAGTTGAGGCTCGCGGATAGTCCGCCAGGCCAGACGACGTAGTCGATTGTGACACGCGGGCAGCCGCAACCATGACGAAAAACACTACGGTGGGAAAGAGGACGCTGGCCGATAAAACGTCTATCGTTCGGTACGATAGCATCGTTATCGCCGTGAAAATAAACGTGGCCGCGACGAGCCGCACGTCTGGTGAAAAGCGCCTCATGACCATTGTGCTTGCCAGAGCGACGACAGGAATCGATGTGACAGCGACGTCGTATGGCATCAAACGAGGATTTATGAAAACAGCTACAATGATGAGGAGTGCCCAGCGCACGTGCCCACGACAACGCATTTGCAGCATATTGATGCACATGAGCAACACGAAACATGCTTGAGCTGCGTAGGGAGCAAAGGTCGGGAGATGAGAGCCCGCCCGCTGTGTGACAGCGCCGAAGATGTTTATTCCAGTGTGTCCCAAGGTGACGATTTGCTCGTGAAGGTTCACGAGCCATTGCGCGAACTCGGCGGTATCGGACCGATAGGAGAACAGGTAACACGCCGCGACCAGCACATTTCCGATGCTGCCAATAAGCACTTGGCGCCATGCGAATCCGTGGGCTAAGACGGGCAAGATCCAGAAAGTAACGTAAAAGGGCTTGAAGATCGCGGCCACGAACACGGCGGTGTGAAACAGCGCCCACTTGTCCCGCCGGAAGCCCGGTATAGCTGCCAGGATGATAGCAGCGTAGAGCAGGGTGCCATTGTTGGCAGCCCCCAAAGAGGTAATTCCTGCCGTAGTAAACATCATCAGATAGGCGCCGAAGCCGAGCGCGATCCGCGCTATTCCGCGTCCTATGAACAACGACGCCAGAGCCAAAGGCAGCGCGATCATGGCAAACAGATGCGTCACGATGACAGCTTCCGAGAAGAAAGGCCGAAGCGGCGACACCGCGACTAATCTGAGTGCCCAACTGATGACAGGCGGTGAGGTGAAATAGAATTCCCTTGGGGCCCCAAACGCCATGAGCGCCTCGTGATCGTACGGGCTTAACCCATGCGCGTGAGCCTCAACAGCGGCGACATAAACCGGAAGATCCCAAAACAGAGGTGAGGTCGCGCCAACTAAATGACGGTCGATGAAGACCGCCAACGATGCCACGATAATCGCAGTCGCCGCAGTGCGAAGTACGAACTTATCTCTCAGGCCGAAAGAGAGCGGAAAAGTTTGAGCGCTGATCCTAGAGTCCGACATGTTTCATTCCGCATGCCCGATGTGCATCTGGTGTCCTCAAGAGGAGAACAAGCTTTAAGCGTCGAGACTGAGAGAGGTTCAGCAATGGCCGAGTGCTGAGCATGGCTCAAACCTTCTGCTCTTCGTTGACAATTTGTGGGGCATGCTCACGAGCCGGACTGGAGCTGCATTATTGGCGTGCAACGATGCGTACATAGTAAAGTAGAGGCCTTATTCCGTGCGCCGGATAGTAATATGCGTACAGAAGCAAGCGTTTTCTATAAATCGCTGAACCCGAGCATACCGGCCACAATGGACAGGCAACAACCCATCCAATTTACCATCCGCCCCATCCGAAGGACGTATTTGAGCCTTGAACAGAAGTCCGCAGGCCTTCAAGGCGGCACTGCGGGTCATTCTGGATTGACTCGACCGAACCCGGAACGTCCGCAACCTAGTCCGGACTATGCGCCCGATCGCCAAGCACCATTGGCGGTTCGGCGAGGCGACGCTGGCCCTACTGGAGAGGGTCTGCCGCAAACTCGATCCCGGTAAGCGGCGCCAGATGACCGAGCGCAACCACAAGTGCCTCATCAAACGCTGATGCTCGCGCGATTGATCCAGTGCGGCGAACCCTGCCGATCTTGGAGTGGCCGGAAGCGGATCGAGCCGCTTGGGCACAGGCTCAAACCAAGTACAATGTTTCCGATGAGGGCGCTACGGCCGCCCATTGGGCACCGGCGACCCGGCGCATAAGCGTCCAGCATTACTGCCTTGCGCAAAAGAACTTCATGACCCTTGTGAACTGGGCGGCATCTGACCCGAACGGAGGACAATCGGCTCCTCACCCGGCGACTGAGACCAAACCCCACCAGCCGGTCACGTTCGACCAGCCCGAGGTGCTGCGGCCCTGGTTCGAGCGTTACTTCGGGACGTCGCTAGCCCCGTCTGCGCATCTGGGAAGCGGACGCATATGGCTTCGAGCTCCTGCGCTTTTCCTCGTTCCTCCTCAAGATGTGCGAGTTGCTTAGAGATCTGGAATCGATCGTAGGCTCAGATCGGCGACTCGGTTGCGAGCACAGTCACGAACGCCATGATGAGTCGAACCGTTGCGAGTTGCCGGGCATCATGAGGCCCACCGGACCAGAGATGAAACGCGACGCACACGGCGGCGGGAACGAGTGGAGGCATGTACGGCGGTCCGCCACCCGGCTTCCCAGCCAATATGCCGTTGGCGATTGTACAACACGAGTGAACCGAGAAGGACCTAATCGTCCTTTTGTGCGATCCGTCCGTTTGAGGCGAGTATCGGAATACACCAGGGCGCAGAAGCGGAGCGACGGAGGAGAGCGCAAAAGGCGCTCTCCCAAAGAGCCCCTGCTCCGACCGGTCCGAATACGTCCGACATTCAAGGCCGAGCGGCTTGAAGGAAGCGGCGCGACAATGTCGGTGGGCGTATCGTAAAGGCTGCCGCGAGGTGAAGCATCATCCCTGTGGTCCGAGCCCGTGAACCCTTCGGATAAGGCGGATCGGCAAAAACGGCGTACGTTTTCCGGTTCCGCTGCGAACGAAGGTAATCCCTATGAGCGGCTTTACGAGGTTTGCCGCAAGACGAAGGATTGACATTGGATTGCGGAGGCTCCGATGCTTCAAGAGCTCAGCCCGTTAAAGGTCAGACTTTTCGTTCCCGCTGAGGTGGCGATCGTCGTGCCGACGTTTAACGAGCGCGACAATGTTCGAGACATTGCGAGCCGCATAGCATCGGTGCTCGATGGTCGACTCCCTTGGGAGATCGTCTTTGTCGATGATGATTCCTGCGACGGGACGACGGACCTCATTCACCAATTGTGCCGCGAGGATCCGCGGATCAGGCTCATTCGCCGCTTAGGGCGCCGCGGTCTCTCATCGGCCGTTGTCGAAGGGATCCTCAGCACGTCGGCTCCCTACATCGCCGTAATGGATGCTGACCTGCAGCACGACGAAAGGCTTCTGGAGGACATGCTCGACCAGCTAAGGGACGCTCCCTGGGATCTCGTCGTTGGATCTCGTTATGTTAAGTACGGGAGTGTCGGAGAGTGGGAAAACTCTCGTGTAAAGATCAGTTGGATAGCAACGAGGCTGGCGCAGTTGGCTCTGAGGGCGCCCCTGTCAGACCCGATGAGTGGTTTTTTTATGCTGCGGCGGGAAACGTTCGAGCACTCCGTCCGGAATTTGTCGGTTCAAGGGTACAAGATCTTGCTCGACATCGTTGCGTCCGCCCCTCGTGCCCTTCAAATCAAGGAGCTTCCGTACACGTTCCGGCCCCGAGTCCACGGGGAGAGTAAGCTTGACGCCCTTGTTGCGCTCGAATTCTTTCAGCTCCTTCTGGATAAGACGATCGGCCGCTGGGTTCCAGTGCGTTTCGTCATGTTTGGCGCCGTTGGTTGCCTCGGCGTATTGCTGCACATGGCGGCGCTTGCCGCGGTCCTGAAGGGAGCCGGCTTGAACTTCGTTCAGGCCCAGACTATTGCAACGGCGGTCGCAATGACGGGCAACTTCTTTCTCAACAACGTGCTAACCCATCGGGACAAGCGTTTGAAAGGTGTAGGCCCCGTGCTCCTCGGACTCATGAGTTTTTGTGCCGTTTGCGGGATCGGCGGGGTTGCAAATGTCGGTATCGCGAACGTTCTGTTTGCAAGCGACTACACCTGGTGGCTTTCTGCCTTGGCTGGGATTCTCGTGGGAGCAGTCTGGAACTATGCGGTCAGTTCAGTCGTCACGTGGCGCAAGCAGTGACTGCACCGCACGAATAAACCTGAGGTTCCGCGCATTGAGGTAATTCGGACCGACCGTAGGGCAGAGTAGCGCTCTCCCTAAGGCATGGACGAAGGCCGCAAAGCGGCGGAAATGAGGCTGACGGCGAACCAGTGGAGGGTCGCCGCTCAAGCAAGGCAGAGGCCTAAGCGCGGCCGGTGCGACCGCGCTCCGAGTGCTCTCTTGCATTCAACCGGGCTGCCGGATCTGATGGGGTCAGATTGCGCTTGAACGGGAGCAGATCCGATCGCTGATCGACACAAATGAACTCACGCTAAGGGACGACGGCGGCTTGCATGCGCTCCTCTACGGCGACCGCACCCGTATGACGCTTTGCTCGGCTAGATCCCCGTCTCATGAACCGGAACCCGGATAAGCCAAAGCCCATGCGGCGTTCGCTGGGGGCTTTGGTGTGTTTGGTTTGGGTGGATTTGATTGCGGGGCAGGATTTGAACCTGCGGCTGTCAGGCGATGAGCCTGACGAGCGGCCGGGCTGTCGAGGGCGGTGCTTGCGTCGCAGCGTCCAGACAGCACAAAGCCCTCGGAGCGTGTGCTCGCGAGGGCTTTGGTGTGTGCGTTTGTGTGAGTTTGGTTGCGGGGACAGGATTTGAACCTGTGACCTTCAGGT
>Ga0170475_105877315_pt1 | contig 14270 bp, 14 predicted proteins | sample Soicark_Litter_5_FD_111474 | JGI IMG/M metagenome (GOLD analysis project Ga0170475, IMG submission 111474) | Avena fatua rhizosphere microbial communities from Hopland, California, USA. Combined Assembly of 48 SPs | reverse complement strand
TGGCGGGGTACTTGTAATTGATATTGAAAACTTCCGACTTCGGTCGGATGAACTTGGCGGGATCCCGATGACAGCTCAAACACGATCGCAAAGGTAGGGATCGTGTCGGTCATTACGCTCGTTGCATCGACGATCGCCGTGGCCTATATCGCCGACCGAGGTCCCTGGTCGACTTCGGTAGCTTTAGCGCCGGTTCAGCCCATCGAATTCAGCCACAAGCACCACGTCAAGGACGATGGGATTGACTGCCGGTATTGTCACACTTCAGTCGAGACTTCGGGGTTCGCGGGCATACCGCCGACCGAGACCTGTATGACCTGCCACTCCCAGATCTGGACCACGGCCTCGGTGACGAAGCCGATTCGCGACAGCTGGCAGAGCGGAAAATCGATCGAATGGGTTCGCGTGCACGATCTTCCTGATTTCGTGTACTTCAACCACAGCATTCACGTGAATAAGGGAATTGGGTGTTCGTCCTGCCACGGTCAGGTGAATGAGATGCCAATGATGTGGAAGGTCAACACTCTGAACATGAACTGGTGTCTGAGTTGCCATCGCGATCCAGCCAAGTTCATCCGGCCGAAATCGGAAGTTTTCAACATCAACTACAAGTACCCCGCCAACCAAGCGGAACTGGGACCAAAGCTAGTGAAGGAATACCACGTGCAGTCATTGACAGATTGCATCACTTGCCACCGATGAGACGTTCACAGCACGAACCCCACCATCACTATCATCCGCACGATCACGATCACCCGCATCACCACGATCACGACCATCAGCATCCCCATGCCGGTGGCACTGCGTCGGGTTTGGTGACCATCGGAGCGATCGCAGAAGACACCGAGAAGCGCAAGAAAGCGGTAGACATTCAAGCGCTGCGGGAGAAGCTGGCTGCCGGACGGGGTCCCGCTTTCTGGCGCACCCTCGATGAGGCCGCCGAAACCGAGGAGCTGCGAGAGTACATCGAGCAGGAGTTTCCGGGACTTTCAGGCGAAATCCCGAAGGGCGTCGATCGCCGTGCGCTTCTGAAGGTGATGGCCGCGTCGCTGGCCATGGCGGGTGCCGCGGCCTGTACCAAGCAGCCCAAGGAGCTGATCGTTCCCTACGTTCGCCAGCCCGAGAACATTATCCCGGGTATCCCTTTGTTCTACGCGACCGCCATGCCGGTCCATGGGTATGCGCGCGGTCTTCTGGTTGAAAGCCACATGAACCGGCCGACGAAGGTCGAAGGCAATCCGGACCACCCCGCCAGCCTCGGCTCTACAACACTTTTTGAGCAGGCGTCGGTTCTGAACCTCTACGACCCGGACCGATCCGAGACCGTGTTGCGCGAGGGGCGACTCAGCACCTGGAGCGAATTTACCGGAGCCTTCAGTACGGAATCGCAAAGCCTTGGGATTCGAAAGGGTGAAGGTCTTGCGATTCTCAGCGGGCTAACCACCTCGCCCACGCTGATCTCTCAGATTGAGTCGCTCCGGGCGCAATGGCCTACAGCAAAGTGGTATGTTCACGAACCTTGCGTGAATCCGGCTAAGGCTAGCGCTGCCCGAAAGATTGCGGGCAGGAATGCTTTCGTTTCTTACGACCTGTCCAAGGCTGATGTGATTGTCAGCCTGGAAAGCGACTTCATGGTCGACGGACCTGCGGCGCTTCCCTATGCGCGGCAGTTTTCCGCGCGCCGTCGAGCTATCGATTCCGGAAAGGATCCGTGCCGGTTCTACGCAATCGAGTCGATTCCGACACCGAGCGGATCTTTGGCGGACCACCGGTTTGCGCTCGAGAGCAGCAAGATTCCAGCGGTTGCGTACCAACTCGCGAACGCGTGCGGCGTCGCTTCGGCAAACGCACCCGGTGATGCTCCCTCGTGGGTTAATGTTGTCGCCCAGGATCTGCAGGCCGCTAAGGGCCGCTGCGTTGTGATCCCCGGTGAGTTCCAGCCCGAGAGTGTTCACCTTGCCGCTTATGCCATCAATGCCGCTTTGGGCAATGTCGGAACGACGGTGCGGCTACTCGAGGGTGTGGAACCGGATAACACGCACACGATCGAGGAACTCGCAACTGATCTCAACGCGGGTCGCGTTGAGGTGCTGGTCATTCTCGGCAGCAATCCTGTTTATACTGCCCCTGCGTCCCTGAACTTCCAACAGGCTATCCGCAAGGCGCGGATGGTGGTCCGCCTCGGTAGTCACTTCGATGAGACTTCCAAATGGAGCCACTGGCACGTTCCCGAAGCCCACTACCTCGAGACCTGGTCTGACTCTCGAGCCTTCGACGGAACGGTCACAATCCAGCAGCCTTTGGTTGAGCCGCTTTATGGCGGTAAATCGGCGCACGAAATCATAACCATTCTTCAAGCCAAACCGGATCTGACCTCGCACGACATCGTGAAGAGCTTCTGGCAGACGCGGTTGAAGGGCGACTTCGACGCAACCTGGCAAACATCACTCCACGACGGTATCGTCGCCGGAACAGGGCTCAATACGCTCAATGCTGCTGCGACGCCAACCCTGCCTGCGCTGGGCAATCTGGCAGCGTACGAAATGGAAGTGGTGCTCCGGCCGGACTCGACCATCGGCGACGGTACCTATTCAAATAATGGTTGGCTTCAGGAACTGCCGAAGAGTCAATCCAAGATGACCTGGGAGAACCCGGTCACGATTAGCCCGGGCCGCGCGGCGAAAATGAGCGTTTCGACCGGCGACGTCCTGCGAGTCACCGTCAACGGCAAGAGTGTGGAAGGTCCGGCTTGGATTCTTCCGGGCCAAGCCGAAAACACAATCGGTGTGACTTTTGGCTACGGTCGTGAGGGGTCCGGCCGCGTTGGCAACAGCATTGGATATAACGCTTATCTTCTGCAGGATGCCAACACACGGTACGCCGCGGGCGGGACAGTTGCAAAAACGGGTAAACACGTGGATGTGGCGGACGTCCAGGAAACCCAGACGATGGCAGAGCGTGAACCTGTTCGTGCCACCAAGCTTGCTGAGTTCAAGCAACATCCGGATTTCCCCAATCTTGAAGAAAAGCCGCTCGCGCCCGATGACAACATCTACCAGCGCTCCGAGTGGCCGTACGAAGGCTACAAGTGGGGGATGGTCATCGATCTGAACGTCTGTATCGGATGCCATACCTGTACTATTGCGTGCCAGGCTGAAAACAACATTGCGGTCGTCGGAAAAGAGCAAGTTGCAAAGCGCCGGTTCATGCACTGGATCAGGGTGGATCGATACTATTCCGGCGATCTTGACCAACCTGAGATCTATAACCAGCCGGTACCCTGCATGCACTGCGAACAAGCGCCTTGCGAGGTGGTTTGTCCCGTAGCCGCGACGGTTCACAGCGGCGACGGTCTGAACCAGATGGTCTACAACCGCTGCGTCGGCACTCGCTACTGTTCGAATAACTGCCCATACAAGGTGCGCCGATTCAACTTCCTTCTGTATTCCGACTGGGATACGCAGAGTTTGCACGGCGTTCGTAACCCTGACGTTACGGTCCGAAGCCGCGGCGTGATGGAGAAGTGCACCTACTGCGTTCAGCGGATTCAGGAAGCGAAGATCCAGACTGAAAAGGAAGGGCGTCGAATCAGAGACGGTGAGGTTGTCACCGCCTGTGCACAGGCTTGCCCTACTCAAGCAATCGTTTTTGGCGATCTGAACGACAAGAACAGCCAAGTGAAAAAGTTCCAGAGCCTTCCGCGGAATTACTCGTTGCTGGACGATCTGAATACCCGTCCGCGCACGACGTACCTGGGATTTGTCCGGAACGTGAATGAGGCTCTAGGAGGTCAGCGTGGCAATAAAGAATCCTAACGAAGCAGCGCTTAATACAGACGTTGTCATCCCTGACCCGGGGCCGGACGCCATCCTCGGCCCGGGGCATGATTACACCACAGTCACGGACCGAATTTCCGGCATCGTCTACCTGCCCTGGAAGCAGAGCCCGAAGAAATGGCTGGTCGGCGCATTCATATCTTTCGTTTTTGTCAATGTTTTGGCCCTGGCAATATGCTACCTGTTCCTAAAGGGCGTAGGTATTTGGGGCATCAACATTCCCGTTGCCTGGGGTTTTGCCATCATTAACTTCGTTTGGTGGATCGGTATCGGCCACGCTGGAACGCTGATCTCGGCGATTCTGTTTTTGTTAAAGCAAGACTGGCGAACGTCAGTGAACAGGTTCTCGGAAGCGATGACGTTGTTTGCGGTCGCTTGCGCCGCATGTTCCCGATTCTCCACCTGGGTCGTCCATGGCTGGCTTACTGGTTGTTTCCGTACCCGAACTCAATGTGGCTCTGGCCGCAGCCCCGTAGCCCTCTCGAGTGGGACGTCTTTGCAGTATCGACCTACGGTTTGACCTCCCTGATCTTCTGGTATATCGGCCTTATTCCCGACCTCGCTTCCATGCGCGATACCGCGCCAAAGCCTTGGATGCAGAAGATCTACGGAACGCTGGCACTCGGCTGGCGCGGCTCTGCGATCCACTGGCATCGGTATCAGAAGGCCTACTTATTGCTGGCGGGCCTTGCGACACCCCTTGTCCTTTCGGTTCACACGATCGTCAGCTTCGACTTCGCTGTCAGCCAACTTCCGGGCTGGCACACGACGATTTTCCCGCCCTACTTCGTTGCGGGCGCGGTTTACTCGGGCTTCGCGATGGTGTTGACGTTGATGATTCCGCTTCGGGCCTGGTACAACATGCGCGACCTGGTCACGATGCGGCATATCGAAGCTGCGAGCAAGTTGATGCTCGGTGTCGGCCTGATCGTCGCTTATGGGTACAGCACGGAAGCGTTCTTTGCCTGGTATAGCGGAGACAAGTACGAGAGCTTCATGTACTGGAACCGCATGACGGGGCCCTACGGCTACACATACGTGCTGCTTATCCTCTGCAACATCCTGATCCCGCAGGCGTTGTGGAGCCACAAGGTTCGAACCAACATCATTGCCGTTTGGATCATCTCGATCATCATCAACATCGGAATGTGGCTGGAACGTTTCGTAATCGTGGTCACCAGCTTGCATCGCGACTTCCTTCCGTCATCCTGGGGCATGTATCACGCCACCAAGTGGGACTGGGCGACTTACACAGGTACTCTCGGCTTCTTCATGCTCCTGATCTTCCTGTTTGTCCGGGCGCTCCCATCCATCTCGATCTTTGAGGTGCGCGAAGCGGTACACCACGGGAAAAAGCACGGTGAACACGAACTGGAGTCTGCCACCGTATGAGTCAACATGTGCAATTGAATGAGTTACCGGCCATTCACGGTGCCATGGCCGAATTCGAGAGTCCGGAAGAATTGATCGCCGCCTGCGAAGAGGCGTATGCCCACGGATACCGCCGGATGGATGCGTATGCACCCATGCCGGTAGAGGGTTTGGCGGAGGCGATCGGATTCAAAAGGAATAAAGTCTCACTCGCCGTCTTGATCGGCGGGTCCTGTGGCGCGATTGGTGGTTTCACGCTGCTCGAGTGGATCGCGGGTATTGCATATCCGCATAACGTGGGCGGCAGGCCCTTGAATAGCTGGCCGTCGTGGATCCCGATTACGTTCGAGTGCATGATCTTGTTCTCCGCCATCACATCCCTGATCTGTGTCCTGGCCATGAACGGATTGCCTCAGCCGTATCATCCGGTTTTTAACGTTCCGGCGTTTACCCGGGCATCTATCGACCGGTTCTTTCTCTGCATCGAGTCTTCGGATCCGCAGTTCCGCACCGAAGAGACATTGCAATTTCTCCGCGATTTGGGAGGCAGTGAGGTGACCGTTGTTCCGGCATAGAGCGATTTCGGGCGCAGTTGCTTTTGCTGCATTGTTGTCAGCGACCGCCTGCCGCCAGGACATGCACAACCAGCCGAAGTATAAGCCGCTGGCTGCGACGGACTTCTTTGGCGACCGCCGGGCTTCCCGTCCGACGATTCCGGACACCGTCGCGCGCGGTCAACTGCGAATTGATCAGGCGCGCTACACCGGGAAGCTGAACGGCAAAGACGTTACCGCCATTCCGATTCAGATTACTCGTGAGGACCTCGAACGGGGGCACGACCGGTTTGAAATCTACTGCACGCCTTGCCACGGCCGTCTCGGCGACGGGCAGGGCATGATCGTCAAGCGGGGACTGCGACAGCCGCCCAGCTATCACGACGAGCGGCTCGTGACAGCGCCGATCGGCCACTTTTTCGACGTCATGACGAACGGCTACGGGGCGATGTATTCTTACGCTTCCAGAGTCGCCGTCGACGACCGATGGAGAATCGCTGCCTACATCCGCGCTTTGCAGTTGAGCCAGAACGCTCCTACGGAGTTGCAGGGTGCAGCTAATACGGGCGCGAAAAGCGCACCCGGGGGAAATCAGTGAGTCATCATCGTCACCACCTATCTGAAGTCCCGATCATTCGGCTGGGGTCTCGCGCCGCCAGCGTGGAGCGCATCTCGGGCGTTATCGGCGGCCTCGGTTTGCTGCTATGCGTTGCCGGATTTTTCGCCAATAGGGCGGAATTCTTCCAATCCTATTTGTTCGCGTTCATGTATTGGGGTGGATTCGCGTTCGGCGGCCTCGCTGTTCTTCTATTAAATAATGTGGTCGGGGGGAAGTGGGGCGTTACCATCCGCCGCTTGCTCGAAGCGAAAGCGCGGACCCTCCCTGTCGTTTTTGTATTGTTTCTTCCCCTCCTGCTTGGGCTTCCATATCTGTATCCCTGGGCCAACGACACGCTCCACCTCAACAAGGTCGTGCAGCACAAAGCGGCGTACCTGAACACACCCTTCTTCGTTGCCCGACTTTTCATTTACTTTGCGCTCTGGATCTTCATCGCCATGCGCGTTCAGAAGATGACGGACCGGCAAGATGAAACAGGAGATCCGAGCCTCGTGGTTCGCCTCCGCCAGTTCAGTGCTCCCAGCCTGCTGGCCTTTGTTTTGACCTCCACATTGGCTTTTATCGACTGGATTTTATCGACCGACCCTGAGTTTTACTCCACGGTTTTCGGGGGTCTGATCCTGATCGGCCAGGTTCTTCAAACATTCGCGTTGAGCATCATTGTCCTGATTCTGATCAGCCGCGAAGACCGGTTCGGAGAGCGCATTGGCCCCAAGATCCTGCACGATCTCGGGAACCTGATGTTCGCCTTCACCATCTTCTGGACCTATCTTTCCGCGTCGCAGTTGATCATCATTTGGCCAGCTGACCTGCCGCAGGAAATCGGCTACTACCTGCTGCGGACGCAGGGCTTCTGGAAAGTTCTTACGTGGGCACTCGGCCTGAGCATGTTTGCAATCCCGTTTCTGGCGTTGCTATCCCAGAACCGAAAGCGGAATCCAAAACGGCTGATTCGTGTCGCATTCTGGATCCTGCTTGCACGCCTGCTCGATGTGTTCTGGGTCGTTGAGCCAACCTTCCGGAACAAAGGGTTTGCGCTTTATTGGACCGATATCGCGGCGTTTCTCGGCGTGGGAGGGATTTGGCTGTATGTGTACCTCGGACAACTCAGACGTAGGCCTTTACTGCCCTTGCACGATCCGCGCCTGCCGGAGCCGGAGTCAGTACGGGAGCTAGTCGCATGAGCGAACAATATCAAAAATCAAGCCAACCGTACCCGAACGCCGGTGAGAACCGGGACCTTGACGAGTTGCAGAACAGGATGGTCAGCTCAAGGGGACCCGTGGTTTCGCATCCCCACTCTGGGCACGAAGGGACCGCGTACGAAGAAGTAGACGCACGCGCGGGTGTGGTCATCGGTTCGTTAGCGGTCATCGGCGGCACGCTGGTGTTCGTCTTTGCACTGACCCTCGTCATCCACTCGCTGCTCGCGAAAATGAACCCGGAAGGATCACTGCCGAGTCCGATGGCTGCGGAACGAGTAATTCCGCCCGCTCCGACCCTCGAAGTTCATCCCTGGGACATACTGCCCGATCTTCGTGCACACGAGGACCAGGTGCTGAGCGGATCGGGGAAAGACGCACAAGGTCACGCTTACATTCCAATCGACCGGGCCATGGACGCTGAAGTCTCTCGTCTCAACATTGCTCCGGGTGCTCCGACGGGTATCCGCACTCCTGGTGGTGACGCGAGCGATTCGTCCGGCGGCACTTCGTCGAAGCCGGTCGCCACGCAGGCACAGCCGCGGCCACAGATACAAGGAGAGATTCGGAAGAATGCGCGGTAAGCTTGCCATCACGGCTCTGCTGCTCGCCTCCGCTTCGCTGAGCTTCGGGCAGTACGGCCGTCCCAAAGCGACGCAGGGCGTCAACCTGGAACAGAAGCTCAACTCTCCTGTTCCGCTCGACTTGGTCTTCAATGACGAGAACGGCCAGGCGGTGCCCCTTCGGACCTACTTTGGCGAGAAGCCGGTCGTGCTCGAACTGGTGTACTTCAAGTGCCCCAGCCTTTGCCCGATGAGCTTGCGGGAGAGCGTCATGGGCCTGCGCCGGGTGCCGATGCAAACTGGTATCGACTACGAAGTGGTGGTCGTCAGTTTCGACCCGGCGGATACTCCAGCCGCAGCGAGAGAGAAGAAAGCCGAATACGCCAAGATGTTTGGCCGTGCCGGATTCAATAACGGCTGGCACTTCCTAACCGGATCTGAAGACTCGGTTAAGAAGCTGGCTTCCGCGGTTGGCTTCGGCTACCGCTGGGACGAGAGCACCAAGCAATTTGTCCACGCCGGCGGCATCATGGTCGCAACGCCTGAGGGCAAGATGTCCCGTTACTTCTATGGTGTCGACTATGCGCCAGCCGATCTTCGTATGGCTTTGGTCGAGGCCTCGAAGCACAGAATAAGCAACCCGGTGAATTACGTTCTCCTGTTTTGCTTCCATTACGACGCAACGCAGGGCAAGTACACGTTGGCCGTTGTCAACATTTTGAAAGCAGGAGCCGCACTGACCATCCTGCTACTCGGCGGACTTTTATACCTACTCATGCGAAAAGATAAGACTCAGCGCGTGCAGGAACACTGGAAGGAGGCGAAGCATGTGGGCTGATTCGCTCGTTCTTGCACAATTGTCGCTATTCCCCGAACTCGCGTCGAAAGAAGGCGCCAATATCGACGCTCTGTACTGGTTCATCAACATCATTTGCATTGTGATGACGGTACTGATCTTCTTTGCCATCGCGTTCTTTGCCTACAAGTACCGCCGTCGCCCCCATGTGGAGGCGATGCAGATTGAAGGTTCAACGAAGCTGGAGCTAACGTGGTCGATCCTACCGTTCCTGGTGATGCTGATCATGTTCGCCTGGGGCGCGCAGGCGTACTACGCCGCGCAGCAACCGCCACGGAATGCCATGGAGGTGTTTGTCACGGGGAAACAGTGGATGTGGAAAGTGCAGTACCCGAATGGCGGGAGCGAGATTAACGAATTGCACGTTCCGATGAACCAGCCGGTCAAATTGACCATGGCTTCCGAAGACGTCATCCACAGCTTCTCTATTCCGTCCTTTCGCGTCCGGCACGATGTTGTTCCCGGGCATTACGATTCCCTTTGGTTTACGCCCAGCAAACCGGGGCGCTACCGGCTGTTCTGCACGGAGTACTGCGGATTGCTTCACTCAAAGATGGTTGGGTGGGTGAACGTGATGGAAGAGCGGGAATACGCCGAATGGATGAGCGGCGGTGGAACTGGCGGCTCGCTATCCCAGCAAGGTGAAACACTCTTTGCCCAGTACGGATGCTCGACGTGCCATCTGAACGACCAGCAGGGCAGATGCCCCGTGCTGCGCGGCCTATACAACAAGCCTGTCCAACTGGCGAACGGGCAGACGGTCCTGGCCGATGACGCGTATTTGCGCGAGTCCATTCTGGAGCCGAACGCAAAGATCGCGGCCGGGTTCGAACCTAATATCATGCCTAATTTCAAAGGGCAGATCAGCGAGCAGAATGTTATTCAGTTAATTGCGTATATCAAGTCTCTTGCCCCAAGCCAGCCCGCGTCACAGCAAGGGCCTCAACAAGCCCCGGTGGTTATTGCGCCAAGGGCGCAGGGGAACAATCGAGCAGGTGCGGCGCAGCAGCGATAGTTTGTAGTTAATAAAGGAATCACCCAAGCTCATGGCAACAATTGCACGAGAACTTCCTGAGGTAGAGGTCGAACCGGTCGACTACCTCAATGTCGAGCATGGCTGGAAGAGCTGGCTCTTCACGACGGACCATAAACGGATCGCGTTCCTGTACCTGATCTCCATCACGCTGATGTTCTTTGTCGGCGGTGCGATGGCCGTTCTCTTCCGTATCAATCTTCTGGAACCTGAGGGTATTTTCAGCCCGGAGGTCTATAACCGTCTGTTTTCGATGCACGGCATCGTGATGGTGTTTTTCTTCCTGGTGCCCTCGATCCCGGCGACTTTGGCCAATTTCCTGATTCCTATCATGATTGGCGCCAAAGACTTGGCCTTCCCAAGGATCAATCTTCTTAGCTGGTATATCTACGTTGTCGGCGCTCTCTTCACCCTTTACGCGGTGATACGCGGCGGAGTGGATACCGGCTGGACCTTTTACACGCCTTACAGCAGCACTTTTGCTAACTCTTATGTGCTGGCTGCCGCCGTCGGCGTATTCATCTCCGGCTTCTCGTCCATCCTCACCGGCCTGAACTTCATTGTCACGGTCCACAAGATGCGGGCTCCCGGAATGACCTGGTCGCGTTTGCCCCTGTTCGTCTGGTCCAACTACGCAACCGGGCTAATTCAGGTTCTGGGAACACCGGTGATTGCTATCACCCTGCTGCTACTCGCATTCGAGCGTGTGGCGCGAGTCGGGATTTTCGACCCGGACATTGGCGGCGACCCCATCCTCTTCCAGCATCTGTTCTGGTTCTACTCTCATCCGGCCGTTTACATCATGATCTTGCCGGGCATGGGTGTCATAAGTGAGATCATGGCCTGCTTCTGTCAGAAGCGCGTGTTCGGGTATAACTTCGTTGCGTTTTCGAGCATGGCCATCGCCGTCCTGAGCTTCGTGGTTTGGGGACACCACATGTTCGTTACCGGTGAAAGCCTGTATTTGGCTGTAGCCTTTTCGTTCCTGACCTTTATGGTCGCGGTTCCGTCGGCGATCAAGGTTTTCAACTGGACCGCGACCATGTATAAGGGCTCGGTCTCATTCGATACTCCGATGCTGTATGCGCTCGGATTCATCGGCCTGTTCACCATCGGCGGCTTAACCGGCCTTCACCTCGCGACTTTGGGAACGGACGTGGCAACCCACGGCACCTACTTCGTTGTGGCGCACTTCCACTACGTCATGGTGGGCGGAATGGTTATGGCGTTTCTGGGTGGCTTGCACTTCTGGTGGCCCAAGATCACTGGACGGATGTATCCGGAAGGATGGTCGAAGTTCGCCAGCCTCATCATTTTCATTGGCTTTAACCTGACCTTTTTCCCGCAGTTCATTCTGGGTTATCTCGGAATGCCGAGACGGTATCAGTCCTATCCGCCGGAATTCCAGGCTCTGAACGTTCTCTCGTCTGCGGGTGCCTCGATTCTTGGAATTGGCTACCTGATTCCCATGATCTACTTCACGTGGTCCATGTTTAAGGGGCCAAAGGCTGGAAACAATCCGTGGAACGCGGCAGGCTTAGAATGGCAGATTCAATCGCCGCCGACCACATTCAATTTCGATACAACGCCGGTCGTGAAGGAAGAAGCTTATAATTACGGCCCGCTGGAGGACGTCGTTGGCTGACACAATCGTTCCCGCCACCGAAGATGTGATCACACCGGCTGAGGAGGTCCATCTCAAACACCACTTCGCGACGCCCGCACAGCAGATGGATGCGGACATGCTGGGCATGTGGACGTTCCTGATCACCGAGGTTCTGTTCTTCGGAGGAATGTTCGCAAGCTACGCCGTGTACCGCAACTTGTACTTCCCGGCGTTTGCGAGCACGAGTAAGTTCATGAATGTCCCCCTTGGTGCTACCAACACCGGGGTCCTGATCTGCAGCAGCTTAACGATGGCCATGGCGGTACGCTCCGCCCAGCTCAGTAAACGCAAAGCGCTCGTGCGCTTTCTGCTCCTGACAATGTTTTTCGGTGCCATCTTCCTCGGCATTAAGGCGTACGAGTACCACGAAAAGTGGGTGGAGCACCTGGTCCCGGGATTTGGCTTCCACTACGAAGAAACTCAATTCGAACGGAATGCACAGATCCTGTTTTTCCTGTATTTCGCGATGACCGGAATGCACGCGGTCCACATGATTGTGGGCTTCGGACTGCTGACCTACCTTGTCGTGAAAGCAAGAAAGAACGCTTTTACGGAGCACTACTTCGCCCCGGTCGAAATGATCGGCCTCTATTGGCACTTCGTTGATATTGTGTGGATCTTCCTGTTCCCGATGCTTTACCTGATCGGAGGTCGACGATGAGCACGGCTGCCGCCGCCGGGCATCATACACCCATTCCGAAAGTTGGCACGCTGGTCAAGGTATTCCTTTCCCTCATCGTGCTAACGTTTGTCACAACGTTGATTTCCTACATCGACCTTGGTGAGTGGAATATTGTCGTTGCACTGATCATCGCGGTTTTCAAGGCTTCTCTCGTCGCGTGGATCTTCATGGGCGTGCGATATACCACGAGCCTGACAAAGCTCTTCGTTATTGCCGGTCTGGTCTGGTTGAGCATTTTAATCCTCCTGACCTACAGCGACTACACGAGCAGGAACTGGAACTATCAGCCGAAACCCTGGAGCAAAACCAAGGCGCCGTACTTCGAAGATAAAGCAAAATAGCCCTCGCTTTCTGCAAAGGGATAGCCTCTGAGGCGCAAGCTTCAGAGGCTTTTTCGTTTTCCGGAGAAACGGCTTCCGCTGGACTTCGGTCTGATATTTTGCGGGCGATGACGCCGGCTCAACGCGAAGGAGCAACGAACATGGCTGAAACGAGTGTTGACGTAATCAAGAGGTATCTGCAGGATGCGATCGCTGCGGAGAAGAGCTTTGAGACCCAGTTGGAGGGGTTCTCAAAGGAGGGGGACGACACCGTTGTGCAATCGCTTTTCCGTCAACACGCAGCGGAAACAAGGCTGCAATACGAACGCTTGACAGCTAGGCTTGCTGCTCTGGGCGGCGGTCCTTCTACCGCCAAAAGCTTACTGGCCCACGTCTTTGGCTTGAGCCCCAAGGCAGCGCAACTCGGCCACGAGAAAGAAGAAAGAACCACGCAAAATCTCATGATGGCCTACGCTGTCGAGAATAGCGAGATGGCCATGTACGAATCACTGGCGACGGTAGCGGAAGCAGCCGGAGATACGGAAACGGCTTCGCTGGCGCGGCAAATTCAGGCGCAGGAGAAAGAGACTGCTGAGAAGATCTGGCGCGTGCTTCCTGCCTGTGCTGAGCAGGCGTTTTTAAGGGTGACGAGCGATTCGGGGCTGTCCGGCACTCGTACCGCTACGGTCTGACGCGCTCCGGCCGGCAGGCTAGCTGGCCCGTATCTCAGGTGTGTGGTCCACGCTGGCCGTGGCCGCGCGAATAGCAGGAGCCACCTTCGTCCCGAACAGTTCGATAGAACGCAACACCTGGCGATGAGGCATGGATCCCACGCTCATCTGAGCCAGGAACCTTTGGTGCCCAAAGATCTCGTGCTGGTAGAGAATTTTGTCCACAACCTGCTGAGGGCTTCCCACGGCTAGAGCTCCCCGCAGAGAGGTTGACGCATCGAAATCCGCACGGCTCATCGCAGTCCAGCCACGTTCGCGGCCGATCTTGTTCATCATGGCCGAGTAAGGCCCGAAGAATTCGTCGGACGCAGCCTGGGAAGTGTCTCCGACGAATCCATGAGAATTGATCCCGACGGCCAGCGTTGATGCATGGTGGCCTGCTCGCTCACCTGCGATTCGATACTTCTCGACAAAGCTGTTGAAGCGCTCCGGCATTCCTCCAATGATCGCGATCGTCATAGGTAGCCCGAGTCGTCCCGCGCGAACGGCCGATTGCGGAGTTCCACCTATGCCAATCCAGACGGGTAAAGGGTCTTGAATCGGCCTCGGATAAACGCCCAGACCGTCAATGGAAGCTCGGTGCTTCCCTGACCAGCGAACTCGCTCCGTCCGGCGGATTTCGAGAAGCAGTTCCAGCCGTTCCGAGAACAGTTCGTTGTACAGCTCCAGGGGGAACCCGAACAGCGGAAATGATTCGATGAACGAACCGCGTCCGACGATGATCTCTGCGCGCCCATTGGAGAGAAGATCGAGCGTCGCGAATTGCTGAAAGACGCGCACCGGGTCATCTGAACTCAGAACCGTAACGGCGCTGGTCAAGCGTATGTTCTTCGTCCG
>Ga0170475_125911550_pt1 | contig 14274 bp, 15 predicted proteins | sample Soicark_Litter_5_FD_111474 | JGI IMG/M metagenome (GOLD analysis project Ga0170475, IMG submission 111474) | Avena fatua rhizosphere microbial communities from Hopland, California, USA. Combined Assembly of 48 SPs | reverse complement strand
GCTACCAGCAGATGCCGTGGTACTGGCCCTTAAACTGCTTTTGTGGAGCGATCCGCACGAGGTCGATGAGAATGTGACGGTCTTGAAGGTCGCGGTCTAACGCCTCGGCGAACTCTTCACTGTAGTTGCCCACGACGACGACATCGCTGCCGTCAATCAGTTCCTTCGGCGTGTCGCACATGAGTGAAGAGATGTGCGGGATCTCCTTGTCAACATATTCCTTGTTCGAACCTATCAGTCGAGCGATCGAGACATATTGGTCGTAAATCTTGATGTCGAACCCCTTGCCAAGCATTGTCTCGATTAATTCAACCATTGGACTCTCTCTGAGATCGTCGGTCCCGTGCTTGAAACTGAGCCCGAGGAAGCCCAAAGACCGACCTTTTAATCCCGAGAGCTGCTTGACGACCTTTTCGATCTGCCTCCTGTTGCTGTCCAGGATGGCGCCGAGGACCGGCGTAGCGACGTCGAGGAGTCTTGCCTTGTAGACGATCGCCCGGACGTCCTTGGGAAGACACGAGCCGCCGAAAGCAAAGCCTGGCTTCAAGTAATACGGAGACAGGTTGAGCTTATGGTCCATGCAGAAGATTTCCATCACACGGTGGCTATCGCACGCAACCTCCTTGCAGATATTGCCGATCTCGTTGGCGAATGTGACTTTCAGGGCGTGAAACGAGTTGTCCGCGTACTTGACCATCTCGGCAATCTTGAGCGGTGCCCGGATAGTCGGAGCGTCGATGTCTTTGAACAAACGCGCCACGACATCGCCCGACCGCTGATCGATCTCGCCGATGACGCATTTGGGGGGGTGAAAGAAATCGTGCAATGAGGTCCCCTCGCGCAAAAACTCCGGCACCATGCAGACGCCGAAGTCCTTGCCGGCGATCTTCCCGGAATGTCTCTCAAGTATGGGAATCACGTCGGCTTCAACCGTGCCAGGCAAGACGGTGCTTCGTATGGCCACAACGGAGTACTCGTTCTTCTTCTTCAGGCCGGCGCCGATTTGCTCGGATACCCTCATGACCACGTCCAGCGAAAGACTGCCATTGTCCCGGCTCGGCGTGCCGACACATACGAGCGAAACCTCGGACTCGCACACCGCTTTTGCCCAATCGCTTGTCGCCGTGAACCTGCCGGTGTCTTTCACCTTGGCCATGAACTCGGGGAGCCCCGTTTCTACAATAGGAGCTTTTCCCTCATTCACCATCTGTACCTTCAGGGGATTGACGTCCACGCCAACGACATCATGACCGAGGTCGGCTATACACGCCCCAGACACGCACCCGACATACCCGAGACCGAATATCGCAACTCTCACTGTTCACCTCTAAAGATGACATCACCAGAAGCCATCGAGTCGACCTTGGTCAATGACTCGACGCATGCTCGAAAACCCTGAAACATGCCGTCGATGGACCCACTGGTCGTGATGTCATGGCGGGCATTCGACGAAAATTCGCTCCGCTTGCGATCGTCCTCCAATAGCTCGAGAATCCGTCGCTTCAGCTCGGTTCGATCGTCGTTCGGGACAATGAAGCCATTGCGACCGTTGACGAGGTAGTGTATCTCCGGCGGCTGAGCGCAGTCCTCTGTGACGACGGGCAGGCCCCAGTAGAACGCCTGGTTCAGTCCCAGGCCCACATGACCTGGTATAGAGAATACGTCGGCCATCTTGAAAAGCTTGCTGATTCGAATGTCCTTCGGGTCGTGGACCTCACCCAGGTACATTGTATTTGTCGCATTCAATGTCTGTTGCCGGTCTGCGCTGACTCCAGAGCCGACGATAACAAGGCCCAGGCCGGGCGAATCAATGTCCTTGAAGATCTCGATCAGGTGGTGAACCTTCTTGCGCTCCCCGCCAACCCCCATACGACCAACCGACAGAACGACTTTCTCGAAGGGTATTCCGAACTCCCGCTTGATGTCTTCGCGCGATTCGTTGATTTCAGGATAACTCTCGAAGTTGATCGTATTGTTTGCTGGAAAGACTTTGTTGCGGTGCCTTCGCGAGACCAGATCGACTTCGTGCACTGAATACAGAATCATCGCATCGAAGAGTGTGTGCATGTACCGGTACATGCCTCGACTGGTGATACTCGTGGGCTTGTCGTAGTTCATGGCCTTCGCCCAGAACGCGATGGGCGTCCCGCGCAGTTTGAGCCAATGCACCAGCGGCCAGATCATCAAGTCTTTGAGGTGCAGGAACACTATGACGACGTCAGGATTCAGTCGTTCGATCTCCTTCTTGTAACGCGTGAACGTGAACGGGAGCTCTTTGAAGTCGAACTCGAGCGTATAGGGGTTCTGCTTCTGGAGCTCGTCCGACCGCACGACGAATTCGATGCCGATCTCACGAAACCTCCGCCAGAAATAGTTGTAGACGGGCACACGGTAGTGCATGACGCGGTTCGAAATGAGCAACACTTTCTTCATATGAGAGCGGCAGTGGAGCTGTGCGTGAATCCGACAGACTGTGAAGGAGGGCGACCTTGGCTGGGGCGGGCTGTTATCTCTTGAGAATGAGAATGCATTGAGAATGTGAAGGGTTGACAGTGCCAAAAGTTAGAGCGCCGACCACGAGACCAACGAGGCGAAACAGCACGTCCGCCGCGGGATATTGTGCTCTGAAACGCTTCTCCTGGAAGGCTTCGAAAAGATGAGTGAACTCAACAGAGAGTCCGGAAGACCGGGCGACTCGCTTCACATTGTTCGGCCGCATCGAGAGCCGCAGATAGGTATGGAACGGCAGCTTCGTGTACTTTAATCGTCGGTACATGAATTTGTGAAACGAGTAAGGAGTTGCCTTCGTGACGAGTCCCTTAAGCGAGAGGACATTTGGAAACGCGAAAATGGCGAGACCTCCTGGCTTCAACGACTGAAACATGTTGCGCATCGCGCGCAGAGGGTCCGAGAGATGTTCCAGGACATCCCAGCAAACGACCGCGTCGTAGGCGCCAGCTGGGAGGGGATAAGTTTGCAGGTCGCCAAGAATCTTCTCGCTGATGACGGAATTCTTGTCCAGTTGTGCCCGGGAAACGTCTATGCCCACCGCGACGACGGGTCGGGCGAATGCGACGTGGCTGGCCGATCCGCATCCGGCCTCAAGGATATGAACGCTTCCGTTACCCGGAAGCAGGCCATTGACCTCGTCTGCTACAGCTCGCAATAGTTCATCGCGCTCGTGCTGCTCTTTAGAAAAATCAATCCTCGTCATGATCGTTCACTGTGCGCATAAGGTCTGACTTCATCTACGGTGTTGGTCAGTTGGCTGAAAATGTCGTCCATGATCCGCGATGTCATCAGAATCTCTCGGTAAGAGAGTGGAAGCGGACTGTCTTCTGACACCGATCGGTAGAATGCCTCGATCAGGTGCTTTCTGCCGGACTCGAAGTGAAAGTCGCGTCTAAGAAACTGCCCGATGTTAGACCACGCGTTCGCGGCGTACTGGCGTGCATAAAGAAATGGAGGGATAAAATGATTGAGGTAGTACTTGTAGCTCGTGTTGTTGACGGTGATCAGTGTCTGATGAATGTCATCCAGCATGAGCGAATTGCGCGTCCCATAAATCCTGAACTGCTGAATGCGCGGAAACATTTGTGTTGAGAACGTAAAGTACGCCGTGGTGTTGTGCTCATCCGCTATCATTACTCGCAGCTCGTCGACGATCTCCGTTTCGTTGAGACTGGTCAGCAGTGGACTACGGAAGCCGTGGGCCACCACCCGGGCCCTGTCGCCTTGCAGAAATTCAGCGATCCTGCCGATGCCGTGGCTGATGATGTTGTGGAGCAACCGACCTGGCAGTGTTCGCACCCAGTGATCCTTGTCGCCAAGGAGAGCCGTAGCGAAGATGCGATCTCCCAGGTCATAACACCAGACACTCTCCATATGCACAGGAGCGCCGCCAAGGAAGCCGTCTTTGACGAGGGCGCGCATGCGCGTCGAGACTGGGTTGAATTGGTTGTTGTGACCGACGGTGAGCTTCAGGTGCTTTGAAATGGCCAGGTCCACGAGTTCGGACGCCTGCGTTGAGTTCAGCGTGAACGGCTTTTCAAAGAACACATGGCAGTTAGCTTCGAGGCACATCCGGCCGATTGCCAGGTGTCCATGGGGCGGCGTCGTGATGTGCACGATGTCCGGGCGTGTCACTTCTAAGAGTTCGCGGATGTCGCTGAAATAGCGCTTGACCGGAAACCGCTCAAAGAGCTGCTTCGCCATGAGCTCATCTTTGTCACAGACACCAACGAGCTCGCAATTTGGCAAGTCTTGAATCTGTGCCGCATGAGCATCGGCCTGCTTGCCGCAGCCGATGATCGCAACCTTAAGCATTCGTACCTCTGAAATAGGCAAAGTGGCGCTGCAGTCCCTCTGCGGTCGAAACCCTTGGCGTCCAGGACGTGAGTGCCTTGAGCTTGCGGTTTGAGTATCGATTGCCCTTCCACTCGGCAGCACACTTCAGAGGGTTGAAGACCGGAGGCAGCTGATTCCTGGACCATTTCGCATATCGTTCCCACAGGTAGCTGAAAAAGTAGAACAAGCGATATGGAACATAAATAGATGGAAATCGTTTGACGTTCTTCTTGTACATCCGCAGGAACTCCCGGCTTTTTGGAGAATCGTCGTCGACAACGTTGAAAGCCTCGCCGTCGATGCCCTCTGTGATTCCGGCGACGATAATCGCGTCGGCGCAATTGTCGATAAACGACAACGGCAGTCGGTTGGCGCCGCCGATGTGCATGAAGATCCCGAAGGTGCCGATGCCGACCCGGCTGTGGATCGGGGACCTCGCTCCAGGCCCGTAGATTGGGCCTGGCCGTACGATGACGTAAGGCACCTTCTTTCGGGCTCCGTACTCCATGACGATTTCATCCTGCTTGGTCTTGCCGAAGCAGTATGCGTCGAATCTCCTCATGAACTGTGTCTCGAGTTCACCATCCTCATCGATAATTTCGCCGCGGCCACGTCCCGCATTCGAGTAAACCGCGAGTGAACTCACATTGACGAATCGTCTCAATGCCCTCTCATTGGAGGCTGCCTCGAGAATATTTCTCGTCGTGACGGCCGAATTCATGAAGCAGCCAGGAAAGGTCTTTTCGATTCCGGCGGCGACGTGAAAGACGACCGAAACGTCACGAATGGCTTTCTGGCAATGTGCTGGAGAGAGCAGGTTGCCATAGACCATGTCGACGTGTGCGTCCGGGAACTTCTCGAATACACGATGCAGGGCGGTCAGATTGCTTGAAGGCCTGACCAGACAGCGCACATTGAGAAACCCTCTCGCGAGTAGCGTCTCGACGACCTTTGAGCCGAGAAATCCGTTGGCGCCGGTTACGAGCACGCGATCGTTGTGGTTGATTATCATTTCTGCAGAACCCTTACGTCAGGAGTTTTTGAATATCGATATTGACCGCCGCCATGAGTTTGCCGGCGTGATCCGAGTCTTTGATCAAATACAAGATTGCGAGGTCTCGCCGGGTCAGCGCCAAGAGAGGTAAAGCAACCGTGTAAAGGATCAACGCAACGACTGACTTCAGAACCGTCATCAGTTTGTTGGGCTGGAGCCGTAATGAAACATTTCCACGCAAAAGACCCCTTTTTACGAAATAGCCGATGCGTAAGCGTTCAGGCCCTTGACGTTCGTACGCGATCGCTTCATCGCACCACACAACCAAACGCCCCTTGGCCATCACGCGCTTAAAGAAGTCCTGGTCTTCGCTGTGTCTGAATTCTGGCCTGAACAGTGTCTGGCCATTGTCAAACACACGCTTCGAAAGCAGTACGTTCCCCGTTCGCGTCCCGTGCCAGGGTAGCTCCGTTCCAGTTGGGAAGCGGGGTCTGTCGAAGAACTTGCCTTTGATCACCCAATCAGGCGGTTTCGTATCGTACTCCGCCACGACCGGACCGAGAACGGCGTCCGCCTTGTACGTGCGGGAGGCCTCATAGAGCCGATAGAGCCAATCGCGAACGGGAAATTCGTCGTCATCGATGAAGGCTACGAAATCGCCAGACGCGTTCTCGACGGCCTTGTTCCGGGCCAATGCGATGTTGCGGCTTGGTTCGACGTGATAGTCAATGTGCAACGCGGTCGCGGATCGCATGGACTCGACGGCTGATTTAGCCGAACGCGCCACGTCGTTGTCGACAACAACAACTGAATAGGTCAACAGCCCATCGATACGTTGATCCTGGAGGTTTACCAGCAAGTGACGCAACAGCTCCGGTCGCTTGAAGGTGCACACGCAGACACTTATGTGCGGGACGTTCACGCGCTTCCCCGCTTTTGAGTCTTTGAGGCTGGCAAGGATATGACTTGGCTTGCGCGGCGTGAGGGTGGCGACGGTTCGGCCGTTCGACCGGAGACCGTCACCTTGTCACTCGGCGATAGACGAAGAAGAGCTTGCAAGGAAATAGCTAGAGAACTTCCTTTATTGCGCTGCCTATGAACTCGATCTGATCGGCTGTCAGTTCAGGGAACATCGGCAGTGACAAGATCTCCCGCGAAGCCTTGGTCGCGTGTTTGAAGTCGTCCTCGGTGTGCTTCAGGTACGCGTAGGCCTTCAGATTTGGCAAGGCAATAGGGTAGTGGATGCCTGTTGCAATCCCCCTTGATTTCAAGTGGTCCTGCAATCGGGTCCGCTGCCCATTTGGCACTCTAACAACGTACAGGTGATAGACCCCCTGTGTATCAGGGCGCTCGACGGGAGTAACGAGGCTCGTCTTCTTCAACTGTTCAAGATACAGCGCAGCATTTGTTCGTCGCTGTTCTGTCCATTTCGCCAAGTGCTTCAGTTTAACCGTCAAGATTGCGGCCTGGAGCGTGTCGAGCCTGCTATTGACCCCCTCGATTTCGTGATCGTACTTATCGATTCGCCCGTGATTCGCGAACATTCGAATCTTCAGCGCGAGCCGCTCGTCGTTGGTCACCACGGCGCCGCCATCGCCGTAGGCGCCGAGATTCTTTCCTGGGTAGAAACTGAAACATGCGCAGTCTCCGATTGACCCTACGGGACGGCCTTTGTAGAAGGCTCCATGCGCCTGTGCGGCGTCCTCAATCACTTTAATGCCACGGTTGTTCGCCAACGCGAGAATCGGGTCCATGTCAGCGGGTTGACCGTAGATATGGACGGGAATGATCGCCTTGGTCTTGACTGTCAGCTTCTTCTCGATATCGGCAACGTCGATGGCATAGGTCTTTGGGTCGATGTCGGCGAACACAACCCGCGCGCCGGCCAGGGTGATGGCTTCAGACGTCGCGATGAAACTGTTCGCGACGGTAATGACCTCGTCGCCGGGACCAATGCCGAGGCCCTTGAGCGCCAGGAAGAGAGCGTCAGTACCATTTCCGACACCCACGCAATGATTCACGCCGCACGCTTTCGCAAATGCCGCCTCGAACGCCTGCAGGCGCGTTCCACCAATGAATGCCGACGTTGTCAAAACGTCAGCAACGACAGGTCGATCTCGCCTTTGATCGACGCATACTGGCTATTAAGATCCACCAACGGCACGTTCATGCTGATTACTTCTTGCATCGTTCATAACTCCTTATATGGCAACTCTGAAATGTACCTGATGATTCGCGCCGGGTTGCCGACGACGACGGCCCCAGGCGGAACGTCGTCCACGACCACCGACCCGGCTCCGACGAGTCCGCGTTCGCCGATGACGACTCCTGGAAGGAGCGTCGCATTGGCGCCGATGATCGCGCCCTTCTTGATGAGCGGGCCTTTGAGCGTTTTCTTCGCGTCAGGCGACAACGGGTACTTTGCGTTGGTGAGAACCACGTGTGGACCAAGCCACGCCCCGTCCTCTAGCACCGAATACTCCGGCACGAAGACCTGGCTATGAATCCTGACGTTGTTACCAATTGTAACGTGATGCTCGACAATCGACAGTGTTCCGATGCTCACATCGGCACCGATGTTGTTCTGTTCACGAATATTCACTTTGTTCCCGGTTTGGAAGTTGCGGCCGATCTGGTTTCCGGCGTATATGACCGAGTGAGAACGAATATACGCGCCATCGCCAATCGAGGTTTCGAATTCTTCCTCTCCATGACCTTTCGGAGGCACGCCCACGATGCAGTAGTCTTCGACAGTCGAATTGGAGCCGAGCTTCACCCGGTCGTAGATGCGATAGCTGTGGTCCACAATACCCTCTCGTATGTGCGTGATGTTCAGGCGTTCCGGTCGGCCGCCTCGAGGATCTGGACGACCTTTCGCGCATGGTCCACGCCCGTCAATGGCTCCGCGCCCTGCTCAATACAGTCAATAAAATGGTCGAGCTCGACTTTAATCGGTTCCTTGAAATCGATCTTCGGCATCAGCACGTCTCCGGATCGATGATTGAACGTCTGAAAATGCTGGCTGTCATAGTCCATGTTTTGACCGAGCACAGCCATACTGTCGATGCCCTTGTCGTAAACGACCACTTTGTTCTCCGCAACGTCATCGTAGAGAACCATTTTCCTGCTGCCAACCACCACCATTGTCCGCGCCCGCTGCGGATCCAGCCAGCTGACGTGGATGTTTGCCATGATCTTGTTGGGGTACATGATGTTGAGGAAGACGACGTCATCGACGCCATTCTGTATGTACGCCACGCCACGCCTTGCAACGGAGACAGGAATCGGATTGTCCAGCCAGTACTGGATGATGCTGATATCGTGCGGGGCGAGATTCCACAGCGCGTCGACATCCGACCGAATGCGACCCAGATTGAGGCGGTGGCTATAGATGTATCGGATGTCGCCCAGTTCGCCGGAGTCTATGAGCTTCTTCACGTAACGGACGGCGGCGTTGAAGAGGAACGTGTGCCCGACCATCGCCACGCGCTTCTGCGCCGACGCGATCCTGCCAATTTCGTCGACTTCAGCAACGCTCCGGGCCATCGGCTTTTCGACAAAGACGTGCTTGCCGGCGTTGAGCGCCCTGGTCACGAGCTTGAAGTGGCTGGCCACAGGCGTGGCGACGACCACCGCCTGAATACTGGCGTCCTGAAACACGCGCTCAACGTCGTCCGTGACCGTCGTCGAGGGATACAAGCCGTGAACGTAATCGCGTCGCTCGGCGGAGAGCTCAACAACGGTAGACACATTGCACCGCTTGCTTGAAACAAGATTACGGAGAAGGTTCGGTCCCCAATACCCGACCCCGATCTGTGCGATTTGAATCATTCGAAAGCAGCTCCCTTTAAGACTACTGAGACGGTGCCAGAAGCGATCGATACATGCCGATGAGATCCATCCTGTGCGTGTTCCATGAGAACCGTTCGCCGAAACGCTGCGCGTTTCTCGCACGGCGATCGCACTCGCACCGGTCGTGATAGGCGGCGGCGATGGCCTCTCCGAGGGAATCAGCGTCGTCAGGCTCGAAATAGAACATCTGATCAGCGTCGAAATAGTGCTCGATGGCCTTGAGCCTCGGCGCAAACACTGCGAGGCCGAGTGCGATGCCTTCCATCATTTTGACCGGCAGCATGAGTTCTGTTGCCGCATTCCGGCGGTTTGGAATCACGACCGCGTCCATGCTTCGCACGAGGGGAACGAGTTCATCGAAAGTCAGCGCGCCCTGAGAAAAGTGCACCATTCCGTCCAATCCAAACTGCTGGCTGAGAGCCAGACATTCATCGCGGTCGTCTCCGGTCCCGATAATATGAAACCGGATTCCCGGACAGTCTGCGTGGATCTGGTGAATGGCTCGAATGGCGAGGTCAATGCCGAGGCGCTTGTTGATCGTTCCGAAGTACACCAGCCTGAAGGCGCCGTTCGCAGCTTCCTTGCGCCGCTGTTCAGTCAGCTGAAAACGCTTTGGATCTGGAAGGTTCATCAAGACGATTAACTTGCTAGGGTTGACACCTCTGTCGAGGAGTGTTTGCTTCTGGACGTCATTGACGGCCACGACCCTGTGGGCGAGCGCGCACGAAATCGATTCTTCGAGACCCAGGATGACTGCAATGAGCCTTGCAAAAATGCCTGAAAACTTGGTGGAGTACGTCTCGATCAGAGTGTCGTGGATATCGAGGATAATCTTGCTCCCGAGAAATCTGGCCGGAAGAGCTGCGAACACGATGAAATTCGGCATGTTATGGACGTGAATGACGTCCGGCCGATGTCCCTTGAGCGAAACCCGCAGGCATTCAGCGAAGGAGAGCGCCAAGAACTTGAGATAGGCTGACAAGTAGCTGAGAGTGCTTTTGCCCCGGTACTTCGCCAGACTGAGTTCCTTGACCTCGACACCGTCGAGCCAATAGACCCGCGCCTCGGATTGTTCCTTCAGCGCGAGCACCGTGACGTGATGATCGGGCAACGACGCGACCGTTTCGGCTTCACGCCTGACGCGGGCGTCGGTTGAGTACGCCGTGTACGCGATCATGCAGATGTGTCTACGCATCCCGAAGATCAGTGGATGGCGATATCAGTTGTTCGAGCGCTGCTCGAGGTCAACGGAAGAAGGCGGTCCTCGAACTTGTGAATCTCTTGGCCGCCGGCATCACCTACGGTGGTCGCCCGGTGCACCCGGACGACAAAAGAGGGCAGATTGGAGTCAGAGGAGACTGAAGGCCTGATCCTAACGCTGCCCACACCTGAACCCACATCATCGAACGTGATGCTCCTTCTGGCCTTGAACCATGATGTGACCTGGCTTCCAGTTGCGAACCAGACGCGCCGGTTCTTGAGATATTCGATGAGCTCTATATAGAACGAATCCCAGTTGCGTTCGGGCTGCAGGCTTCGCGTGTGCCAGTTAATCGTGAGAACGCCGCCGTGGTCTGCGGCCGCATTCACAACGGTCTTGCATGCCGCTAACGCCTCTGCCTCTGGTAATCCCATCCGGGACGGATAAAAGAGAGCGCTGTCCATCACGTTCAACGGTAGTTCAAGAAGTCGGGACGTCCCAGGCGGTCCGAACACCTGAGCGGTGCCAGATCGGAATCCAATGGCGTCGTTGTATCCGAGTGTCGAGTCATAAAGGAATCCGGCCTCTTCGAGAACTTTTGGGGATTCGTGATCGAAGTACAGCCAGTGCATGCGTATTCCGACCGAGTCCTGACCGGAAAGCCTCCTCACAGCGGCTCCCTCGAGCTCCCCCGCTCGGGGGCTTTGCCATGCGTCGATGCCGTGTGTCGCGATCTCGGTGTGCTGATGTGCCAGTGCCCCGATGAGTGTCGCGTAAGATGCGGCATCGTACGGTGCTGCTCGAAGCGGGGATGCGTGGCCCTTTCTCAGTGGAGCGCCAGGCTGACCTTTGAACGGGATAAAGAAGTAGGTCGATGCAAGTCCTGTCTCAATTTCCTGGTAGCGGTCGATGTCAAACCACACGTCGCGACAGAGCCGGAGGTAGACGGCTGGGAGCGAGAACACGGCGAGCCAGTTCTTGAAGAGTCTCGACCAAGCGATACGGGATTTCGTGTCCCTCAGCCGGAGCGGAAACAACGCCCTATACACGAATCCCAGAACCGACCGATCTACCCCATGGTCTCGCAAGTTGACGAAGTCGACATCGTGTGTGAGACAGACCGTAAAATCGCTCCCTGCGGGGCAGGGCGGAATCTCAATGAAGGAGACACCCGCGTCAGCAATCCAGCGTCGAAGCAAGTCAATGTGCACGTCGAGAGTCGGAATGGCCGCAAATCTCGAAGGCTGTCCATCTGTCAAGAGCGCAGCGACTTCATCGAAGAGATCGTATCCAAGCCGAATGAGCCTGCCAGCCTTGACATGGCCGACGGTGCCGACGACATCCGCGCTGTCGGAGAGCGTGACAAGCGGCTGCGAGGATGACGCGAATGTGGCGATCCCTCGGTACACGGGGAAGACGCCGTCCCTATACTGGAGAAGCGGCGCTGGCGGCGCCGTCGCCCAGGCAGTCACCTGATGAGCATCCCAGGGCTGTATTTGCTGGCCGCAGGCGATAACGAGTCTGGCATCAGGAATGGTCGAAGCCACGCTCGTAAGCACGATGACATCGTACGCCTTGCCGGTAACGCAAAATTCCCAGGGAGTCTTGAACAGTTCAAAGAACTCTTCAACGAAGGGTTCTTGGCCCTCTCTGCACATTACGCCGATCATTTCAAGAACGGTTCGTCCGCCGGATGGGGAGTGTTAAGCGGTCGACTTGTGCGGACGCGAGTCTAGGAACGGAACCAGTCTTGAGCTGTTAGCAGGCGCCCTTGCCAGAGATGACCGCGGCCGGTGTCGCGAGCAGGATTCTGAAATCCATCCAAACCGAATACTCACGCGCGTACCGAAGATCGAGCCGAACCATTTCGTCGAACGTCGTTCGACTGCGGCCTGACACCTGCCAGAGCCCGGTCACTCCTGGTTTGACATCCAGGACGCGCCGTCGGTGCCAGGACTTGTACTGCTCCACCTCGTATCTCAGTGGCGGTCGGGGTCCCACGAGGGACATCTCTCCCACGAGCACGTTCCAGAACTGCGGGAGTTCGTCGAGACTCGAACGGCGAAGCAGACGTCCGATTGGAGTGACCCGCGGGTCGTTCGCAATCTTGAAGAATCCCGGTTCAGACTCGTCGTTGGACCGCCGTCCGCTCGATTGGATGAATGCGCTGACGAACTCACGGTGGATCGCATGATCGACGTTCGCGGACATCGTCCGGAACTTCAGCATCATGAAAGGCTTCATGTTCTGCCCGATGCGCTCCTGTCGGAAGAAGATTGGACCAGACGACGTGAGCTTCACGAGCGCGGCCAGCACCAGGAATACGGGGGCGAGCAACACGAGCAGTAACGCGCTCAGCACGACATCCAGAACGCGCTTGGAGGCGTCGTACCCGGTGCCTCGTCGCGTGGGGCTCACGATCGGATCGATGGCAGAGAACTCTTCAGAATTGTCCGCGCTGGGGTGCACGTGCAGTCTAACCGACACCTGAGCCGCCGACCGCGGATCCAGGCGCCGGGATAACTCCAACTGTACGCGCTGGCTCAAATCGCACGCGAAGGCGGCCGTTGTTCCGGGTACCTCAGGGACGATGAGACCGACCGCCTGATGCTTCGAAAACCATCCGAGCGAGTCTGTCTCGCGCTTGGCGGCCGACAGCGCATCAAGGACTGCCCGCCATGTCCGGGCGGACTCGGTTTCGACGGAGGGCTGTACGGCGACGAGCACGAGAGCCAGGGGTTGATTCGATCGGTCCGCACGCTTCCGCTCTCTAAGCAGCACATCCCTGAAGAGCGTTTCGCCGATGATTGGCTCGCTCGTGCGACGCTGAGGTGACATCACATCCGGGCGATCCAGGAGCCGCTGCGGGGCGACAGGCGTCAAGACTCGCTCCTGACGGCGTTTGGCGACAACTGATAGACGCGCACTTGGAGATCCCTGGCCACGTCGAAGGGCAACTGTCTCTCGAGCTCCTCAGACACCCGCTGTCGAACGAGTTCGGGAATGTCATCCCCTTCCGGCTCACCGTGCTGAGTGAGAACGGCTCCGGCGACGCGCCCGTCGCGGTACCAGCCGACAAAATCCGTCTCCCGAAGACATCCCGAGAGAGTGGAAAAGAGCGCAGGTTCAGTCACGGCGTCGAGGGACGCATCAAGTCCCACCCGTCGCTTAAAATCCACCAGCAGCAGGAGGAACGGGCGATTCGACGCTTCCGAACGCTTTCTCTCCATCTCGAGAAAATGGTGGAACGCCTCCTCGTGGTAAGCGTGGCCAGCACCATCCTGCAGCGGAAATCCGCTGAATTCGAGGACCTGGAATTCGGGTTCGAGTAGAGAAGCGTTTGGGCTCATGGGGAGAACTCCATGGATCAATCGCAAACCTCACGCCAAGCCGGCATCTGTCGGAGTCTAGTTTTCACGTAATTGTCGTGTGCTGTAAGCCACGAGATATCAACGGCTTATAAGCCGATTTCGCCATGCCACGCAGCGTCGTTACGCGCGTGACACGGGCCCACCGCTGAAACAGTCGCTTCCGAGGCGGCAAAAGTCGCCCGATCTGCGGAAATCTCGATTAAGCGTGTCGTCAGCGTCCGTCTGTTTCCCGCCGTGCGCATAGAGCTTCGCCCTCTCAGTTACATCTGCCGGAAAAGCGGTTCGAGGCGAGACCGGTAAGGGCCTCGAAGGAGTTTCGGTCCGAGAAGTAGAACGAATCACTCCCGGCCCCCGCAGGCTGACCGTCTTTGAGCAAATACCTGACCGGACAGTCAGATCGATGATGGCAGTCGTAAGACGTTTATATTGTTACTGTTACGTCGATTTTCGCGTTCGCCATGTTCACCCGGGCTCAATTTAGTCTGCGTATTGAATGACTTTAGTTCGTC
>Ga0170475_113501612_pt1 | contig 14277 bp, 10 predicted proteins | sample Soicark_Litter_5_FD_111474 | JGI IMG/M metagenome (GOLD analysis project Ga0170475, IMG submission 111474) | Avena fatua rhizosphere microbial communities from Hopland, California, USA. Combined Assembly of 48 SPs | reverse complement strand
GGCGGCGCGGCTGGCCGGCTTCGAGCGCATTGAGCTGATCCAGGAGCCGGTCGCCTCGGCCATCGCCGCCGGCTGGACCCAGGAGGGCAGCGACGGCCCGTGGCTGGTCTACGACCTGGGCGGCGGCACTTTCGACGTGTCGCTGCTGGATACACGCGAGGGCATGTTGCGGGTGGTCGCGCATGCCGGCGATAACTTCCTGGGCGGCCGCGACTTCGACAATGTGCTGCTGGACTTGGTGCTGACCAAGCTGGCCGCCGATGGCGTCACTGTTGACCGCGCCAACCCGGCACATGCGCTGGCCCTGCGCCGCCTGCGCTACGCAGCGGAAGAGGCGAAGATGGAGCTGACGCGCGCCCGCGAGGCGCCGTTTTTCATGGGCGGGCTGTTGCTGGATGGGCAGCAGCTCGATGTTGATGTGCTGATTACCCGTGCGGAATACGAGCAGCAGATCATGCCTTTGATCAATCGTTCCCTGCAGATATGCCTGGGCCTGCTGTCCGCCAACGGCATCATAGCGGGCGGGCTGGAACGGCTGGTGCTGGTGGGCGGGCCGACCCTGACGCCGCTGCTGCGCGATACCGCCCGCAGCGTGCTGGGCGCCGACATCGGCAGCGGGCTGGACCCGATGACGCTGGTGGCGCAGGGGGCGGCCCTGTTTGCCGGCACGGTGGGGCTGGATGGCCGGGCGCAGCCGAAAGCGGCGGCGGCACCCGTCGCATCCAGCGGCCCCAAGGTGTGGCTGCAGTTTCCGACCATGACCTCCGATCTGACACCCATCGTGGTCGGCAAGCTGCTGGAAAAAACCGGCGATATCACCGCGATCCAGATCGAACGGGCCAGCGACCAATGGCAAAGCACGGCAGAGCCAGTGGGCGCCGATGGCACCTTTGTCACCATGGTCAGCCTGCTGCCGCGCCAGAATACGACCTTCAAGGTATTCGGCATGCAGCATGACGGGCGGCAGGTAGCCATGCAGCCCGCCACCTTTGCCATCGCCCATGGCCTCACGCTGTCCGAACCGCCGCTGGCGCGCTCCATCGGCCTTGCGCTGGCCGACAACAGCGTGCTGGTGTACTTCGAGCGCGGCGCGCCCTTGCCCATCCAGCGCACCTTTACCCTGCACACGGTCGAGACGGTCAGCCCAGGCAGCGCCGGCTATGCCCTCAAGGTGCCCATCGTGCAAGGCGAGTTTTCCAGCGCACATTTGTGCCGCCTGGTCGGCACACTGGAAATCCCCGCCACGGCCCTGCAGCAGACCCTGTCCGTCGGCACGGAGGTCGAAGTGCTGCTGGAGCTGGACCGGGGCGGCCAACTCCAGGCGCGGGCACGCATCGCCGGCGTCGAACAGCTTTTCAGCGAGGTGGCGCTGCTGATCACGCCGCAGATTTCGCTGGAGGAAATCGACAAGACGCTCGACAAGTTGCAAAGCCGGGCCGATGCCCTGTCGCGCAATGCCTTCCTCAACCGTGCCAGCAGCGATGCCGGGCGCTTGTCTACTGCCCTGAATGGCCTCGCCGACGTGCGCCGCAACATCGTAGCGCTACGCGGCGGCGACCTGGATGCGGGAGAGCAGGCACGGCGCGGCATGATGGAGTTCGATGCGATCCTGGCGGAGCTGGAAGCCGCCAAGGCCTGGCCGGAATTGGCGGAACGCCTGGAAGAGAGCTACGCGATATCGCTATCTTGCGTGGCGGGCTACGGCACGGCAGCCGAACAGGCAGCGCTAAACAATGCCTACCAGAACTGCAAGCGTGCCTTTACCAGCCGGGATGAAGGCGAGGTGGAACGGCAACTGGGCATGATCAACCGCCTGGGCACAGCCGCTTACTACCGCAGCCCCGGCGCCTGGGAAAATCAATTCGACTACGCAGCGTCGCGCACCGGCGAGAGCACCGATATCCGGCGCGCCACAGCGCTGGTCGACCAGGGCCGAGAAGCCATGCGCCTGCGCCGCCAGGCCGAGCTGGAATCGGTGGTCAGGCAGTTATGGGAGCTGATGCCCGCCGACCGCGCCGAGCAGATGCTGGGGCATGGCTCGGGCTTGCGGCGCAGATGAGGCGCGCGAGGCATGGGCTGTGGCTGGTGGCCGGATTCGCGACACTAAGTGCTGGCGCCGGCCCTTTGCTGGGCAGGCTCGCCGTTGAAAAAGGGCGCATGCATGGCATGTATTATGAAGTGGCGCTCCGGCCAGAGCAGATCAATGTCTGCATAAGCAATAGCGGGCAGCCGGGCGGCAGCAAGGGCTCCCCGCCGCAGACGTCTGCAACGGCGAAATCTGTACAGGCAGGCAAGCCCCACACACAAGAGGCCGAACAGAACGCACGCGACGCGCAGCGCCGCATCGCGCTGGGCCTATCCATGCTGCTCGCCGCACTTGTGCTGCTCGCCGGTGTTTTCCGCGAATATCGGCGGGCGCTCAAACTCGATATTGTGCCGGTACGCAGCAATCCCTATTACGAGGCGTTGTGCCAGGAAATCTGGGCAAATCCATTCCGGGTACTGGAAGTGGGCATCACGGCGACGCGCGCCGAAATCGAGCGCGCCGGTCAGCGCTTGCTGGCACTCTTGCAGATAGATAGCGAAAGTGCCCGCTACTATGCAACGCCGGCGGGACCTAAGCCGCGCAGCGCCGATGATGTCCGGCAAGCGCTGCAGGCTTTGCGCAGCCCTGGCGAACGCGTGCTGCATGAGTTGTGGGCCGAGGCGGCCGCGCCAACGGATCAATCTACACCAGCAGCAGCCCCTCCCAAAACGTAAACGAGCCATCCCCCTTACCCCGAAAGAAGAACATAAACGTGCCCGGATTTTTCGCCTTTATCATCATAATTTGGCTGGTATGGCGCAACAGCAAGCGGCAAGAGACGGACAACTCACGCTCATATATCGTCATCGCGCTGGCCATGAAAATCCTCGTGCTCCTTGTAGCCATCTCGGTATTTTTAAATGCTGACCCCGACCCGTTCATCGTGGCGCTGCTTACGCTGGCGCTGTTGATCAATTGGCTACCGACCTGCTTCCTGGAATGGATCGTCGTTCCTCTCGGCCTGCCTCGGCTCGCCTACTGGATCGTGCTGCTAAGCTGGCCCCTGAATCTGACGCGCAGCGTACGCGCTGGCGCCACTCTCTATGCCGCCCTGGCGATAAGCCGCTGCGGCGCGACGCCAAAACTGCTGAACTCACTGGAAGCGAAACTGAGGAAACTGCCGGCAAGCGACTCCTGCAGCGGTGTCGCGGCCGCGCTATTGGCGGATTTGAGCGGCAATGCGGTACTGGCGCGCAACCTGATGCAGCATGCCAACAATCAAATGATGCCCGCCATCTCCGGCAAGGCAAAAATGGTGTCGCGCCACTGGCTGATCAACCAGGCCGCCCGCAGCGCCAACTGGCAGGAGGTCATCGCGATAGCCGCGCATGATCAACGCGACCGTTGGTCCTACACCATCACCCAACTCGCCATGCGGCTGCAGGGAAAAGCACCGGCCAAGCGCGACTGGATTCTATGGTCGTTATGGCTTAGCGCCCCGCAGCGGCTTGATACGCTGCCCTTGCTGCGCCTGGCGTTGAGCACCAAGCGGCAGGTCACCGTCCCAGACCAGGCCTGCCCCGCTTCCGAGAACCTGGCACAGGCGCTGGCCGAATTGCTGCACAGGCTGGAAAATCTGCAGGACATGCAGGCGCCGCAGTTTGTCAGCGCCATGCAGGGGGTGGAATTGCAGCTTGAGCGCGCGGACACTAGCCTACGCATCGCGCGGCGCCTGCACGACCTTGGTGCGCCGCCCGAAGCTACGGCGGTGGTACAACGCTTCCGGCAGCGCCTTATCGAAATCATTCTGCCGCTGATTGAAACCTCGCCGCACCTGGTACGCGATGCGGACCACGTAGCCTGCATCATGGAGGCCAAAGCCCAGGCCCGTCTCAAGCTGTTCCGCGATATCGAGGTACGTTGCCGGGACTACGCCGCCCGTACCGACGGCAACGATGTATTCAGCACCGTCGCCGAATGGAGCAATTGGGCCGCACTATGCGAAATCGCCGAGCGCCTGCTGCTACTTGACCCAAGCGCAGAGGACTCGCTCTTCCAGGCCACTTTTCATCACGTCTGCAATTTCGCTGTCTATCTGCACAACAAGAGAAACAACAAGGTGCTCGCCCACGACATGTTCGTCTGGCTGCATAGCCACTGCAAAATCGACATGAGCGCCGCCGCATTGCTGGCAAAAAATATGCGCGCGGGTTAGTACCTCGTCTCAGTGAATTTGAAGGGTTCGAAGACGAAGGATTTGTTCGACTGGCAAGGCGCGAGGAGGCGGCATAGCACGCGCTATGCAACGACGAGCAACGCAGCCAGGCGGACAAAGACGCGGCTTCCAACCTTCCAAATTCACTGAGACGAGGTACGAGTATCAAGCCATTCAACTCCAGGTATCGCGTCGTGATACCTCGCGCAATCTGCTATTCACGCCTCGACACAGCGCTTAGGATGGTCATGTCGTAGTTTGATAAACAACAGTAGCGAAAGGTTGATTGATCGTGTCTAAACTTTTCCTGGTACGTCGCGATACCAATTCCTGGGTCATGCAGGTATGGCTGTCCTTTATCCTGGCCTTTATGAGCTGCGCAGCAGGGGTTTGGAGCATGCCCGGACAAGACGGCGACCGCGCATTCTTGACCATGGCCTTGCTGTTTTGCCTGACCGCTTCATTCACCCTTGCAAAAACCATACGCGATAATCGGGATGAAGCCCGTGACAGTCCGCAATGGGTATTCATGGCCTGGGCAGGATTCGCCGCCGCCATCGCCTCGACAGCCTGGGGCTTATATCGGATGGCCGTGGACGCATGGGCGCGTGGTGCCCTGATCATCGGCTGCCTATTCCTGATCAGCACCATATTTTCCCTGGCCAAGACGATACGGGACCAACAAGAAGCGAACCAGATTGAATCGGTGCCGTCCACAGATGAAGTATGAGATGCCATGCACAAAAGAAATCGTGACAACTGGGTAATCGGTGAGCTTCCGTCGCACACCGGCGCAAGCCGCTGCCGCTCAAGCACGAAGCAAGTTCACGGCAATCCGCAATTGCCCAGGTCGGCGTTGAAACATACCCTCGCCCGCTACCACAGGCCAGGCCAGACCCGCCAGCCCAGCGCCGGCCTAGCTGCTGCATTGCCACTCGCAGCACTCTGCATGGCAGGCCTGCTGCTGATCATGGTGGTCCTGCATCGCCTTTGGCCCATTTGCCTAAGCCCATTCATCGCCGGTGCCTATTTTTTCTGGTCAAGGAGATCTAAAACCCAAAACCCGGTGCCGACCGATTTATTTGTCCTATCAGAAATACAGGCGTTCGACGCATTGCTGATGTCGCAAACCATGATTTTACCGGAGCAATTGGCCCACTCGCTGCAGGAAGTGCAAAACAGCCTGGAGCTGATTGTGCGATCCCCGTTACAAAGACATCTGTGCTTTGACGACAGGAATTTTGTACGACAAACCATGCTCAGGTATGTGCCTGATCTATGCGACCACTATCAATCAGTCACACCGAAATCTGCGGCCGCCGGCCGGTCCTTTCAATCCCAATGTGCCGTCATCATGAAGCAGCTTGAGAAGATCCGCGGACGTCTTACCGAAAAAGCCCATGATCAACTGCTGCAGCACGAGCAGTTTTTAAATCAAAAACTGTCGCCGGGGGCTACGCTCATCATGCATGAGGATGCACAGCCCAAGGCCGATGCGGCCTGATGAGTGAGCACGCCGCTATCGATGCTGCGCAAGCAATCTGATCCGACATGTAAAAACACGGAAAGCTGGGTGAAAGATTTGCCGCAAGCTGGCAATATGCAGGCACACGCACGCTAGGCGCCACTCCCCTGCACGTGCCCACCCGATAATCTGCCGAGAAAAGACCCGCGCATGTCAGAAAAAAAACCGCTACTAGCCAAGCAATACAAATACTACGACTTCGTGATGGCGGCCTTCGTCTGCGTGCTGTTATGCAGCAACTTCATCGGCGCCGCCAAGCAGGCGACGCTGGACCTGCCCGTGCTGGGCAGCACTACCTTCAGCGCCGGTGTGCTGTTCTTTCCTATTTCCTATATTTTTGGCGACATTCTCACGGAAGTATATGGCTATGGCCGCGACCGGCGCGTGGTTTGGGCCGGTTTCGGCGCCCTGATCTTCGCCAGCTTCATGGCCTGGGTGGTGGTAAGCCTGCCGGCGTCCAACAGCGACTTCATGAAAAGTTACCAGGGCCACCTGGAAGGCGTGTTCGGCAATGCTTGGCGCATTACCGCCGGCTCCATGATCGCATTCTGGAGCGGCACCTTCGCCAATAGCTATGTGATGGCGAAGATGAAGATCGTCAGCCAGGGCAAGCATCTGTGGATGCGCACCATCGGTTCGACGCTGGTAGGCGAAGCAGTGGATTCATCGCTGTTTTATTTCATCGCCTTTTTCGGCATCTGGGCGACGGAAGATGTGATCAAGGTCGCCATCGCTCAATACCTGCTGAAGACGGGCTGGGAAGTGGTGATGACGCCGGTGACTTACAAGGTGGTCGCTTTCCTGAAGAGGCAGGAGGATGAGGATTATTATGATACGGGAACGGATTTCAATCCGTTCCGTGTGAAGCTTTAAGAGCCAGCTTTTTTGTTTTGGGGGTTAAATCTGATGCCACTACCGCAATTATCTAGTACGGCGCCCCCTACCCGCCATGTACAAAGCATGGAGTAACAGCAAACTACTCAGTGCTGACGCTTAACCCTTCCACTAACCGGACGCCCAGTATGCATTACCCATCACTTACTGGTTGCCATCCAACGTTGGACCCCAAATGGAAACATCTGAGATATTCAGTTTCTTTAAAAAAATCAAACACTTCCTCATTGGCCTTAGCTTTATATTTCTTGGCGTTCCACTCACATACAACTCGCTGAGTGAATACCATGCCCGCGCGCAGCTAAAAGATCACGGGAAGCTGACACAAGCCACACCAACGGCTTGGCATGCGTCGGAAGATCGGAGAACCCACGAATTTAGCAACTTCACGCTGGATCTGCAATATGTAACAGAACGCGGAGATCTGATTACTGCAGATAGCATTCCAGCGCCAAGTATCATTGGCCAAGATGTACAGTTGGGGCACATCAATACCGTGAGGATAAGGTATTTGCCCGAAACACCTTCCGTGGCGCGGCTAGCAATTGACACTAGCTCTCATGCAATTGAGCTGTCCATGGGTCTGTTGTTATTGGCAGCAGGCATAGTGATTACTTTCTTGATGATCCGCCGCTCAAAGTCATGAGCCCGCACTTGCCTGCCCTTCAATTCAAGCATGTTTCGCTTTGCTGTTCGCCTTTTCAGCGCTACGCGCAACGTTTAGCGGGAGAGTTGGCGCAAATGCGGTCGCCATCATCTGACAAAGTAGAACTGGCGAAAGCCAAAAAATAGCGACAAAGGCGGGTTGAGCTAATCATAGCCTCCCGCCCCGGCTTCATCCCTCCAGCACATACTCCCCCGGCGCATCTGCCAGCTTAGGGTATTGCGCGCTGGCAACCGGCAGTGCGGCGATGCGCTCCCCACAAGACGCCGCCAGCCAGGCCACCCAGCTCGGCCACCAGGAGCCAGGATGTTTCTTCTGCGCGGCCTGCCATTCCAGCGGCCGCTCGCCGTAGGCTACCGGGCCTTGCCAGTATTGGCGCTTGCAGGTGGGTGACGGCGGATTGACGATGCCGAGGATATGCCCGGAGGTAGATAGCGTCAGCGTGACAGGTGCGTTGATATGCTGGGCAATGCGGAAGGCCTGCTGCCAGGGGGCGATATGGTCTTCTTCCGCACCGACGAGGAACAGCGGCTGGCTGATGCGCCGCAGGTCGATGGATTCGTCGGCCAGTTGCAGGCTGTCCGGAATGATCACACGGTTGTTCAGGTAAAACTCGCGCAGGTAGTAGCGATGCATGGCGCGCGGCATGCGTGTCGTGTCCGTGTTCCAATACAGCACGTCGAAGGCGGGCGGCGTATCGCCCAGCAGGTAATTGCCTACCACGTAGTTCCAGATCAGGCTGTTGGCGCGCAGCATGCGGAAGCTGGAGGCCATTTCCTTGCCGTCCAGGCAGCCCTGCTTTTCCATGATGCTGTCGATGACGGCCAGGCCGTCTTCGTCGATGAAGACTTCCACATCGCCCGGGTGCGAAAAATCCACCAGGGTGGTGAGCAGGGTCCAGTGGGCGACAGGCACGTTGGCCGGGTCGCGGCGATTGGCCCAGGCCATGTACAGGGCGAGCAGCGTACCGCCTATGCAGTAGCCCAGGGCATGCACCTTGTCCGACTTGCCGAGGTTGCGCGCCACCTGGATGATCTCGACCGCGCCTTCCGTGATGTAGTCGTCCATGGTGACATCGGCCATGTCCGGCGTCGGGTTCTTCCAACTGGTGATGAAAACGTTGAAGCCCTGGTCCACCAGGTATTTGACCAGCGATTTTTGCGGGTTGAGATCAAGTATGTAGTATTTGTTGATCCAGGGCGTGATCAGCACCAGCGGCGTGGCATGCACGGTCTTGGTGGTCGGCGTGTAATGGATGACCTCCATGAGGCGGTTGCGGTAGACGACGGCCCCCGGCGTCACTGCCAAGTTCTGGCCGACTTTGAAGGGACGGCGATCAGTCATGGTGATATCGCGCGCCTCCATGTCTGCCGCCAGGTTCTGCAGGCCTTTGACCACGCTGTCGCCGCGCGTGTCGTAGGCGCGTTGCAAGGCGGTGGGATTGGTCAGCAGGAAATTGCTGGGGGCAAAGGTATTCATAAGCTGCCGCAGCCAGAACGCGCTTTTGCGGCGTTCCATATCGGTCAGGCCCGGCGATTTATAGAGCATGTCCTGTATCCAGCGTGTCTGCAGCAGGTAGCTTTCCTTGAGCAGATGCCAGAACGGATAATCGGTCCAGGCCGGATCGGCAAAGCGCTGGTCTTCCGGGTTGACGGGAAATGGCTCCTCATCGGGCTTGCCGAGAACGCGGTTGCCGGTGTGCTGCGACAGCATGGAAATATCCCGCACATAGCGCGTCATCGCCATGCCCAGTTCCACCGGATGCGTGAGCCAGGCACTGCCGGCCCGCGACCAGATGCCGACGAGACCCCAAGGGTCGAAATCCCGACGCAGCGAGCGTTTAAGCTCTGCATAGCGTTCTTCCTGCAGGGCCAGCCAATCGACTTCGGAACGGATCATGGGCACATACTCTGGGTTGGATAAGAGAGAATTGGCGTGCGGTCTACTGGACAATTGGACAGGCCGCAGACCGGCAAGTTTGCCGTATCCCGCAGCCATGGCACCTTAGGTGACTTCCACAAATGAACATACCCTTCTCGCGGTGCATACGGGCGCACTGCCGCGTTGTTCCTCGCTGGTGTGGCCCGCCACACGGCGCTCGTCTCGCCTTGCACCGCATCCCGTCTGCACCACGCTAAGGGTAAGTCCATTTCCGGAAATCACCTTAATGTAGATCAAACCACCTCTTCCACCCAGAGCAGCGCCTCGATCTGCGCCTTGTTGGCCTCGCCCTTGTTTACCCCGGCAGCGGCAAACAACCTGGGATCTTCGGGCAATTCGCCATCCTCGCAGGCCAGCGTCAGCGACAGCAGCGGGCCATAGCGCCCCTGGCGCTTGGCCAGCGCCTCATTGATTTCAGAAGGCAGGCCGAGTTTTTCCAGGATGCTGGCCATGGGCTGACGCAGCAGCGCATCGAGCATGGAGAACATGCCCACCGTAAACGCCTGGTCCAGCTCCTCGCGCTTGAATTGGCGCGCACCCAGCGTTTCCATCATGCGTGCACGGATCAGTGCGGTTTCCAGCAGCACGCTGTGGCTGCCGTCCTGGCGGTCATGGCTGAATACCAGCAGGGTCAGCCAGCGATACAGTTGCTTGTGGCCCAGCAATATCAACGCCCGTTCCAGGGAGTCCACCTTCTTGAGCAAACCGGCGGCTGGCGAATTGACATAGCGCAGCAGCTTGAAGGTCAGCATCGGTTCGTATTTCATCGCCGAGGCGATCACGGCCGGGTCGGCCTCGATACGCACCAGGTTGAGCACATCCATCAGGCGCAGATAGCTGGGGTCGACGGTGTCGGCATCCGCCAGCTCCTTGTGCCGTAAATAGCCGCCTTGCAGGTATTGCACCTGCAATTGCCGGCAGGCCTGCAGCTCTTCAAAGAAATGGATATCGCCGACGAGGATTTCGGCGTCCGGCGCGGCATGGGCAATGATGGCGACGGATTTTGAAAGGTCGCTGACGTCCTTCTCGGCCACGGATAGCTTGTGGTAGTCGGCCATCGCAAACAACGGCATCAATTCCGGCGTGATGTCGAAGTTGTCGAAGCCGATCTGGAAGCCTTGTGCCTTCAATGCCTGGAAAAGCGCCACATGTTCCTGGGCATTTTTAAAGAAGGCCGGATCAAAGCGCAACATCAGCACGAAGCGGCCTTTGGGCAGCTTGCTGAGCAAGGGGCTGTCCAGAGACCAGACGGAAATGTCGAGAAAAATGCGCTTTTGCCCGAACGTCTTCGTCGCTTCGTCGGCCAGGAAATTACGCAGCAACACTTCGTCGTAGAGCTTCCACACTGAGTGCGCCGTGCGATCCTTGCGCTTCAATACGCTGTCGCGCAAGCGGAAGTTGTAGCCGATGATGCCCAGTTGCAGATCCAGGACGATTTCACGCTGCAGCATGGTTTCGTTGGGCGTGCCCGGCACCGTATCCGCCGCCGGTTGCAGCGCATTGGCGGCCGGTTGGGCACTCGGCGCCGGGCTGGGTTGAGCCGGCGCGGCCGTGCGCGGTGCGGGCGCTGCCGCTACGGCAGCAGGTTTGGCGGCGGGAGCAGGAGCTTGTGGCTTGGCTGGCGCTTCACCACCACCAAAAAGCCGCTTGAGAAAACCGAAGGCCATAACGGACTCGCATCTGGATATGAACACTACATAGCATAGTCCAGTGCAAGCCCATCCTCAATGTGCCGCAACGCAACAAGCCCATTGCGTTGCCGATTAAAGCGAAAATGGCCGATTTATCGCCGAAAAGTTGGCGTAGGGAGCAGTGCTTCGCGCCGCAGGGTTGATGCCATCAGGCGGCGTCTCGCGCCGCCATGATTTTCAGGTAGATCAGGCGCTGCCCGTCAGCTTATCCAGCGCTTCCCGATATTTGGCAGCGGTCCTGCTCGCCACTTCTACAGGAATGGACGGTGCCGGCGGCTGCTTGTTCCAGCCCACGCTTTCCAGCCAGTCGCGCACGAACTGCTTGTCGTAAGAAGGCGGGCTGATCCCGGTCGCGTATTGCTCTACCGGCCAGAATCGGGAGGAATCCGGGGTAAGCGCCTCATCCATCAGCGTCAGTGTGCCGTTTTCATCGAGGCCGAATTCGAACTTGGTGTCGGCGATGATGATGCCGCGTGTCGCCGCAAAATCGCGAGCCGCCACATACAAGGCGATGGCGGTATCGCGCACTTTTTCAGCCAGCTCCAACCCGATCTTGTCGATCAGCACGGCGAAACTGATGTTTTCGTCGTGATCGCCGACGGCAGCCTTGGTGGACGGGGTAAAGATGGGTGCATCCAGCTTGGCGGATTCCGCCAAGCCAGCAGGCAAGGCAATACCGCATACGGTGCCCTGCTGCTTGTATTCCTTCCATCCGGAACCGGCGAGGTAGCCGCGCACGATGGCTTCCACTGCCACCGGCTTGAGTCGTTTGGCGACGACGGCGCGCCCCGCGACCTGCGGCAGGTCGGCGGCGCTCACCACGCTTTCCGGCGCGTCACCCGTCAAATGATTGGGAACGATGGCACTCAACTTGTCGAACCAGAAATTGGAAATCGCGGTGAGTATCTTGCCCTTGTCTGGTATCGGCTCGCCAAGGATCACGTCGAAGGCGGATAATCTATCCGTGGCGATCATAAGCATGCGCGCCTCGTCGATCTCGTACAGGTCGCGCACCTTGCCCGAGTAGATTTTCTTCAGGCTCTGCAACTGGGTGGTGGTGATGCCGGTCATGCGTGTGCGCTCCTCATGCAGGTAAGTTCAAGCCCATCATTTCCAGCCGCTCCCAAAACGGACGGCTGCGTATCAAAGCGTATCTTTCAGGGCTTCCGCCTGCTCCAGCGCCGCATCGGCCGTCGCTGCCAGCACACAGAAATGCCCCATCTTGCGGCCAGGTCGAGCTTCTTTTTTGCCATACAGATGCAGCTTGGCATTAGGCGCCTGCATCAGCACCTGCCAGCTTGGCTCGGCACCGTTTTCCTTCCAGGCATCGCCGAGCAGGTTCACCATCACCACCGGCGACAGCAATTGCGTGCTGCCGGGGTGGAGGCCACACATGGTACGTACCTGTTGCTCGAACTGGCTGGTGAGGCAGGCGTCTATGGTGTAATGCCCGGAGTTGTGCGGACGGGGCGCCATCTCGTTGATGACCAGCGTGTCACCTTCCAGCACGAAGAATTCCACGGCCAGCACGCCGATATAATCCAGCGCCGCAGCGAGCTGCACCGCCATGGTGCATGCCGTTTCCGCGAGGCCCTCTGCAACGCGCGCCGGCACGATGCTGACATCGAGTATGCCCTTGCTATGCTGATTTTCCGCCAGCGGAAACACCGCCACCTCGTGCGCATTGCTGCGCGCCACGATTACCGATACCTCGCCATTCAGGGGCAGCATTTTTTCCAGCACGCAGGGTTGGCCACCGAGGTCGGCATAGGCGGCGCGCGCCTCGGCGGCCGTCGCCACGCGCACCTGGCCTTTGCCGTCGTAACCCAAGCGTGCCGTTTTCAGGATGCCAGGCAGGTAGGCCGCCAGGTCGTGGTTCAGATCATCGACGGTTTCCAGGGCCAGGTAAGGCGCCGTCGCCAGGCCCGCCTTGCTTATCCAGCTCTTTTCCTTGATGCGGTCCTGGGCGATGGCCACGCAATCGGCAGAAGGACTGACCGGGATATGCTGCGCCAGCCAGCGCATGGATTCGGCGTTGACGTTTTCAAACTCGGTGGTGACGGCCGCGCAGGTTTCAGCGAGCTCGCGCAGCGCAATATGGTCGTTGTAGGCATATTGCAGATGCACGTCGGCAAAGGCGGCAGCGGGAGCGTTGGCATCGGGATCGAGCACAGTGACGCCATAACCCATGGCTTTCGCCGCCATGGCGAACATGCGCCCCAACTGGCCGCCGCCGAGTATGCCCAGCATGGCGGGCGGCAGGATGGGCTGCACGCTCATGCTTCCAGCCCGGGCAAAGTCATGGCCAGTACGCTCTGCGCCTGCTCGGCACGGAAGGTACGCAGCTTTTCTCGCAGCACGGGATCATGGTTTGCCAGCATGGCGATGGCGAACAAGGCGGCATTGGCCGCACCCGCCTCGCCAATGGCAAATGTCGCCACCGGAATGCCCTTGGGCATCTGCACGATGGACAGCAGCGAGTCTTCGCCGCGCAGATACCGGGAGGGCACCGGCACGCCCAGGATAGGCACGATGGTCTTCGCCGCCAGCATGCCCGGCAGGTGCGCAGCGCCGCCGGCGCCGGCGATGATGGCTTTCAAGCCGCGTGTTTCGGCCTGCTCCGCATAGTCAAAAAGGAGATCCGGCGTGCGGTGCGCGGACACGACGCGCGCCTCGAATTCGACACCAAATGCTTTGAGTTGCATGGCTGCACACTGCATGACTTCCAGTCCGAGTTGCTGCCCATCACGAGGCCGATTTCGATCATCGGAATAAACGCCTAGTTTCAAAAAATGGATTCTACCGAAATTCGGGTTTTCGGTAAAAAACACCTTAATGTTTACGCCAATATGACTTTATCCCAACACTTGCCGAATAACCCCCAACAGCAGCAGCCAGAAACACAAACGGCCCACCAAGGGGCCGTTTGCATGCTTCAGGAGGCAGTTTGCACTGCGATCATCCAGGCAAGGCTCAGTTGTTATAAGCCTTTTCGCCGTGCGAGGTAACATCCAGACCTTCGCGCTCTTCATCTTCAGGCACACGCAGCCCGATGACGAGATCGACCAGCTTGTACAGAACGATGGAAACAAGGCCGGACCAGATCAGCGTGGTGCCGACGGCTTGCGCCTGTATCCACACCTGGCCGCTGATGGAGTAATCGGCAGCCGTCTTGTTGGCGACATAATCATAGATGCCGGCGCCGCCCAGTGATGGCGATGCGAACACGCCGGTCAGCAAAGCACCCAGGATACCGCCTACGCCGTGTACGCCGAATACGTCCAGCGCATCATCGGCACCCAGCAGCTTCTTGAGGCCATG
>Ga0170475_112052036_pt1 | contig 14277 bp, 14 predicted proteins | sample Soicark_Litter_5_FD_111474 | JGI IMG/M metagenome (GOLD analysis project Ga0170475, IMG submission 111474) | Avena fatua rhizosphere microbial communities from Hopland, California, USA. Combined Assembly of 48 SPs | reverse complement strand
GTTTGCGAAAAAAAGGCTTGCTGGTAGCGCTAAGGTTTTGCCCCTTCTGTGGAGTCGCGATTCTCTGCATGTCGCCTGGCCGCGGCACGTTAAATCGAAGCGGAATCGCAGAAGTCAGGCCTTTTCCCAAGGTTTCGATCGGGATTGGAGAAGATTACCCCAAAGAGGGTCGAAGCATTGAACGGGCGCGCAACGACCTTGAGCTGGTCAAAACAAACGGCCTAAAGGTTCTGCGTATTTCGTTCGCCTGGGACGCAATGGAACCGGAACCGGGCATTACGACTGGAGCTTTTGGGATCAATACGTGCGCAGCGCAAGCGAGCAATGGCACATTAGACTGGTTCCTTACATCTGTTACACACCGCGGTGGGCGAGCAAGTCGGCCCAAAACTTTTGGAGCCAGCCTCCGACCAATACCGCCGCATTTGCCGACTTTGTGCGCGCGCTGGTCGGCCGATATAAAGACCGCATCCACTCGTGGGAAATCTGGAATGAGCCTGACAATCGCGAATACTGGCTCGGTTCGTTCGAGGAGTTTGCAGGTTTGCTCAATGCGGGCAGCCGGGCGGCCCATGAGGCTGACCCCGAAGCGCAGATTGTGATGGGGGGTCTGGCGTGGAATTTAGGCTTTCTTGCGGCAATACTGACAAACAAGGCAGCAATCCAGAACATTAATGTTTTCAATCTTCACAATTATTACGAGACCTGGTCGAACGAGTCGCTGGAGAAGATTCCTGAATATGTGGGCCGCGCCGCCGAGATTCTTGCAGCCCATAGAAACGATAGTCGGCTTTGGATGGCAGAAGTTGGCTACAGCAGTTTTCGTCGTGGCAACTTCGTTTCGGCTCAAACAGAAGCCGATTACCCGTATGAACATACCGATTCCTACCAGGCCACGTCGCTCTTTCGCGCGCTGACGCTGGTGCTGGCGTCCGGGAAAGTGTCGTTGGTGACATGGTACAGAATCCACGACCTGCCTGAGGCGCAGGAGATTATCGGCGACGAAAACAATCGGCATCTAGGCGTTTTAGATGAAGCCGGACACGAGAAACCGGCCCTCAAGGCACTGCGTTATTTTGAAACTTTGTTCGGTCAGGGGGCTCTCGGCTGCGACGATAAAGTGTCCGTTGAGAAGCCTGTTGGTTCTCGCGCGGAGGTTCATTCGTTCTTGTTGCCGGACGACAGAATTGTTTTCGCCGCCTGGCTGCGAACGGCAGTCCCGGGCCAACGAGGAAGGACCTTAAACCCAAAGGAAATCCCGCGCTCTGAGCGAATCGCAATCGTTTCACCATTCGAACTGAATGGTAACACGCAAGTGTTCAACGAACTCGGAGGGGTCGAAGCTCGAAACGCGCACGAGAGGACAAAAGAAAGGAGGCTGGAACTGGAATTAACAGATTCGCACGTGAAAGTTGCAATCTTGAAACGAAAAAGTTAGGGGCTTATAGAAAATAAGGTCAAAGCGTCAGGGGCGGTTCAGGCTTTGTCCATGCAGTCCACTTTGTTGAGGTGATCTCAAGGCGGTAATTGAATCTCCAAAAGGGGTCCAAGTAAGTGTTCACACATGTAAAACCGAGTGATCCCGATGCCGAAAAGTAGGTGATGCACCAACTTTCGCAGTGGCGGTGAGACGCGCATAGTCATTGTGCACATTCCGTAAAAGCGGAAGCAAAATGAGAGAGAGGATATTAATCACCGGAGGGGCAGGTTTTATCGGATCACACCTGGCCGACGAACTGTTGAAAGCAGGCTATCGAGTCAGAGTTTTGGACAATCTTTCGGCGCAAGTGCATGGCGAAGGGGGGCTTGCGCCTGCCTATCTCAGCAGCGAAGTAGAATTGCTACAGGGTGACGTCCGCGATCCAGCGACTATGCAGCAAGCGCTCGGAGGTGTTTCGGCGGTTTTCCACTTCGCGGCGATGGTCGGCGTCGGCCAGAGTATGTACGAGATCGCCAAATATACCGACGTTAACAATCTGGGCACTGCGACGCTCCTCCAATCTCTTATTGAGCATCCTGTCGAAAAGCTGATTGTGGCCTCCAGCATGAGTCTTTACGGCGAAGGCCTTTATCGCAACCGACATAACGCACTCGTTCCCGGAACTGAAAGAACTCTGGCTCAACTTAAGGCGCGAGACTGGGAAGTTCGAGATGAAACCGGAGACGTTCTGGTACCGATCCCCACTCCCGAGAGCAAATCGCCGACGCTTGCGTCCATTTACGCGCTTTCGAAATTTGACCAGGAGCGAATGTGCCTGCTGATGGGACGCGCGTACGGAATTCCAACCGTTGCGCTGCGATTTTTCAATGTGTACGGCACACGCCAGTCGCTTTCGAATCCTTATACGGGCGTCATGGCAATCTTCGCCTCGCGATTAATGAACAACAAACCTCCGATGATATTTGAAGATGGTTTGCAGCAACGCGATTTCGTGAGTGTTCATGACGTCGCGCAGGCATGTAGTTTGGCGCTGGAAAAGGAATCTGCTGCAGGCCATGTGTTCAACGTCGGAAGCGGAAATCACTATACCATCCGCGAGTTGGGCGAACGCATCGCCGATGTGATGGGGAAAAGTCACATCAATCCTGAAGTCACCGAGAAATATCGAATTGGTGATATTCGCCATTGCTTTGCCGATATTGGTTTGTCCCAACGAGTCCTCGGTTATGCACCGCGAGTCGAACTGGAGAACGGTCTAAAAGAACTGGTCGAATGGCTCGAAGGACAAACGGCGGTGGACCATGTCGACAAAGCTCGCGCGGAACTCACTGCCCGGGGGTTAGCTGTATGAATGATGAACCATCCAAAGCACGCTGCCGCAACGGTCACTCTTCAAAATCCGAACGCTCGGAGGTTGCTCCGATCAACCGGCTCAAAAAATTCAACGGCTTCAAAAAACTCTCTGTTGCAAACGGAAAGATTCCGGCGAGAGATAATGGCCGTTCGGAGAAGTTGGTGCTGATAACCGGCGGGGCTGGTTTCATTGGGACCAATCTGGCCGATCGTTTGCTGGAACAGGGCGAGCGAGTTTTGATTTTCGACAATCTCTCTCGCGCGGGCGTTGAGCAAAATCTTAAGTGGCTCCAGGAGAAGCATCGCAAACGATTGCAATTCCAACGAGCGAGTGTTCTGGACCGCGTTGCTCTCGGAAAAGCTGTCGCAAAAGCGTCTCACGTGTTCCACTTCGCTGCGCAAGTAGCCGTCACAACCAGCCTCGACAATCCCATCGAGGACTTCGAAATCAATGCTCGCGGAACTTTAAATCTTCTCGAGGCTGTCCGCGCGCAAGCGGTTCCCCCTTCGCTAATTTTTACCAGCACGAACAAGGTTTATGGCGATCTCTCTGAAGTGAAACTGCGAGCCAACAACGGACGCTACGAACCCGTTGATCCGACATTGCGCGAGTCCGGATTCAACGAAGCCCGGGCGCTGGCATTTCATAGCCCATACGGTTGCTCTAAAGGCGCTGCCTGCCAATACGTGCTCGATTACGCCCGTACGTTCGGATTGCGAACCGCGGTTTTTCGCATGAGCTGCATTTATGGCCCTCACCAATTCGGAACGGAGGATCAGGGCTGGGTCGCACATTTTCTCATCAAGGCGTTGAATGGCGCGCCGATTACCATCTACGGCGACGGTCAGCAGGTTCGAGACATTCTGTTTGTCGAAGACCTGGTAGACGCGTTCCTTCTTGCCCGCAGAAATATTCAAAAGATTTCTGGCCACGCATTCAATATCGGAGGCGGCCCGCAAAATACCATCAGCCTGCTGGAACTGCTCAAGTTTATAAAAGAAATCCGTGGAGAGGCTATGACCGCAGATTTTTCGGATTGGCGTACAGCTGACCAAAAATATTACGTCTCGAACACTGAAAAGTTCAGGGCGCAAACTGGTTGGTCCCCGAAAGTGGGAGCGCGGGAAGGGATTTCAAAACTTTACTATTGGTTGCAGGAGTTCGGCCCAGTCAGGAGGAAGCTGACCGCGCGAAGCGAATCGTTGGAAGGCCACTCGGTAACTGCATGAGGTCCAGGAAAATGCAAGCCGCAGTCGTCGCAGCTCCTCACGAATGCTACCTGGAAGATGTTCCGATTCCTGAGCCGGGTGAATCTGAAGTGCGGGTGAAATTGGAAGGGTGCGGTGTTTGTGGCTCGAATCTGGCGCCGTGGGAGGGACGACCGTGGTTCCGCTATCCGTTTGCACCGGGTGAATTGGGTCACGAAGGCTGGGGTTGGGTGGATGCTGTTGGGAGCCGCGTGAAATCAGTGCGTGAAGGCGATCGCGTTGCGCTGCTTTCTTATCGGGCTTACGCCGAGTACGACACTGCGCCTGAAGACGCAGTAATACGCCTACCGGAGGCTTTGAATTCGAAGCCATTCCCGGGTGAAGCTCTGGGTTGTGCCATGAACGTCTACCGCCGTTGCGATATCCGGCAGGGCCACAAAGTCGCGATCATCGGAATTGGTTTTCTCGGCGCAGTCCTTGTCTCACTTTGTGGCAAGGCAGGCGCGGAAGTTATCGCAATTTCACGAAGACAGTTTGCGCTGGACATAGCCAAGGCGATGGGCGCAAAAACGACCATTTCATGGGGAGAAGGCGCACATAATTCCATTGTCGAAACAGTGATGCAGCTTACCGCTGGAAAGGGCTGTGATCGAAGCATCGAAGCCACCGGCGCTCAGGCGGCGCTGAATTTGGCCACCGAACTGACCTGCGAGCGAGGCAGGCTCATCATTGCCGGCTACCATCAGGACGGCATGCGTCAGGTGAACATGCAACTTTGGAACTGGCGCGGTTTCGATGTCATCAACGCCCACGAGCGGGATCCTGGAGTTTACCGTGACGGCGTGGAAGCCGCAGTGAACGCAGTTCTCGATGGCCAAATGGATCCCAGCCGCCTTTACACGCACAGTTTTGGTTTGGGTGAACTGGGAAAGGGACTCGACGCGATGAAAGAAAGAGAGAACGGATTTCTGAAAGGCCTGATCACATGCAGCGCCTGAACCAGGTTTCACACCCGAATACGACGATATGGAAACGATTACGTTCGAATCAGAGGCGCCCGCACAATATGCAAAAAAACTCTCGCGACCTCGAGTCGGCTTCCTCGGGCTGGGCTGGATCGGCCGTAATCGAATGGAAGCGATCGAAAAAAGCGACCTGGTGGAGGTCACTGCACTAAGCGATCTGGCCCCCGGCGTCGCCAGGGATGCCGCGCTCAAACTACCCAACGCAGAGGTAGTTGATTCATTCGAAACCTTGTTGGAGATGGATCTCGACGGAATTGTGATCGCCACCCCCAGCGCCTTACACGCTGAACAAACCGAACGCGCGCTTAAAAACGGCATGGCTGTCTTTTGTCAAAAGCCGCTTGGCCGAAACGCAGAGGAAAGCGCCCGCGTAATCGAGCTTGCCCGCCGCAAGAATCGCCTGCTTGGGGTGGACTTGTCGTATCGTTACGTCTCCTGCCTTCGTGACTTGCATCACTTGTGCGGCAGCGGCGAGCTGGGCGACATCTTCGCGGTCGATCTGATGTTCCATAACGCCTACGGGCCCGACAAACCATGGTTCTATGACAGAAATTTTTCGGGCGGCGGTTGTGTTATCGATTTGGGCATTCATCTCGTCGACATCGCACTTTGGAATCTGGGGTTCCCCAAAGTCACAAGCGTGACGAGCCGTCTTTTCGCCGAGGGCAAGCCAATATTCTCCCGCTCGGACAAAGTCGAAGATTACGCGGTTGCAACGCTCAATCTGGAAACAGGTGCCACAGTGCGCCTGGCGTGCTCGTGGAAACTCCCGGCGGGTTGCGATGCGATCATCAGTGGAAGTTTTTTTGGCACGCGCGGCGGCGCGGCGTTTCATAATTTGGACGGCTCATTTTACGATTTTACCGCCGAACATTTTCGAGGAACGAAACGCGAAACATTGAACTGTTTTCGCGAGCAATGGGGTGGCCGAGCGGCTGTTCATTGGGCTGAAAAACTGGCGCAAGACGGAAGCTTCGATTCCGAAATCGAACATCTCACAGAAGTAGCGCAAGCCCTGGATGGAATTTACGAAAACGCGTGAAGCCTTTCCCACAACGGATTCTCATGACCGCGGACACTATCGGTGGCGTGTGGAGTTATGCCCTCGAACTCTGTCGCGCATTTGAGCACTACGGGATCGAAGTCGCCCTTGCGATCATGGGAAATGCTTTGACGAAACTTCAATACCGCGAGGCAGCATTACTCTCGAATACTCAAATCTTTGAGAGCAAATACAAATTGGAATGGATGGATTCCCCGTGGTCCGACGTTGATGCCGCGGGTGAATGGCTGCTTGGGCTGGAGGAAAAATTTGAACCGGATCTGATCCATCTCAACGGCTATTGCCATGCCTCACTTCCATGGCGCGCACCCAAGCTTGTCGTCGGCCATTCGTGCGTGCTTTCCTGGTGGAAAGCGGTGAAAGGCTGCGACGCGCCGTCAGACTGGTTTGCATATCACGCACGGGTGCAGAGCGGCTTGAGCGTCGCAGACGTTGTTATCGCGGCGACGGAGGCGATGTTAAATTGCTTGCAGGAACACTACGGCCCGCTGCGAGCGACCAAAGTAATTCCTAACGGTCGAAATCTGTTGATGAACAGTTTGCGATCCAAAGAGCCGTTCATTTTCTCCGCCGGGCGCCTTTGGGACGAAGCGAAAAACGTCTCCGCACTCAGCCGGGTAGCACCCAATTTGCCCTGGCCAGTGTTTGTCGCCGGAGAGAGCCAATGTCCTAACCAAACCAATGCGGAAGAGTGCCGAGGCCCGCGACTGCGCCATCTGGGTCGGCTGGGGCCAGCCGAAATGAAAGATTGGTATGCGCGAGCGTCCATTTATGCGCTGCCGGCGCGTTATGAACCGTTTGGACTTTCGATACTCGAAGCCGCGTTGGCGCGATGCGCGCTCGTTGTAGGGGACATTCCAAGTCTAAGGGAGGTTTGGGGCAATGCGGCAATCTATGTTCCGCCGGACGATCAAGAGGCTCTCCAAGATGCCCTTGAGGATCTCATATCTGACGATGCGCTGGGCGACAAAATGTCTGAGCTGGCTTTTCAACGCGCGCAAGAATTTACGCCTGAACGAATGGCGAAAGGCTATCTCGAGGCCTATTCCGATTTGCTTCAGCGAACGCGCCAGCAGAGAGAGCAACAGGAGGTCGCATGCGCATAGTCATGTTTTATCATTCGCTGATCTCCGATTGGAATCACGGTAACGCCCACTTTTTACGGGGGATTGTCAGCGAAATGCTCAGCCGTGGTGATGAGGTGAGAGTCTTCGAACCGGCCAATGGTTGGAGCGCGAAAAATCTGCGCAGCGAATGCGGAGAAGATGCCGTTCGAAAATTCCACGCTGCTTATCCGATGCTCGAATCCGAAACTCACAACGGTTTCGATGACGAAATCAAGGACGCGTTGGAACACGCTGAACTAGTGATTGTTCATGAATGGAATGATCCAGCTTTGGTTGCCGCCATTGGCGCCCACCGCCTTCGCTGCGGGAGTTATCGGCTCTATTTTCACGATACACATCACCGAATGGTCTCCGAGCCAGAAACCATGTCCCGCTACGATTTGAGCGGCTATGACGGCGTTCTGGCGTACGGCGACGTCTTGCGCAGGCTCTACGAAGAGAGGGGATTTCGCGCCTGGACCTGGCATGAACGGCAGACACGCGAGTTTTCCGGCCGCGTGAATGCAACAAGGTGCAAGGCGATCTGGTGTGGATTGGAAATTGGGGCGATGGCGAAAGAGCTGCTGAACTGCACGAGTTTCTCATTGAGCCGTGCAAACGGCTTAAACTGAAGGCGAGCGTATATGGAGTCCGCTATCCCGAGGATGCGAAACAAGCGTTGCGCGATGCGGGCATCCAATATCGCGGCTGGCTGCCGAACTTCGAAGTCCCCCGAGTATTTTCCGAATTCAAAGTCACAGTTCACATTCCTCGCCGGCCCTACGTGAAGGCTTTGCCCGGAATTCCCACCATTCGTCCGTTCGAAGCCATGGCTTGCGGCATTCCGCTGGTTTCTTCGCCGTGGGACGACGTCGAGAAACTCTTCTCGCCCGGCCATGATTTTTTAGTCGCCCGGAACGGTGATGAAATGACACAGCGTCTGGAAGAGCTGCTGAACGATTCGGGACGCGCGCGTGCTCTGGCTTATCGCGGGTTGGCGACCATCCGCTCGCGCCACACCTGCGGTCACCGCGTCAATGAATTGCTCGACATCTGTCTTGTAAAAGATCGAATTCACGAAGAACCAATCATGACATGAAAAAACCGCTAAACATAGCATTTTTCGGCTCCAGCCTCGTTTCGGCTTACTGGAATGGCGCAGCGACTTACTATCGGGGCCTTGTGCGTGCCTTGCATGAGGGGGGACACCGCATCACTTTTTATGAGCCCGATGCTTATCAAAGACAGCAGCATCGCGACATTCCTGATCCAACCTGGTCGACTGTCGTCGTTTATCCCGCGCAAAGCGACAGCGACGCCCTGCAAGCGCTGGAATCTGCTCGCGGCAATGATTTGATAATAAAAGCGAGCGGCGTTGGAGTTTTTGACGAACTTCTGGAACGCGCAGTTCTCGAACTACGCAACGATCGAACCACTGTCGCGTATCTGGATGTAGATGCGCCCGCGACGCTCGAAAGAATTCGGAATAATCCCTCCGACCAATTTAATGCGCTAATCCCGGAGTACGATCTTGTCCTGACTTATGGTGGAGGAAATCCGGTGGTCGAAGCTTATCTGGCTGCCGGGGCGCGGGAATGCGTCCCTATATATAATGCGCTCGATCCGCATACTCATTTTCCAGAACGCCACAACCCACGCTATAAGAGCGACCTGACTTTTCTAGGCAATCGAATGCCCGACCGCGAGCAACGCGTCGATGAATACTTTCTCAAGCCCGCCGCAGAACTGCCTAAGCAGCGCTTCCTCCTGGGCGGCAGCGGTTGGGAAGACAAACCGATACCGGCGAATGTAAAGCGGCTCGGCCATGTTTTCACCAAAGATCATAATGTGCTCAACTGTTCGGCCTTGGCCGTGCTGAATATCAATCGCAACAGCATGGCGCGTTTCGGATTTTCTCCACCCACACGCGTGTTTGAAGCAGCTGGCGCCGGCGCCTGCATCATCACGGACCAGTGGGATGGCATTGATCTTTTTCTCGAACCCGGCAAAGAGATCCTCGTTGCCGACAACGGGGCAGAAGTCGTGCAATTACTGGGCAGTTTGAGCCCCGCGCGCGCCCGCGCAATCGGTCGCGCCGCGATGAAGCGCATTCGAAGTGAGCATACTTACGCTCAGCGGGCTGACCAACTTGCAAAGGTCCTCGCCGGGAGAATTTCGAGACCAACCGGTTCCAGTGAACCAAAGCTTGAGGTGGTCGCATGAAAGTTGAAACCGAAACGTCAAGGGTTTGGAAAGCTTCTCACCCACAGAAGCCAAACGGAAAGACTTCAGCTCGTCGCGACGGCGTGGCCTGCAAAGCAGATATGCCATTGATCGATCTTCGAAAAATCCGGCGACCAACAAAGACAAACGGCCACCGATTCAATTCCAAGCCGTTGTTTCCTGCCTCGATTAGCGACTCGAATGCTGAACTCACCGTTGAGAGAACCAATGGAATAACGTCAGACCGACCAGGGAACGGCCGAAAGCTGCGCATTGTAATTCTCGGCCTTTCAATCACTTCTTCGTGGGGTAACGGCCACGCCACGACCTATCGGGCTTTGATTAAGCAATTGTCTGCCTGCGGCCACGATGTTCTTTTTCTCGAACGAAATCTCCCTTGGTATGCCGCGAATCGCGATCTTCCGAAACCACCTTACTGTCAGCTCGCTCTTTACGATACTCTGAAGGAACTCAAGGAACGCTTCCGCGCAGCCGTCCGTGACGCGGACTTAGTCGTGGTTGGCTCGTATGTTCCGGATGGAATCGAGGTCGGAAAATGGGTGATCAAAATCGCGCAAGGAGCCACTGCCTTTTACGATATAGACACTCCGATCACCCTGGCCAAGTTGGAATCCGGCGGGCCCGACTATCTCTCCCCAGAACTCATTCCGGGCTATTCCATGTATCTCTCTTTCACGGGCGGACCGACTCTCGAAAAACTGACGCAAAAATACGGTGCCCGGATGGCCCGTCCGCTTTATTGCTCGGTGGATGAGTCCCTCTATTTTCCGGAAGAAAGGGAAATCAAGTGGGACCTTGGTTACATGGGCACCTATAGTGACGACCGTCAGCCGGCGCTCGATGAACTCCTTTTGAATCCGGCCCGCGCCATGGCCGAACACTCATTCACTGTTGCTGGGCCACAATATCCGCGGTCCATTCGCTGGCCGCGAAACGTGAAGCGTTTCACTCACCTTGCACCAAAAAAACATCGCGCCTTTTATAACCAGCAACGATTCACTCTTAATCTGACGCGAGCGCATATGGTCGAAGCGGGTTATTCACCGAGTGTGCGCCTCTTCGAAGCCGCAGCTTGCGGCACTCCGATCATCACCGATTACTGGGAAGGATTGGAGCAATTCTTCAAACCGGATCACGAAATCCTGGTCGCCACTTCTGGAGAGACCGTCATGCGTTACCTTCTGAGGATTGACGAAATTCAACGCCGCCGAATCGGAGCAGCGGCACGAGCACATGTCCTGAACCATCACACAGCGAGGCACCGCGCTCTGGAGTTGGAGAATTACACACTCGAAGTCCTTAAACCAACGGTTAGCTCCGTATGAAACTGGTTGTTTTCGGCCTCACCATAAGTTCATCATGGGGCAATGGGCATGCAACGCTTTGGCGCGGCCTCATTCGCGCACTGAGCCGACGAGGGCACCGCGTCGTCTTCTTCGAGAAAGATGTGCCTTACTACGCCAATCATCGCGACTTTATCTCCATGCCCGAGGCGGACCTGGTTCTTTATCGAGATTGGCGCGAGGTCGCGTCCACTGCATACCAGCAACTCTCCGATGCAGACGTCGGCATGGTCACGTCATATTGTCCCGACGCCATCGTTGCGTCCGAACTTCTGTTGTCCTCCAATGCCCAACTTCGGACATTCTACGATCTCGATACGCCAGTGACCCTGAGCCATTTGCGGGCAGGCAAATCGATCGCCTACATTGGCCCGGGAGGTCTGCGCGATTTTGATTTAGTGCTCAGCTACACCGGCGGCGGCGCGCTGGATGAACTGCGAACGCAACTGGGCGCCGAGGTCGTTGCTCCATTGTATGGCAGCGTTGACCCGGAAGCGCACCATCCGGTTCCTGCTTCCGAAACGTATCGCAGCCACCTCTCTTATCTCGGCACGTATGCGGAAGATCGTCAGGCGATACTGGCTAAGCTCTTCATCGAGCCCGCTCGTCATTTGCCCAACAAAAAATTTCTCATCGGCGGCGCAATGTATCCCCAGGACTTCCCGTGGGCCCCGAACATCTTTTTCGCGAGACACGTTGCCCCCGCCGAACATCCCGCATTTTATTGTTCGTCAACTATCACACTGAATGTGACTCGCGGGTCGATGGCTGAAATGGGCTATTGTCCGTCTGGGCGGTTGTTTGAAGCTGCAGCCTGTGGCGTGCCCATTCTTAGCGATTATTGGGAAGGATTGGACCATTTCTTTGAACCCGGCGCAGAAATTCTGGTGGCTGAGACCACTGACGACGCCGTCGCCGCGCTGAGTCTGCCAAAAGAGGAGTTGGCCCGAGTCGCCGCGCGCGCGCGCGAACGCACCCTGGCCGAGCACACTGCTGCCAAACGAGCCGAAGATTTTGAAAAGGCTGTTGAAAAGGCTTTCACCGAAAAACAGACTGTGCTTCAGAACGTTTAATTCTTTCAATTATGTGGGGAGTAATACCAGCCGCCGGAGCAGGAACCAGAATTCAACCACTGGCCTTCTCGAAGGAATTGCTGCCAGTCGGTTCCCGATTTGATGGCCAGACAGAACGCCCGCGTGCGGTCAGCGAATACATCATCGAACGCATGATCCGAGCCGGGGCTACCCGCATCTGTTTTGTCATTTCGCCGGGCAAGTCCGATATTTTGAGCTACTTTGGCGCTGGTTTGGATCGCACCACCTTTGCGTATGTCGTTCAACCGCGTCCGGCCGGACTTTGCGACGCACTCTTCCGCGCTTTGCCGCTAATTGCTCCGCACGAGCAAGTACTCTTTGGATTGCCAGACACTATCTGGTTTCCTGAAAATGGCTTGGCGCTCTTGCCTGATGATTGCCTTTCTTTTCTCACATTTCCTGTCGAACACCCGGAGTTTTTCGACGCCGTGGTAACGGATGACCGCGATCGCGTTCTAGAAGTGCAGGTGAAAACAAAGGCAGCCAGATCGAATTCGATCTGGGGCGCCTTCAAAATGCCTGGCCATGTCATGCAGGAATTGCACGACCTCTGGAATGAACGCAACCGCCGGGACGAATATCTCGGCACTCTCGTCAATGAATATCTCGCTCGCGGAGGGAACGCGAGAGCCGTGCATGCAGGCGAAAAATATGTCGATATTGGCACGCTGCACGGCTATCGGAACGCGATCCGGCTCCTGAGCGCTAAACACACCGAAACGGAAGAGATCTATGACGCCGTTAAGTCCTGAACAAATCGAACAAAAGGTCAAAGACCTGGGCCAATGGTTCCATAACGTGAAACTGCGTGGTGTTCAGACCGCGCCCAACCATTTTCTCGGCGATTATCCCGAAAATAAATGGCGCAGTTTCGCCAATGCAATCCCTGCAGACCTTTCCGGACGAACGGTGCTCGATATCGGCTGCAACGCTGGGTTCTACTCCATCGAAATGAAACGTCGCGGCGCGGAACGCGTCGTGGCAATCGACAGCGACGAGACTTACCTCGCGCAGGCCCGGTTTGCCGCCGAGATTTGCGAAGCCGATATCGAATTTCGGCAACTCTCCGTATACGATGTCGCAGCGCTGAACGAGAGATTTGATCTCGTTCTGTTCCTTGGCGTCTTCTATCACCTTCGCCATCCCCTCCTCGCCCTCGATTTAATCCATGAACATGTTACCAGCGATGTTTTTCTCTTTCAATCGATGCAGCGTGGCAGCGATGAAGTCGAACCTTTGTCTGAAGATTATCCATTTTGGGAACGGGATATCTTCCGCCAGGAAGGTTTTCCCCAAATGTATTTTGTTGAAAAGAGATATTGTGGCGACCCGACTAATTGGTGGATTCCCAATCGCGCCTGCGTTGAAGCGATGCTGCGCAGCGCCGGCTTCGAAATCGTGGAGCATCCCGAGCAGGAAGTCTTCCTGTGCCGCCATTGTGAGATCGACGCTGACCAATCGGCAGTCTATCCTGCCAAGGGGGTCCAGGAGCAGGAATTCAGGGCGTTTACGACCTGACTTATGCTCGACTTGCTGCATCAGTTGGCGAGTGGTGAACTGCCTTCAATCGCCATTGTCGCGGCGCATCCGGACGATGAGACGATTGGGGCCGGCGCGCAACTGCTTCGCTGGAGCAACGTTTCTTTTGTTCATGTAACGGATGGCGCACCACGCGACCTTCTCGATGCCAATGCGGCAGGATTTGCGAAACGTTCTGATTATGCGCTCGCCAGGCGCAAAGAATTTCTAGCCGCCTTGCAGCTCGCGGCCAAATCCGACTGCAAGACTGTGGAACTCGGATTCATTGACCGGGAAACGCCTTTCCATCTGGTTGAGCTTACACACGCGCTGGCCAAATGCCTGCGCCGAATTCAGCCCGAGCTCGTGCTTACCCATCCCTACGAAGGAGGCCATCCGGACCACGACTCAACCGCTTTTTGCGTCCATGCCGCTTGTCAGTCGCTGCGAACAGAACAAGGCCATGCTCCTGAAATTGTCGAAATGACCTCCTATCACTGCCGCGAGGGAAAATTCGTGTCCGGTGAATTTTTGTCATCAAACCAGCAGGAAATCGTGCAGCTAAAACTCACTTCCGACCAATGCGCCTTCAAACGACGTTTGTTCGATTGCTTTGCGACTCAGCGCAAAGTTCTTTCCCTATTCGAGATTGGTCACGAGCGCTTTCGAATCGCTCCCGAATACGATTTCACTGAAACTCCACATGCGGGGTCACTCTATTATGAAGGTCTCGGCTGGGACATCACAGGCGAGCGCTGGCGAAAGTTGGCCGGCTAAGCCATTGGTGCCCTTCGTCCTAAACTCACATCAACATGGAATGTCTCTCACGGTTTTGAATGTTGCTTATCCGCTGGCCACAGTGGGTCCTGACTCCGTCGGCG
>Ga0170475_100382163_pt1 | contig 14279 bp, 15 predicted proteins | sample Soicark_Litter_5_FD_111474 | JGI IMG/M metagenome (GOLD analysis project Ga0170475, IMG submission 111474) | Avena fatua rhizosphere microbial communities from Hopland, California, USA. Combined Assembly of 48 SPs | reverse complement strand
TGTCCGGCGAAGAAGCCAGCTTCATTGTCATGGTGGATGGCAAAAATATCCTGCCGCTGGCTACCAGCCAGGATCACAAGCGCCTGCAGGATAACGATGAAGGCCCGAATACCGGCGGCATGGGTGCGTATTCACCGGCACAGATTGTCACGCCGGCACTGCATGCGAAAGTGATGCGAGAGATTATCGTGCCAACCGTGCAGGGAATGGCCAAGGACGGCATTCCGTTTACCGGCTTCCTGTATGCGGGGCTGATGATCGACGGCGAAGGCAAGGCAAAAACGCTGGAATTCAATTGCCGCATGGGCGACCCGGAAACGCAGCCGATCATGGCGCGCCTGAAAACCGACCTCGTGAACGTGGTGGAACACGCAGTCAACGGCACGTTGGATGCGGTCGAACTGGAATGGGATCGCCGCACCGCCTTGGGCGTCGTGCTGGCGGCAGCGGGCTATCCGGATGCACCGCGCAAAGGCGATGTGATTTCCGGCATTCCGCAGGAGACGGAAAATCATGTCACTTTCCACGCCGGCACAACCTTGAATGGCAATACGCCGACCACTTCCGGCGGTCGCGTATTATGCGTGGTCGGTTTGGGCGACAGTGTGAAAATGGCGCAGAAAGAAGCCTATCAAGCGGTCGACCAGATCCATTTTGACGGCATGCAATTCCGCCGTGATATTGGTTGGCGCGCGCTGAAACGACCTATCTGATACGGTCGCGTAGTAGCTGTATCGCCACTGTTCTGCCACATCACAAGGCGCAGCAGGGTACAATCCCGGCTGTGCCTTTTTGCTGATAACCCGTGACTTCATCCGCCCCCTCCCCGTCCGCCGTCAAAACCTATTTGCTTGATCTGCAGGCACGCATCGTTGCCGCGCTTGAAGAAGCGGATGGCAAATTATTTAGCCACGATGCATGGGAGCGGCCGGAAGGCGGTGGCGGTATTTCGCGCATTATCGAAAATGGCCATGTGTTCGAACGTGGCGGCGTCGGTTTTTCACATGTAACCGGTAAAAATTTACCGCCGTCAGCAGCTGCCAATCGGCCGGAAATTGCCGGTCGCGGATGGGAGGCGATGGGCGTTTCGCTGGTGCTGCATCCGTGCAATCCGTATGCGCCGACCGTGCACATGAACGTGCGTTTTTTTACCGCCCTTGAAGAAGGCAAGGAGCCAGTCTGGTGGTTTGGCGGCGGCATGGATTTGACGCCGTATTATGGATTTGATGAAGACGCGAGACATTTTCATCAGACCTGCCGCGATGCAGTGGCGCCATTCGGTGACGGTTTGCATCCACGCTTCAAGAAATGGTGCGACGAGTATTTTTATCTGAAGCATCGCAAGGAACCACGCGGCGTCGGCGGCATCTTTTTCGATGACTTCAACGAATTGGGGTTCGAGCAAAGCTTTGCCATGATGCAAAGCGTCGGCGACCATTTCATCGATGCCTACGTGCCGCTTTTAAAGCGCCGCAAAGCATTGACGTATGGCGAACGTGAGCGCGATTTCCAGGCATATCGGCGCGGCCGGTATGTGGAATTCAACTTGGTATTCGACCGCGGCACCTTGTTTGGCCTGCAGTCGGGCGGGCGCACCGAGTCGATCCTGATGTCATTGCCACCGGTCGTTAAATGGCGCTATGACTGGAGGCCCGAGGCGGGTAGCGCGGAAGCAAAACTGTATACGGATTTCCTGGTGCACAAGGATTGGGTGTAGCGTGCCCCCTCGCTGCATTGCCCTTCTCGGAGGGAGTTTTGACCCGATCCACAATGGTCATGTCGCCCTCGCGGAATTCTTTATCAAACTGCTGGCGCCGGATGAATTGCGTGTCATCCCGGCCGGAAATCCATGGCAGAAAAATGGCTTGGAAGCATCCGCTGAAGACCGCGTGGAAATGGTCAAGCGCGCTTTTGCCAGCCAAACATTGCCAGTTTTTATTGACCGCCAAGAAATCGAGCGCCACACTGCGACCTATACGATCGATACCCTGCGTGCGTTGCGTGCAGAAGTGGGGCCGGATGCGTCCCTCGTGTTTCTGATCGGCGCCGATCAGCTGCAAAAATTGCATACATGGCAAGAATGGCAGCGCCTTTTCGATTATGCGCATATCTGCGCCGCGTCCCGGCCAGGATTCGCAATCGATGCAGCGCACATACCGGAAATGGTCGCCAAAGAATTTTCACGCCGTGCCGGCACGCTGGCGCAGATTCGCAATACGTCCCAAGGTTCAAGTTATCTGGCGTCAGGTTTGGCGGTAGATATTTCAGCCACGGAAATTCGAGCGTCACTCCAACGCGGCGACCGGCTTGACCTGCTGATCCCGGCCACGGTGCTAGACTACATAAAACAACATCACCTCTATCAAAGCTAATCAATGGACATCAAAAAATTGCAAACCCTCGTCGTCGACGCACTTGAAGACGTCAAAGCGCAAGACATCCAGCTCTACGACACCACCCATCTAACCAGTCTGTTCGACCGCATCGCCATTGCATCCGGAACCTCGAATCGCCAGACCAAGGCCCTGGCCGCATCGGTGCGTGACAAGGTCAAGGAAAACGGCGGCAACATCGTCAGCATCGAAGGCGAAGACACCGGCGAATGGGTGCTGGTCGACTTGGGCGACATGATCGTGCATATCATGCAACCTGCGATCCGAGCTTACTATCGCCTGGAAGAAATCTGGGGCGAAAAAGAAGTCAAATTCGGCGCCGCAAAACGCGTCTCCAAACGCACCGCTTCCGAACCGATGGATGAGGAACCCGCGCCGAAAAAGGCTGGACGTCATTTGGCTGCGAGCCAGGCAAGCAGCGACGACGCGCCGAAAAAGACGACAGCACGCAAGAGCACCACCGGCAGCACCGCCGCCAAGAAGCCGGCATCCAAGACTGCCAAAACACCGGTCGGCAAAACCGTCAAAGTGGCCGCCACCAAAACCGCCGCAGCCTATAAAAAAGCGCCCGCCAAACGCGCGCCGGCGAAAAAATCCGCGGCCTGATAGCGCGCCATCCTGAATTATGCAGCTCATCATCGCTGCGGTCGGCAACAAGATGCCCGCCTGGATCGAGAGCGGGTTTGCCGAGTATGCCAAGCGCATGCCGCCCGAGTGCCGCATCCAGCTCAAAGAAATCAAACCGGTCGAGCGTTCGGCAGCAAAACCGCCGAGACCGTGATGGCGCTGGAGCGCGGCAAAATCGAAGGGACAATACCGAAGGGTGCGCGCATCATCGCGCTGGACGAACACGGCAAAGACATTACAACAATACAATTGTCGCAGCTTCTAACGCAGTGGCAACAAGACGGCCGAGATGTTACATTCGTGATCGGCGGCGCAGAAGGCCTGGATGCAGGATTCAAGGCAAAGGCGGACATGTTGATCCGCATTTCCAGTTTAACGCTGCCGCATGGCATGGTGCGCGTACTACTCGCCGAACAGCTATACCGCGCGTGGTCGATTACGCAGAACCATCCTTATCACAGGGTATGAAGCACCGGATATGAAGTCTCAATGAAACCGACTGACCAGAAAATTTATCTCGCATCAAAAAGCCCGCGAAGGCGCGAGCTGCTACGCCAGATCGGCATCGAATTCGAATTACTGCTATTGCGCGATCAAACGCCGCGCGGGCCGGAAGTGAGCGAAATAGTACTGCCCGGCGAGCCGGCCATCGACTACGTTACGCGCGTCACGCGCGAAAAAGCAGCATTCGCGCAACAAACCATGTTTTGGCGGAAACTGCCGGTTCGAGTCATTCTGTCCGCCGACACCACAGTCGTGCTCGACGAAACGATTTTAGGCAAACCGGCCAACCCGGCGGAAGCAAAAAAGATGCTGCAATCGCTGTCCGGACGTACACATCAGGTGCTGACCAGCGTCGCTGTGCAGCACGATGAAAACATCTGGCAGACCACGCAAACTTCGGATGTGACCTTCGGCACCTTGCCGGCGGATCTGATCCAGGCCTATTGCGCGACATCGGAACCGTACGACAAGGCAGGCGGCTATGCGATCCAAGGTATGGCCGCCAGGTTCGTCGAGCAAATTACCGGCAGCTATTCCGGCATCATGGGCTTGCCGCTTTTCGAGACTGCGAAACTCTTACAACAAGCTGGCCTGCTCCCATGACCGAAGATGTCCTGATCAATATCACTCCGCAAGAAACCCGTGTCGCATTGGTTTTGCAAGGTGCAATTCAGGAACTCCATATCGAACGCACGCTATCGCGCGGCATGGCCGGCAATGTCTATCTGGGCAAGGTGGTGAGGGTGCTGCCCGGCATGCAATCGGCCTTCATCGACATCGGCCTGGAACGCGCCGCATTTTTACACGTGGCCGATATCTGGGAAGCGCGCCCTCATGACGGTCATGCCGCAACACCGACACCAATCGAGCGCTTGTTGTACGACGGTCAAGCGATCACGGTACAAGTCATCAAGGACCCGATCGGCACCAAAGGTGCGCGCCTATCGACGCAAATTTCCATCGCGGGCCGCATGCTGGTATATCTGCCTCAGGAATCGCACATCGGCATTTCGCAGCGCATCGAAAACGAAGCGGACCGCGAACTGCTGAAAGGGAAAGTCCAGCGCCTTCTAAAGCCCGATGAAAAAGGTGGCTTCATCATCCGCACCATGGCGGAAGATGCATCCGATGCCGATCTGGAAACGGACGTCGAATATTTGCGCAAGACCTGGGCGTCGATCAAGCAACTGTCCAAGACCAAACCGGCGCCGTCGCTGCTGTACCAGGATCTAAGTCTGGCGCAACGGGTGCTGCGCGATTTTGTGCATGACGAGACCTTGAGCATCCAGGTCGATTCGCGCGAAAATTTCATCAAACTGCAGGAATTCGGCGCGACCTACACGCCGTCGGTATTATCGAAATTGGTGCACTATACCGGCGAACGCCCGCTTTCGACCTGTATGGAGTCGAAGACGAAATCCAGCGCGCATTGGGGCGGCGTGTCGATCTGAAATCGGGTGGCTACCTGATCGTCGATCAAACCGAGGCGATGACCACCATCGACGTCAACACCGGCAGCTACGTCAACGGCCGCAATTTCGACGACACGATTTTCAAGACCAATCTGGAAGCCGCGCACGCAATCGCGCGCCAACTGCGATTACGCAATCTGGGCGGCATCATCATTCTCGACTTCATCGACATGGAGAATGCCGAGCACAAGAGTGCGGTGCTATCCGAGCTGCACAAGGCACTGTCACGCGACCGTACCAAGATTTCGGTGTCGGGGTTTTCTGCACTCGGTCTGGTGGAAATGACCCGCAAGCGCACGCGCGAATCGCTTGCGCATATCCTGTGCGAACCGTGTCCCGCATGCGGCGGCAAAGGGCAAGTCAAGACAGCGCGCACCGTCTGCTACGAAATCCTGCGCGAACTGCTGCGTGAAGCGAAGCAGTTCAATCCGCGCGAGTTCCGCATCCTTGCCTCACAAGTGGTGGTGGATATGTTCCTGGAAGAAGAGTCGCAACATCTGGCGATGCTGGGCGACTTTGTCGGCAAGCCGATTTCGCTGCAGGTCGAGAGTATCTATCATCAGGAACAGTACGACATCATTTTGATGTAGCATCCCGGCGATGCCAATCCGCAGTTATGGAGCGAACCAGAGCGATTGGAAATCAAACGAGAGCTGCCGATGGTGCTTGATCGACAGTAGATAAATCGTATTGCCGGCGCGTGCGTAGAGCTCCAGATAATCGGTAAACAGGTATTCGCGCAGCTCACTGCCTTTGGCGACGATTTCCAGCTTATGGCGCAATGCCTCAAGGCCATTGTTGGCCTCAACTGAGCGTGCAATCCTGTTGAGAAACAACCGCCCCATATCGGGGAAGTGTTCGAGATTGGGGATAATTGTCTCAGTAAGCTCTTCAAGCAAGGCATCAAAGGCTTTTGTCGCGTCAGCCTCCAGCAGGAACAATTCGATACTTTCGAGATTCCGTTCGAAGTTTGCAGTGAGCTTGACGGCGGTCTTTTTTGTCACGTAGGCCGTACTTCTGTCTTCAGGCACCACGGCGACGCTTTAATGCCTTGATCGCGGTTCGGGCGTCTTTCACGCGGCCCGCAGCCACGTCATCTAGCCCCTTGCTGGCTTCATCAATCAGCAGCAGATGGATATGTTCACGCTCTAGTTGATGGTAGTAGTCGAGGCGTTGCGCATCAATCAGCGCGATATAGCTTTCGCCATTCTTGGTAATGATTTTTTCCGCGCCGGCCTTGACCTGCTCCGCCAATTCAGAAAGATTGGCGCGCGCCTGCGAGAAAGGCACAACATCGCTTGCCGATATTCCCATGATTACCTCCTTGACCGCACAAATTGTGCAAAATTTTGTACATTATAAGTCAGTTGCGTTAAAAACTTCCCGCAACATCCCGGCATAGCTTGCGGGACTTTATGCAGGCCGAAAACTTGGCAAAAACCACACAATCGCGAAGCCGACATCGTGTTAAAGTGCCGCGCTGAATAGCCGTTTCAAAGCGTCCATATTATGCGGAACACTGCGGTATGCCGTCCGACAATATCCATGCGGTGCAACTGGATCTGGCGCAAGCCATATGCATGGAAGAACATTTTCCGCGTCGATTCAATAAAAATTTGCCGCAGCAGTGCGACCGACCTTGCGTCAGTCTCTGGTTGCCCCGCTGGAGCGGATAAAAAATCACGCTGATAAAGCAAACTGACGGTAGCGTAAAATTCATGTCGCAGTTCCAGAACAAGAAAGTGTGACAGGAAAGCAATACCAATTAAGGAAACGAACGGTAAGTATGAATGCATTGCCAAAATTCGATGGCGCAAAAATATTAGTGGTCGGTGATGTGATGCTGGATCGTTATTGGTTTGGCGACGTCAATCGCATCTCGCCGGAAGCGCCGGTGCCGGTGCTCCGTGTCACTCACATAGACGAACGCCCCGGTGGTGCCGCCAACGTGGCGCGCAATATCGGGGCGCTCGGGGCGCAAGCAACACTGCTGTCAGTGGTCGGTGCTGATGATGCGGGAGCAACCCTGGAAAAACTGCTCAATGAGCACGATAATCTCACCGCGCGCTTGCATCGCGATAGCAGCATTTCCACCATTATCAAATTGCGCGCCGTCTCGCGACATCAGCAGTTGCTGCGCATTGATTTCGAGACAGCGCCCAGCCACGAAGTGTTGCACGCCGTCCTGGCGGATTTCCGCGCGCGATTGCCGTTGGCGGACGTGGTGATTTTGTCCGACTACGGCAAGGGTGGATTGACGCACATTGCCGAAATGATTGCACTTGCACGCGCAGCGGGCAAACTGGTTCTGGTCGACCCCAAGGGAGACGATTACAAACGCTATCGTGGCGCAACCCTGCTGACGCCCAATCTCAATGAATTTCGCGAAGTGGCAGGCAGTTGGAAGAGTGAAGAAGAACTTGCGGAGAAAGCAGAAAAACTTCGCAAGGAGCTGGACCTCGATGCTTTACTAGTCACGCGCAGCGAAGATGGCATGAGCTTGTATCGTGGCGATGAAGTGCTGCATGAGCCAACCTGCACGCGCGAAGTGTTCGACGTCAGCGGCGCAGGCGATACCGTCATTGCCACGCTGGCGGTGATGCTGGCAAGCGGAACGGATTTGCGCAATGCCATGCGTATTGCCAATCGCGCCGCAGGCATTGTGGTGGGAAAACTGGGGACGGCATCAGTCAGCCGCGAGGAAATCATACGGGATATGGCATTAGCGACAGAAGGATTCAAGGCTTGATCGATCGGCGCCTTAACGCTGCCTCTTCCCTTTTCCCTATTAATCGTTCGTCGCACAAACGGAGAGAAATAAAATGTTTTACATCGTCACCGGCGCTGCCGGATTTATTGGTTCAAATCTGGTCAAGGCACTCAACGAACGCGGCGAGAACAATATCATCGCGGTGGACAATCTCAAAAAAGCCGACAAGTTCAAAAATCTGGTGGATTGTGAAATCGCAGACTATTTGGACAAGGAAGACTTCTTGAAAAAATTACAGGAGGGGTTCTTTGACGGGCAAGTACGCGCGGTACTCCATCAGGGCGCATGTTCCGACACCATGGAAACGGATGGCCGTTACATGATGGAAAACAATTATCAATACACCTTGGCGTTGCTGAACTACTGTCAAGATAATGAAGTGCCTCTCCTGTACGCCTCATCCGCCTCGGTGTATGGCGGTAGCAGCGTATTCAAGGAAAGCCGCGAATACGAGGCGCCGCTGAATGTATACGCCTACTCCAAATTTCTGTTCGATCAAATCGTGCGGCGTCGCTGGGACAAGCGCAGTGCGCAAATCGTGGGCTTGCGCTACTTCAACGTATACGGCTCCCGCGAAGCGCACAAAGGACGCATGGCCTCGGTCGCTTACCACTTCTTCAACCAGTATCGCGCGGAAGGCCGGGTCAAATTGTTTGAGGGTTGCGACGGTTACACGCACGGCGGACAGCTGCGCGATTTCGTTTCGATTGAAGATGTGGTCAAAGTGAATATGTATTTCCTCGACCATCCGCACCAATCCGGCATTTTCAACCTTGGCACCGGGCAGGCGCAGAGTTTCAACGACGTGGCGGTGGCAACGATCAATACCTTGCGCACTGCAGAATCGCCTCGATCGAACCCATCCGCGTCAAGCCTCACTGAACTGCATCGACAGGGCTTGATCAGCTACATCCCATTTCCCGACCAGCTACGCGGCAAATACCAAAGTTATACGCAGGCCGACATCAGCGCATTGCGCAACATCGGTTATACCGAGCCATTTTTGAACGTCGAGCAAGGCGTTGCACGCTATGTGGCGCAAATGCTGAAGAGTGTCGGGCATCCCGCTCCTTTGCCCTTTCGGACTTCACTTGCCTAAGTCGGTGCCATGCCTCTAGCGCCCTTCGATCGCCAGCCACCTCGCCGCATTTTGTTGATATGCACCCAGCGCATTGGTGACGTATTGCTGGCAACGCCTCTGGCCCGCTCCCTGAAACAAGCGTGGCCCGAGGCGGAACTGCATTTTCTGGTATTCAAAGGCACTGAAGGCGTGTTGGCGGGCAACCCCGATATTGATCAAATCATCGCCGTCCCTCAACGCACCGACTGGCGCGGCAAACTGGCGCAATTCCGGCAACTCTGGCGACGCTACGATTTGGCAGTGGCGGCCATCGCCTCTGACCGGGCACGGCTGTATGGTTGGGTCGGGGCCAAATTCCGAGTGGGCTTCATTGCCGACGGCGAAAAAGGCAAAACCCTGTTGCTTGACCGCTGGCGCAAATTCGACGACCGAGACAGTCACACCGTTACCATGGGTTTGCGCCTGACCAAACTGCTGGGCATCGCGCCTTGCTACCAAGTGGTGCCGCCGTCCATCGCACCCGACCGGTGCGACGCCTTGTTGGCCCGGCTGCATTCCGTATGTGGAAATAACTATGCCGTGCTTCACCCATCCCCCAAGTTCGCCTACAAAATGTGGCGTCTGGATGGCTGGGTCGAGCTGGCCTGCTGGCTACGACGACAAGGGTTGAACGTCGTGCTCACCGGAGGACCGGACGCGGACGAGCGAGCCTATGCCGAGGAAATCGCACGGCAGGCGCAGGTAGTCAACTTGGCGGGAGAATTATCTTTGGCGGAAACAGCGGTATTGGTCAGCCGCGCCAGACTGTTTGTCGGCCCGGACACGGCGGTGACCCATATCGCTGCCGCTACCGGCATACCCACCATCGCCCTGTTCGGCCCCTCCAACCCGGTCAAGTGGGGACCATGGCCACGGGATTGGCGTCGACCTGAAAGTCCCTGGCCGTGGCGCGGTGGCGGGCGGCAAAAGAATGTCCAGCTGATTCAGGGGCCAGGAAACTGCGTTCCCTGTCTGCTGGAAGGGTGCGACCGGCACATTGGCAGCAGCAGTTTATGTCTGCAACAGATATCAACCGCTACCCTCATCGACGCCGCCAGAGCGATGCTGACCGATCAGCCGATTCGAGAGGAACTGGTCTCGTTGGCAAGCAGAACACCGAGCCACAAGTAGATGAAAGTCCCCTCGGAAAAAGTCGAAAAGTGGGAGTTGGCCAGGCTGGTGCCGCACCAGGCGGCAAGCACACCGAGTCCGAGCAGGCGATAAGGCGCAGAGGGACGTTGCGCCAGAGCGGCCGCCAGAAAGGCAAGAAATACGGCCAGACCTACCAAACCTTGTTCGGCGGCAATTTTCATGAATTGGTTGTGCGGGTCGCCGGTCAAGGTGCCGGCCATCCCGCTCCGCCCCTTGATCTGGCGGCGGTAAGCTTCCCCGAACGCGCCAGTGCCATAGCCGAACAACGGGCGCTCCGCGATCATGACGGCGGTGTTTTTCCAGAAAAACATGCGAAGACCCATTGAAGTCAACGTTTGCTCCTGCTCGTAAGTCTGCATCTCATCGAGCGCCTGAGTAATGCGCTGGTGAGAAAGCGACGACGTCGCCAGAAGCGCGACAATCAGACCAAGCGCGCCAACAGCAAACAGCGCTGACTTGACCGTCACCCTACCGTGGAAAAGCCGTCCCGCCACCAAGGCAAGGCTGCATGCCAGCAACACGATATAGCCGCTCCGTCCCGAGGTAATCAGGGCAATATTGGCGACGAGCAGCAATGTACAGGCGCCCAACACCAAACGCGCTACAGTGCCACCCTCCGGGCGAAACGCCAGAGTGGCGGCAGCAAAAGCGGCCACGCCGAATATCATGCCTTGCGTGGCATGGTTGCGAATGACGACGCCTAACTCCGGATCGGGCAGCGGAAATGCGGTATGCGTAAACCAGCCGAAGTAGGACAACAATGCACCGATGGTTGACGCGCCCACCAGTGCCTGAACGAACCGCAACTTCCAGCGTGTTTCGTCGTACAAGGCGACGCCCAGCGGCAACAGCAGCAGCTTGCGCCAACCCTCCCACATGCTCAGGGCCTCACTCTGGCTGCCGATGCTATAAAACACACCGATGCTGATCACCAGATAAAAAGCCAAAGCGCCCATCACCAGCGGTTGGCGGCAGGCCCGCACTACCCGGCCACGCAGTTCGGATGAAGCGAGCACCAGCAGCACCAGTAGCAACTGCGCCAGATTGGCGACCGGCGGCGAGACTAGCAAAGCGACCACCATGGCGATCAGCAGCCAGCGAGCAGCGTTGAGGGCACGGGAGGAAGAAGCGAAAGCGATCATGGTAATTGGAGAGTATGTCATTGAGGGCGACGGCCAATAGCAGCCTTGAGGCGAACCAGCCATTCACGCAGGCGGCGACGCTGGAATTTGTTCCAGCGGTTTCTTAGTACGTTATAGCGACGGCTATGTTTTTGTCGGTGACTGTCGAGCGCACTGTCGAAAATTCCCAGCACACTGCCCTGTTCGACGATCGGCTGACGCAGCCAGTATTGCCTGGTTCCCTGCGCCTGATCGATGCAACGCATCAAATGGTCGGCTGGTAGCGTGACTGGGTTCAATGCCAGCCACTCCAGACGGCGCGACATGGCTGCAAAATCGTACACGCAACCTTCAGCAGTGGCGATGGGCAACTCCACCAACGGACCGGGGGACAGAAAATAACGGTCAGGCACTTTGGTATCCATCCCGCCAAGAAAAATCAGCCAGCCTTCCGCAAGGCTGTCGGCTGCGATCATGGCGGCGTCGAAACGTGCGGCGAAATCTTCCGCCAGCAACGCATCGTCCTCGAATACCAGGACGCGTCGATAACCCCGATTGACAGCGTCGCGCCAGACCTGGATATTCTTCAACACCAGTGACTGATGCGCCCTTTTCATGTCCGACGGACCGAAGGTGGCCTTGACCAGATTGTCGTCCAGTTCTGCCGCATCGTGATCGAACATGAATTCAAAAGCGATGCCATGTTTGGCCATTTCAGCCTGGATATGCGCAATGCGCTTGCCAAAGCTCTTGACGCAGAGGACGTAGACCGCGTCCACCCTGCCATTGACCGTATTAGCAGGATGCATCGGGCCGTCAACGGCAGCGGAACGCGGTGGTGGAAACGGGCTATTCATGTTGGCGTATTCCGGGTTCATTGTCATGCGCCCCGCCGAGCATCGATTGCAGTGGCGTCCACACCATATCCGCTGACAGGTTGCGCATGCAATGATGATGCCCTAGCGGACATTCACGTTGCCGGCACGGTGCGCAATCGAGATGCAAAGACAAAATCTTCGCCACATCGGAAAACGGCGGCGTATTGTTCGAGTCGGTCGGCCCATAAATCCCGATGATTGGGCGATTCAAGGCCGAGGCAATATTCATCAACCCGGAATCGTTACTGACCACTGCATCCGCTTTTGCCAGCATGGCGATTGCCTGATCCAGCGTCGTGACGCCGGCAAAATTTTGCAGCCACGGTGCAGCGGCGACGATTTCTTCGCAGACTTCCCTATCCTTGCCTGAACCGAGCAGCGCGACTTGCGCATCGGGATAGGCATGCCGAACAAGATGCGCCAACTGCGCGAAGTGACTGGCGGGCCATCGCTTGGCGGAACCGAATTCAGCGCCGGGCGCGAATATGATCAGCCGACTGCCGGGCTGCAATCCAAGCCGCGCCGCCGCTTCGGCTTGCTGCGTCTCGCTCACGGTCAAGGTCGGACGGGGCAAGGCCGATGGCGCGGGGGCAAGCGTTGCCGGCGGCGCCGCCAACGCAGCATAAAACGACACCATCGGGCGTGGCGCAGACGGCATATTGTGGTGTACTTCATTGAGCAAGCCGTAACGCATCTCGCCGCGATAGCCGATACGGCGCGGGATGCCGGCCAGCCAGGGAATCAGGGCAAACTTGAGTGTATTGGGCAATACATACGCTTGCGCATAGCCGCGCTGACGCAGTTGTTTGGCAAACTTCCAGCGCTCTCCCAATTGCAAGGCGCCATGTTTGAACGGCGCTTCCAACACGGTATCCACCTCGCGCACTGCGCGCCATACCGGTGCGACCCAGGTCGGCGCCAGCACGTCAATCGCGCGATCCGGATTGCGTTCTTTGAGAAGCCGCAGCAACGGTTGTGCGATCACGGCATCGCCGATCCAGTTAGGCGAGATGACGAGTGTGCGTGAGTCAAGGCGCCGAGAAGCGATGGAGGGACTGGATATCATGAGACAGTCTTTGCAAATTGCAGATGATAAAGGTTGGCATAGACGCCGTTCTTGGCCAGCAACTCGTAATGCGTACCGACCTCGACAATCTCGCCGGCGACCAGCACGACAATGCGATTCGCTCGCTCGATGGTGGATAGGCGGTGGGCAATGACCAACGTGGTACGCCCTTGCATCAATTCATCCAATGCTGCCTGCACCGCCCGCTCCGATTCGGAATCAAGCGCAGAAGTCGCTTCATCCAGAATCAGAATGGGCGCATCCTTGTAGATCGCCCGCGCAATCGCCAGACGCTGGCGCTGCCCTCCGGATAATTGCATGCCATTGTTGCCGATCGGTGACTCCAGCCCCTGCGGCAAGCTGGCGACAACATCGACCAAATGTGCAGCCTTGACCGCCGCTTCAATGCGATCGCGATCGGGTGTTGCGTCGCCATAGGCAATATTGGCAGCGACCGTATCATCGAACAAAACCACATTCTGGCTCACCATCGCCATTTGTGCGCGGAGGCTGTTCAATGCAATATGTTCGATCGGCTCGCCATCCAATCTGATTTCACCCTCGACCACAGAGTAAAAATTCGGCACCAGATTGACCAAGGTTGATTTTCCTCCACCAGACATGCCGACAAATGCCACGGTTTCTCCCGGCATCACCGTCAAGTTGATATTCGACAGCGCTGCTTGATTCTGTCCAGGATAAGAGAATCCGACATTGATGAAATCGAGCCGTCCCAACGCGCGCGCCGGCAAGGTCTTGCCAGTGGTACGCTCCGGCGCTGCATCGATCAGGCCGAATACCGCGTCCGCCGCCGCCAATCCGCGTTGCAGCGGGCCATTGACCTCAGCCAAGTGCTTCAAGGGGGTCATCAACATCAGCATTGCAGTGATGAAAGAAACGAAGCCGCCTACAGTTGTCTGGTTGTGACCAGCCTGGATCAACGCAATCATGATCACCACGGCCAATGCACAGGCCGTCATGATTTGCGTAACCGGCACGGTGGCCGCATAGGTGCTGGCCATGCGCATGGAATAGCTGCGCAACTTTCCGGCGCGATAGTCAAAACGCGTCTTTTCGTATTGGTGTCCGCCGAAAAGCTTGATGACTTGCTGTGCCCGCGTCGTCTCTTCAATCACTTGCGTCAGTTCGGCATTGACCCCCAGATAGTTCTGCGTA
>Ga0170475_111596672_pt1 | contig 14282 bp, 4 predicted proteins | sample Soicark_Litter_5_FD_111474 | JGI IMG/M metagenome (GOLD analysis project Ga0170475, IMG submission 111474) | Avena fatua rhizosphere microbial communities from Hopland, California, USA. Combined Assembly of 48 SPs | reverse complement strand
CGCACGCACGAACTCCGACAGGATCGCCCTGACCTTCGGGGCTGATCAGTTAACCTACCGCGAACTCGACTTGAAAGCGGAGCGACTGGCTGACGCGCTTGCCAGTATGAACGTCGGACGAGAGAGCATTGTCGGTGTGTGCCTGGAGCGCACAACGAATCTCATCGTCAGCATCCTGGCCGTTCTCAAGGTGGGCGCTGCCTACCTTCCGCTCGATCCCGATTCGCCCCTGGATCGCATTGCCTTCATGCTCGGGGACTCGCGCGCATCCGTCGTGCTGGTGTCGGAAGCTACGATGCATCTCGTTCCACCTCACGTCGTGGCCGCCAGGGTGGACGAGGTGCAACCGGTCTCCCCAGCTCGCGCGCGCACTGCTCCGCGACCAAGCGACCTAGCTTATATCATCTACACGTCGGGCTCGACCGGGCAGCCTAAAGGCGTGTGTATCGAGCACGATGCCGTCGTTCGTCTCTTCACGAGCACTCAGCACTGGTATGGGTTCAGTTGCAACGATGTCTGGACTTTGTTCCACTCCTTCGCCTTCGACTTCTCGGTCTGGGAGATCTGGGGCGCGCTCCTCCATGGAGGACGCCTCGTCATCGTCCCCTCCGTCACAGCCCGTTCCCCGGACGCCTTCCTCGATCTTTTAGAGAAAGAGCGCGTAACGGTCCTGAATCTGACTCCATCTGCTTTTTCGCAGCTCGATCGATTCGACGAGCGTCAGCCGGGTCGCAGTCTTACTCTTCGTTTGATCGTTTTCGGCGGGGAAGCCCTCGAATTCCGACGCGTCGAGAGCTGGTACAGGCGGCGCGGCGACATCGTCCAACTCGTTAACATGTACGGTATTACGGAAACGACGGTGCACGTCACGTACATGCCGCTCACAAGCGAGATTGCGAGAACGGCGAAAGGGAGTCTCATTGGCGAGTCGATTCCAGATCTCCAACTCTATGTTTTAGACGCGCAGCTTCAGAAGGTGCCTCTCGGTGAGGAGGGCGAGATCTGCGTCGGAGGTCCCGGCCTCGCACGCGGATACTGGAATCGACCGGAACTGACTGCGCAACGTTTTGTCCCGAACCCATTCGGCAATGGTGACCGCCTTTATCGTTCGGGGGACCTGGCCCGGCAAAGCGTCGATGGAGAACTTCATTATCTTGGGCGTAGCGACACTCAGGTGAAGATACGCGGGTTCCGAGTTGAACTCGGAGAGATCGAAACGCGCCTTCTTGGTCATGAAGGTGTGCGAGAGGTTGCGGTCGTTCCGGTGGATCAGGGCGACACCGGGACACGGCTCGCCGCCTATCTCATCTTCGGCGATTCGAAGGGCCCCTCCTCGGCAGAGTTACGTCAACATCTAGCGCGCGACCTGCCCGAGCACATGATCCCAAGCCACTTTATTCAGGTTTCTGCCCTACCGCTCACGGTTAATGGGAAACTCGACCGCCGCGCGCTTCCGCCACCGACCGTCTCTGCTCCCAAGTTCGCACCATCCAAGGGACCGGCGGCTTCCGATCTGGAAAGTTATTTGACGTCCGTGTGGGAAAGCATCCTCCAGAGCAGTTCCGTCAACCACGACGAGAGCTTCTTCGACATGGGTGGAACATCAATCCAGCTCGTTTCGGCGCACGCTGATATCGAGAAATTTGTCGGACGGACCTTTCCGGTGACGGCCCTGTTCCAGCATCCGTCGATCCGGGCGCTCGCGTCCTACCTCGACGGTACAAAGGTGGCGTCCGCAGCCTCCTCCGACACCACGCATCGCGCGAAGCTGCAGGCAGAGGCGCATAGGCGCAACCGCTTGGCCCGGAGCCTCAACGCATGACGGCCACCAACTCGCAACACCTCGAAGACCCGGTCGAGGCGGCAGGAATCGCCATTATCGGAATGGCTGGGCGATTCCCTGGCGCGCCTGACGTTGCCAGCCTCTGGCAGATGCTTCTGAGGGGCGGAGCGGGCATTACCCGGTTCGAAGCTGGAGATGCAGAGGACGCCTACTCTCCAGAAGAGCGCGCAAGACCTGACTACGTGGCGGCCCGCCCCATCCTCGATGAGGTTGACCTCTTCGATGCGCAGTTGTTCAAGATGCGCCCCCGAGAGGCTGCCCTTACCGATCCACAACACCGCGTTTTTCTTGAAATCGCCTGGGAAGCGCTTGAGGATGCGGGCTATGACCCGGTGGCCTGCGCCGGAACATCCGTGGGCGTCTACGCCGGCTGCTCTCTCAACACCTACCTGATGCGCAACGTGCTCGGGGAAAGGGCGGCCGTCGAGCGGTTTACCAGTGACTTCCAGGTCGCCGACTACGAGACCCTCGTCGGCGGGATAGCGGATGCGCTAGCTACCCGTGTTTCCTATAAGCTCGATCTCCGCGGGCCGAGCATGACCATCTCGACGGCATGCTCAACGTCACTCACGGCTGTTGCACAAGCCGTTCAAGGCCTTCTCCTACACCAGTGCGACATGGCATTGGCCGGCGGAGTGTCCATCACCTTTCCCCAGATCCGCGGCTATTTTGCACAGGATGGCGGCATGGTATCCCCGGACGGGACCTGCCGACCTTTCGATGCTGCTGCAAACGGGACGGTGTTCGGGTCCGGTGCCGGAGTCGTCCTCCTGAAACGCCTCGAGGATGCCCTTGTCGACGGAGATCCAATCTACGCGGTGATTCGGAGTGCCGCCATTAACAATGACGGCGCGTCCAAGGTGGCCTTCACTGCGCCGAGCGTCGACGCTCAGTCCGACGTGATCGCGACCGCCCAGGTTATCGCGGGGTTTGACCCAGCGACGGTCGGTTATGTGGAATGCCATGGAACGGCTACGCCGCTTGGCGATCCGATCGAAGTCGCTGCGCTGGCGAAGGCATTCGGGCCGATTGATGTACAAAGCCCGTGCTTGATCGGTTCGATTAAGGGGAACATCGGGCACCTCGACGCCGCAGCCGGCGTGACGGGGTTAATCAAGGCGGCGCTTGCGGTAGAGGCCGGTATTATCCCGGGCACTCATCATTTCTCAGCGCCCAACCCGCATCTGTTACTGGAAAGCACACCGTTTGCAGTTGCTGACCGCGTAAGTCCTTGGCCGGACAGGCCCGGACCGCGTCGCGCAGGCGTTTCGGCCCTCGGAGTAGGCGGCACGAACGTACATGTGTGCCTGGAACAAGCCCCTTCACGCTCAGACACACATCATGACTGTCGACCCCATACCCTGATTCCTCTATCGGCGCGGAGCGAGGCGGGCCTGGGTCGCGCTCGGGCGGCACTTGCTTCCCGCCTACGGGAACGGCCGGACGTTGAACTCGCGGATGTTGCATACACCCTTTCCGCCGGTCGGCGGACCTACGAGCACCGTTTCGCCATCGTCGCGAGCAGCCGAGACGAAGCCGTGAACCTCCTTGAGAGCCCTAGCGGCGACCGCGTTGCTACCTCAACCGCGTCAGAGCAAAGCCGCCCTATACTGTTTATGTTTCCTGGTCAGGGAGCGCAATATCCCGGAATGGGGCTGGGGTTGTATCGGAGCGAACCTGTCTTTCGCGCGGCCCTGGATCGCTGTGCAGCCCTGTTCCGGCCTCATCTCGGACTCGACCTTTGCGGCCTGCTTGTTGAGGCTGGTGCCGCGCAAGGCAGTGGAGCCGAGACGATTCGTCAGACAGCCTTGGCACAGCCGGCTATCTTTGCGATCGAGTTCGCGCTTGCCCAGCTTTGGATGAGCCAAGGGATCCTCCCGTCCGCTGTTGTGGGACATAGCGTCGGGGAATTCGTGGCGGCCGTCATTGCGGGCGTTCTCTCTCTCGAAGATGCAGCCGCGTTGGTTGCCGCTCGCGGCCGTCTTATGCAGGACCTTCCGGCCGGCGCGATGCTGACAGTCCGTATGCCGGAAGCGGAACTTGCTTCCCTATTGCCGGGCGGCGTCTCGATCGCAGCCGTCAATGCTCCCGCGCTCGCAGTTGCTGCCGGGCCTTTCGACGCGATCGAGGCGTTGGAAGCCACGTTGAGTGCGCGCGGAATACTCCATCGACGGCTTCAAACGAGCCACGCCTTCCATTCGCCAATGATGATCCCGATCCTTCCTTCTTGGAGCGAAGCGGTCAGACGTGCGGCCTTTTCCGAGCCCAGCATACCGTATGTGTCGTCCGTCACCGGCACCTGGGCGACCGCTGACGAAATCGGCAGCTACGACTACTGGGTTCGGCACTGCAGCGAAACCGTGCGCTTTGCCGACGCGCTGACCACGTTGATCGACGGCTTTGTCGACCCGATCCTGCTCGAGGTCGGCCCGGGATCGACGCTCACCTCTCTTGCGAGACAGGGAGCAGCTCGAGGCAGAGGCCTGCTGACAGTCGCATCCCTCCCGGATGCCAGTGACGATTCCGCAGACACCGCCTGCTTCGCATTGGCTCGCGGGCAACTCTGGGCGTCGGGAGCGGCAATCGATCTTCGAGCATCAGCCCCGGATGGCCGTCGTATTTCTCTCCCCGCGACGCCTTTCGAGCGCCAACGCTGCTGGATCGACGAACCTGTTCGCAACAAGGCTTTATCGGCGGGATCTGAGCCGAGATCTATGGCGGCCCCGGTGGCCGTCGCAACCAACGACCAACGTGGCGGTTCAACAATGACGTCCTCTCAGACTCAAACGGCAGCCCGTACCCCGGAGCGCACTGCAGCTCTGAATGTATCAGTCGCGTCCGTCATTGAGGGACTCTCGGGCGAACCGCTGGGGTCGAACGACTACGCGACCAACTTTCTTGAGCTCGGCTTCGACTCCCTGTTCCTTGCTCAGGTCGCAACCCAGATTCAGAGGACGTTCAACGTCAAGGTCACCTTCCGCCAGCTCTTGAACGATTTGCCGTCCGTCGAGGAGATCTCGGCCCATATCCTCGCGACGAACCCGCCCAAAATCGACGCCACGCCCGATCCGGCACCGGCGGCTGCACGTTCAGCGGAGATGGCGGCATTGCCCGATGCAGGCGTGGCTGCAGTCACTGTGAGCACGCGCCCCGCGAATGGTGCCCAATTGCCCCAGGCTCTCGAGGGCCTGTTCCGCGAGCAGCTCGCCGCGATGCAAGCTCTTGTCTCACAACAGAACCAGATACTTCTCGGGCAAGGGATCGGGTCGGCAGAGGTGTCGATCCCGCAACACCATGAGACGCTGCCACCGCCGCCTCCAAAGCAAGCGGCGGTGGCCACAGTTGCTCCATCAGATGAGCCCCCCTCCCGCTTCCAGATCTACCGGCCGGGCAACGCGAAGAAAGCGGCGGATCTGACCCCATCCCAACGGGAGTTCGTGGACGATCTGGTATCGCGATACACGGCCCGGACGCTCCGCTCCAAGGAGATGACGGCTCGCTACCGCTCGGTTCTCGCCGACCCCCGCACAGCGGCCGGATTCCGGCTGGAGTGGAAAGAACTTGTCTATCCGATCGTCAGCAAGCGGTCGAAGGGCTCGAAGATTTGGGATCTGGACGGCAACGAGTACGTTGATCTCGTCAACGGCTATGGACAGACGGCGCTCGGCCACGCGCCGGACTTCGTCGTAGATGCTATCACCGAACAGATGCGTGACGGGTTCCCGATCGGCCCGCAATCGCCGATTGCCGGCGAAGTCGCGGAACTGTTTGCGCAGATGACCGGAAATGAGCGGGTCACGTTCTGCAACACCGGCTCGGAAGCGGTAATGGCGGCCATGCGTGTTGCCCGCACCGTTACCGGTCGTGACAAGGTCGTTGTTTTCAATGGCGATTATCATGGCCAGTTCGACGAAGTGCTGGTGAAGGGCAGAGTTCGTAACAGCGATCCCGGGGCACTTCCCGTCGCCCCTGGAATCCCGACCGGGTCTGTCGGGAACATGGTAGTCCTTCCCTACAATGATCCTGAAACCCTTTCCTGGATCCGCGATCATGCGGAAGAGCTTGCGGCTGTCGTGGTCGAACCCGTCCAGAGCCGTCACCCCGCCGTGCAGCCCAAAGAATTTTTACAGGAGTTGCGGACCATTACCCAAGCCGCTGAAACGGCATTGATCTTCGATGAGGTGGTGACCGGGTTTCGGGTCCATCAGGGCGGGATGCAGGCCGTTTTCGGCATCCAGGCCGACATGGCGACCTACGGCAAGGTGATGGGCGGCGGTATGCCGATCGGAGTCCTGGCGGGCAAATCCCACTTTATGGACGCGCTTGACGGCGGACAATGGCAATTCGGGGATGATTCCGTGCCTGAAGTGGCACCAACGTTTTTCGCAGGGACGTTTGTGCGTCACCCTCTCGTCCTCGCGGCGGCACGAGCTGTACTGCTTCATCTCAAGGAAGCGGGCCCGGCACTGCAGGAACGCTTGACGGCTCGGACTGCGTCGCTTGTCGAGCGGCTGAATGCAGCCCTTGCGAGCCGTGGGATCAAGACCAGGCTTGAGACGTTTGGCAGCTGGTTCTATGTCAACTTCAGCACTGAAGACCGACTTGCATCGTTGTTCTTTCATCACATGCGGCTTCTCGGAGTCCACATCCAGGAGGGGTTTCCATGTTTTCTGACGACCGAGCACACCGACGGGGATTGCGATCTCATCTATGATGCGTTCATCGCCACGCTCGACGCCCTTCAGGCGGTCCAGATCCTACCACCGATCACGCAGGCGATTGCGGAAAGCGGGGTCCACCATCAGCGTGATATAGAGGCTGAACTTCCGGACGAAATCCCGCTTACCGAGGCGCAGACCGAGATCTGGCTTTCGGCTCAGTTAGGAGATAACGCATCCTGTGCCTTCAACGAATCCGCCAGCGTTCATTTAGACGGCGCGCTGGACTCCGATATTCTCCAACAAGCTCTAAATGATCTGATGGCCCGGCATGATGCGCTCCGGGCGACCCTCGGATCCGCCGGCACGGTATTGCATGTCGCAGCCTCCATGGATCTCGCCGTTACTCACGTAGATCTCTCGACAAGCGCGACGCCCGAGGCTGACCTGGCCCAGCTGGTGGATCAGGACCTCCGGACAGCTTTCGACATGGCGGGCCCATTGATCAGAGTCCAGCTCGTGCGGCTCGGAAGCATGCAGCACGTTCTTGTGATTACGGCCCATCACATCATCTGCGATGGCTGGTCCTTCAATCTGCTGGTCACGGAACTGGGTGAATTCTACGCGGCTCGCCGGGACGGAAAGCAAGTGAGTCTGCTCCCGGCAATGTCCTTCCGCCGATATGCATTGATGGAAGCTGCCCGCAAAGCAGAAAGTCAGGCTGCCGAGACATTCTGGTTGGAACGGCTTTCCGGCGCGCCCGAAGAGTTGACTCTTCCCACCGATCGGGCTCGACCTGTCGAGAAATCTTTTAACGGAGCAACCTTTCGCACGACGATCGACCGCGAGCTCTACCGGGACGTCAAAAAAGTCGGCGCGCGGCAGGGATGCACGTTGTTTGCAACTCTCCTCGCGTCAGTTCAAGTCCTGATCGGGCGTCTCTCGGGCCAGAATGACGTGGTCGTCGCAGTCCCGACTGCGGCTCAGAGCCAAATCCAAGACCAGGCACTCGTCGGGCACTGCGTGAACTTCCTGCCGATGCGCGCCCCATTCAATCCGAAAGCGCCATTTAGCGAACACCTGGCAACGATCAAGAGACATGTTCTCGACAGCTACGATCATCAGGATACGACATTCGGCACCTTGGTTCGGAAACTCGGATTGAGGAGAGACCGCAGCTTACTGCCGCTCACCAACATTCAGTTCAATCTCGAAAGGCTGGCGCCGAAGATTGAACTCCGTGACCTCTCTCTGCGGCTTGCCGCAAATGGAAAGGCATTCACGAATTTCGACATCTTCTTCAACATGATCGAGAGCGATGACGGCATCGAAATCCAGTGCGACTACAATACCGATCTGTTCGATGAAGCAACGATCGACCGCTGGACGGGCCACTTGGAAACGTTGCTGCGCTCCATCGTAGCGGACGTTTCCAAACCTATCTGTCGCCTCTCCTTGTTGTCCGTTGAGGAGAAAACCTGGCTTCTCGACGAGCTCAATCAGCCGGAAAGGGAAGGCCTCACCGGTCGCAAACTCCATGAGATCATCGCTGATCGCGCAGCGGCGACGCCGGATGCGATTGCGGCAGCCTGCAAGGAGACGGCCCTCTCCTATCGGGAGCTCGATCAAGCCGCTAACCGTCTTGCGCACCGCCTCCGTGCCCTTGTACCGGGCGTAGGACATCGGATTGCACTTGCTACTGAACGCACCCTCGACATGCTTGTGGCTTTGGTTGCGATTCACAAGGCTGGGCATGCCTATGTTCCGCTCGACCCACAATATCCCAATGCACGCTTGAAGCTTGTGTTGAACAGCGCCGACGTTTCCGCACTCATTTGCGACGGCCCTGAGGTGGCAACACTCGTTTCGTCTACCACGCCTGTCCTCCGCCTCGATGCCGAACGGTCTCAAATCGAGGAACTACCCGACTACGCTCCGTCGCTTCCCGAATCGGCTGGCGGCACCGATGCGACGGCTTACGTGATTTTTACTTCGGGCTCGACCGGTGCCCCAAAAGGCGTTGAGATCACGCACGGCTCCCTAGTCAACCTTCTTGGTTCGATGGCCCACAGCCCAGGGTTCACTGCACAGGACTCCATGATCGCCGTAACGACAATCTCGTTCGATATCGCGGCGCTGGAACTCTTCCTTCCCCTTCTGGCGGGTGGACGGACGATCATAGCCGATCGCGACACGGTCCGTAGCGGATTCGGCTTGGTCTCTTTGATCGAAGAAAGCAAGGCGAGTGTTCTTCAAGCCACCCCTGCACTTTGGCGGCTCTTGATTGAGGCTGGATTCAAGTCTCACCCAGGATTGAAGATGCTTTGCGGCGGAGAACCGCTGCCACGCGATCTTGCCGACGAGTTGCTCAAGGGCGGCGGCGAGCTTTGGAACGTGTACGGACCCACGGAGACGACGATCTGGTCAAGTGCCGGGCTTGTGAAGCCTGGGACTGGGCCCATCACGATCGGCAGCCCAGTGTCGAACACGCAACTGCATATCCTGGATGCCGACGATGAACTTGCGCCGGTCGGTGTGCTTGGTCATCTCCATATTGGAGGCATGGGGCTCGCGAAGGGCTACTTCAGGCGCCAGGACCTCACGGAAAAAGCTTTCAAGACAATCGCACTGGAGGATCGCCCTCCCGCACGACTCTACCGGACTGGCGACATTGGGCGGCGACTTGCCGATGGTACAATCCAGCTTCTCGGGCGTGACGACCAGCAGGTCAAGCTGCGCGGGTTCCGGATCGAGCTCGGCGATATCGAGGCCGTGATCCGCAGCTTCCCGGACGTTACCGCAAGCGCAGCCGCCGTCCTCGATGAAGGCGCCGGGCCAAGGCTCGTGGGCTACTATGTCCAGTCACATGGCGTCGACATTCCGCTGCCCGCTCTTGCGGCTCACGCAGCGGCGCAGCTGCCCGACTACATGGTTCCCGCACTCTGGGTTCGTCTTGACACGCTGCCGTTGACGCCTAACGGCAAGCTCGATCGAAAGGCATTGCCGAAGCCGGAACTCTCGGCTCCGGTCGACCGGCCGATAACTTTGCCGCGGACGGACTCGGAAAAGAAGATCGCGCAGATTTGGAGCAACATTCTGCAGGTCGACAGGATCGGCGTGGATGAGAACCTCTTCTCGCTGGGCGCGGATTCCATGCACATCTTCCGGATTACAGCGCGGATGAATGATCAGGGGATTGGCCTCGAAGCCAAACACTTGATCCAAAATCCAACCGTCGAAAAACTCGCTGCACTGGCTGACGAGCTCCTTGCCGGGAGAGCAACGATACCTAACCGTCCTTCGCTCAGAAGCTTCCGACGCGAGGCTCGCCAGAATCAGGGGACGGTCCATTGAAGAAGGCGCCTGCTCCGATGCTTGGAACAAAGGCTGGGCAGCCCTCCGGTTCTGAGGAGTCTCTCGTTTTTCCGTGCTCGTCGTCGCAGGAGCGCTGCTGGTTCATCGATTCACTGCAGCCTGGCAATCCCACGCTCAACATCGCTCTGCGTTGGGAGGTCAAGGGACGCGTGCAACCAGCAGCGATCGAGCATGCTTTCCAGCGAGTCATCGCGCGGCACGAAATTCTACGCACTGCGTTCATTTTGGTGGACAACGAGCCGCACCAGAGTGTCCGCGATCACGTCGAATTCAAGCTTTCGATCATTGATCTTCGCACAGTGCCGGAAGCTCAGCGAGCAGACGAAGCCGCCGCCCTGGCACGCCGAGAGGCTCGTATTCCGTTTGATCTGACGATAGCTCCGCTGCTCCGCGTTACCCTGCTGCAGCTCGCTCACGACAGCGCATTCCTCCTGATTACGCTGCATCAGATTGTGTTTGATGGCTGGTCTATTCGGATATTGTTTCGAGAGGTGGGGGAAATCCTGTCAGCTCTCGACGAAAACCGCGAGCCTTCGCTGGTCGAGTTGCCGTTGCAATACGGTGACTACTCGCTATGGCAGAAGGAGTTTCTCGCCAGCGGCTTTCGAGACCGAGGTGACCTATTGGAAGGAACACCTCGCCGGAATGCCATATTTCGAAGTCGAACCGGATCGTCTCAGGCCCGCGCGACCGACTTATCGGGGTGAAATCCTGACTCGTGACTACGCGCCTGAATTCGGTGATCGGATGGAGGCAGTCGCAAGGGACCAGGGGATCACGTTCTTTACCCTCGCCTGCGCCATAACGACCGCGGCGCTGGCTCGCCATTCTGGAAAGACCGACATCGTATTCGGGACGCAAATCGCTGGCCGGCATGATCAGGACCTGGAACATCTGATTGGTGTTTTCATCAACAATCTCGTGTTTCGCATCGATGCGTCGGGTGACCCAACTTTTAGTGATCTCCTGACCCGGACGAATACGACGGTCCAGGACGGCCTTGTTCACCAGAACATGCCCTTTCATCGCCTGGTCAACATTCTCAACCCGCCTCGCGACCCGAGTCGTACGCCTTTGATCTCGGTCAGCTTTACCGTGATGGCGAAAGGGGTGCGCCAGGCGGAGTTCGGAAAATTTGCTCTGATCACGCATCCCTCCGAGTCGGCCGGTTCCGTCTACGACCTGAATATCTTTATGGTACCCTGGCCGTCCGGCTGGCGAATTTCGATGGAGTACAATCCCGATTTGTTCGAACGCGCGACTATCGAAGGCATCTTCCTGCTTTGGCAATCGATTATGGAGCGCGCAGTCGATTCGCTCGGATTCCGACTGTCGGATCTTGCGGGCCCGATAACATCGAAGGCTCACCGTCCCCCGAACGTGACCCACTCCGCCGTAGAAGCGGCGCTGCGCTCCCACCCCAATGTGGCAGAAGTCACATTGTCCAATGAAGCCGGGCATGGAGCTGCACTTCGCGCCAGCATCGTTCCGGCTACGAACACGCTCTCGCCGCTCGAAAGCCTTCCGAGGCTCCTGGAACAGCATCTCGCATCGGTCGCCCCTGGAGTATTGACGGCCGAGCGCATCAATATCTTCCTTAAGTTGCCGAATGGATCATACGGTGGAGCGGCTTCATCAGAATCGGCCTTTGCGGCTGCTCCGAAAGGCCCTGCTACTCGGGAGGTCGAAGCGAAGCTGGCGGCCATCTGGCGCGACTTCCTCGAGGTCAAGATCGTTGAGCCGGATTCAAATTTCTTCGCGATCGGCGGCCACTCGCTGCTCGCGCTGCGCCTCATGCTGCGCATCGAGTCCGCATTTGGCGTGAAGCTGCATGTGACATCGCTTTTCGAGGCCCCGACCTTGCGGGAGTTGGCGTCACTGCTGCAGACAGACGAGCCCAGCGTGGAAAACTGGAACATCGTCAAAATTCAAGGAGAAGGATCCAAGATTCCGGTCATCGCGATCAACAACACTGTTGCCTATTACAACCTCGCGCGGCGCGTTGGGACAGATCGCCCCTTCATCGGGATCCAGCTTTTCGATCCGAGCGCACCGAAACCGTTGGAGCATCGCGATCTCGAAGACGTCGCAGCGGACTACGTTCGTCTTATCCGAAAGGCGCGCCCGCAGGGGCCCTATGTTCTCATGGGCCTCTGCGTCGCTGGGGCTATTGCGTACGAGGTCGCCACCCAGCTGCGTCGAGACGGAGAGGATGTGCCGCTCGTCGTCCTGTCGGATACTTGGCGTCCCGGATATCTTCGCGGCCTTCCGTTCTTTCGAAAGCAACTTGCCTCGTGGCACTACCGCCTTCACGTCGCACATCATTATATCGGTGAGGTCCGCGAAGGAAGAGCGAGCTTGACTGAAGTTCTCTCCCGCTATCGGCTGGTCCGGCAAAGCCGGATTTTGAACCTGGTCCACGCGCTCCATCTGATCGACGAGGTACCGCAGAACCGGGAAGATTGGGGCAACAGGTGGTTCCTGCCCTATCTCGAAGCCGCTCGCAACCGCTATCGCCCACCCACGAGCAAGGGAACGCTCGTGCTCTATCAGAGCGACGAAATCGTGACACGTCTTTCAGACAAGCTGATGGGGTGGTCGGAATTCGCCGATCGGATCGAGGTGCAAAAGGCGCCAGGCTGGCACACGAGCATGTTTCAAGATAAGGGAGCGGCGGTGATTGCGGATCACCTCCGGCCGCTGCTCGAGCAGGTGGATCTGGACCATGCTCGATCGGCGTAGTCATCGTATTCCGGCCGTGATTTCGATTGCTGCGGGGCGAGCAGGTAAGACGGCCTCGGCCCAGGATGCGCTATCGCGTCCGCGAAGCTTCCTTTTTCAATCGCGGGGCCGTCGCATGGCAAAGCCGCATTGGCCAACTTGCCGCCTCGATCATGCTGGATCCGCCGCTAACCACCAATGAACGGAGCTTAGAAGCAATGAAGCAAGCAGTTTCGGTGGGCGGAAACAAGCGCCTGGGCTCTAGATCGCGCGATCTGCTCCGTCTGGCGAAGCGACTGGCCCGCGCCTCCGTCAGCGCTGGGCAAACCGCACCTGGTGTTCTTCACCTCCGCCAGCGAATGCACGAGGCGCGGTTCCGAAAAGGTCGTCCCAACAATGGTTTCAGAGGCGTTTACGCGAATTTCGACGAGGCGCGCCGTAGCTCGCCGGCCGGGCTGATCGGGTACGATCACGATCGTTTGACGAAGCTCGAGATCTCCGGATTTCGTTCGGGAGACGAGCTGACATTCGGCCCCATGGAAAGCAGCGAATATCCCCTGCTCTATTGGTTGAGGCCGTTGATTTCCCAGGACATCAAGATCTTTGACTTCGGAGGATATCTCGGCGGAGCATTCCATCAGTTTCGTCCCTACCTGAACTATCCGTCCACGCTGCGCTGGATCGTTTGCGACGTTCCGGCAGTCGTGCGAGCGGGCGAGGCGCTCGCACGGCGAGGGCGTGAGCTGCAACTCGAATTCACCGCTGATCCCGCTGATGCGGATGGCACAGATGTTCTGATTGCCGCAGGCTCCCTTCAATATCTTGAACCGGGATTTCTTCAGAAGCTGCTCAAGAAATTGAGATTGCCGCCTGAGCATATCTTCGTTCATCGCACACCTATGCATCCGGCGGCAGGATATGTAACGCTCCAGACGTTCAATGACGGAAACGGTCCGGTATTCTGTCCTTACAGCGTACCGCATGAAGGAACCTTCGCGAAGGACCTGCAGCGTATCGGATATGAACAGGTCGACACATGGAGCAAACCGCGTGTCCTGGACGTCCCGTTTCAACCGGAATGCCGTCTGGAGGAATATTCCGGGATGTATTTCCGCCGTTCCGGATGAGCGGTGCGGATAGAAACGAAACTACGCGCCCACCTTATTCGTTCTGGAGCCGGCAATGCGAACCGTCAGCGTTGTGATTCCCGCCTACAACTCCGAGCAATGGATTGGGGAGACCCTCGACTGCATCCTTTCGCAAACCTACAGAAATTTGGAAATCATCGTTGTCGATGACGGATCGCAAGACAGCACGGGATCGGTCGCCGCCTCAAAGCTGAAGACCTTCCCCGGACGTTGGGAGATCGTTCGACAGGACAACAAAGGCCTGCCCGGCGCGAGGAATGCCGGGTTCAAAGCATCGCATGGGGAGTGGGTCCTTTTCATGGACAGCGACGACCTCCTCCATCCGGAGACGATAACGCGGCTCATGAGTTCTGCCGAGAGCGCGGCAGAGAATGTGGCTGTGGTATACGGCCCATGGCAAAGATTCGCGGGCGATGGCGACCGACGCAAGCGCCTTGAGGAGCCGCAATCGCCCATCATCGATAACGACAAAGCAGCTTCTCACTTGGCGCCGAAGAATTGCGTTCTTGTTCCGGGTTCCCTTGTTCGACGCACCTG
>Ga0170475_132431718_pt1 | contig 14283 bp, 12 predicted proteins | sample Soicark_Litter_5_FD_111474 | JGI IMG/M metagenome (GOLD analysis project Ga0170475, IMG submission 111474) | Avena fatua rhizosphere microbial communities from Hopland, California, USA. Combined Assembly of 48 SPs | reverse complement strand
GCGATCTCGAAGGGCCGCGTGAAGGTCATCCGCGTAGTGATCGGCAACGTCCCGCGCATCCTGCGCGAGATCATCGAAGGTGCAGTGAGACTGCATTCGGATATCGAGTTGTTTCGGAGTAGCGACGCGGATTTGTCGCGCGCCATCGCCCACTATCACGCCGACGCGACAATCGTGGCCGCGCCGGCACCGACGATGAAGCGCCTCCATCGATCCGTGCTGGTGGACGACCCGGAGCTGAAGATGTTCGTGGTGACCAACGATGGCCGAGAGGCGTACCTGCTGGAACTGCATTGCACCACCGTCCGCGAGGAACGAACTACGCAGCCGTAGGGGACGAGGAACGGGATGTGATGCCAACGCAAGTTGCTTCTGACAGGCGGAACCAGAACCAGACGTCGGCGGCGGAGACCCGGACGACCGGTGGGAACCTATGTCTGCCTGCTCTCCTGACCGCGCTGTACCGGTTGGATCAACTGCTCGAATGGGCAGTGGCGGCGATGCCTGGGTCTGGCCCGCAAGCCGCGTCGGCTCAGTGGCACGGCCTCTACATTGATGAAGCCGAAGTCAGTTGTCTGCTGGCCCAGACGCCTGGAGAGTCACCGTTTCACGGCGACAGGCCCGCCGGCGATGCCTACGGCGCAGCCGAGTCACCGTTGAAACGACTGATTCAGGTCTTTCAGTTGTCTTCGTTTGACATCGACGTGATGCTGCTCGCGCTGGCGCCGGAACTGGACCTGCGCTACGAACGCCTCTACGCCTATCTGCAAGATGACGTGACTCGCAAGCGCCCGACAGTTGAATTGGCACTCAACCTGCTGTGTTCCACCGCAGAGGAAAAGCTATCGCGCAGGCCGCACCTGGAGACGGCGGGGCCGCTAGTGCGCCATGACCTGGTACAGGTCGTCCCGGATCCCAATCAACTCGAGCCGCCTTTCCTGGCGCACTACCTGAAGGTCGACAAGCAACTCGTTCGCTACCTGCTCGGTGACGGTGGGCTGAGTGCATCGGTCGCTGAATATTGTCAGCTGCTCGAACCCGCGCCTGATTGGGATGGCCTGCCTGCGTCTGAAGACTTGAAGTGGAGGCTGCCAACCCTGGTCAGAGAATGCGGTGCGAGCGGTCAGGTATTGCTCCTGTACTTCCATGGCGCTCCTGGCACCGGCAAGCGGAAAGCGGCCGAATCCCTGGCGGGAACCGTTGGAGTCCGGTTGTTTGCCGCCGATCTCAGCCGATTCGTCGACGCTCCGGATTTCAGTCAGCGTCTGAGTTGCCTGTTGCGAGACGCCTACCTGCGAGGATGTCTTCTTTATATATGTGGCCTGGACGCGTTGCGGCTGGACACCCGTGCGAAGCAGCGCGAAACCTTCCTGCAGAAACTGGCGACTTACCCGGCAACCGTGATCGTGGCTGGTAATCAGCCATGGATTCCGGGTGCTACCGGCTCCTGCTGGCAAGCCGAACTGGAGACCGTGGGGTCAACCCTGGACTCCACCCATCTTGACGCATTGGCTGGACGCTTTCGGCTGACCGCGGCGCAGATCAAGGAAGCCGTCGCGGGTGCCGTCAACGGCTCTCGGTGGCGCGCAGCCAGAGCCGCTGAGAGTGGATCCGCTCTCGTTCCGACTTTGGACGATGTATACGAGATGGCCCGGGCAGCAACCGGACACAGCCTTGCGAAGCTCGCACGAAAGATCGATCCGCGGCAGAGCTGGGACGACATTGTGTTGCCTCAGGATCAACTGGCCCAACTTCGCGAGATTTGCTTTCAGGCGGAGTATCGACACGTCGTTTACGGTGCATGGGGCTTCGATCGAAAGCTCAGCGCCGGCAAGGGATTGAACGTCCTCTTCTTCGGCCCGCCAGGAACCGGAAAAACCATGTCCGCTGAAGTGATCGCGCGGGAAATGAGGCTCGATCTGTACCGTATCGACCTCTCGCAAATCGTCAGCAAGTACATCGGCGAGACGGAGAAGAACCTCGATCAAATCTTCACGGCGGCGGAAAACAGCAACGCGATTCTGTTCTTCGATGAGGCGGACGCGCTGTTCGGAAAGCGATCCGAAGTCCGGGATGCCCACGACCGCTACGCCAACCTCGAGATCTCGTACCTCCTGCAAAAAATGGAGGAGTACCAGGGGGTAAGCATCCTCGCCACGAATCTCCGCCAGAACCTGGACGAGGCGTTCGTGCGGCGTCTTCAGGCGATTGTCGAGTTTCCGTTTCCAGACGAGGACCATCGGCGCCGCATCTGGCAGCTGGCGTTTCCGTCCGAGGCTCCGGTGGGAGACGACGTGGAGTTCGATCGCCTCGCGCGGGAGATTCGTCTCGCGGGAGGAAATATCAAGAACATGGCGCTTGCGGCGGCATTCCTCGCCGCCGCCGACGGCGGAGCCATCCGCATGACTCATTTGCTGCAGGCCGCCCGCCGCGAGCACCAGAAGCTCGGTCGCGCCTGGAGTGATGCCGCGTTCCTCCCACTGTGCCACATCGACGTCGGCCGCCTGAATCCGGAAATCACGATTAAGGTCTTGACGCAATGATTCGCGACCTGGATGAAACGTTGAAGGCCATCCTGCAGGATCCCTCGGTGCCGCCGGAACTCGGCGCCGCCGACATTCTGTTCGACCGTCCCAGCGATCCCTTCACTCTCACCAAGACCACCATCGATCTGTTTCTGTACGACGTCCGCGAGAATACAGAGCTCCGCAGCAACGAGTACGTGGTCGAGCGCAGGAATAATCAATCCTTCACCCATCCCGCACCGCTGCGCTTGAACTGCTCGTATCTGGTGACCGCCTGGCCGGTGGGCGGACCCGAACTCGCTTTGCAGGAGCATCGGTTGCTGACGCAAGCGCTGCGAGCCCTGGGCCAGTTTCCAATCATTCCTGCGAAACATCTGCAAGGCAGCCTGGTGGGCCAGGAACCACCGCTCCCGATGATGGCCCTCCACCCCGATGCGTTGAAGAACTTGTCGGAGTTCTGGACATCAGTGGGAAACAAGCTGCGCGCCTCGCTCACCGTGACCGTCACGATAGGCGTGCCGCTGTTTGCCGACGTCACCGACTTCATGGTGACGACGCGGACCACTGCGGTCGCGCCAGCGGAGACCGGTTCTCCAGATACCTTTGTCCAGGTGGGTGGGCGCGTTCTGGATCTGGCAGCGCGCGGGATAGCCGGCGCGCTGGTGGACATCCTGGACGCCACACTGCAGGAAACCGGATTGCGTGAAACGACCGACGCGGGGGGGAGATTTTCGTTTGTGCGTGTGCCCACCGGGACCCAGAACTTGCGTGCAGTGGCTTCTGGTTTTCAGGACAAGACTCAGCAACTGGTAGTTCCAGGAAGACAGGAAGACTACGAAATCACCCTGGCGCCCTTACCGTAATGGTCGGCGTTTAAGAGGGAGGAATGGCATGGCGACGTTTTCAACGATTAACAAGGCGCCAGGGATCTACATTCAGGAAATCTCGCTGCCAGGTCCAATCGCAGGTGTGAGCACGAGCATCGCCGCCTTTCTCGGACCGGCAATGCAGGGTCCGACGTTTACCCCGACCCTCATCACAAACATCCAGCAGTTCTTGAACAAGTTCGGCGGCTATATCGAAGATCCGTATCGCGTTTATGTCACCCATGCCGTCAATGGCTTCTTTGCTGAAGGCGGACAGCAGTGCTACTTCGTTCGGATCGGCACCGGCAGGGCGGCGTGGCTGGATCTGCGCGACGCCAAAAACCGCAAGGTGCTGAGAGTCACCGCGCTCAAAGAAGGACTCTTTGCCAACACTGACATTCAGGCTCAGGTTGATCCTGCGAGCGCTGCCTCGACCAAGGCAGCGGGCAAGGGCGTGAGCGTGACGCTCGAGGCGGCGTCCATTACGGTCGACACTGCAGCACCCGGTCAGGCAAAGGTCACCACCAAAAAAGCCAACGACGCAAACAAGTTCGATCCGGGCGACCGGGTGGTGCTCACCGACAGCACCAAGACCAAGACGGAGAAGGCGACGATTGCCACGATAAGCAGCGACGCAACGACTCCGCCTGGCACCTGCACGTTCGTCATGGCGACCAAGCTCACCAATGATTATGGGGGCGGCACGATGGCTCCGGCGGCCGCGAAGCGTAAGGTTACGACGGCCGCTGCGGCCGACGCCGGAAAGTTCGTCCCCGGGGATTGGGTGCTACTCACCAACACTGCGAAGACGAAGAGTGAACGTGCGATCATCTCCAGCATCACGACCGACTCGCGCATTGCCCCCGGCGTCAGCAAGTTCATTCTGGTGAGTCCGTTCACGAATGACTACGGCGGCGGCACCATGCGTGTTGCCGACCTGATTCCAGGTCAGAGCCGGATTCGAGTTGAAGCGACCACGGGCATCGAGCCGGGCAGCTACATTAAGATCGATCAAAACGGCCTCACCGAAAACGGTGTGGTTCGGGTGGTCGATACGCTGAACAACGGCCTGACGCTGACAAGTCCGCTGACCAACACCTATCCGATGGACGGCGCCAACGACATCAATGTCGACACCCTGGAGTTTTCACTCACGATCAAGGCGAAGAATTTGGCCGACGAAGTGTTCCCGCTACTGTCCCTCGATCCGCGGCACAGCAAGTACTTCGTCAGCAAAGTCTCCTCGGCCAGCGTCTCCGTCGCCTTCTCGGATCCACCGACGACGTCGGCGCCGCCGGACAATCTGCCGGCAAATCTTGTCGCCACAAACCTGGCGGGGGGCGTCGACGAGGACATCAGCAAGCTGACCACCCTCGAGTACCACACCGGCATTGACAAGCTGCAGAAAGTCGACGACGTGAATCTCTTGTGCTTACCCGACGCGGTGGGCGGGACGCTCGGTGCGACCCCAATCTTCACGGATGCGGATACGCAGGACATTCAGGCCTACATGGTGGCCCACTGCGAAAAGATGAAGGACCGGTTCGCCATCCTCGATTCGCTGCCGATGCCGAACCCTCCAAGCTTCGACAGGATTACGAACCAGCGGCAGAACCTGAATTCCGATGGCGGATATGCGGCGCTCTATTTCCCGTGGATCTCCATCTCCAACCCCATTGCCAAGGGGCGCATTCTGGTTCCGCCGTCGGGTCACACGGCAGGCGTCTACGCCAACAGCGACAACAACTTTGGCGTCTTCCGCGCGCCGGCCAACGAGTCGATTGTCTCCGCACTCGATCTCGAGACGCCGGTGACAGATGACGAGCAGGGGCCACTGAACGAGCAAGGCATCAACGTCATCCGCGCGTTCAAAGGCCAGGGCATCAAGATCTGGGGCGCACGCACGATCGCGCCCCACGACATCACCCAGTGGCGGTTCGTGAATGTGCGCCGTCTGCTTCTGTTCATCGAAGAATCGATCCAGGAAGGCACCCGCTTCGCCGTATTCGAACCGAACAACCTGACGCTGTGGCAGACGCTGAAGCGGTTAGTGACCGCGTTCCTGCGCGACCAGTGGGAAGCGGGACCGCTCTTCGGCGAGACCCCCGACAAGGCGTTTCGCGTGCGCGTCGACGAGACGCTGAATCCGCCGGAAATCCGCGCGCTGGGGCAACTCATCATCGAGGTCACGGTGGTCCCGACCACGCCGGCCGAGTTCATCGTGTTCCAGGTCATTCAGGATCCCACGGGGGCGACTCTGCAAGAAGGCACGAAGTAAGAGGAGGGCAACATGCCGGATCCATACAAGGGAATGCGGTTTCGCGTGGAAATTCACGGTATCCAGCAAGCCGGGTTTTCCGAGTGCAGTTCGGTTGGCTCGCACCTCGAGGTCATCGAGTACCGCGAGGGAGGCGACCCCGACCGCGTCCGGAAATTCCCGGGCAAGCGAAGTTGCCCGGACATCACCTTGAAGTGGGGCACCACCGATTCCCGCGAGCTGTACGACTGGCACATGCTCGCGGTCAACGGGCAGATCCAGAAGCTCGATGGATCGGTCGTGCAGTTGGACGACACCGCAACCGAAAAGGTGCGCTGGAATTTCTTCAAGGCGTGGCCGAGTAAATGGGACGGTCCCACCTACAGCGCGAAAGGCGCCGACATGTCGATCGAGACGCTGACGCTCACGTGCGAATACGTGGAGCGTGCCTGAGGGCCGAACTATGGGCGGACGCAACGGAAGGAGATGCGGCGATGTTTCAAACGGAGCACGAATTTACCTTGCCGCTGGGTTACGTGGATACCCAGGGCAATCTGCATCGCGAAGGCGTGATGCGACTGGCCACAGCCGCTGACGAGATTCTGCCGCTGAAGGATCCTCGAGTGCAGTCGAACCAAGCATATGTGGTTGTGATTCTGCTGTCGCGCGTCATTACTCGGCTCGGCAACGTCTCACAAGTCACGCCGAAGATCATCGAGAACCTATACGCGGCCGACCTCACCTATCTGCAGGACGTTTACAACCGCATCAACCGCAACGGGAAGGGGAGTCTTCCGGCAGTGTGTCCGCAGTGCACGCACGCGTTCGAAGTGGAGGTTCAGGCTGAGGGGGGGTTGTAGGCTACCCCCTCCCTCAGCTGTACGAGGAGGTAGCCTTCGTCGCGTATCACTTCCATTGGTCGGTGGACTCGATCCTGAACCTTGAGCACGCGGAGCGGCGGCGCTGGGTGCGGGAGATCTCCTCGATCAACGACCGTAGCAATACGGAGGTCCGGAATGCAAGGGATCCCGAGTACTCATTCGCGTGACCTCAGACGGTGGGCGGCCAGCCTGCAGCGTCGGCGCGCGCCGAACGTCAATCGTCCGGCTGCGCATGGATGCCTGCGTCGGCTCGCGTGGACGCGGACGTTGGTGGCTCGCTTCTCGCATTCAGTAATGCCGGCTCGACGAGTGGAGCAGAAGCTTCTGCAGCGGACATGGGCCTGGATCCAGCACACGCATTGGTTAGCGCAGCAGGTTCACCTGTCGTGGCAGGGAACCGTAGTTGCCCCGCTATCACGCCTCCCTTCGCAGTACTTCGTGACGCTGCCGTCAGCGCCGGCGCACCACACAACGCGGCTGACCGTGCTAGCCCGTGAGCATCAGACGCAGTGCACCACGGTGTTGCGGACCGCCGCGTTTCGCCAATCGGTGTCCGAACGGCTGCGACTGGTCGCGACCCACGTGACCGCGACCGCGCCGGGTTTGGCCACGAACGCAATCGTGCGATCGCCATCGCAGTCGTTCGCAGGTACACCAAAGTGCGTCCGCGCGCTCGATGTGGAACGGTCCGTCGTCACGCGCCTGCTGGGACACAACCGCCGAGTCGAGGAGCGTGTCGTGCCTTCTGAGAGGGTGCTGCTGCAGCGCCCGAGCCCTCCGGTCAGCGAATCGCCTTTCGTGACGGCCGCAAGCCCATCACCGCCCCAACCGGCTGGCCACAACAGCGGATGGTCTGCGGTGCCGCCGTTCCAGGGACTCAACATCACCCACATCACCGACGAAGTCGTCCGGCAGCTGGATAGCCGATTGATCGCTGCCCGCGAGCGTTTAGGACACGTCTGAGGGGAAGGTCATGGACCGCGTGCAGATCACGAACGAGCTGACGGGTAAACAGTTCTTTGTGATGTTCAATCCGGAAGAATACAGCCTGAACGAGGACAACAACTTTGCGTCGCAGGCCATTCCTGGATTGAGCTCGCCCATCCTGCAGTTCGTGCACGGCAACCTGCGGACGCTCGATATGGAATTGTTCTTCGACACGTCAGACGAACGGACGGATGTCCGCCTCCAGACGAACAGCATCACCGACCTGCTCAAGATCGACTCGAACCTGCACGCGCCACCACTGCTGCAGGTCGACTGGGGCTCCTTGCACTTTCCCTGCGTGCTCGCGAAAGCCAGCCAGAAGTTCCTCCGGTTCTTGCCGAGCGGCCTGCCATGCCGCGCGCGGGTAACGGTCACGTTCAACGAGTATCTGGACGCGGAAACGCAAGTCGCCGAGGCCGGCCTGCAAACCGCGGACTTTACGAAGGTGCACGTGACCAAGGCAGGCGACACGCTCTGGAGTCTCGCCGGCCAGTTCTACGAAGACGCGCTGAAGTGGCGCCCGATCGCGCTAATGAATGGGATTGTCGATCCGCGTTCGATTACACCCGGTCAGGAATTGCGGATTCCGTCTCTTCCGTTTGTCGATCCCAACAGCGGTGAAGTGGTGCAGTAACGATGGCGACCCACGCCCAGTACGCTCCGCAGTTCAAGGTTGAAATCGGGGGCGATGCGCTGCCGCCAGCGCTCCGAGGATCGATCATCAGCCTGAGCTATCAGAACGGCATCGAGGGCTCCGACAGCGTGGACCTGACGGTTGCAAACCAGGACCTGCGTTGGCTCGATCATCCGTTGCTGGCTGTAGACCAGCGATTCAAGCTGTTTATCGGATACGCACCCGACCCGCTCGACACGGAGATCTTCGTCGGGGAAATCACCGCGGTCGAGCCGTCGTTTCCCAACGGCGGCATGCCGACGATCAAAGTCACCGCGCACGATTTCCTGCAGCGTTTGACTCACGGCAAGGTCGATCGGGCCTTTGCGTTGAAGCTTCCCAAGATCGGGATCTTCCCTCTTCCGGATGTTGCCGTCGCCAGCCTGGTGAGTGCCGCGAATATCCTGGAACCGCGCCCGGACCTCGTCGGCGGCGCCCTGTCGGTCCTGATGACGCTCGCGACCATGGCGGTCGTTCCACCTGACTCACAACCTGCAATCCGACGGCAGGAGCGCGAAACCGACTTCGATTTTCTGTCCGCCATCGCCAAAGAGAACGGGTGGGAGATGTACATCGACCACACGGCGGATCCGAAGGGGTACGTCCTGAGATTCCAGTTCCTGATTCAGGACTACAAGTCCAGCCTGACGCTCAAATGGGGACAGTCACTCCTGGATTTCAATCCCAGGCTGACCACGGTCGGTGACCTGTTTGGTGTCACGGCCCGTCTCTGGATCGCGAGCCTGCAGACCGAGTTTGTGATCGTGGTGTCGTGGGACTACGACCGTGCCGCGTTCAACTTGTCCATCTATCCGGGCCTCGGTGATGTCGAAACGCTGCTCGGCGAAAAGGCGAAGAAGACGTTGTCGATCAAGCCGAGCGGGTTCCCCGGCGCACTGCAGGACATCCTGGCGGAACTGCTGCCGCGGCTGAATAACCGGCAGACGGCCACCGGGAGTTGCATCGGTGACACCCGCATCATGGCTGGAAAGGTCATCGATTTTGAGGGGCTCGGCGATCAGTTCGGCGGCAAGTACCGGGTGACATCGGCGACCCACACCATTGACGCCGGTGGCTACAAAACAAGCTTCAAAGCACGCAAGGAAGTCTGGTTCGGCTCGATTCCGAGACCGAAGGGATTTGGCGGGCTGGCGCGTGTGCAGGGAAACCGAATCGGATTGTGATGCTGCGGAGGATCGTATGGGCAATGGATTCCTGGAATGGGTTGCGGGCGTCGATGAGGCCCACGGCAAACACGCGCGTCTCGGCGCCGGGTACTCGATCTCGCCGGGGACGGTGGTGGACAACCTCAACCTGCTCGCTGAAGGGCTGGTGCAGGTGCACATTCCGTCACTTCCGGCATTCGATCCGTGGGCGCGAATAGCGGCCGTCGGCGCGGGTTCGGGCCGCGGGTTCGCGTGGGTTCCGCAAATCGACGACGAGGTGCTGGTGGCCTTCAACCAGAACAACGAACGCGACGCCTACATCCTCGGCGGGCTGTGGAGCAAGAGCAAGCGGCCGCCCATCACGGACCCGATCTCATTCCTCAACAAACGCGTCATCAAGACAGGCATGAAGGCCAGTCCATTGGCCCAAACCATCGAGCTGGATGACCTGACACAGTCGGTCACGATTACCACCAGCATCGGTCATTCGATCACCCTGGGCCTGAAGTCGATCGAGCTCAGTGCACCCAACGGGGTCATGAAGATCTCGATGGACCTCGGTCCCCACCGTCGATCACCATCCAGGCAGCGCCTACCGGTAACATCGATTTGATTGCGCCGACGGGCACGATCACCTTGCAGGCCAACCAAGTAGAGATCACCGGAACCACCGCGACGAACATCAAGTCCGCCGGGTTGTGTTCGATTCGAGGCCCGCAGGTCCAGCTCAATTAGAAACGGAGGAACAACCATGCCGCCTGCCGCTCGCTCGACGGATCCAACGGCGCATCCGGGAATCATGGCCGGACCCGGCGTGCCAACGGTGTTGATCGGTGGAATGCCCGCCGCGGTGCTGGGCGACATCCATAGCTGCGCGATGCCGCCGGTTGCCGGACCCCATCCGCCTACGCCTGACGCCAAGGGCGCGGTCACGGTCTTCATCGGCGGCAGGCCGGCGGCTCGCCTGGGAGACATGTCCGCGTGCTCGGCGCCGATCGTGATGGGCATGCCCACGGTCCAGATCGGAGGATGAGCGATGGGCGCTGCCGATCCACGTCGGGCGTTTCTCGGAGTCGGATGGGCGTTTCCACCCTGCGTTGCAGCCGATGGTGGGACGTCGATCGCGGTCTATGACGAGGACATCAGGCAATCGATCCGAATCATTCTGGGCACCGATCGCGGAGAACGAGTGATGCGTCCCGATTTTGGAGCGGGGCTTCGCTCTTTCGTGTTCGGACCAATCAACACGACCACGTTACAGCGCGTGAAGGCGCGCGTCCAGGACGCCCTCGTGAAGTGGGAGGCCCGTATCGATGTGGTGCAGGTGAAGGTCACGCTCGACGTCAATCAGCGAAGCACGCTGCTGATCGACATCACGTATCGCGTCAGAGCGACGAATACGTTGACGAACCTCGTATACCCGTTCTATTTGCAGGAAGGAACGCCGAAGTGATCGTGAAGACGGCGCCACCAGTCGACGATCGCCGCACCGATGCGATCGTACAAGAGTTCTGGCAGCGCCACTACGGCTACGTTCCGGAGTGGAATCCGCCGCGCGGCACAGCCGGACAGGCGATCGCGCAAATCTTCGCGAGGTATGTGTACGCCATCCTGCAGCGCCTGAACCAGGCGCCGGAGAAGAACAAGCTCGCGTTTCTTGATTTGCTGGGTGTCCGGCTGGTCCCTGCCTCGCAGGCGCGGGCTCCCATTGTGTTCCAGCTTTCGCCGCAGGCGAGCGATAGCAGCGCGCCGGCTGGAACCAGAGTGGCAGCGCCGCCCGCGGCGGGCAGCAGCCAGCCAATCATGTTTGAAACGGAGAGGGCGACAGGCATCGCTGCGGCGAGCCTGGCGGAAGTGATCAGCCTGTGGCCCGGACGCGACCAATACATCGATCATTCCGCGGACTATCTTGCCGGCCGGCCGTTCACCGTGTTTCAGGGAACGCAATTGCAGCCGACCCCGCACGTGCTGTACCTCGCGCACTCTACGGTGTTGGCTTTCGCGGGAACCAGCCGGCTCGAAGTCGAATTCGAGTTGGAGCAGGGAAGCTCGAGCCCACTCGAAATTCTGTGGCAGTACTGGGACGGATCGGTGTGGCGTGGCTTTAAGTCGTTGAAGCCCACGTGCCTCGAGCCGCCCGAGCAAGGTTTCGACGGCACTCGAGGCTTGATGTTCACGGGCTCAGTGCGACTGGTCACGGATTGCGCTCAGACTGCGCCGGCCACGGTGAACAATGTCGAGTCCTATTGGCTGCGCGGACAGCTGACGCAACCGCTGCCACCCGACCCCGCCGTCCTGCTCCCCGTCGTCGATAGCATCCGCCTTCGCACCACGATCGAGCAGGACCTCGAGCCGAGCCTGCAGGCGAGCATCCAAAAAGGCGACGCAGCCCAGCTCTTGTTTACAAGCGAGGGGGGAGCTCCGCTGGCGCAGATCCCCGTGACGATTAGGAACCCGAATAATTCCATCTTCAAGACCGCCAAGACCGATCACACGGGGGCGATGCCTATTCCCTCTCCGGTCGTGGGCGCCACGTACGGCATCGAGGTGACGTGCTTCAATTTCCAGTTGAGTACAACTGTGAAGCACGTCGATTCCACAGCCAGTCCAGCGCAGTTCAACCTGATCCTGAAGATGAGCGGCCTGAAGCTGGGTTCGGCCCTTGTCGACGGTCAAAAGGTAGACGTCAGCAAGCCGTTCTTTCCTTTTGGCCAGCAACCGCAACCGGGTGCGACCTTCTATTTCAGCCAGGAGGAGATCTTCAGCAAGAGCGGGGCATCGGTGCGCGTCTACGCTCCTCGAACGCAAACCCCGCAAGACCTGTTCAAGATCAAAGACAGCCAGAATCCAACTCCGCTCGATCGCGTGGTGAGTTGGGAATACTGGAACGGATTCGACTGGGTGCCTCTCCCGATCACGTCAGAGAGCGACAGCCCCACGCCTGGCGATCTGAACACTGCAGACGTGATCGAGTTCGACGTTCCATCAGATCTCGCGCCGACTGAGGTCAATAACCGGCCTGGGCTCTGGATGCGGGTGCGCGTGGTGAGCGGCGGGTTTGGTTTCACCAAAGAGGTCAAGTTCCAGGACGGCGCCGGTCACGACAACACGTTCGTGTATGTGATAACCGTGCCGCCTGCGCTGTCCGATTTTCGGCTCGCCTATGTCTGGCAAACGCCGTTCACGCCGCTCGAGCAGGTCGTGACGTGGAACGATTTTCAATACGAGGATCACACCGACGACGCTCGATGGCCTGGCACGACGTTCTCGCCGTACAAACCGATTACTGAAGTCAGCCCTGCTCTGTATTTCGGCCTGACCCAGCCGCTCCCCGTGAACGACATGGGGATTTATTTCGACATTCTGGAGCAGACGGGAAACGCTGATGGCCCACCACTGGTGTGGGAATACTTCAATGGCGACGGCTGGAGAGAGTTGACCGTTGACGACGAGACCCGCCGCCTGCGCTTGCCAGGAATTGTGTCTTTCATCGCCCCTGACGATAGCGTGGCCGTCGCGCGGTTCGACAAGTCGCTCCACTGGCTGCGGGCGCGGTTGAAGGAGGACGGCCCTCCGGGAGAAGCCACGCTCAATCAGATCAATCTGAACGCGGCATGGGCCTCGCAACGACAGACCTACAACGATACGCCTTTGGGCGTCAGCACTGGTCTTCCCGATCAGGTGTTCGTGCTGACGCAAGTTCCGGTGCTGGCTGGAGAACGGATCGAAGTGAGAGAGCTCAGTGGCAGCCGGGCCAACGTGGAGTGGCGAACTCTCGCGCTGGAGCTGGGACACGGGGAGGCCACACTTCTCAGTCGACTGGAAGCGAAGCTGGGCGCCGAAGGATTCGAAACAGAAGTTGTCGAGGGCGATTTACGACTGGTGCGCGATCGCAGCAAACGCGTGATCGAAGCGTGGGTGCGCTGGCTGGGGCAGCCGCACTTTTTCTTTTCCGGGGAGAACGATCGTCACTACGTGCTTGACGGCGCGCTCGGCCGACTTGTGTTCGGCAACGGCGCGGAGGGACGAATTCCTCCGGCAGCGGCGGCGATTGCGGCGCGGCGTTTCCAGTCTGGCGGTGGCCTGACCGGAAATGTGGCGGCGCGCACGATCAAACAACTTCTGGGGTCCGTAGGCGGCGTGCAGGCAGTCTTCAACCCGCGTGCGGCCGAAGGCGGTGCAGACGGCGAGACGTTGAAGGCTTTCGCGTATCGGGGGCCGGACAGCATTCGTCATCGCGGACGGGCGATCACGCCAGGCGACTACGAGACCATGGCGCACGAGGCCTCGGCAGGCGTGGCGCGCGCACGCGCGATCCCGCATCGTGATGCGTCCGGCCAGCGTCGGCCCGGTTGGGTGACGCTCGTCATCATTCCGAATAGCGCCGAACCGCGCCCGGTGCCGTCGTTTGGATTACGCGAAGAAGTCCAGAGATACGTCGAGAGGCGCGCTCCCGCGGGGGTAGTGGAGAGCCACAGCATCGAGGTGACTGGTCCGACGTATTTGCTGGTCGACGTCGACGCGACGTTGGCTCCGAGGGATCCATCACAGGCTGGAGCCTTAGAAGAAGACGCGCGCGCGGCACTCGTCGCGTTCTTGAATCCACTTCACGGCGGCCCCGAGGGTCAGGGTTGGGACCTTGGGCGCGGCGTGTTTCTGTCGGACGTGGCAGGGGCGCTCGCAAGCGTACGTGGAATCGACTACGTCGAAGAATTGCGCCTGTCGGTCAATGGACTCCTGGTGGAGAACGAAGTGCCGGTGCCACCCGATCAGATAGTCGCGCCCGGGCAAATCAAATTGAAGTTGATCTAAGCAGGTTTGCACAGCTTGCCCCACGGATGCTGTCCAGTCCTGCCCGATTTAGGAGAGGGATGCCAAACACCCCATCCGTGGGGTGGGCAACACAAGCCTGCTTAGGAACGTGGCAG
>Ga0170475_104268440_pt1 | contig 14285 bp, 9 predicted proteins | sample Soicark_Litter_5_FD_111474 | JGI IMG/M metagenome (GOLD analysis project Ga0170475, IMG submission 111474) | Avena fatua rhizosphere microbial communities from Hopland, California, USA. Combined Assembly of 48 SPs | reverse complement strand
GTGTGGGATGTTCCAGAGAGTTGCCCGACGGGCGTTCGCCATCGTCGTCGCTTCGTGCGCCGTGATTGTCGTCATGTTCGCGCAAGCGCCCGCGAGCAGCGACAAAGTGACCATCACCAGCGCGTCCGACGAGGCGCGGAAGCTGTATGTTGACGGCCGTGATCTGCTCGAGCGGCTGCGCGCAACCGACGGCCGGCAACTGTTCGAGCAGGCAGTCGCGAAAGATCCGAATCTCGCGCTTGCGTACGTGGGGCTCGCCAATACTGCCGGGACAAATCGTGAGTTCGTCGACGCGGTGAGCAAGGCGGTCGCGCTGACCGGTAAGGTCAGCGAAGGCGAGCGGCATCAGATTCTTGCGCTCGAAGCCGGGCTGAAGGGAGATCCAGCGGGCAATCTGATGCACTTGAAGGAGCTGGTTCGTCTCTTTCCAAATGATGAACGCGCGCACACACAGTTAGGCGTCTTGTATTTTGGCCGGCAGGACTACGCCAACGCGATTTCAGAATTCGAGAAATCCACCTCGATCAATCCAAGATTTTCGCCTCCTTACAATCAGCTCGGCTACGCGTACAGGTTTCTCGAGCGATTCAGCGACGCGGAAACCGCGTTCAAGAAGTACACCCAGCTGATCCCCGACGATCCGAATCCCTACGATTCCTACGCGGAACTGCTGATGAAGATGGGACGCTTCGATGAGTCGATCAAGGCATATCAAAAGGCGCTGTCGATCGATCCAAACTTCGTCAACTCGTATGTCGGCATCGGCAATGACTATTTGGCGATGGGCAACACCGACCAGGCACGCGCGGCGTTCGCGAACATCACGGCGCGCGCGCGAAATACGGGCGAGCGGCGGCTGGTCAGGTTTTGGACCGCCGCGTCGTACGTGCACGACGGCGCCACCGACCGGGCAATCGAGGAATTGAAAGCTGGTTCAGCGCTCGCCGAAGAGCACGATGCGGGCACCAGGTCAGGCGATCTCGTGCAGATGGGCGACGTGTTGCGTGAAGCGGGCCGTTTCGATGCTGCGCTCGAAAAGTATGGCGAGGCAGGACGGACAATCGACAGTTCTCAGCTGCCCGAACCAGTCAAGGCGGCAACGCACCGGAACAATGTGTTCGAAGAGGCGCGCGTCGCCGTCGCGAAGGGCGATCTCGCCACATCGAAAAGCAAGGCGGCAGAATACGCACGCCTCATCGCACCTCGGAATGCTCCATTTGAAGTTCGCCAGCAGCACGAACTTGCCGGACTCGTCGCACTGGCCGAGAAACGATATGCAGTGGCCTCGGAGGAATTCAACCAGGCGAACCAGCGCGATCCGCGCGTTCTTTTGTTCATGGCGGAGGCCGCCCAGGGCGCCGGCAACACGGAGCGGGCTACGGCGCTGGCGCAAAAGGCCGCGCATTTCAATGAGCTGAGTTTCAATTTCGCGTATGTGAAGAAAAAGGCGGAACGGTTCAGAGGCTCGTCACTGTAATGAATGGCTCGCCCCCCGATTGCCTTACAATCGCTGCCATTCAGCTCTTATATCAGGAGGCAGTGATGAGGAGAGTCGTATCGGTTCTGACCGCAGCGGCCATTCTGGGCGGCGCGGCGTTGGCGGTCGTGCGCGCGCAGACCCACGCGAACGTCATTCAAACGGAGAAAGAAGCGAAGTGGGGGCCGGCGCCACCGGTGCTTCCGCCGGGAGCGCAGATTGCCGTGCTCGCGGGCGATCCTGGCAAGCCGGCCCCTTACACCGTTCGGCTGAAGTTTCCGGCGAACTACGCGATTCCTGCGCATTCCCATCCGACCGACGAGAACGTCGTCGTCACCTCCGGCGCCGTCACGTTCGGGATGGGGGACGAGCTGAAGAAAGGCGAGCCGACGAACAAGACCGTGGGTGTGGGCGGCTACTTCATGGGGGCGGCGAACATGAACCACTTCGCCTACACGACGGCCGAGTCCACACTCGTGCTCTACGGCGTCGGCCCGGTTGAGTTCAAGTACGTCAAGGCGTCCGACGATCCACGGAACGCAAAGAAGACGACCACGAAATAACCCCGGGGCGCGCATGCTAAAATGAGGTTGTTCTCCCGAACAATCTCGTATTCGCGAGGCTCCATCCGGAGCCTCGCGTCAGTATTTCCGAAACATCACGCACCGGGCCATGACACCTTTACTTCGACGGATTCGCGTCTGCTATTCGGTTGCGGCGGTGGTGTCGGCGACCGCCTGCGTTGGCGGCAATTCGGCTTCGTCGCCCACGGCGCCCGATCCCGGCCCCGCGGCAACGCGCCGCGCGGTTGTCCTGGGCGACAGTCTGGCTGTTTCGCCGTCACGCGCCGAGGGATTTCCTGCTGAGCTCGAGCGCCGCATGAACGCGCAGCAGCCCGGCTGGACGGTCAGCAATGCCGGCGTCAGCGGCGACACCACGAGTGGCGGATTGCGCCGATTCGATCAAGCCGTGCCAGACGGCACGCGGGTTCTGATTCTCGAGCTCGGCGCGAACGATGGTCTCCGCGGCGTCGACGTCGCGACCGTCGAGCGGAACCTCTCGACGATGATCGAGCGTGCGCAGTCACGCGCGATCAGGGTCCTGCTATGCGGCATGGAAACCCCGCCAATTCATGGCTGGAACTACACCGTCGATTTTCACCAGCTGTTCCCACGCCTTGCCCGGAAGTACAACCTTCCCCTCGTGCCGTTCCTTCTCGAAGGTGTGGTGCTGAACCCCGATCTGAATGGCGACGACGAGATCCATCCGAACGCCGCCGGCGCGCAGCGGATCGCTGACACCGTCTGGCCCTACCTGCAGCCGATCCTTCAGCCGGGCACGATCATCGCTTCAGCCGGCATTGCCGCGAGTCAGTAAATCGGATCCCGGGCTCCGGACTACGGATCCGGCGAGAGATCACTTCGGCAGCGCATACGCGACGATGCCGACCGGGCCTTCCGGGTTTGCGCCGGTGACGTCCAGCGTATTGCGCGCGCCTCGTCCCGCAGCTCCTGATGCGGTGACGACCAGGTACTGCCGTCCGTCAATCTCGTACATCGAGGGCGCACCGGTTGTCGCGGCGCCGAGCGGCGTTTCCCAGATCTGCTTGCCGTCTTTGCTGTCGTATACGTGGATCTTGTGATCTCCCGCGGTCGCGAATACCAGCCCCGTCGACGTCACGATCAGTCCGGTCTTCACGTTGGCGGCGGTGCCGGTTCCCTTGATGCCCTGACCAACGATGCGAAGATCGTCGCCGAGTCCGATCTGCCACTTGATCGTTCCGTTATTCAGGTCGTAAGCGGTGAGCGTTGTGTACGGCGGTTTCACAATTGTCGGATACAGGCCGAAGCCTTCGGTGACATATTGTCCTTGCTGGATCGGTTCGCCTGCGCCCCGTCCGTTGCGACGCACCTCACCGGCTTTGAGCAACCGGATGATCGTCGGTGTGTTCAAGCCGATGACATACACGCTGCCGTCGGTCGGGTTCGCCGCGGTACTGCCCCAGTTCGATCCCCCCTGGTTTCCCGGCATGTGAATCACGTCATCGAATCCAATTGGCGTGAACGACCCGTCGTTGCGCGCCTTGAGGATGCGCTGGCGGAACTGCTCGCGCTCTTCCGCGGTGAGGATGTACGGATTCAGATCGTCGGCCGTGAACTTCTGCCCGGTGAACGGCGGAGGCGCCGTCGGGAAGGGCTGGGTCGGCGACAGTTGCTCATCCGGGACCGTCGTGTTCTGTGGCACCGGACGCTCTTCGATCGGCCAGATCGGTTTTCCCGTTGCCCGATCGAAAACATAGAGGTAACCGGTCTTGCTCGCGACCGCGACGACGTCGATCGCGCGCCCGTTCTGCCGGATGGTCGTCAACTGCGGGGCTGAATTGTTGTCGTAGTCCCAGATGTCGTGGTGCACCATCTGGAAATGGCAGAGGCGCTTGCCGGTTCTCGCCTCGAGCGCGACGATCGAATCGCCAAAGAGGTTGGCGCCATGCCGATTGCCGCCGTAGAAATTGTATTTAGGGCTGGCCGTCGGCACGTAGATGATTCCGCGTTTCTCATCGATGGTCTGCTCACCCCAGTTGTTGGCGCCGCCGACCGTCTTCCAGGCATCTTTCGGCCACGTGTCGTACCCGAACTCGCCGGGGCGGGGCACGGTATGAAACGTCCACACCAGCTTGCCGGTTCGAACATCGAATGCGCGCACGTCTCCCGGGGCTGAGCCGTACTCTTCATTGGTCGCCGATCCGAGGATGATCAGATTCTCGAAGACTCTCCCAGGTGTGCGGGTTTGTTGATTGATCGTCGTCGGATCGCGATCGAGTCCGACGCGCAGGTCGACGCGTCCGTCGGTTCCGAATTTCGTGATCGGTTCCCCCGTATACGCGTCGAGTTCCTGAAGAATGTTCTGTGTGCTGAAAATCAGCCGGCGATCTTTGCCGTCCTTGCTTTCCCAGTAGTTCACGCCGCGACTGTTGAAACCCTGGACTCCTTCGTGGATCCAGATCTGCTTCCCGGTTGCGGCATCCAATGCGACGAATGAACCGTTGGGCCCGCGGCCGTAGATCATGCCCCGCACCATCAGCGGATTGAAATCGGTCTGACCTGACGGGTACGCCCACGCGACCTGTAGCTGATTCACATTCGCGGCGGTGATCTGCGTGGCAGCAACAAACCGCGAGCTGTCCGGTCCTCCTGCGTAGTCGCGCCACTCGCGCTGGCCGTCAGGACTGGCGGGAAGCGTCGCGCTCAGCGCGATCGCGGCAATGACGACCGCCATCATTCGCACGGTTGTTGACTGTCTGATCATCGATGCTCCTTATCCATTCACCCCGGGGGCGCGTGAGTCCACCAAACAGTACACCAGCACGCGAATTGGTATGAACGATTCAGCGAGTCACACGAACCCAGTCCACGACCATCACCGCGTTGTCGGCCTTAATCAGATCGACGGTGGACTGCGGCAAGCCAGCGTACGGCTGCGCGATCTTGTTCACTGACTCCGGATACTGACCGCCTACCGCGAGGTTGAGGATCAGGAACTTGGGGTTGTCGTACGCCCATCCTCCGTACCGTTCGACCATCGGCCGCGTCACGCGGTACTCCTCGTTGCCGTCGACGTTGAACACGATCGAATCAGTGGTCCAGTCCATCGAGTAGACGTGCCAGGCGGTGATATCGCGGCCGTGCGCGAAGTGTTGACGGTTCACGAGCGGGGTGTTGCCAGAATAACCCGGGCCATGGAGCGCGAAATTCGTCCACGTCGGATCGCCGACGTTCTCCATGATGTCGATCTCGCCGGTATCCGGCCATCGACCGGTGCCGAGCGTCCAGAACGCAGGCCAGAGTCCCGCGCCGGCAGTCAGCTTGATGCGCGCCGCGGCAGTTCCGTATGTAAACTCGAACTTCGATCGCGATTCCAGACGGCCCGAGATGAAATCGAAGGTCCGGCCTTGCGGCGTCTTGAAAGCCGGCCGGTGGCGCGCACGAATGACGAGTGCGCCATTCTCGGCACCACCCGCCTCCGGCGGATCACCAATGCTGATCGTGTCGATGGCATCGACGTATGCCTGTTGTTCGTTGTTCACCGTGCGGCCGGTCACGATGACGTCCCACTTCGAGCGATCCAGTTGTCGGCCGGAGAAGTCGTCGAAGAAGAGCGGCGCAGGATCACGCGTCTGCGGGCGCGACCCGGCGAGCGCCGTGACTGCGCTCGCGACGACCACCAGCGTTCGCAAGAGCCGTATCATTGGTTCGGCGTTCATGCCCTCGACGGCCGCTCTATTCAGTGCGATCCCGAGCCGCTGGAATCAGCGACCGTACCTCTTTCATCGCGGTCGAATGTTGACGTTGACATGGAACACGTTCTCGGGATCGTACTTTCCCTTCAGCTCGCGCAGGCGGCTGTAGTTCGTTCCGTACGCCACCGCTGCCGGATCGCCGGCCTCGTCGACATCGAGGTAGTTCACATAGCGCGTGCTGCCGAGATACGGACCGAGCGCTTTGTAGGTGTCGCGACACCACCCGATGTGCCGATCGTTCTCTCGAGGATCCGACCATTGCGAGACGATGACGACGTTGAAGCCGGTGATGCGCATCGCGCAGGCGGTGTCCTGTACTGGCACGCGGCTGGCCGCCCCGTGAAAGTGCTCGATGACAATCTGGCTCATGGGTGACTCGCATTTCGCAAACGCATCGATGATCGCGCCGATAGCATCGTCACTCAGGTTCGTGAGGAAGTGCGCCTTCCAATAATTGAGCGCGCCTTTTGGCATAGAAGCATCGAGCAGGCCGTTCTGCTGGCAATACGAAATCGGGCCGATCGCGTCCATGACTGGCGGTCCGAACGCTTTGATTGGCTTCACCGCGGCTTCACCCTGCGCCGGTGAACCGCAGTGCGCTGCGAGCATGGCGGCGAGCTTGTTGCCGGATCCATCCGGCGCGGTGACGAGACCGGCCACCAACATCATGTCGTCCGTCAACGTCGCGCAGGTCTCCCGGAAGAAGCGGAGCACCTCGCGCGCCTTCTGCACCGGGTGCGCGACCAAGCCGCCCGTGATCATCGGACCGACTGGGTGAAGCGCGTATTCGAGCGAGGCTGCGATCCCGAAATTGCCGCCGCCTCCCCGGATTGCCCAGAACAGATCGGGATTCTCGTCGGCCGCCGCGCGGATCACCGACGCATCCGCCATCACCATTTCTGCCGAACGGAGGTTATCGAGCGCCAGACCGTACTTCGGCATGAGCCACCCGAGACCGCCGCCAAGCGTCAGCCCTGCGAGACCTGTCGTCCCGACGACGCCGCCGGTCGTCGCGAGCCCGTGAAGCTGCGTTTCGCGGTTGAACTCCGTCCAGAGCACTCCTCCCTGCGCGCGCGCCGTTCGTTTCGCGGCGTCGACGTGAATGCCTTTCATGGGCGCGAGGTCGATCATCAGGCCGCCGTCAATCGTTCCTCGTCCGCCGACGTTGTGGCCGCCGCCGCGAACGGCGATTTCCAGATTCATCGATCGCGCGAGCTTCACCGCGTCGGCGAGGTCCGCCGTGCCGCGGCACCTCGCCACAATCGCCGGCCGTTTGTCGATCAGGCCGTTATGCACACGGCGTGCATCGTCATAACCGGCGTCGGCGGGCTGCAGCAACTGGCCGGTAAAGGTTGGTGCGAGCTGGTCGAGAGAAACAGCTGAGGACATCAGTGAGGCTCCGTGTGTACAAACAGACTCGAGGCAAGAACGATAGCGGACCTGTCGGTACCAAGTACTGACGTCGCGACTATACCTGCATTTTAGTTTCTTTCAGCGAACTTCACTTACGCTTCGCGAGATTGATTTCGATCTGCGTCGCATGAATCGCGGCGAACGGCGATCTTATTCCCGCACTCGACCGAGATTTGGTCCAGTGATCGTGGCGGCAATCTTGCTGCGTCGCACCGCTTCCGCTGCCAGTTAGAGCTTCGGCGCAACATTCATCGGCGAACCACCGCCGCCGCGGCACCAGCGGCTGCGTTCCGCAGTCATTGACTCGGACGCGAGACAGGGAGGACAAGATGCGGTTCAAACTTCTGCTCGTGGGCGCGGTGTTGGTCGCGGCGCCACTGGTGTCGCTCGCACAGCATGGCGACCTCACGCAACAGCAGCCGGCCACTGCCGATGCGAAGGTCGATTTCGGTGTATTTGCGGCCGCTCCCATCGGCCCGCCGCCGTGCCTGCAGGCCGGCGCTATCGGCGGCCCAGGCGACCCATGCTCTTACAAGCTGCACCATCTCACCCCGGAGGAAGTCACGATTCAGAAGGGTGGGCAGGTGACGTTTCACATTCACAATGGCGGGCACGCGATGGCGATCTTAGAAGTGAGCAAGAACACCACGCGCGACGATCTCGGGCAGTTCCTCTGCGCCGGAGCGGACCCGGAGACCATTACCGACCCCAACGCGCATGCGTGCAACCTGAGCGTCGTGAACTCGAATGGCGCGCACATGATCTCTGATGGAAAGGGTGATGTCGTGATTGTGGCATCTCCGAACGTGACCAATGCGCATCCCGACAATCGCGTCTGGTCCGAACCGGGCCGGCTGATGTCGGCCGGCGGCGTTCAGTTCCTCAACGGCGGTACGACGGCGACCGGCACCGGCGCCGCAGGTGGCCAGTTGATCACCTACCGGTTCCTGAAGACCGGCCGCTACCTCGTTCACTGCATGAACCGCGTGCACTTCCTCAACGACTGGATGTTCGGGTTTGTGAATGTGGTGGGGGAGTAAGCGGACGGACCCTAATCAGCGGCGGTCACTGGCACACTGCATTCATGTCTCGAGAGAAGGATAGGAGAAAAGAGAAGTGAGAATTCTCTGTTCTCCCTTCTCCTGTTGATCTCTTTCGACGTGATGGCAGCGTGACAGTGAACGCTGTTGATTATGACTACGCCTGCGTTCACCGCATTCTCAGAAACTCACATTCATCCCGATATCCACCTTCCGTGGATTCTGGACGCCGGTCGCGACCCTGAAAAACGGCGACGTCTCGATGCCACTGAAACCCGACAGGTTCGCGTGGTTCGTCAGGTTGTTGATGCTGGCATACAGACTCAGCTTGTACCGCTGGCCGCCTGGATTCCCTCCGGGTGCGGAGGCCGGAAGCGGGACGTTGTAGGCGACCCGCGCACTGGCCGTCCACACGGGCGTCGTGCGCAGGCTCCAGATCCCGACGCCTGATGGACGGTCGTTCAGCAGGCCATCTCCGTTGTCGTCGAATCCTGTGGTCAGCATGTAGGGATATCCATCGGAGGCGTTCATCAGGAGTCCAACGCTCACGTTCTTCAGTTGCGTGCTGTTGAGCGTGACATTCAGGCGATACGGATTATCCGCCGGGCCGTGGCCCCACTCGGTGGCCAGGGTGCCGCTCGCAGGTACATCAAACGGACCAATTGCGTTGCGCCTGGCGCCGATGAACGAATACCCGCCGTTCAGCGCGAGCCGCCGCCAGTTCCACCTGTCCTTGTTCGCAGAGGGCGGCGCGAAACTCACGTTGAAGTTCACGAACAACTCGTGCCGGATGATCTCGGCGTCGGTCACCGTCGCAATGATGTTCGCGTAGTTTGGATCGGGACGGACGCCATCAATCAGCGGATTGAGGTTCATCCCTCGCGGCAGCTGATCCTGATGGTAGTAGTTGAACAGAACGTTCACGCTGGCGCGGGGTGAGAACTTCTGATCGATGCCGGCGCTGTACCGGACGTTCTTGTTCAGTTTGTAGTCGCCCAGCCTGTAGGTATTCGAGAGAGGGACGACACCGCCGGTTCCGGGATCCGGATACGACGGGTTCGTGATGATCACGTCGTGCTGGTGCTCGCCGTCGAACCGGACGGTCTGCCACCAGATCCCGGGGTCGAGCCATCCGTGAAAAATTCCGGCGCTCGCACGAAGCGTCGTCATATTGCTCTTCCACGGCGCCCAGGTGACACCGAACCGCGGTTCGAGAGCCGCGTCGTCCGAGACGCGCGTTTGATAGCTGTAGCGCACACCCGGGCTCAGCGTCAGGCCTTTGTGAACCCGGAGATCGTCCTGGACGTAGACCCCGATTCTCGCGTGGAAGAAATCCAACGTCGGATCACCGACGCTTCGCGTGTAAAGGAGCGGTGTGCCTGCCTCGAATGCTTCGAGGCTGCTGAACGTGTAGGTACCCAGGTAATTGTTGTTGAGAGTCGCGTGGTACCAATCGCCATACATCTGGACGCCGGCGCGCCACGAATGAATACCGCGAACGTAGTCCACGTCGGACGCGACCGTCATGTTCTTTCCATGCACGCGTCCCGCCTGCTGTGCGCCGCCGCTGGTGAACGCATCCTGCACGATGATCGTCGGTGCTTCCACGGCCGCTTGCGATCCGAAGTCCCGCCACGTCATCGTCATGCGTGAGTTGATGAAAATGCGGCGGCCGATCGGGCCGGCTTCCAGCGCTCGAAATGTGTAGCCGTTGCTGTCGGACGTGTAGGCGCGTTCGGGAAGATCGTAGGCTCCGATTCCGAGGTTCCGGTTCTTGTTGTTGTTCTGTGAGTACCCGAATCGCAGCGTCTGATCGCGCGTGAGCGCGTAGTCGAACAGCCCGTTGATGTTGACCCGATCGTAGGGCTGCCGCAGTCTCAAGACATCAAACCGGGTCGCGCCGCTCGGGAGCGCCACGTTCAGGTTGGGTGTGGTGAACGCGCTCTGGCCGTTGACCGCGAGTGAGAAGTTGCTCTTGTCCTTGATCACCGCGCCGCCGATATTGAAACCATAGCCGCGCGACTGCTCGTCAGCTTTCGTCGGCGTGAACTGATTCCTCGCGCTCATCGAGCTGTCGCGGAATGAGAGATTGGCGCCACCCCGGACCGGCCCGACCCCGGGCTGCGTGATCACGTCGACGAACGTTGATCCTGGCTGCTCTGTCTCGGCGGCAAACTGATCGCGAGTGACGTGGATCGATTTGATCTGCGACTTCGGCGGCAGCTGCTGCCCCTCGAAGCTGTCGACACGAAAAATGGCATCCGGCCCGGCGATGTCGTTCAACTGGCGCTGCATTTCCGCCGGGTCATCCGACAAGGCCTCGAGCAAATCATTTGAAATGGTGAGGCCGAACGCCTTGCCCGCGCGATCGGCCGCCTGGTTCTCCGCTCCCACCGTGACCGATTCCGACATGTTCTTGAGCGGCAGCACCAGGACGTGCTTGTTGTCGCCACGGTTCACGCGGATGTCGCGAAGCAAGCCGAGATCGAAACCAGGAAACTCGGCCTTGATGGAGTATCGGCCTGGCGTGAGCCCGTCGAAGGTGGCCAGTCCGCTCGCGGCTGTCTTCACAGCTGGGATCGTCGCGTTCTTCAGAGCGTCGTCGAGCCCGACGATCGTGACGGTTGCCTCGGGAATGACGGCGCCGCTCGGGTCGGTGACCGTCACCATTAACTTGCCGTGGACCGCTACCGTCTGCGCAGCGTGGGACGGTACGACGAGTGAGAGCACCAGGAGTGATGAAAGGACAATCGACCGAACCGCAAGCATCACGCGCACCTCCTCGAAAAACCCGGGGGCCTCGCACGTATTACGAATGGAGACGCCTGATCGATTCGTTTCGTTGGGTATTTTAGAAAAAAACAGGTGATGGACGATCTGACGATCCGGCGGGGGCTTTGGACTGCGCGAATTCGAGAATTCGGGACACTTCGGGGGCGCGATCGGTCATGCCGGTCAGGTCAGCGCGAGATACTCGTGCGCGATCCGCACCACCATCGCGCCTTCACCCACGGCTGACGCGACGCGGTTCATCGCCCCGGCACGGACGTCGCCTGCCGCGAAGACACCCGGCACGCTCGTTTCCAGAGGCAGCGGTTCGCGCGATTCCTTCCACATTCGCGCGTACGACTCAGCGGCCATCAGCTCGCGGCCGGTGAGGACGAATCCTTTCCCGTCGCGCAGTACGTTGGTTGGTAGCCAATCGCTACGCGGTCGCGTGCCGATGTAGACGAACAGCGCGTCCGCTTCTTCGATCACAGAACTGTCGTCGTCTACCGACTTGAGCGCGACGCGTTGCACGTGCCCATCGCCTTCGACACGATCGATCTCGACTCGCGCGCGAATCTGGATGTTCGAAGTTTTCGAAATCTGATCGATCAGGTATTGCGACATCGTCTCGCGCAGGCCATCCCGGCGCACGACGACGTGCACTTCTTTGGCATAACCGGACAGATACATCGCTCCCTGCCCTGCGGAGTTTCCGCCCCCGACCACGAAGACTCGCCGGTTCTTGAACGCCGGCGCTTCCGTTGTGGCGGTGCCGTAATAGACACCGGCGCCGGTGTGCTCCGCGGTGCCTGCCGCTGGCAGTTCGCGATACATCATTCCTGTCGCAGCGAGTAAGGTTCGTGCGACGATCTGACGGCCGTCAGCGAGGGTGAGACGCTTGTATAACGCCTCGATCGAGAGTCCCGTCGCTTCAAGCGGAAAAAGGATCTCCGCGCCAAGGCGCTTGGCCTGCGTAAGGGCACGCCGCGTGAGATCGTTTCCGCTCACGCCATTGGGAAAGCCGAGATAGTTTTCGATTCGAGCACTCGCGCCCGCCTGTCCGCCCGGACCCTGGCAGTCGAGTATGACCGTCCGCAGGCCTTCGGAAGCGCCATACACCGCCGCAGCCAGACCTGTCGGGCCCGCGCCGACGATCACGAGGTCGTAGACATCGAGCGCCGCTGACATGGGCCGGCCGAGACGCTCAGCGACTCGGCGAGGGTCCGGGTCGAGGAGGACCGATCCATCTTCGAAAAACACCACCGGAAGTTGATCCGCCGACACTTTCTGCCCTTCCACAAGCGCGCGCGCGTCCGGATCTCGCTCGATATCCATCCATCGATATGGCGTCAGACTACCGGCAAGGAAGTTCTTGATCGCGTGCGACCGGGGCGACCATTGATGTCCGACCAGTCTCAATCCCTTCGCTTCGGGGAGATACTCCGCCTCCCAGTCCTCGAGCAGATCGTCGATCACCGGGTAGAGGTGCTCTTCGGGAGGCGCCCGGGGCTTGGACAAGTAATGGTGGACGTGCGCCTGGTTGATCGCTTTGACGGCCGCATCCATATCGGCGTACCCGGTCAACAGCACGCGCCGCGCGAGTGGGTACACATCGAGCGATCGCGCCAGCACTTCATTCCCGGGCATCCCGGGCATGCGTTCATCGCTGACGATCATCGCCAGCGAGTCGCCGCGCGCTTTCAATTCGCTGACCGTCGCGAGCGCTTCTTGTCCGGAAGCTGCGCTGAGGATCGTGTACTTTTCTCGATACTTTGACCGCAGGTCCCGGCGGACGGCAGCCAGTACCTGCGGGTCGTCGTCGACGACCAGGAGCGCGGGTTTGTTCACGAGGCCGCTCCGGCGGCATCGGTCTCCACCGCCGGCAGCAGGACCCGGAACTCCGTTCGACCAGGCCGTGAGTCAATCGCGATTTCGCCGTCGTTGTGCCGGGTCAGGCGGCGGACCATGTCGAGTCCGAGGCCGGTGCCGAGCCCCATGGCTTTGGTCGTGAAGAACGGGTCGAAAATGCGATCGCGAATGTCGTCCGGAATGCCGTCGCCGTTGTCGATGATGCGGACGACGACGCGGTCGCCCTCACGAGCCGCGAGCACCTCAATGCGGCCGTTGTCGGGGATCGCATCGAGCGCGTTGTCGATCAGATTCGTCCAGATCTGATTCAGCTCGCCGCCGAACCCAAGGACGCGCGGAAGATTCGGTTCGACGTCGACGACGATTGAGGCTGATTTGTTCCGTGCCTTCGATCTGAGCACGGCGACGGTATTCTCGAGACCGAGCAATACGTCGACCGGCTCGGCGACGGTGGCCTGATCCATGTGCGTGAAGCCCTTGATCGCCACCACGAGCCCGGAGATGCGTGTCGCCGCGTCCTGGATCTCGGACGCGAGACTGCGTCCGGAGCATGCGGCGGCGGTCCATCGCAGCACTGCCTCCAGCGCCGGTGCCTCGACCGCGGTCGCGAGCCGGTCCAGGGCCTCGATGGTGGTTGGCGTTTCAGCAATCGCATCTGCGATCGCGGAATCGACACCGTGAGCGCTGAGCCAGTCGGCGATTTCCTCTTCGCGTTCCGCGTGTTCGATCGGCGACGGGACACCGCGGATGCGGACGTGACACGACGTGCGAAAGGTATCGACCGCGGCCAGTTGCGCGTCGGTCAGCCGTGCCGCAGCGAAGAGACGTGTCGCCCGCTCGCCATCGTCGAGCCGATCTTCAAGAAGCGTTGCGCTGCGCTCGATCGCGGAGGCGGGATTGTTCAATTCGTGTGCGAGGCCGGCGGATAGCTTGCCGAGCGACAGCATCTTCTCGTCGTGGAGGCCACTCGACGTGAACACGCGCGCGCGGTCGAGCATCGTGTGCACGAGAATCGTGGTGATCTCCGGGCACGAGTGGATCATGTCGGGCAGTTGATCGCGGTGCAGAGCGAGGATCTCTGTCGGTTCCTGCGCACTGGAGTCGCCCGGGGGAGTGGTCAGGCGGGAGTACGGCAGGACACCGGTGACGTCACCGGCGCGCCACTCGAGCATCTTCTGAAGCCCCGTACCGCGATTGACGAAGATGGTTATTCGCCCCGACAGCACGACGTAGAGTCCCTCGACCGGCTGTCCCTTTGACGTCAACACGTCGCCGGTATTCAGGTGCCGTAGGGATCCGTGTGCCGCGAGCCACGCGAGTTCCTTGCGCGGCGCGCCCCCCAATGTAGCGTGCGCGGCCAGCCGATCGACGAGATCGGCAGACGTCATGAAAGTGTCATACCGTCAGACTGCAGGATCTG
>Ga0170475_123287837_pt1 | contig 14290 bp, 10 predicted proteins | sample Soicark_Litter_5_FD_111474 | JGI IMG/M metagenome (GOLD analysis project Ga0170475, IMG submission 111474) | Avena fatua rhizosphere microbial communities from Hopland, California, USA. Combined Assembly of 48 SPs | reverse complement strand
TATTCCGATACGTTAGGTACACGTCAGGCGCCCGGTCCCTGTCCATCGCCCTGGTGTAGGCAGGTTCGGATCGGGAGGCGCCCCGGAACCGGCCCGGCGCGCGCAGGGAGGGCAGTGAGGATGGACGACGTCGTCAACCGGTTCGCGAGGGAGCTGGCCGACGCGATCGCCGCCGCGGTCGCCGACAACGCACAGGTGGAAGCCTGCCGCGAGAAGGCCCGCGCTGCGGGCTTTGAAATGCGGTTGACTCTCGAAGCCGTCGTCGGCTTCGTCAGCCGGTCGCAGAACACGGCTCTGACCAAAGTCAGCACGCCGACGCGTGCCGTCGCGCAGCAGCCGCGGCGGACGATGGAAGTGACGGCCAACGACCGCCGTTTCCTTCGTTCGTTGAGGATCGCCGCCGACGAGACCGCGGAGCCGGTCGAGTAAGGAAAACGAGAGCGCGGAACTCCAACGCAACAAACGGCAACGCTCTAGCAAGACAGAAGGCCGGCCGCCACCAGGCGTGCCGGCCTTTTCCGCGTCTGCCGGTTTTACGTCTTCCTGTTTCGCGTTCTACGTTTTGGCCGACGCCTGCGATGCCACGCGAGCGGCGGCTGCCGCGGCTGCGCCGGGATCGCCCAGGTAATAGTGGCGGATGGGTCTGAGGTTGTCGTCCAGCTCGTACACGAGCGGGATGCCGGTCGGAATGTTCAACTCGACAATTTCCGCGACCGGTATGTCGTCGAGATATTTGACGAGCGCTCGAAGGCTGTTGCCGTGGGCGGCGATCACCACCCGCTTGCCCGAACGGATCGCTGGCGCAATCGCCTCGTGCCAGTACGGCAGAAACCGGTCGACCGTGTCTTTGAGGGATTCTGTGAGCGGCAATTCGGCCGGCGTCAGGTCCGCGTACCGGGGATCGCGGGCGGGGTAGCGGGGATCGTCCGGCGTGAGTGCCGGCGGCGGGATGTCGTAGCTGCGACGCCAGATCTTGACCTGGGCTTCCCCGTGTTGCGCGGCGGTCTCGGCCTTGTTGAGTCCCTGCAGCGCGCCGTAGTGGCGTTCGTTCAGCCGCCACGTTTTCACCACGGGAATCCAGAGCAGGTCGAGCGCGTCGAGCGTCGCCCACAGCGTGCGGATCGCCCGCTTGAGCACCGAGGTGTACGCGACGTCGAACGTGAACCCGCCTTCACGGAGCAAACGTCCCGCTTCTTCCGCTTCGGCGCGGCCCCGGTCCGACAAGTCCACGTCGTACCAGCCCGTGAAGCGGTTTTCCTTGTTCCAGACACTCTCGCCGTGGCGCAGCAGGACGAGCCGGATCATGCGAGATTCCGGATGGCGCTTCGCCCGGCGTACCTGGCGCCCGCTCCAAGTTCTTCTTCGATGCGGAGCAGCTGGTTGTACTTGCAGATTCGATCGGTCCGGCTGGCCGAGCCCGTTTTGATCTGACCGGCGGCCGTGCCGACCGCGAGGTCTGCAATCGTCGAGTCCTCCGTCTCGCCCGAACGGTGCGACACGATCGATGCGTAGCCGGCCTTGCTGGCCAGGTGTATCGCATCGAGCGTTTCCGTCACGGTGCCGATCTGATTCAGCTTGACCAGCAGGGCGTTGCCGATGCCGTCGGCGATCCCCCGCGTCAAAATGGCGGGATTCGTGACGAACACATCATCTCCCACCAGCTGCACGCGCGAGCTGAGCGCCGCCGTGAGATTCTGCCAGCCGCTCCAGTCGCCTTCGGCCAGGCCGTCTTCGATGGACACGATCGGATACTGGTGCACCCACTCTTCATACAAGCGAATCATCTGGTCGGACGTCCGGTCCGGCTCGCCGGACTTCTTGAACACGTACCGGCCGTTCCCGGCCCACAGCTCACTCGACGCGACGTCCATCGCGAGGAATACGTCGCGGCCGGACGTGAGGCCCGTCTTCGCGACGGCTTCCAGAACGACCTCGATGGCTTCGCGGTTCGACTTCAGGTTCGGTGCGAAGCCGCCTTCGTCCCCGACACCGGTAGACTGCCCGCGCACCTTGAGGATGCCGCGGAGCGCGTGAAAGATCTCGGTGCCCATCCGCAGCGCTTCAGCGAAGGAGCCCGCGCCGACCGGAACGACCATGAACTCCTGGAAGTCCACGCTGCTGTCCGCGTGGGCGCCCCCGTTGAGGATATTCATCATCGGCACGGGCAGGATGAAGCGATCGTTGCCGTACAGCGCGCCGAAGTGGCGATAGAGCGGGAGGCGGGCCGAGGCGGCGTCCGCACGTGCGGCGGCCATCGAGACGCCGAGAATGGCATTCGCGCCGAGCTCGCTCTTGGCGGGCGTGCCGTCGAGCGAATTCATCGCCTCGTCCAGGCCCCGCTGGTCGAGCTCGCGGTTCATCACGGCCTTTGCAATCGTCCGGTTGACGTTGCCGACAGCTTTTCGCACGCCTTTGCCGCCGTACCGGCCGGCATCGCCGTCGCGCAGTTCGAGCGCTTCACGCTCGCCGGTCGATGCGCCCGAGGGGACAGCCGCCCGTCCGAACGCGCCGCCCTCGAGCGTCACGTCCACCTCCACTGTCGGATTCCCGCGCGAGTCCAGGATCTCGCGAGCGATCAGTCGACTGATCTTCAACGCACTAACCTCCTCCGCACCGTTCTAACTGCCGCCGCCTCGCCGGTCGGCTTCGGCTTCGAACCGCAGCACCTCGTCGCTGAGCGGACCAATCAACGGCTCGTCGTTTGTCGTGACGACCACGACGCCGTTGTCGGTCACTGTGTGGCGGCGTCTGTCTTCTTCGAGGTTGTACCCGATGAGCGCACCGCGCGGGATGAGCACGTCGCGATCGATGATGGCGCGCCGGATGCGCGCGTGCCGCCCGACGCGCACGCCAGGCATCAAAATGCACTGTTCGACGTGGCAGAAACTGTGGACCCGGACGTTCGGACACAGCACGCTGCCGAGAATCGTGCTGCCCGAGACGATGCACCCCAGCGAGATCACCGAATCGAGCGCCTGACCGCAGCGGACGCCGGGCTCGGCGAATACGAACTTGGCGGGCGGCGCCTGCGGCTGATAGGTGCGCAGCGGCCACTCGGGATCGTACAGGTTGAACTCGGGATTCACCTGGCAGAGATCCATGTTGGCTTCGTAGTACGCGTCGAGCGTGCCGATGTCGCGCCAGTACTTCGACGCCTTCTTGTTCTCGTCGTAGAACCGATACGCGTAGACCGGCACGCGATCGATCAGCGCCGGGATGATGTCTTTGCCGAAATCGTGCGCCGTCGGTAGTTTCGCATCCGCTTCGAGCTCGCGCACGAGCACGTCCGTGTCGAAGATGTACACACCCATCGACGCGAGGGCCAGATCCGGCGACTGCGGGATCGGCGTCGGGGTGGGCGACTTTTCCTGGAACCCGGTGATGCGATCCTGTTCGTCGACGACGACGACGCCGAAGCGTGTCGCCTCCGCGAGGGGCACTTCGATGGCGGCGAGCGTCACCGCCGCGCCGCTTTCCTGGTGATAGCGCAACATGCGCGCGTAGTCCATCTTGTACACGTGGTCGCCGGCGAGGACGATCAGCCGCCGGGGATTCTCGCTCATGATGGAGTAGAGGTTCTGGTAAACCGCGTCCGCCGTGCCTTGGTACCAGTGTTCGCTGACGCGTTTTTGCGGCGGCAGAATTTCGATGAACTCGCCCAGCTCTTCCGAGACAATATTCCAGCCCATCCGGATATGGCGGTTCAGGGAGAGCGACTTGTACTGGGTGGCGATGAAGACGCGCCGGAACCCGGAGTTGATGCAGTTGCTCAGCGCAAAATCGATGATGCGGTAGGGGCCGCCGAAAAAACCGCTGGCTTGGCCCGCTCTTTCGTCAGAGGATGGAGACGTTCACCGACGCCGCCCGCGAGCACGATGGCGACGGTGTCGTCGAGCGGCGCGGCCATATGGGAGCAAAGGAAGAGGTTGCGCGAGCGTCGCAGCGCACTTCGGCCGGGATCATAGCATGGCGCGGCGGGTCCCGGCGGCGCGCCGGCCGGACGCAATACATGAGCTGAAGTGCCTTGGACAGAACAGTTTGACTTGCCAGTAGCCGACGCCTATGATGAGCTGTTGATCTGCAACTTCTTCGTGGAGATCAGTTTGTATGGTTAATCGGCGTGGGATAGGGGCGCTGTCCACGGTGACAGCCTTGGCGTTTTCTGTGGCACTCGTCGCCGCTCAGAAAAAGGACGAGAAGAAGCAGACCGACGCGCAGAAAAAAGAGATTCAGGATGTCGTCCGGTTCGTGGACGGTGTGGCGACCGGGCAGCCTGCGCCGAACGATCTGGGCCTCGCGTGGATGCGGGAAGATTTCCTGAAGGCCACCGGCAACAAGCAATACATTCCCTTCACGGTTACCTACGACGCCTCCAAGGTGTCGGGTCCGACCGTGTCGTTGTACTGGCGGGTAGTCGCGAAGGATGCTTCCCCCACCGCGGCCGCCGCGCCCGCGCCGGACAGCAAGGACAAAGACAAGAAGGACGACAAGAAGCCGGCGCCGCGGTTTGCCTACGAGGATCTCAACACGATCAACGTGGCCACCGACAAGAGCGCGCCCGCACGGGTGAGCCGCTCGTTCACGGTCGCAGGCGGGACCTACGACGTGTATGTGGTGTTGAAAGAGGCCACCTCGCAGCAGAAAAACGCCCCGCCGCCCAAGATGTCGCTGATCAAGCAGACCGTGACCGTCCCGGATTTCTGGAACGCGGATCTGAGCACCAGCTCCGTCATCGTCGCGCAGCGCATCGAGCCGCTCAACGCGCCGCTCTCGCCGAACGAGCAGGCCGAGCGTCCGTACGCGCTGGGCATGATGGAAATCACGCCGGCCTTCGACATGAAGTTCAGCAAGAAGGCCGAGTTGTCGACCTTCATGCTCATTTACAATCCGAAGACCGATGCGATGAACAAGCCGGACGTCACGGTTGAGTACAACTTCTACCAGAAGCCCGCCGGCGCGCCGGAGAAGTTCTTCAACAAGACGAATCCGCAGGCGCTGAATGCGACGACGTTGCCGCCACAGTTCGACATGGCGCAGGGACATCAGCTCCAGACCGGCCAGGCCGTGCCGCTCGCATCGTTCCCTGACGGCGACTACCGCCTCGAAATCAAGGTCACCGACAAGCTGGCGAACAAGACACTGACTCGGGACATCAACTTCACCGTCTTAGCCGGGTAGCAGGCAACGCGCGCCCGGTGCGCCGCCGGGGGGAACATGAGACACCGATCCAGATTGATCGCGCTCGCGGTCGGAATTCTGGTACAGGTCTGTGCCTCAATATCCCTCTCGGCGCAAACGCCCCAGCCGATCAAGCACTCCGTTCCGGACGATGGCACGATCCAGGGTCTCGTTCTGGATGATGGCGGCGCTCCCATCGGAGGGGCGGTCGTGACGGCAACAGGCGCGAGTACGGTGTTCGGCATCACGGACCGGCTCGGTCACTTCACGCTGAAGTCCGTTCCGCCCGGTCCATATCTGCTGCGGGCGCGAATGGCGGGATTCGCGGCGCCGCACGGCCAGACGGTGCAGGTCGTATCGAATAATGCGGCGTCCTCGTCCATCGCTCTCCATCGCCTCGATCCCGTTCGCGCCGGCCAGGCCCCTCCCATCGTGCCTGCATCCATCGGCGGATTCGGGAGCGCTCTCCAGACGCCGGACGACGCCGAATCGCCGGCGGCGAAGGCCGCTGAGGACAGCGACAACACGACAGAAGGCGAAATCGAATGGCGCATGCGCCACGCCCGTCGCAGCATCCTGAAGGATGCGGTCGATCAGGTCCTCGTCGACGCCTCGGCAGCCGGCGCCGGAGATGGTGATCGATCGCGCGGCGACCGCCTGGGCGGCAGCGCGGCGCGCGTCGCGACGAGCTTCTTCGCCGAGACGCCGTTTTTCGGCCAGGTCAATCTGTTGACGACGAGCTCGTTCGACGCGCCGATGGATCTGTTTACGACGAAGTCACTGGCGAGCCGGAGCGTCACCAACATCCTCCTGGGCGCGCCTGTAGGCGACAAGGCCGACTGGACCGTCCGCGGGGCGTTGACACAGGGCGACATCGCGTCCTGGGTCGTCTTTGGCGACTACGTCACGCGGGCGAAGGCACGCCATCGCTACGACATCGGACTCTCCTACAGCACGCAGCGCTACGACGGGGCGAATTTCGCGGCGCTGCGAAGCGTCACCGACGGAAGCCGGAACGTCGGAACGATGCATGGCTTCGACACGTTCTCCGTGACGCGCGCTGTAGCTTTGACGTACGGGGTGCGATACGGGCATTACGATTACCTGAACGGCGAGAATCTGCTGAGTCCACGCGCCGGTGTCGTGTTCACGCCCGCCGCGCACCTCCGACTGAATGCGCTCGTCTCGATTCGTGCACTGGCGCCGGGCGCAGAGGAGTTCATGCCGCCGACGGACATGGGCATCTGGCTTCCTCCCCAGCGCACCTTTTCGTCCCTGGTCGACGGCAACCCGATGGTCGCGGAGCGCACAAAGCACGTCGAGGCCGGCCTCGAGCGCGACATCACGGCTCGCACCACGGTTTCGGTCCGGGCATTCAGCCAGCATGTCGACAACCAGCTGATGACGCTCTTCGGATTCGAAGAGCCGGGGCGACCGCCGGCGGCCGGCGGGCACTATTTCGTTGCCGACAGCGGGACGCTCGAGGCCAGCGGGTACGCCGCGGGCCTGAAGAGCGTCATCGCCAATCGCGTGCGGGCGTCGGTCGAGTACTCGTTCGCGCGCGCCGAGCGAAACCCGATCGATGGACTTGCGTATTTCGTCCTGTTCGCGCCTTCGGCGCAGCCTCTCCACGAACGCGTTCACGATCTTTCGACGTCATTTGAAACGGACGTGCCGGAAACCTCCACGCACGTGGCGGTCCTCTGCCGTTTCAGCGACGGATTCGCGCCACGCGAATTGGGCAGCCAATCCGGGATGGATACGCGGTTCGACGTCCAGGTGCGCCAGGCGCTCCCGTTCATGGACTTCAGCTCGGCCAAATGGGAGATGCTCATCGCGGTCCGCAATTTCTTCCACGATGCGGCCGGCGATGGCTCGATCTACGACGAACTGCTGGTGATCCACCCCCCGAAGCGTGTCGTGGGCGGGCTCACCCTCAGGTTCTGAACTCCTCGGATCCACAAATTTGGATAGCTCGTTTCTTTATTTGGATCATAGGTGTCTTTTCTGCGCGGCAGACGATCTAACATCTAGTAGTTTCAATGATTTACATCGCCTCATTTGGATCGGTCGAGGAACAACGTTTGCTTCCGTCTTGCAGGATCCCGTGTCCAGTGACGGGGCAGAACATTCGTTATGCATGACCAGCTGACACCCCGACGGCGTCTGCTCGCCTGGGGGCGATCGCTGTTCGCGCTGGCAGTTGTCGCGGTCCTCCTCGTGCTGGGCATCACCAACATCGCGATGCGCGCCCAGTGGCACCAGGTCGAGGACGGCGTGCTGTGGCAGACCCGCCCCGGCGGTGTGACGGCGACGGAAGTCTCGGCGGAGTCGCCTGCGGCCGATGCAGGGATCACGCGCGGGGACGTGCTGAGGGCTGTCAACGGTTCGCGGATCGAACGTCCGGCGGATCTCACCGCGATCGAGCGGCGCAGCACGGCTGGCACACGTTTTTCTTACACAATCGACCGGCTGGGCGTCCGCCAGGCCTTCGACATTTCGCTTGCCTCGTACCCCCGCAGCAACCCGATGTACTTCGTCCTGGCGGCCGTGGGCCTGTTCACGCTGCTCGTAGGCGCCTCGGTGCGCCTGCGCCGTCCGGACGACCAGGCCACGCTGCATTTCTTCTGGCTGTGCGTCGCGTTTTTCGGGGTGTTCACGTTCTCGTTCAACGGGCCGTTCGATCGCCTCGACTGGGTGTTCTACTGGGGTGATGCCGTGGCGATGGTACTGCTGCCGCCGCTGCTGCTCGACTTCACCGCCGAATTCCCGGAACGCCCGTCGCGATCGCGCTCCGGATGGTCGCGGCTCGTGCCGCTCGTGTACATCCCCGCGCTGGCACTGGGGGCCACGCGGGTCATCGTCATCACGCGGGGAGTCGCCGACGGCCAGGCGTTCTCCCGGGCGATAGACGCGCTCGATCGCGCCGATCACGTTTACCTGTTCTTGTGCGCCGTAACGGCGTTGGCCGTGCTGGTGCGGGCGTTCGGGCAGATTACCTCCGAGACCGGGCAGCGTCAGCTGCGCTGGATCGCCTGGGGCACGGCGCTCGGCGTCGGACCGTTTGCCCTGCTGTACGCGCTGCCGTGGGCGCTCGGCACGGACCCGCCGCTCATGCAGCTCACGGCGATTCCACTGTGCGTTGTGCCCCTGACATTCGCGTGCGCGATCGTCCGGTACCGTCTTCGCGACGTGGAAGTCATCATCAAGCGTGGCCTGGCATACACCGCGTTTCTTTCCGCGAGCGCCGTGCTCTACTTCGCGATGCTGCGTTTTGCGGGTTATCTGTTCGCCAACGACGCCGACCAGCACAACTGGATCGTCGCGCTGCTTGCCACGTTCGTCGTCGTGCTGGTGGCGCAGCCGGTGAAACAGTCCGTCCGGAACGCCCTGGACCGTGTGTTCTATCGCGACCGGTACGATTATCGTCGGGCGCTCCTCGGCTTCGCCCGCGATCTCAACAGCGACCTGGACGTCATGCGCCTCAGCCAGCGCCTGATTTCGCGCATCGTCGAGACACTGGGAGTCGATCGCATGGCCCTGATGCTCGCGGACGAGCAGGGCCGATTTGCTGCCATCGGCGATTTCGGCTTCGACGGTCCGGTACCGCAGCTCGGCCGCGATTCTACGCTCCTGCCCCGGCTCGAAACCGGATACTCCGTCGCGCTGGACGATCCAACCGCGGCCGCCTTGTTCCAGGCGGAGGAAGTGGAATTCTGGCGGGACAACGCGATCGACTACTTCGTTCCCTGTGTGTTCGAGGGAAGTGCCATCGCCGTGCTGGCGCTCGGCCGGAAGGACAACGACGAGCCGTTCAACAGCGAGGATCTCGCGCTGCTGACGTCGGTGGCCGGGCAGGTAGCGACTGCGATCGAGAATGGCCGCTTGTATCGTCAGCTCCACCTGAAGGCCGAAGAGCTCGGCCGGATGCGCGAGTTCAACGAGAATATCCTCGAATCGCTCGATGATGGCCTCGTCGTGTGTGACGTGGACGAGCGGATTGTCAGGTGGAACCGGGCGTTGGAAGGTTTTTACGGCATGCCGCGTGCGGTCGCGATTGGCCGGCGTCTGCCCGATGTGTTTGATCAGCCGTTTGTGGATGCGCTTCGCGCGGCCTGGCGGGAAAACCCGTATGGTGCGACGCTCTCTCGTGTCCCGCTGACGCGGCGTTCGCCCTCAGGCGACGAGCCGCATGACCCTGATGCGGCCAAGCTCCTCGTCAACGCGACGGCCGTTCCCCTTCAGGGCGAGCCCGGTGACGCAGCGGTGTCCGGCATGATATTGCTCTTCGAGGACATCACTGACCGCGTGCTCCTCGAGGAGCAGCTGCAGATTTCCGAGAAGATGGCGTCAATCGGGCTGCTGGCTGCCGGAGTGGCACACGAAGTCAACACGCCGCTGACCGGGATTTCCAGCTTTACTCAAATGTTGCTGGACGGGGCCGATCCCGGCGATCCGAAGACCGCCCTGCTCGAGAAAATTGAAAAACAGACGTTCCGCGCTGCGAAAATCGTCAACGGGCTGCTCACGTTGTCCCGGCCAGGTTCCGGCGACGGGGAACGGACGGCGGTCGATCTGAACACGGTGATTACCGACGTGTTCTCGCTCCTCGAGCATCAGTTTCAGGTGGGCAGCATCAAAATCCGTCGCGAGCTCTCGTCCGAGCCCATCGTGGTGGCGGGCATCGAGCATCAGCTTCAGCAGGTATTTCTGAACCTCTTCCTCAACGCACGCGACGCGATGCCCAGAGGCGGCTGGCTGTCGGTCTCGACCAGGATCGACGGCGATTCGGCGGTCGCGGAAGTCGCCGACACTGGTTCCGGTATCCCATCCGACCAGCTGGCGCGCATCTACGATCCGTTCTTCACGACGAAGGCCATCGGGCGGGGCACGGGGCTCGGCCTGTCGATCATTTACGGGATTGTTCGCGAGCATCAGGGTTCGATCCGCTGCGACAGCGCGGTCGGCCAGGGCACGCGTTTCACACTGAACTTGCGCCTCGAACAGATCGAAGCGCGGAGCGCGATGAATTAGATGGCGGCTTCCCACAAAGGAACCATCCTCGTCGTCGACGACGAGGAGATCATGCGGGAGATTCTCGAGACGCTGCTGGCTCGAGAGGGCTACGACGTGCGTCTGGCGACCTCGGGAGCCGAGGGGCTGGAGCTGGCGCGCGCCCTTCCGTTCGACGCGGCAATTGTGGACATCATGATGCCAGGACTGGACGGCATCGCCACGCTGGACGAATTGCGACGCGTGGACGAGGACCTCGCCGTGATCATCATCACGGCGTACGCGTCGGTCGAGAGCGCGATCTCCGCGATGAAGAGCGGCGCGTTCGACTACATCACCAAGCCGTTCAAGAACGACGAAGTGCTGGTCGTAGTCCGGAACGCGATGGAGCGGCGGCGCCTTGTCCATGAAAACCGGTCGCTGCGGCAGAACATCCAGGAGCGGTACCACAAGTTCGCGAATATCATCGGGCGCAGCCCGCGAATGCGCCAGGTGTTCGATCTGATCATCCAGGCGGCGCCGAGTCGGTCGACGATCCTCATTCAAGGCGAGAGCGGGACCGGCAAGGAACTGGTCGCCCGGGCCATTCACGCCAACTCGTCTCGCTCCGATCGCTCCTTCGTGACGGTGAACTCCGGCAACCTGCCGCCGGATTTGTTCGAATCGACGCTGTTCGGCCACGTCAAAGGCGCGTTTACCGGCGCCGTCTACCCCAAAAAAGGCCTTTTCGACCTGGCCGACAAGGGCAGCATCTTCTTCGACGAAATCGGCAACGTCCCGCTCGAGACGCAGGCCAAACTGCTGCGCGTGATCCAGGAGCGCGACTTCATGCGGCTCGGCGGCATGGAGACCATCAAGGTCGACGTGCGAATCATCGCGGCCACCAATGTGGATCTGCGCCAGATGATGGACGAGGGAAAATTCCGGGAAGACCTCTTCTATCGCCTCCACGTCATTTCGATTCAGCTGCCACCGCTGCGGGAGCGCAAGGACGACATTCCGCTGCTCACGCAATGTTTTCTGAACAAGTACTCCGAAGAGAACCACAAGTCCGGACTCGAGCTGGCGCCGGAGGCGCTCGATCTCATTACCGAATACGATTGGCCGGGAAACGTCCGTGAGCTGGAAAATGTCATCGAACGCGCGGTCGTGCTCACCTCGTCCACGCGCATCGGGGTCGAGCTGATCCCCGATCACGTAAGAAGGTCGCCGAGCCTGCAGCTGCCGTCGCAGTTCGTCGTACCGCCCGAAGGTATCTCATTCAAGGACGTCATCACCGACTTCGAAAAACGGCTCATCGAGACGACGCTCGAAGCCGCCGGCGGCGTCCAGAAGCGGGCCGCCGAACTGCTGCATATCAAGCCGACCACGCTCAACGAGATGATCAAGCGCCACGACATCCGTCCGCGCCGCAAGCGCAGCGAGAACGGCACATCGGACATGCAACACGGAGCCGAGCCTGTTCCGGCGGGGGAGACGGCGCGTCCCGCGCAGGCGCCTGTGGGGCCTCTCACCCCGGCAGGGGCGTTCGACGATAAGTAGATCGGGGCAGGCGGCTACCGCGCGTTCCGCACCTTGGCAAAGAGTCGCTCGTACTTGCCAAGTACGACATCCCACCGGTAATTGCGCTTGATGTAGTCGCGCCCGTTCCGGCCGAGTGCTGCCCGGAGCCGCTGGTCGCGGACGAGCAGCGTCAGGCATTCCACGAACTCGTCGGCATCGGCGTAGTACAGGCCGCCGTTGCTTCGCACGCAGTGCTCGACCAGAACGGCGCTGCGCGCGTTGACGAGCACCGGCGTCCCGACGGCGAGCGCTTCAAGCGCCAGCAGCGACAAGCTCTCGTACGGCGAAGGACAGATGACGACCGTTGCCGCCTCGAGTGCTTCCAACCGTTCGCGGTCGGATAGAAGGCCGGCGAATCGCACGTACGGCTCTTCGGGCAGCGACATGAGCTTCACGCCCATCAACGCCAGGTTCGCCTCGCCGCCCGCGCTCACATAGGCAGCGAAGTACTCGAGCAGCTCCTCGCAGCCTTTTCCCGGATCGATTCGTCCTCCGTAGAGCGCGATCGGACCATACAACCTGTGGCGGCGCCGGAAGACGACGCCGCGTGTGAGGAGGTGGGAGGGGACGTCGCGTGGCGAGGACTCTTCGTCCGCTGACACCGGCCCGCCGTCGTCTACGGCCCCTTGCGGGCTGTTCTGATCGGGCTCGTCCGCCTCGGGATCCGCCGCGATCGGCATGCGCGGATATGGATTGTGCTGCGGGATGTCGATACCGACGCCCGTCACCTCTTCGAGGAGAGGACGGTCCCGGAACTCCTCCTGCACGAACCGCCGCTCGCTCTCAGTGAGATAGCAGAGAGCGGCAGGCTTGCTGAATACGTCCTTGAATAGACCCAGGCGGATCGCCGGCTCGTCGTGCGCCGTCGAGACAAGGATGCTCCGGGCGGGGACGACCTCCAGGCCGAGGACGGTGGGAGCGTATAGATACGTGAAGAACACCAGGACATCGTACTGACCCTGGTGCGTCCTCAGGTGATCGATCAGCGCCGGGCACCATGGTCCCTGCTGCTTCAGCCACTCGAGTTCATCAGCGCGGGTGTGGGGGTTGTTGTAGATCCACTCGGAATATCGATTGAACGACTCGATGTCACGCGTGGCGGCGGTGGCGAAGCGCCGCACGGTGACGCCGCGCACGCGGTCCACACCTTCAGGGTATTCATTCGTCCAGGTGACGTAGTCGCGAGCGCAGGTCGTCACCACCTCGACGTCGTGGTGGCCTGCCAGCCGCTCCGCGAGCAGGCGGCACAACTGTTCCGATCCGCCGAGGACTTCGGCGCCGTAGCGTTGGATGATGAAGGCGATTTTCACGAGGCTTGAGTGATGATCGATGTGAGCTCGCGCGAGATCCGCGCGGGGCCGAAGTCGTTCAGGCGCTGCCGCTGGCCCGCGATGACCGCGGCCCTCAGGTTGTCGTTGAACGCCAGCTCGCCGAGCAGCTCCGCCGCGAATTCCAGGTCTTTCGGTGCGAATTGCACGCCAGCCCCGCCCAGGGTATCCGGCACGGCAGCCGCCGCGAACGCGAGCACCGGGACATCGGCGGCCATTGCCTCGACGAGCGGCACGCAGAATCCCTCGTGCTCGCTGAGCGAGGTATAGACCGCCGCGTGCCGGTAATACACCGCCAGTTCCTCGTCCGGCACCGGCCCGGTGAAGATGAATCGGTCGTTCAGCAGGCGGTACTCGGCCATCAGCGCGCGGATCATCGCATAATATCGCGGCACGACGTCGAATCGGCCGACGAAGATGAACCGATAGTAGGCATCGACGTAGCGCTTGTAGTGCTCGGCCAGCCGGATGTGGTCTTCGATTTTCTTGTTCGGAGCGATTCGGCCCACGAACAGAAAATTCACCAGCCCGTCGTCCAGGATTCCTTCGAGAGCGGGCCGGCTGACCGGCTGCGTGATGCGGCTCGTATCCACGGCGATGGGAAAAACGCCGGTCGGCTGGAATCCGAGGGATTCGAGTTCCTTCCGGTTGTACTCCGAGTCGCCGAGGGCCAGGTCTACCCGTCCCACGAGCGTGATCAGCTCATCACGGCCGAGCGCGGCAAGGCGGAAGAGGTGCGGATCGTACGGTGCGAAGAACGACGCCGGCGTCACGTTGTGATATTGCAGGATGCGCCCGCCATCGAGCGCCGCGAACGCATCCGTCATCGGTGACGGCAGCGCATAGTGAAAGATCGTCAGATCGCCGCGCCTGGCTTCGGGATCGCCGAAGGGACGCACGTCGTCCGCCAGATCGTCGTCGATCGACAGCGCGAACAGCTCGGACGAGTGGCCCATCTGCCTGAGCAGGTCGCGTACGCGCCGCGCGCTGTCGCCGATGGCGTCGCCGCGGTGGGCGGCGGGGACCCACTGATTGACGATCACGGCGCCTCCGGCAGCGCCTTGTAAATCGAGGGCCGGTAAAGCCGCAGTTCCTCGAGGGCCTGCGCGGCATCGAACTGGTGCCAGAAGTCGTACGCAACGCGGGGCGCCGGGGAGCGCGGCGCGGAGAGAATGTCTTCGACGAACCCGAGGAGGGTTCCGGAGAAG
>Ga0170475_102458827_pt1 | contig 14302 bp, 19 predicted proteins | sample Soicark_Litter_5_FD_111474 | JGI IMG/M metagenome (GOLD analysis project Ga0170475, IMG submission 111474) | Avena fatua rhizosphere microbial communities from Hopland, California, USA. Combined Assembly of 48 SPs | reverse complement strand
TTCGTTTGATAAGCGAAAAGTCACTGGTTCGAATCCAGTTAGACCAAATTTTTATAATTTTATAAAAAAATTAGCAATCAATGGTTTTAACACTAACACTACCCAACAATAAAGTTTTATTTTCTTTTGCGTTTAAAATATCGTCCGTATTGCCAAGATTTATTAAATCGATTGTCGTAGAGGAACCAAACAAAAATTTTCATCAACTTTCCTTAGAGATAATTTCACAGAAAGATATTATTCCTGTCCTTAATTTTTTAAAAAATCATTCTGGTTCACTTTTCCTTAGTATAGCTGAATTAACGGCCGTTGATTGGTTGGGGAGTTTAGGTAATAAAAATTCTGGTGTTTTGATAAAAGATCGTTTTCAGTTAGTTTATATTTTTACTTCTCATTATTTTAATGCAAGAATTAAGATTATTTGCTTTTTAAATGATATCGACGTTGCTTTATCTGTTTGTAATTTATTCAAAGGGGCAAATTGATTAGAAAGGGAAGTTTATGACATGTTTGGTATATTTTTTGTTAATCATCTTGATTTGCGGCGTATTTTAACAGACTATGGTTTTGAAGGTTATCCTTTGAAAAAGATTTTCCTGTAACTGGTTATACCGATATTCGCTATGATGACACTGAAAAATGTTTAGTTTATGAGCCTTTAGAGTTATCTCAGGAATTAAGAAGCTTTGATACCTTTAGCCCTTGATCTAACTCATAATTCTTCTTTTAGTTAATTAGTATAGAAAGAAGTAGTTTAATGGTTAGAACAGCGGTTTTCAAAACCGTTAATGCGGGTTCAAGTCCTGTCTTCTCTGTTTGGCGTTGTTTAAAAAAAGATTATTAGAAACTAATATGAAATTAATTATCAAATCAACTATAAAAAAAAAATACAGCGGCGGTTAATAAATTGTTGAAAAAACGTTTAATCAAGGTTGCAAAGCTTTCGTTCTCTCCTGAACAGGCCAAAATTGGTCCTGCCCTTGCTCAGTTGGGCATTAATTCTATGGAATTTTGCGAACGTTTTAATTTTCAAACTCGTGGTTGAGATAAAGAGTTGCTTGTTTATGTTCGTTTAAATGTCTTTTCGGATAAGTCATTTACCTTTTCTTTGAAACAGTTTCAGTTGCGTGATTTAGTTTCTGCTTTTGATTTAGATCTTTTATGGTTGCAGCTATTTAGCAAATTGTCCAAAAAGAGTAGTTTTACTGAATTAAAAAATGATAAATTATCAGAAGATTTTTGTTTAGCAGTTTATAAATCTTTTTTAGTTTTTTTTTTTAAATGACGAAGAAAAATTACCCAATAAGGACCAAATCTTTGTTAAGTCCTTTTTCACCTATTTAAAATCTCATCAATAAATGTTTACAAATTTAATTTAAAAAATGAAAGAATCGGTTTTTTTTAAAAAATATTTTGATTTAGCAAAAGACTCGACCCGTGCTCTTTCCGGGGATTGTTTTGTTTTACAGTTGTCCTTTTTCTCTAACAAGGAGATAAATCTCTTCAGGCAGTTGATCTTCACTTTTAACGAAAGATTTAATAAACAAATTCTTTCTTTTTATTTTTTTAGTCAGAGCGCGCTTGCTTCATTTGAAAGCAAGGGCTCATCTTTTAATTACGTTTTAAGTTCTTTTAGTCAGTTGGCCATTTTTGCTTTTCTAGATACTGCTTTAAGGCTTAACCTTAATTTTTTTGTAATCTCTTTTTTGTCAAAATTCGATGACATTTTTTCTATTAATTTTTTTAAGTCATTTGCTGGGAATAAGCTGTTGTTAAAGTTAAATTTTATAAAAACTTTTGCCGAAAAGTTTTTGTGTTTTATTAAAAAAATTGAATTTTTTAATAAAATAAAGATTTTAACTATATTAAAAAAAATACGTTAACTTGAGGTGTTAGTAATTTTTGAAAAGTCTTTAATCGAAGCAAGCATGTTAAGTAAGGATTATATAATTAAAAATGGAACTTTTTAGGAATGTAAAGTGGGGAGTGTATAAAATTATATAGATATATCTTAATGTCAAGGATCCAGATTATTGAACTAGCAAAGAATTGTTATAAAGAGGTGCAACTTGGCTTCGTTAAATTTATTACTAAATTAATTAGTAATCACAATATATTGACATTTCAGAAACCTCAATATTTAGTAACTAATCCCGTTTATCGAATTAAGCAAGATTTAATAACTGTAATCGAAGATGGAAGGACTTCGATGTTGCTTGATTTCTTTGAAGTTAATCGAGAACAGATCCTCAAGCCATAAATTCTGGATCAGCCGAGCCGGCCGTTAAATTAATTGAGTTTTTAGAAAAAGTTAATTAAAAAATATCTAACCATTTTGTAAATTGAGTAAGTATGCCAGATTTTTCTTCATTAACTAAAATTAGATTAATCGACCAAAGGAGGTTTTTGTTTAATAGAGAGCGAATAGTTCAATATCTTTTTGATAGGGGAGTAATTTTTTTAAGTTTAAAAATTGACTGTTTTGAGTATTTTGGCCAGCCTCTTTTAAGAGAGGGGAAGCAGGTTGATTCCGAACGTGTAAAGAGCTTTGTTGAATTTTGCCTTAAAAATGATCTGTCTTCCATAAGTTTAATAGACTTTTGTTCGTTGAATATTAAAGTGTCAAAGAATGCAGATCAGTTTGGTTTTATTTATGTTTTGATTGGGTTATCGCCCTTTAGTAGACTTTAACAATAGTTTTATTTGTCGCGTAAAAGAGAATTTTTACACCGAAGAGTATTCTGTTGTTGTTAAACAGTTATTATATTATGAAGAGGTTATAGAATTTTGGAATTTTATGGTGGAGGATATAAAGATTGTTACCGACTTAAGCTATTTTTATGTTTTTTATTATAGAGAAATGGATCGGCCTATTTATGATTATCTAATTGAATTTTTAAGTTTTACGCATAATTTTAACTGCAATGTAGGATGTTATAAAGGCCATCCGGATGCAAATGTAGAGGGCTTAAATTTTCGAACTCTTAGAGACAGGTCGACTATTTTGCTTAACCTTATTATAGTTTTTATGGTAGAAAATAAAATTTTCGTGGAGGGCGGTCTCATATTACAAAAAGACCCTCAAAACTTTGAACTGGAACAAAAATTAGCTGACCTTGAGAATATATTTGACCTTGCGCCGATCTTGATTGAGTTTTTAGTTAAACGTTTTCCCTATCAACTAGGTCCCGCCCAGATTAGACTACTTATTTTAGAATATTCTGGCTCCGTTCTAGCAAAGATAAAAGCGGTTCCTTCTCTTCTGCCACGAAGATCGCACTTCAGTTCTTTGTTGAAGCTAGAAGCCTCCTAATTTAAGCGACCCTAATCATCACTTTTTACTAAAAACCCCCTTTTTTTAATTAAATTTTATCATTTTATTGCTATAAGGAGCAAAGTTTGGGTTGTATGCTCCAACCCGGTATGACCAAGCAAAGGGTAATGTATTGTATTAGGTAGGTGGTGTGTTGTAGGAAGGTGAATAGAGTATGGAGGGGGGTTTAAGGGGGGATCCCCCCTAGAGTCAATCTTCAATATAATATTCCTTATTTTAAGATATAAGGGGGTAACGGTTAAAAATAGTCTTAATTACAACACCTCCCTGATCTATACAAAGCTATGCAGCCCCCCTATTTATAAAGGTAACCGATATCTTCTACTCGCAAGGTTCGTCATTTAATAAAACGCATAAACCGCTTAATTGATTTTTAGTTTTTATCTTTGTTTTATTTTTAGTTTAATTGTTTGCTGCATAAAAAACGCACAGAAAGAGAAAAAACTAATTATTCAACCCTAGCAATCACCGATACATTTTATCAAAACAACACTCTTGCTATATTCAAGAGTGCAAATCTAAGCGCTGCAATAAAAAATTGTGCGCATTTAATAAATATTTATTATAAATTAATAAAACATGTGACGCTTTATTCTTATTACCATCATTTTTATACTAATTAACCACTTAACTGAAGGTTAACCTACCTTAAAAAACTCAAATAGAATTTAACCTATGATAACATTTAATCAATTATATCGTTTACCCAGAAAATCAAAATTTAGACCAAGCAAAGTCTCTGCCTTTCCTGGAATACCAATGAAACGCGGAGTTTGCGTTAAAGTTAACACTATGGCCCCAAGGAAACCTAATTCAGCAATTAGGAAGATCGCAAGAGTTCGACTAACTAACAACGAATTACTTACTGCCTATATCCCCGGACGCGGACATAACTTACAAGAACATTCAGTAGTCTTAGTTCGAGGTGGCCGCGTCAAAGATCTTCCCGGTGTCCGTTACCATCTTATTCGTGGAAAATATGATTTTTTATGGGAAGAACGAGAAGTTCGTGCCCGACGCCGTTCAAAATTTGGAACACCACGGCCAAAAAAGTCGTAATCTTTTCTTATATAATATATTATCCCTAGTTATTAGAAAATCTTTATGCTATTTCACAACAATAACGCCTACTTTTTCAAAACTAAAAGCTTAAAACCTTCTCAAGGAAATTTTTTAAAACTATTACTTAGTGTACTATCAAAAAAGGGAAATTGATCGAACCTTTTAAAGGTTCTTAATCAAATCTCATTAAAGTCGCGATCTAAGATAGTCGAACTACTTGTCCTTAAGGACCAAGCAAAAATCGTGCAATATTCATCTTTTTTAAGCTTACCCCCTACCAACAATAATCGCAACAAACAACCGTCTGCTTTGGCGTCACTTTATCTACTAAAAAGTCTTAATCTTTTAATTAGGCCGGTAAGGACCAATATTATTGTAGGGTTTAAACCTAAAGAAACAACAGAACTGCTTAAAATTAACTTAACCCTTTCGAGTTTACGTTCCTTACAATCATTATTAAATCCCATAAAGGTCCTGATCGAACTAAAAAACAAAAGGCGCGGAGGGCGGGTTTTTTCGGTTCCGGTTCCAATCAAATCGGAAAGGCGACGTCGTTCAATATTTATTCATTGAATGAAAAAAACAATCAATGACCAACGAAAGATGGCGATTAAGGGTCTTATCTTTGAAGAATTAAAGGGCTTGTTGTTTAAAAAGGGAAAGTCAATAGAGCAACTAGCCAATTTAGAAAAATCAATTCGCACAAATCGCGTATTTTTAAGAAAAAGTCAAATTAAATTAATTTAACCTTTACTAACTTTAAAAAAAAATGACCATTTTGTGAAAAAACTCTCCCTTAGTTGCACTTACAAAAAATTCTTCAACCACGGCGGTTGGCCGCCATGGGGTTATCTTAACCAGACATCGCTCAAAGCCAATAAACGGGCGGCGTTATAGGTTATTGAATAAAAAACCTTTTCTTATCTCCGACACGGCTCAAATTATCAGAATCGAATATAATCCAAACCAAGCAGCCTTTATTGCGCTGGTTAAATTTTTAAAAAATGGCCTATTAAGCTATTTGCCGATAAAAGAAGATTGCAAACCGGGGGACTTAATCTATATTAATCCATCTTTGGAAAAAATATCAAATTCAGGCTTTCTTTTTAGCTCAAACACACGACATTCAATAATTGCCCCCTTATACAGCTTTCCAAAAGGTTCAATTGTTAATAATATATCATCGAAGCCATTTGGTCCATCCTCATTGTGCCGAGGAGCAGGGACCTACGCAAAAATACTAGCATTTTCCTCGAATCGCCAACTAGTCGAATTACTTATGCCTTCCGGCAAGGTCCTCTATTTGGGCTCTTCTTGCTTTGCGTATTCCGGCCAAGCCTCAAATTCAGCTCACTTTTTGCATAAGAAAGTTAAAGCCTCTCAAAATCGTTACCTAGGAATTAGGCCAACCGTCCGTGGCGTTGCTATGAACCCAGTGGATCATCCAATGGGGGGCGGTGAGGGAAAATCTTCTGGGGGGCGGCCATCAGTTTCTCCTTGAGGCAAGTTGACAAAGGGCGGATTTCGAACAATCAAAAAAACCACAATCAAAACGCAGATAAAAATAAAAAAGCTTTTTAATAAATAAAATGAGCCAGCGCTCTCTCTATAAATTCTCGGCAATTCGACCAAACTCCTTTAAAAAGGTTACAACTAAGGTGGAATCAAAGTTTAAATTATTATTAGCTAAATCATTTTTTAAAAAACGGGCTCATCTGTTAATAAACAATCCAACCGCTGTTATAACCCCTAATCTGGTTGGTCAGAGAGTTATGGTATATAACGGAATAATTTTTAGCGGCTTTTTATTAAAACGTTCGATGGTCGGCTTACCCTTCCAGCAATTAATTAGAACCAAAAAACTTGGACATCTAATACATATCGACAAAAAGTCTAAGAAAAAGAAATTAAAACAAAAATAATTCTATGTTGCATATTTTTATTTTTAGTTTAGTTATCTGTTTATTAGTTGTTTTTTTTTATCTTTATTTTCTTTCTCTAGATTCGTTTGTTCGTTTTATTAATTTTATCTCCTTTCATCGACTTGTTTTTTCCTATTATTTTTTAAATATTTTAATCTTTTTCGTCGGTTTAAACGCAGTATTTCATTATAATAATATGACAGCACAGGACTTTATGAATGATTTTAAAGAATTTAAAGTCCTCTACGAAGTTTTTAAAACTCAACTTCTACCTGAATTATTTCCTAGTTATTATCAATAAGTTTTAAATCTAAATGGGCCATCTAATAAATCCTATCTCGACACGTTTGTCATTTTCCTCCTTTTGATTGTCCAGTTGAACTGATTTTTTTTTAAAAAATTTTTCTTATAATCTTATGTTAGATCGTGGGCTAGCTGTTTTAATCGACTGAATTTTTATTCATAGTTGGTTTGCTCAGTCTCTTACTCGAAATGGTATCTTTTTAAGTCACTACCGTGTGATTCGTCGCGGTAAAAAGCATAGAGTTCACTGTTTTTTGGTTTACAATTCTTCGATCTTATTAAAATCTTCATTTGTTGAATTAGAATCTACAACCTTAGGTGTTGAAACTACCGATCTTTGAGCAAAGAAAAATTTTTATCGAAAATCGATTGAATTAGTCAAGCCACTTTTTGGTCAAAATTTAACGGCCATTAACCGAATCGATATTCTAAACCGGTTTGAAACCATTCTTAACAGAAACACCGTAAATTGAGACTCAACAACCTCGGCCCTTGCTACCCGGCGTCATCATAAAAAAGAAACCGCCTTTCATAATAAACTTAATCTTTACGTTGTTCGCCTAAAAAAGCTTTATTTGGCCGCTACTATTAATTTTTTAACAAATTATTTTTCAACCATATTATCAAACCTTGTAACCTGCTTTTGGCTTAAGCTTAAAGAAACCACCGGTTCATCAATTTCGATTGGCATTAGATTTTTAGATAATTTTAGCGTCATTAACCCACAGTTTTTAGCTCGATTCATAGCAAGACGTGTAACGTATGGGTTTCAGCTTCAACGCGTTATTAAACCACTCATCAAAGATCTGTTAGTAGCTATCTCGAGAAGAAAAAATAAGATAATTGGGTTTCGAATAGCCTGCTCCGGCCGGTTTGATAGAAAACAAATAGCTAGTTATGTTTGGCAAAAATTTGGCCCCGTTCCACTTAATAAATTTTCTTGCAATATTAATTATGGTTTTTCGACCGCTTTTCTCAAATATGGAACTTGCGGAATCAAAGTTTGAGTTGCTTCTAGCCATAGGCCTCTTAAAACTCAGCGTATACAAACAAATAGTTTTGACTTTTTAAAAAAGATTCGTTTAGTAGGCTTTGAGAAACAACCTAATCCGTCGAAGAACATTGCTAGCAAGCACGATAGTTTTCGGCGATTTTTATCTATTTTTAATATTTTCTCGCAATTTGAGAAAAATCCATTAAAATTTTTCGAAAAAAAAATTTTGGTTAGGGAATTAGAGTCGATCGGTTTTGATTCCTTTTTACGGTTTCAATTATTATCTTTAAGTTGATTACGTTACCAAAACAGTCGTTTTTAATAAAAGCTTTAATTTTTTAAAATATGGTTGCAAATTTTTCTAACATACCTTTCAAATTAAAATTTAAAAAATTTCGAAAACGAAGTACATTTTCCACCCAACCTGAGCTATCTTTTAACCAGAGTATAGGCCCAAACACTGTTATTTTAAAAGCTACAAGCCCCGGCCGATTGGATGCTTCAAACCTAGAAGCGGCTCGCAAAGTTTTACGACGAAAATTAAAAAAAACAGGAAAGGTTGATTCTCATGTTTTTCCGTTTGTGTCGATAACAAAAAAGCCATTAGCTGTGCGAATGGGTAAGGGCAAAGGGGCGGTCGAGGCTTGGATATTTCCAATTCGACCTGGCCGTGTTATCTTTGAAATAAAAAATATTCCCCTTGCTTTGGGTGCCGAAGCTTTGAATATGGCTAAAAAAAAATTACCCATTGCAAGTAAAGTTGTAATAAATAATCCAATTATTTAATAAAAATGTCAATTTTAGTGGGGACTCGAGTAAGGATTATTGATAATACCGGTGCGCTTCGTTCTGAGTGTATTGAAATTTATGATGCTTCAAAATATATCGGCGCCTTAGTTGGCGATTTAATTTTAGTTACTTTAAAACAAGTTGTTCCAAACCGGAAGGTTAAAAAGGGTGAATTAACCAAAGCGATTGTTGTCCGATCGCGCAAAAGTTCAATTAGATACAGCGGCCATCGCATTAAGTCGGCTGATTCTGCTATTGTTTTGCTAAACGGTTCAACTCTTTTACCCAAAGCCAAGCGCGCCAAGTCAGTTATCTTAGAAGAAATTCGAAAAAATTCTAAGGTGGGGCTCAAGGTCTTAGCACTTGCGCCAGTTATAGTTTAAGCATTTAACATATTTTAAATTTATAAAGCTGTATGTCTAACAAATTTATTTATATAGGGGGTAATTCATTGCCATCATTTTCTTCGTCCATTCTCACCCCTGATATTTTTAACAGATTTGGGGCCTTTTTAACAATAAATAAAGCTGTTAATTTATCGTCTGTTTTTGATAGCATTTTTATTGAATTTAACTTTAAATTGCCTTTTAATAACCTTTTGTCAAAATTTAAAAATAGAATACACTTTTTATTATATTTTTTATTTTTTGAACTTTTGGTTTCACAAAAACCTAAAATTTTAGTTCATCGTGAACGTTTAGCCAACCTGGCCTCTTTCAAAAATAAACGCGAAATAAAAAAAGCGAAGGAATCAATAGGAATTAAGTCGTTTTCGTTTAATGTTTCCTTATTAAAGGGAGAGCAGCTCGACCGCTTTTTGGTAATTTTAGCTTTTTTTATTGCCCCCTTTACTAACAAAAAATTAAACCCCCCCTCTAAATACGTTGAAGTTTCTTTGTTAGCGTCAGCGAAGGACTCGGCTAACCGAACTTCGTCGGGGGCCTTGCTCGGGGTGATTAAAAATTTAGCCATTTTTCCGTGTTTTAATTTAATAGACGATCTTTCTGCTAGTTCAAGCGAATTGAAGATCACAATGTTTCCCGCAAAATTAAAAGTCAATAAATTTATAGACGACGGTGCGACGTTGCCTAATAAGATGTCGCTTATTGGCAAGCAGATTTGCTGCTTCGCAGGATCAAGTTACGGTTTGGCTGTTGAGGACTCCGCAAATCTTTTTAATTTACGTTTCTTTAAATTCTAAATATGAAAAAAAATTTATTTTATAAAAATATTTTTTATATTCGTAAAAAGCAGCAAATTTTTGAGGCCGGTGTTTTAAAAAGATCCGTTACATTTAATTTTCTAATAACTACAAGTAATAGAAATAAGGCAGGCTTTTTGATTAATAACTATTCAATTTGTTCCCGTCCTCTGGGGGCTTCAAATTCTCGTTCTCAGTGTTATTTAACGTGAAGGAGTGGTTCGTTTTACTCTTTCTTTCGATTAACCCGCTTAACTCTTCGTGAAAATTTTGCAATGGGCCTTGTTAAGGGTATAAGAAAATCAAGTTGATAATTTACAAAACAAATAATTTTTATGTCTGGCTTTGTTAATAATAGTTTATCAAATTTAATTTCTTCGTTAAATACAACTATTTTAGGTCGCCGTCCAGAAGGTCGGGCGGTTTATTCAAAATTTAATTTAAAAATTTTATTATTTTTAACGGCTAGAGGCTTTTTATCCGATGTTCGCGTCGGTTTAAATGGCTCAGGCGGCTACTTGCAGTTTAAATTTAAAACGTCAGAAACCGGAAACCCAATTGTTAGTAAAATTTTTAGGCCACCTGTTAAAAAAAACAATAACTCGAGTTTGTCCCAGTATTCGTCGAGTAGATTGTTATCTTCTAGCTATTCATCAGAATTTGTTTTAGTTTCTACCAGTAAAGGCTTAATGACAGCTGTTGAAGCCGCAGCTTTGGGGTTGGGAGGTTATGTGGTATTGGTTATTTTATAAATGATAAAACTTTATGATGATATTTAATTTAAATATAAAAAAGTACGACCATCTCGGATTATTTAATTCAAGGGCGCTAACCTATTCATTCATTTTTTTAAAAAAGAATGGTCTTTTACTATCTAGTTTTATTAAGGCCAAAGGTTTTAGAAAAGTAACCTTAACGCGGCATTTTGTTTTTTCAAAAATATTAAATATATCTTCGGTTTCCTTTGACGAATGCTGTGTTACTAATGCCAACGATCGTTTCCTAGTCAACTTTTTGTATAATTCCAATAACTTACGCGCAGTTACAAATTCTTTTTATAATTTAATTTTGGCTGCTTCAAAAGTTTGATTTGAAGAGTTAGAGGTTATTGGTTTGGGCTATAGGTTGACGATCAAAAACAGAACTGTTCGTTTTAGGCTGGGGTTTAGTCACGTAGTTATTTTGCCAATTCCGCCTGCTGTGTTTTTGTTAAAACGAAAAAAACGAGTGGTAGTTTATTCAACAGATAAGAGCTGCTTAAGCTTTTTTGTAAGCCTTTTACTCAAGTTAAAAAAAATGAGCGCATATAAGGTTAAAGGAATAAAGAAGAAAAATCAGGTTTTTGCTCTTAAGCCGGGTAAAAAACGAGCAAAATAATAATAACTAAGCTCATTATTTTATATTAAACAATAATTATGCCATGTCAAGTCTGATTTTTAAAAAATTAAAATATTTAAAAGCCAAAACCTTCGGTTTAGGCAATCATTTAGGGTTAAAAGCTTTTCCTAAATTTGGTATTAGTTCGAAACATTTTTTAACGAACAAGCGTCTTTTTAATTTTGTTTCTTTTAGTCGGATTGGTTTGTTTTCTTCCGATCTGCCAGTTAAGTTTCTACAAAATTTGATCCTTTCACAAAATTTAAACTATGGGTTTTCTTTTAATAAACAAATTGGCCGGCGCATTGAGTTGTTGAAATTTAATCGTTCGTGACGCGGAGTTAGACATTTACAATCTTTGCCGGTTAGGGGTCAGCGTACCAAAACAAACGCCAGAACGCGAAAATCACGTCGTAAAAAAATTTAATATAGTTTAATAAGAAATGAAAAGAATACCATTTGTGAAATTAAAGACTTTAGTAAAGTCGCGGTTTTGGATTACTCGAAAAAAAAGTTTAGCTTATTTTCAGGGCAAGTCGGCCTTTGGTAAAAGAAAAGGTAAGTTTTATTTTGGAAAATTCAAAAGGTTTTTCCGCGTTTCGCGATTTTTCCGTAATATTAAAATAATAGCTGCGGCTAATCCAATTAAGCGGGCAAAAATTAGTTCCTTGGCCCGCGTATTATACGCAAATAAGTTTTCTAGAAAATTTTGATGAAAAATTGCTCAGCGATTCAAACGTTTTAGCTCAATTAAGCATCCAATTAGTGTTTTTAAAGGAAATCTTTTTTGAAAATTTCCGTTTTATAGGCGTAAGCTGGGTTTGTTAAAATTTATAAAAAACTCTAAGTTTCATAAATTTAGACGTCGCCGAGCCCGTTATTTTTTTAGCCCAAAAACACTTTCGAGAAGAATTAAATCATTTTATTTTCTAAATAGAGCAAAATGACGAACGAATAAAGATCTATCGGTCTTACGCGTTCGTTTTACTTTAAATAATTTATTTGTGACCTTGGCAAATAGTCTCGGTAAAAATTTAATAACTATTTCTAGCGGCGCTTTAGGTTTTAAGGGTACAACTAAGTTAACCAGTTATGCTATAGAGAAGGTGGGATTGTTTGTGTCAAAATTTATGAAAAAACGTCGCTATAAAAATTTATATATTATTTTTAATTCGGGTGCTGTTGGCTATCGTTCTAAGTTGCTTATTGAAACTTTGATTTACAATTCGATTATTATAAGGTATTTGACTGTAAGTGATAGTGTTCCCCATAATGGTGTGCGACCGCGGAAAACTAAGCGTCGTTAGTTATTAAAACAATTTTTTTTAAAGGCCATGTCTCGTTTCATTCATTATCTAAAAGATTCTCAACGGGGCCATCGCCCGTGTTGGGTTTTTTCTTATAAAAAACCCAGCTTATATCAGGCTAGACTTAAACAAAAATGATTTTTTGAACCTTATCGTTCAAAGAGAATTTCGCGTTGGTCTAAGTACGATAAGTTTGTTGAATTATGATTTCATTTTGGCTATCCGTTTTTATCGATTTTTATAGATTTAAATGTGTTACGGGATCGCTATACCCGATTGGGTCGGGCGTGGGATCTTTATTACCATTGAGTCTTTACCCGGAGTCGTTGATATCAATTTTGAGATTTAAAACTGAAACATCACACTTTGCCTATTCTGTCGGGAATCGGATTTTATATTGTTATTCAAGGGTTTTATTTGCTTTTGCCATCCTTTAAGATTTGATATAAAAAAAAGATTTGATGGGTTTTTATAAATTTTATTTGGTTTAAGTTTATAAAAAATTTTTTGCTTTTAAGTTTTTTTGTTTGCTTTGTTTTTGTAAAAAGTTTTTATTTTTTTATTTTAATTGGTCTGGGCTTTTTAATGGCTTTGAGTTGTTTTGTTTTAATAAGAAAAATAATTGTTACTGGTTTAATAAGTGGTAGAGTATTTGAGCGTGCTTTGTTGGTTTCAAGCTTTTCAAACTTAAAATATTCTTGTCGTCTGGCGTCGCGGGCGGCTAGAGAGGTTTATAAGTTAGGTTGAAGGTTAGCGCCGTCACTGACCGATCGTTTTTCTATTGTCTTAAACCGGTTTGAAGAATATCAGTATCCTTTTTCGCGCCAAGATGATTCTATATTCTTGGATTTTTGGGGCGTTGAAGGTGTTGGCTGATTGAACTTCGAAAGCTTTATCAGCAGATTAGATTTTTATAGTAGTTATCTGCCCTCTTTGTTTTTAAAACGTAAGCGTCGCCGAAAATGGGCTTTCTTATTGGTACCTGTGCGATTTTTATCGATTTGATCTAGGCGTCCTAATAGACGATTTGATAAATTTTATGCTCGAAATTCAATATTATACACTAGATGAGGAGAGACGGCTTTGTTTAAAGTACGGGTTAATTACTATCAATCTTTTTTTATTTCATTCTTGACCAATTACGGCAAATTTGCGCGTGATTCGGGCATACGTCCAATAGTTTATAGGCCCTACCCTTGATGGTTTTACCGCCAAAAGTTGCTTTGGTTTTTATATATAAAATTTATGTTTTTATATATTTTTACTTTTTATCAAGATACTGCCCCGGTCCGGGGTGATTTGGTTAGTGTTTACAAAAGGCGATTTAGATACCGCCCTTTACCCATAAAGATGTTTTACAGCATTACAACTTATTTTACCACCTTTGCTAATCCACGGTTACAACGGTTAGGGCAGGCTTGAGCATCACAAGTTTTTTTTAGCAATTCGAATCTTTATAGACGTTTCTGGTTAAAATTAAATCTTTTTTTGGATGCATTTTCCTGGTTGATTTTAATTCCAGTTGTACGTCGTGCACAACGAAAAAAAAATAATATCTTTAAGGTTGCATTTTTTTTAATATTTGTTTTGCTAGTTTTTCTGTTTTAGCAGCTTAGTCCACCCCAACCTTCGTGCGTAGTTTAATGGTAGAACACCAGCTTGTCAAGCTGAAAGATGCAGGTTCAACTCCTGTCGCACGTGACCCTTTATTGAGCCTGTCCGGACTTGAACCGAAACTTTGGTCACTATGAATGACCCGTTCTACCATTAAACTACAGGCTTTTTGTTGGGTTAGCTAGTTGTGGTTATTCTTCAAAAGGGTGTGTGGCCGGACTTGAACCGACATAAACTGGAACCACAATCCAGGAATTTACCATTAAAATACACACAGTAGTTGTTGGAAGAGGTTGGATTCGAACCAACGTTTATCTTTCGAGACAAGCTTTACAGGCTTGCGCCATAGACCACTCGGCCACTCTTAGTGTTTATATAGCAAAAATTTTATTAGTTTGG
>Ga0170475_111761147_pt1 | contig 14310 bp, 12 predicted proteins | sample Soicark_Litter_5_FD_111474 | JGI IMG/M metagenome (GOLD analysis project Ga0170475, IMG submission 111474) | Avena fatua rhizosphere microbial communities from Hopland, California, USA. Combined Assembly of 48 SPs | reverse complement strand
GGCATATCGTAGCTTTGGGGAATAAGATTGTTTACTCGCCTGAGGCCGTCCGCAACCTGCGTGAGATCTCAGCGTACATACGCTCACGCAACCCAGCCGCAGCCTGATCTATTACAAGCTTTGTCCGCGCAGAGCCGAAGTGCGAATTCTCTTTATTCAACATCCGAAGCGACGTCGAGAATTCCAGGACCCTAAAACTCAGTGCGCCAGCGCCTTGACGATGCTCTCGGTCATCTTCTTGGCGTCGCCGAACAGCATCATCGTGTTGTCGCGGAAGAACAGCTCGTTCTCCACGCCGGCATAGCCCGAGCCCATGCCGCGCTTGATGAATAAGACGGTCTTCGCCTTCTCCACATCGAGGATCGGCATACCGTAGATCGGTGACTTCGGGTCGGTTTTTGCCGCCGGGTTCGTCACGTCGTTAGCGCCGATGACGAAGGCGACGTCAGCCTGACCGAATTCCGAATTGATGTCCTCGAGTTCGAACACCTCGTCATACGGCACGTTGGCTTCCGCGAGCAGCACGTTCATGTGACCGGGCATGCGGCCGGCGACGGGATGGATCGCGTATTTTACCTCGACACCCTCTTTCTTGAGGATGTCGGCCATCTCGCGCAACGAGTGCTGCGCCTGCGCGACCGCCATGCCGTAGCCGGGCACGATGATCACCTTTCCCGCATTCTGCATGATGAAGGCGGCATCGTCGGCAGAACCCTGCTTCACTGGCCGCGTCTCGGCGACGCCCGCGGGACCGGCCGTCTCGCCACCAAAGCCGCCGAGGATGACCGAGATGAACGAGCGGTTCATCCCCTTGCACATGATGTAGGAGAGGATGGCGCCCGACGAGCCGACAAGCGCGCCGGTGATGATCAGCGCGAGATTGCCAAGCGTGAAGCCGATGCCCGCCGCCGCCCATCCCGAATAAGAGTTCAGCATCGAGACGACGACCGGCATGTCGGCGCCGCCGATCGGAATGATCAGCGTCACACCAAGCGCAAACGAGACAAGTGCGATCAGGAGGAAGACGAAATGGCTTTCGGTCCTGACGAAGATGACGATCAGCACGAGCAGCAGTACGCCGAGCCCGATATTCAGCGCATGCCGTTGCGGCAGCAGGATCGGTGCGCCCGACATGCGCGCATCGAGTTTTAAAAACGCGATCACCGAACCGGTGAAGGTCACGGCGCCGATCGCGGCGCCGATCGACATCTCGACGAGGCTCGCGCCGTGTATGTCGCCGGGCACACCGATGCCGAAAGCCTGCGGCGCGTAAAGCGCACCCGCCGCGACAAGCACGGCGGCGAGACCGACCAGCGAATGGAAGAACGCGACGAGCTGCGGCATCTTGGTCATGACGATGCGCCGCGCCAGCACCGCGCCGAACGTGCCGCCGATGCCCATGCCGATCACGACGAGTATCCAGGCGGAGAGGCCGACCGGCGGGCTGTAGGCGAGCGTCGTCACGATCGCGATCGCCATACCGATCATGCCGAAGAGATTGCCCTGCCGTGAAGAGGCGGGCGAAGACAGCCCGCGCAGCGCCAAAATGAAGAGAACGCCGGAGACGAGATAAAGGACGGCGGCGAGATTGGCGTTCATCGCGTCAGCCCTTCTTCTTGTACATGCCGAGCATGCGTTGGGTGACGAGGAAGCCGCCGAATATGTTCACGGAAGCGAGCATCAGCGCGATGAAGCCGAAAATCCGCGCCCATAGCGGGCCGTCATCGCCGATGCGCGAGGCCTCGACGCCGACTGACAACAGCGCGCCCACCACGATCACAGAGGAAATCGCGTTCGTGACCGACATGAGCGGTGTGTGCAGCGCCGGCGTCACCGACCACACGACGTAATAGCCGACGAAAACCGCGAGCGCGAAAATCGCCAGGCGAAACACGAAGGGATCGATCGCGCCGCCAGTCGCCACATGCACGGCGCCGGCTCCCGCCGTTGCGATCTGATCGGCATAGTGCTGCGCGGCATCCGCTGCCTGACGTGCGGCTGCGGCCGCCGCTTGCGCGCGATCGTGAAGGACTTGGATGTCTTCGGCCGGCATGACGACTCCGTGGGAACTAAAAGCGGCGCGCGTCACGCGGCCTGTTGTTGGAAGATCGGATTGACGAGCTGCCCGTCGCGGGTGAGCGCCGTCGCCTTGACAAGCTCATCGTCCCATTTGATCGCGAGCGCCTTCGTCTCCTTGTCGATCAGCGTGTCGACAAAGGCGAGCAGGTTCTTTGCGTAAAGCGCGGAAGCGCTCGCCGGCAGCCGGCCCGGCATATTGAGCTCTCCTAGAATGCGTACGCCGTTTTCCGAAACTACAGTTTCGTTCGGGCGCGCCGTTTCGACGTTGCCGCCACGCTCGACCGCGAGATCGACGATGACCGAGCCCGGGCGCATCGTGCGGATCATGTCGGCCGTGATCAGCCGCGGCGCGGGGCGCCCGGGGATCAGCGCCGTCGTGATGACGATATCCTGCTTGGCGATGTGCGTGGCCGTCAGCGCTTGCTGCTTTGCCATGTATTCCGGCGACATCTGTTTGGCGTAACCGCCGGCGGTCTGCGCCTGTTTGAATTCCTCGTCTTCAACCGCGAGAAATTTCGCGCCGAGCGACTCAACCTGCTCCTTCGTCGCGGGCCGCACGTCCGTCGCGGTGACGATTGCGCCAAGCCGCCGGGCGGTCGCGATCGCCTGCAGGCCGGCGACGCCGACGCCCATGATGAATATCCGCGCGGCGGGAATCGTCCCCGCCGCCGTCATCATCATCGGGATGGCGCGGCCGTATTCCGCAGCGCCGTCAATCACCGCGCGGTAGCCGGCGAGATTGGCCTGGCTCGACAGCACGTCCATCACCTGCGCGCGGGTGATGCGCGGCATGAGCTCCATGGCGAAAGCAGTGACGCCGCGCCGGCCGATATCGGCGATGGCATCGTCGTTGCCGTAGGGGTCCATGATGGCGATCACCGCCGCACCGGGCTTGGCGCCTGCGAGCTCGTTGCCGGCGGGCCGCTTGACCCGAAGCACGATGTCGGCGCCGGCAATCGTCGCGCTCGCGTCCGGCGCGATCGTGGCGCCGGCGGATTGGTAGTCGGCGTCGGTGATGCCGGACTTCATCCCGGCGCCCGCCTGCACCGCGACTTCGGCGCCGAGCGCGGTGTACTTCTTGACGGTCTCGGGCGTCGCGCCGACGCGGGTTTCGCTCGGATCAGGTTCGGTCGGGACGGCAATACGCATCAAAATCTCCGCCACAATCGGGAAACTGCAACTCCGGGGCCAGGTGGCCCCACGAGATCAAAGCGTCAGGAAAGCTAGGATGATCAGGATAACGATGCAGTGAATCGCGCCCCACTTCATCAGCATCAGGAAACGGCGGTAGGTCCTCTCGTGCTCGGCATAGTCCATATCCGCATGCCCGGTCGCGAGAACCTGTTGCTCCGCCATCTTCTTCTCCTTCGCGCCCGTTCTCAGGCCTGCTTTTCGGTTCTAGAGCAGGGGCTTGGCTGCGGCAACCGCGCCCTTACATTGTGGCCTCGCCCAGCGATATGAGTGCCAAACCCGCACCTTGGCTCCGGAGCCGCAATGCTAGACAAAATCCCCGTGACCGTGCTGACCGGCTATCTCGGCGCCGGCAAGACGACGCTCCTGAACCGCATCCTCTCCGAGGATCACGGCCGGAAGTTCGCCGTCATCGTCAACGAGTTCGGGGAGATCGGCATCGACAATGATCTTGTCGTCGGCGCCGACGAAGAAGTTTTTGAAATGAACAACGGCTGCATCTGCTGCACCGTGCGCGGCGATCTCATCCGCATCGTCGAGGGCCTGATGAAACGCAGGGGAAAGTTCGACGCGATCATCGTCGAGACGACGGGGCTGGCGGACCCCGCACCCGTGGCCCAGACCTTCTTCGTCGATGCCGACGTGCAGGAGGCCGCAAGGCTCGATGCGGTGGTCACCGTCGCCGACGCCAAGTGGCTCCTCGACCGGCTGAAGGACGCGCCCGAAGCCAAGAACCAGATCGCATTCGCCGACGTGATCATCCTGAACAAGACCGATCTCGTGACTAAGGACGATCTGGAGGAGGTCGAAGCCCGCATTCGCGGTATCAACCCGTATGCGAAACTGCATCGCGCGGTTCGCGCTGACGTGCCGCTCGATGCCGTGCTAGGCCGCAACGCATTCGATCTCGACCGCATTCTGGAAATCGAGCCGGAGTTTTTGCACGCAAACACCGAGCACGATCACGCGCACGAGCATTCTCACGGACATGGTGACGGTCACGATCAACACCACCACCATCACGGCCACTCCCATGGCGGCTTAAAACACTATCATGATGAGAGATGCAATCCGTGTCGATCTCGATCGACGGCGATGTCGATCCCGAGCGCTTCATGCCGTGGATCAACGACATCGTGCAGCGCGAGGGGCCGAATATCCTGCGCTCAAAAGGCATTCTCGCCTTCAAGAATGAGCCGAAGCGCTTCGTCTTCCAGGGCGTGCACATGATTCTCGATGGCGACGTGCAGCGTCCGTGGAAAAGCGACGAGCCGCGCAAGAGCCGTATCGTCTTCATCGGCCGCAATCTGAGGGAAGACGAGCTGCGTCAGGGCTTTCTCGCCTGCGTTGCATGAGGTGCGCTACGGCAACAGTCGCGCCGGTCGTCTAGTGCATTCGCGCCCCCCGCGCCTGCCGCAGCACAAGCTTAAAAACGGCGCCATTCCGATCGTGTATCGGCGGGCGCAGGCGCCGGGGCTCCTGCGCCCAGCGATACAGCCATTCGAGCCGCAGCCGCCGCATCGGACGGGGGCGCGCGGCACGGCGCCGGCCAAGAAATCGAAGAGCGCCCCAACCCCGATCGTCAGCGGCGCACCGATCGTGAGCGCGTGAGTAGCGACCACTCCTCCTGCAGAGGGTTGCCGAGGGCAGGTCGGGGCCCCGGCCGAGAGGTGACGGGCAACCGCTTCCGGAGCGGCGACGGTAAAGCCGTCTATGGCCCCGCAGACGGCGCAGCCGTAGCGTTCCTCCAGGAGCGCGGCCGTCTTCGCCACGACCTCCGGCTTGGCGCCATAGAGCGACACCCTCGTTCCCCGAGGCGCGACTGCGAGCAGCGCCGGGATGAGGTCCGTGCCGTTCAGATTCTCGGGAAACCACAGGCGATAGAGAGCGAGCGAGGCGAGATCGACCGCGATGCCATCGTTGAGGACGAGAAATCCGTCCAGAAGCCGCGCGCCACCCGGCCGGCCGGACAATTCCGTCAGCAGGTTCGCATTGGCGAACGCAACCTGCGTCGGCAGGCGGGCGGCAAGCCTCGCAAGCAGAAATTCGATTGCCTCGCGCTGCCGTGCCACACTGATCTCGACGCCGAGAATGTTACGTGTCGGGAAAGGCGGCGGATCGACCGCGCCGAGGGTCATATTGGGGCTTGCCCAATGGCATATCGGTTGCTTTCGTTTCCGCCTCGCGAACACCGGAGAAGTTGTGTCGATCCTTGCGGCCCTGCACCATGTCACCCACTACCGCTATGACCACCCGGTGGCGATCGGCCCGCAGGTCATCCGGCTGCGGCCCGCGCCGCATTGCCGCACGCGCGTGCCGAGCTACTCGCTGAGAATCCTGCCGGAAAGCCATTTCATCAACTGGCAGCAGGATCCCCACGGCAATTGGCTGGCGCGCCTGGTCTTCACCGGCAAGGCGACCGAGTTCAAGGTGGAGGTCGATCTCACCGCCGATCTTGCCGTGTGGAACCCGTTCGACTTCTTTGTCGAAGACACAGCCGAAAAATTCCCCTTCGCCTACGATCCCGACCTCTCTGCCGACCTTGCGCCTTATCTGGAGACCGAGCCCGTCGGCCCGATGCTCCAGGCATTCCTCAGGGAGATCGACCGCACACCGCAAAATACCGTGCAGTTCATCACCGGGCTGAACGCGAAAGTCCGCGACCGCGTCGGCTACGTCATCCGCATGGAACCGGGCGTGCAGACGCCGGACGAAAGCCTGGAGCGCGCCTCCGGCTCGTGCCGCGACTCCGCCTGGCTGTTGGTGCAGGCGTTCCGCCATCTCGGCCTCGCGGCGCGTTTCGTTTCCGGCTACCTGATCCAGCTCAAGGCCGACATCGATCCGGTCGAGGGCCCGCAGGGCACGCGCCAAGACTTTACCGACCTGCATGCCTGGGCGGAGGTCTACATTCCCGGCGCCGGCTGGATCGGGCTCGACCCCACGTCCGGTCTTCTCTGCGCCGAAGGCCATCTGCCGCTCGCCGCGACCCCTCATTACCGCTCCGCTGCGCCGATCTCCGGGATGGTCGAGCCGGCCAATGTCGATTTCGGCTTTGAGATGAATGTGACGCGCGTCGCCGAGGCGCCACGCATCACCAAACCTTTTGCCGACGATGATTGGCGGCGCCTCGACGAACTCGGCGAGCAGGTCGATTGCGACATGGTCGCCGGCGACATGCGGCTCACGATGGGCGGCGAGCCAACTTTCGTGTCGATCGACGATTTCGAATCGCCGGAATGGAACACCGCCGCCGTGGGACCGACGAAACGCGAGCGCGCCGACGAACTGATCCGCCGTTTGCGCGATCGTTTCGCGCCCGGCGGCCTGCTGCATTTCGGGCAAGGCAAATGGTATCCCGGTGAAAGCCTGCCGCGCTGGGCCTTCTCTTTGTACTGGCGCCGCGACGGCAAGCCGCTTTGGCAAAATCCCGATCTCATCGCGCGCGAAACAAAGGTCGAAGTCACAAAAAGCGGCGAGAGCACGGAAGCCGCCGAACGCTTCGCCGGCAATATCGCGCGCCAACTCGGGATCGATCCGGACTTTGTTACGCCGGCCTTCGAAGACTCCAGCAAGTGGATCACCGAGGAAGGCAAGCTTCCCGGCAATGTCGATCCGCTCGATCCGAAGATCGATGATCCCGAAACGCGCGCGCGCATGGTGCGCACATTCGAGCGCGGCCTGACCAGCCCCCGCGGTTACGTCTTGCCGGTGCAGCGCTGGAACGCGGAAGCCGAACGCAAATGGCAAAGCGAGAAATGGCAGTTTCGCCGCGGCAAATTGTTTCTCGTGCCGGGCGATGCGCCGGTCGGCTATCGCTTGCCGCTGTCGTCACTGCCTTACGTCGCGCCGACGTCGTATCCCTACATTATCGAACAGGATCCGATGGAGCCGCGCGACCCGCTGCCTGACCCGGGGTCTCGGCAAACCACGCAGGCAAGCGTTGGCGCGAGCGCACCGGAAGCGGGACGTCAGGACATTGTCGAACAGCAAGCGGTTGAGGGCGCGGTACGCACCGCCGTTTCGGTCGAGATGCGCGACGGCAAGGTCTGCGTGTTCATGCCGCCGGTGGCAAAACTCGAAGATTATCTCGATCTATTGGGCGCGATCGAATCCGCCGCGCGCGAGAACAACGCGCCGATTCACGTTGAGGGTTATGCGCCGCCTTACGATCCGCGGCTCAACGTCATCAAGGTGACGCCCGACCCCGGTGTGATCGAGGTCAACATTCATCCCGCCGCGTCGTGGCGCGATTGCGTCGACATCACGCGCGGCGTCTACGAGGAAGCGCGTCAGACGCGGCTCGGCGCCGACAAATTCATGATCGATGGGCGCCATACCGGCACCGGCGGCGGTAATCATGTCGTCGTCGGCGGCGCGACGCCGGCGGACTCGCCGTTCCTGCGCCGGCCCGACCTCTTGAAAAGCGTCGTGCTTTATTGGCAGCGCCACCCCTCGCTCTCGTATCTTTTCTCCGGTCTGTTCATCGGTCCTACAAGTCAGGCGCCGCGCATGGACGAGGCGCGGCACGAAGGCTTGTACGAACTCGAAATCGCGCTCCCCAATGTGCCGAAAGCCGATGGCGGCGAGAAGCCGCCGCTCTGGCTTGTCGACCGGCTCTTCCGCAATCTGCTCGTCGACGTCACCGGCAACACGCACCGCTCGGAAATCTGCATCGACAAGCTTTATTCGCCCGATAGTCCGACGGGCCGCCTCGGGCTCGTCGAATTCCGCTCGTTCGAAATGCCGCCGGATTCGCGCATGAGTCTTGCCCAGCAATTGCTCGTGCGCGCGCTGCTCGCCTGGTTCTGGCGCGCGCCACAGGAGGGAACGCTCGTGCGCTGGGGAACGGCGCTGCACGACCGGTTTATGCTGCCGCATTTCGTCTGGGAAGATTTTTTGGGCGTGCTCGCCGATCTCGGTAACGCCGGTTACAGCTTCGACCCCGTCTGGTTCGAGGCGCAACGCGAATTCCGCTTTCCGTTCTGCGGCACGGTCGAGCACGGCGGCGTCAAACTCGAAATCCGCCAGGCGCTGGAGCCGTGGCACGTGCTCGGCGAGCAAGGCGCCGCGGGCGGCACGGTGCGCTTTGTCGATTCTTCAGTCGAGCGCCTGCAGCTGAAAGCGCAGGGTTACGTGCCGAACCGCCATATCATCACATGTAACGGCCGTCGCGTGCCGCTCGGTCCAACCGGCACGACCGGCGAGGGCGTCGGTGGCGTTCGCTTCAAAGCGTGGAAACCGGCGTCCGGTCTCCACCCGACGATTCCTGTCCACGCGCCGCTGACCTTCGACGTGATCGATACATGGACCGGCCGTTCGCTCGGCGGCTGCGTTTATCACGTCGCCCACCCGGGCGGGCGCAATTACGATACTTTCCCTGTGAATTCATACGAGGCGGAAGCCCGCCGCCTCGCGCGCTTCCAGGATCATGGACATACTCCGGGCCTCGTGAGTCTGCCTCCTGAAGAGCTCCCCGGTGAGTTCCCGCTCACCGTCGATTTGCGTCGACCGCCGAAGCTATGAACATCAACACGCAGTCGCCGCGCCGCAAGCGCTCAGCAGAGCCGGTTTCGCCGCGATTGACATTGGACGGCTACCTGCCGCTTGCTGACGTCGCCGACGAGCTTCTGCGCCGCGATGGACATCCGCATGCACATTGGACGCGCTTCTTTGAAGCGCTGGAAGCGCTCGCTCCGGGCGAACTCGAACGCGGCTTTGCTGCCGCGGACCGGCACATCCGCGACATGGGCGTCTCGTATCGCGCCTATGGTGAAAAGAACGAGCGGCCCTGGCCTTTAAGTTATCTGCCGGTCCTCATTCCTGAGAACGAGTGGCGTACGATCGAAGCCGGTGTTCGCCAGCGCGCTGAACTGCTCGAACATATTCTGGCGGACATCTATTGCGACGGACAATTGGTGCGCGACGGCGCGCTTCCGGCCGCGGCAATCACCGGCAGCCCCGATTATTTGCGTCCGCTCGTCGGCGTGAAGCCGCCGGGCGGGCGTTTCCTCAATCTTTATGCTTGCGATCTCGGCCGAGGGCCGGACGGGCGCTGGTGGGTGTTGTCGGATCGCAGCCAGGCGCCGTCCGGCATGGGCTATGCGCTCGAAAATCGCCTCGTGTCGTCACGCGCTTTTCCCGAGCTTTATCGGCAGATGAATGTCGAGCGGCTGGCGCCGTTCTTCCGCGAGTTCAAGAATGGTCTGACCGCAAGTGCCGAACGCAGCGAACCGCGCATTTGCCTGCTGACCCCGGGCCCGTTCAGCGAGACCTATTTCGAGCAAGCGCATCTTGCCCGCTATCTCGGCTTTCTTCTCGTGGAAGGCGCCGATCTCGTCGTGCGCGACGGAGTTGCGCATGTGCGCACGATCGCCGGCTTGAAACGCGCCGACGTCATTTGGCGCCGCATCGACGCGGATTTCGCCGATCCGCTCGAACTCAACGCCAATTCCCATCTCGGCGCATCGGGTTTGGTCGATGCCATCCGCGGCGGCAAGGTGGTTGTCGCTAACGCGCTCGGCTCGGGCGTCGTCGAATCGCCGGCGCTGATGAGCTTCGTGCCGCAGCTTTCGCGGCGCTTGATGGGCGCCGAGCTGACCTTGCCGAATATCGCGACCTGGTGGTGCGGGCAACCACGGGAGCGCCGCGACGTCCTGGAGCGGCTCGATCAGCTGACGATCCCGGCGCGTTCGGCCGCGGCGTACCCGGCTTCTCGGTGACGCAGCCGGTGATCGCTGCGGAAGTAGATTCGGAGGCAAAGCCGCGTCTCATCCGCTTGATCGAGGAGCGTGGCATCGACTTCGTCGGGCAGGAGCTGGTGAAGCTTTCGACCACCCCGGTGCTCGAGAACGGTAGCCTCGTCCCGCGGCCATTCGTGCTGCGGGTTTTTGCGGCGGTCGGCGCGGACGGCAATTGGCATGTGATGACCGGCGGTTTCTGCCGCATCTCAGACCGGCTCGATGCGCGTGCAGTCTCGATGGGCGAAGGCGTGCAATCCGCCGATGTCTGGGTTCTCGCCGACAGGCCGGTGGACAAATTCACGCTCCTGCCGGCGCCGGACAAGGTCCCGATCCGCCGCACTTATGGCGTGTTGCCGAGCCGCGCCGCCGACAATCTGTTCTGGCTCGGACGCTACCTCGAGCGCTGCGAAGCGACGTTGCGCATCGCGCGCTGTCTTGCCTCGCGGCTCATCGATGCGGATGCGATGCGCGGCGATGTCGCCGGGACGGTGACGCGGCTTGAACGCATGCTCGCCGCCTGGGGTGCGCAGCCGATCAAGGCTGTCGGAAAGAATTCGCGCGCCTTCCTGCTCGGCGCCGTCATGGATGACAATGACGAGTGCTACGGCTCGGCGCTGTCGCTTGTAAAAGAGGCGGTGCGGACCGCGTCCAGCATTCGCGAGCGTTTGTCATCCGACATGTGGCGCCTGATCGGCACCGCCCAGGCGCGGCTGGCGCATGTCGATAGCGAGGAGCGCGGGATCGATCTCGAGCAACGTCTTGAACGCACATTGCAGATCCTCGACGCGATCGCCGGGCTTGCCAAGGAGAACATGAACCGGCTCGCCGGCTGGCATTTCCTTGACCTCGGCAAGCGCATCGAGCGCGGCGTCAACACATTCCGCTTCGCGCGTAATTTCGCGCTGCATGGCGCAACGGCCGACGATCTCGAGGTCGCGCTCGATCTTATCGATTCGCAGATCACCTATCGCACGCGCTATACCGGCGGCGTCGCGCCCGGCCCGGTGCGCGATATGGCGTTGCTCGACCCCTTCAATCCGCGCTCGGCGGCGTTTCAGATCAGGGAGCTCGACCTGCACCTGGCGACACTGCCGGTGCTGGATGACAACGGCATTTTGGAGCAGCCGCGGAAGCTCGCGGTAAAGCTCGCATCCGATATCGCGGTGACCGATGCGATGACGCTCGACGGCCGGCAAATCCTCGGCTTCGAGAACAACCTGATGAGTCTCGCGAACGCGATTGCCGCGCGTTATTTCCTGCAAGGTCCGAACGCGCCGCGCGCGACGCGACAGATCGGATTGGCGTGAAGCTCGCTTAAGGCCCGGGCTGCGCCCGGTTCAGCGCCTCGAGCCGCCGCGGTGGGCGTGGCTCGCCGCGTAATTGCCGGCGGCGGTCGCGGATCGCTAGGCGCGCCTGTTCAAGCGCCAGCGACAATGTGTTAATCTGCGGGCCGGCCGCATTGTTCAGCGAATGATGCGCCAACGCCGAGACCAGAATCTCGTCGGTCTCGTGTTCGAGCCCGTCGAGTTCCTCCAGCGTTTCGGCTGATCGCGCGGCTTTGAGGATCGCGAGCAGCCGCGCCATCATCGTCCCGACCTCACTGGTACGATCGCTCTTCAACCGGCTCGCCAGCGCCGCCGCGGCCGAACCGGCGACGCTGAGCAGCATCGCGCCGATATAGATGAAGTCGCTGTATTTCTCGAAAAAGGTCTGCTCCTCGCCGTCGATATAGGCGGCGGTGCCGGGATGCGTCGGCAACGCGGCGCCCTTATCTGTCGACGGCGCTTCGATGCGGCTCGCGAGCGGCTCCTTCTGTGCGATCGACAGCCGGTCGGCAAACAGCGAACGTGTGATGTCACTCGCGATGTTATCCTTCAGCGTGCTGCGCGCGACGAGGCGCACGGTCACTGCCAACGTCTCGAAATTAGCCTCGGGTTTCGGCGGATCGCCGCCGAAGGCGCCGCGCACGACTTCGAGCGACTCGACGCTCGGCGTGCGTTGCGCGATGGCACGCGATTCCGTCACCGGCAAGAATACCGGCGCGCCCTTGCCGGCTTGCGTGACAGCGGTGACGATATCGTTCATCCGCGCCTCGCCGGTAATGCCCACCGCCATGACCGCGTCGACGCGCTTTTGTTCGACCGCCGTGTAGACCTCAAATCCGCGCAAGTTCACCGGCTCGACCATGTCAGGACCGATGTCATATTGCGCGAGAATCGTCTCGAGCAGATGCAGATTGCCGGTGCCGCTCGCAGTGCCCTTGACGATGCCGATCTTGTGGCCGCGCAAATCCCTGATCCGCGTAATCGGCGATGCCGCCGGCACCATGAGCACGACCGCGTTTCGATGTAATATCACGAGCGTCTGACCGCTCGGCGGCATAGCGATGTCGCTGCGCACGACCGCGAGATCGGCCTCGCCGGCTTCCAAAGCGGCGGCGCTTGCGGCGGCGTCGTTCACGGGATCGATCTTGAAGCGGATCGATTCGCGTTCCTTGCCGAACACGTGCTGGATCGCCGTCATCAGCCGGAAATCGTCGGTATCGCGCGTGACCGCGACCTTCAAGCTGGTCGGCCGCTCGTAGAAATAGCCGGCAAGAGCGACGAGAGCGGCCGTGGCAAGGCAGCCGGCAATCGCGATCAGCACTGTGCGCCGCATGCGGCCTCGTGGGATCGGAGGCGGAATGATCCGCTCGGGACAATTCGATGCCCGAACTTAAAGGCGAGAAGTAGGCTGAAGCCTCGGCCGTTCAAGCATGGCGTTCAAGCTGGTCTTCAAGCATGGACTGGGCGGCACTTGCCTTCTAAGGAACGAAGCCAACCTCCCCGCCTGGAGCCGACATGAACATTGCCCCGCGTGACCGCGGCCTGACCTTCCCTTTTCCGGAGCCGCCGGCGCCGGGAGAGATGATCGAGGTCGCGGCAGGCGTGCTCTGGGCCCGCGTCGCGCTGCCGTTCCGGCTCGATCACGTGAACATTTTGTTCATCGAGGATGGCGAGGGCTGGGCCGTGCTCGACACCGGCATCAATAACGAGGCCACGCGCGCCGCTTGGGAGAGCCTCGTCGCGGGCCTCGGCGGGCGGTCGCTGACGCGGCTGATCGTCACGCATTTCCATCCCGATCATATCGGCCTCGCCGGATGGCTCGCCGAGCGCTTCGAGCTGCCGCTTCTGACCAGCCAGACCGCCTATCTTGGCTGCTGGAATATTTCGCTGTCGCCCGGCGCGCTCGATGCCGAGCCCTACCGTCTCTTCTACGAGCGCAACGGCCTCGACGCGCAGACGACGAAAATCGTCAGCACGCAGGGCCATGGCTATTTGCGGATGGTTGCGCCTTTGCCGCCGACATTCACGCGCGTCGTCGCCGGCGACAGACTGAAAATCGGCGGGCGGACGTTCTCGGTCTTCTCAGGCGACGGCCACGCGCCGGAGCAGATCATGCTTTATTGCGCGGAGGAGAACCTGTTCCTCGCCGCCGACCAGGTGCTGGCGAAAATTTCGCCGAATGTCAGCGTCTGGGCGGTCGACCCTTACGGCGATCCTCTTGGTCTGTTTCTGCGCTCGCTGAAGAACCTGCAGGCAAATGTGCCGAACGACGTGCTTGTCCTTCCCGGGCATCAGCTGCCGTTCTATGGCTTGCACCAGCGCGCGAGCGAGCTCATCGCGCATCACGACGAGCGCTGCGCGATGATCGCCGCGGCCTGCGCGGAGGGACCCAAGACCGCGGCCGACCTCGTGCCGGTGATTTTCCACCGTGCGCTCGATCCGCATCAGATGAGCTTCGCCTTCAGCGAAGTGCTCTCGCATGTGAATTACATGGTGCGCGAGGGGGATTTGGTGTGGGTGCGCGAGGGCGATGGGATCGATCGGGTGGCCGCAGCGAGCTGAAGCTGCGCGGCCGAGTTCTCGGTGTTGAAGGACTGGCGCTTCGCGACAATGACCGCAGCTTGTGATACGATACCGCCTCTAGTTCGATGAGAAGGTTTTCTTGGAAATGGGAAAAGCGGCCCTCGAAAGAAGGGCGACAGTCGGACGCTCCAAACGGGTGAAGGCCAAGCCTGTAGCCGACCTAACTGTAAACAGGCAATCTGCCGCGTTCAAAGTGGCCGCTGAAGCGCATGCAAAGGGCAAACGCGTCAGCACGAAAGGAATGAACCGAGAGGAGTTTATTAAATACTTTTTACGAAATAAATGGCGTGTCGTACGCTCGGAACAATTCCGAGAGAAGTAATCGTGATCACCGACGTGAAGGGACGCTTGGTTACCCGGCCAGGAATTGATCTCGACAGATTTGCCAACAG
>Ga0170475_112105986_pt1 | contig 14312 bp, 13 predicted proteins | sample Soicark_Litter_5_FD_111474 | JGI IMG/M metagenome (GOLD analysis project Ga0170475, IMG submission 111474) | Avena fatua rhizosphere microbial communities from Hopland, California, USA. Combined Assembly of 48 SPs | reverse complement strand
CGTGCGAGCCATCGCGATGGTGCCGCGGCTGTTCTTGAGACCGTTGCGGGACTCGAGCGGGATGGGCGGGCGAGTGGGCTTCTCGGTCATCTCGGCGGTGAAACCGCCGCCCTGGATCATGAAATTGCCAATGACCCGGTGGAAGATGGTGCCAGTGTACTGGCCGTCCTTCACGTACTGCATGAAGTTGGCCACGGTCTTGGGCGCCTTCTCGGCGTCGAGCTGCACGACGATATCGCCGGCGCTGGTCGAAAGCCTGACCTTCTGTGCGTGTGCCGACGCGACTGCACCAAGGCTGATGCAGGCCACGACCGCAAGCTTCCTGAGGTTCATCCAATCACTCCTTCGAAAAATATCCTTCCATTGTCCACCTTCCTTGCCCCGACGCTGGCGCTTGACCTGACCGGCTGGCTGTCCTTTGTTGACGAAACCGAAGGTCACGGCCAGGACTGACCATGGACGGTTAGATCGTCGTGCGCTCGGCCGGGATGGTCGGCGCTCGACTTCGTGAACACATCGATTGCTTCCCCGCTCCATCGGCAACTGGCCTGCGGTGAAGGGGCAATGGCGATCGGCGAAGTCGTCTGCGAACACTGCGAACACTGTCAACAGCACCCGCGATGCAGCCGAACCCGGACACCGCGTGGGCCGACGAGTCATCGACGTCCTGACACCACGGAAGTCATGGGCATTGGAATCGAAGCCCCAAGGTTCAGACAGGCTGCGGCGAGGCAGCCGGTATACTCGGAAACTTCTATCGCAGCCCCTGTCGCGGCTCGCAGCCCGAACACCCATGTTGCCGGCAGTGTTCGACCGGTGCCCATCGGGCGTGCCACCAGTCCGCGCGCCTGCCAATTTTTGTATTGCCGATGAGCCTGCGCATCTTCAACACCCTGAGCCGCCAGACCGAGGCCTTCACACCCATCGAGCCGAACCATGTCCGCATGTACGTGTGCGGCATGACGGTGTACGACCTGTGCCACGTGGGTCATGCGCGCATGATGGTGGCGTTCGATATGGTTGCACGCTGGCTGCGAGAAGCGGGTTATCGCGTCACCTACGTTCGCAATGTCACGGACATCGATGACAAGATCATTCGGCGCGCCGTCGAACGCGGCATGGCCATCCGTGACCTGACGCGCGAGATGACACAAGCCATGCACGACGACATCGCCGCGCTCGGCGTGCTGCCTCCTGACGCCGAGCCCCACGCTACCGACTACGTCCCTCAGATGGTCGACATGATTGGCACGCTCGAACGCAAGGGCCTGGCCTACCGCACGGCAAGCGGCGACGTGAACTATTCCGTCCGCAAATTTCCGCATTACGGCAAGTTGTCCGGCAAGTCGCTCGATCAGCTCCGCGCCGGCGAACGCGTGGCCGTCCAGGGCGACAAGCAAGACCCGCTCGACTTCGTGCTCTGGAAAGCGGCCAAGACGACCGAACCTGCCGATGCCAAGTGGGACAGTCCGTATGGCCCCGGCAGGCCGGGATGGCACATCGAGTGCTCGGCCATGGGCTGCTCATTGTTGGGTGAACACTTCGACATCCATTGCGGCGGTGCCGACCTGCAGTTTCCACACCACGAGAACGAGATCGCGCAGAGCGAAGGCGCCACGGGCAAGCCGTTGGCCAACGTGTGGATGAACAACGGGTTTGTCAACGTCGACAATGTGAAGATGTCTAAGTCGCTGGGCAACTTCTTCACCATTCGTGAAGTTCTCGAGCGTTACGACGGAGAGACCCTTCGTTTCCTGATGCTGCGCACGCATTACCGCAGCCCGTTCAACTTCAGTGATGCCCACGTTGACGATGCCCGCAGTGGCCTGCGTCGGCTGTACACCGCACTCGACGCAGCAGGTACCTTGCCCGCGGGCGTCATCGATTGGGCCACGGGCCCTGCGGCACGCATGCGCGACGCAATGAACGAGGACTTCAACACGCCGGAGGCCATCGCAGTGCTGTTCGAACTGGCCGGCGAGGTAAACCGAAGCGGTTCCAGCGCTCATGCCGCGTTGCTCAAAGGCCTTGGTGCGGCGCTCGGAATCCTCCAGCAGGACCCTCGCGTCTACCTCCAGCGAGGCGCCACGGTCGACGGCGAAGTCATCCAGGCCAAGATCGATGCGCGCAACCAGGCGAAGAAAGCCCGCGACTTCGCTCTTGCCGATCGCATTCGCCAGGAACTGCTTGACGAGGGGATCACGTTGCAGGACTCTCCGCAGGGCACTACTTGGATGAAAGTCTGACCGTGGCCCGCGCAGTCACCCCTGATTTCTGGGACGAAGCGTGCCGGCATCTGTCGAAGCGCGATCGCGTCATGCGCAAGCTTATACCGCTCTTCGGCGATGCCCGCCTTCAGAGTCGCGGCGACGCCTTCACGACATTGGCACGGTCCATCGTGGGACAGCAGATTTCCGTGAAGGCCGCGCAGTCGGTCTGGGAGCGATTCACCGCCACGGTCGATGGCGCCGCCGAGCGCGTCAAGCCGGCGGCCGTGCTGGCGCTTGAGCCGACGCAACTCCGAGAGGCGGGCCTGTCGGCCCGCAAGGTGGACTACCTGCTCGACTTGGCTCGCCACTTCGAGAGTGGCATGGTCCACGTGAGGCAGTGGCAGCAGATGGACGACGAAGCCATCATTGACGAACTCGTGGCCATCCGCGGAATCGGCCGATGGACGGCTGAGATGTTCTTGATCTTTCATCTGCTGCGGCCCAACGTGCTGCCCTTGGATGACTTGGGGCTGGTGAAGGGAATCAGCCAAAGCTATTTCAGCGGCGAGCCGGTGTCCCGCGCCGAGGCACGTGAAGTAGGGGATGCCTGGGCTCCCTTTCGATCGGTAGCCACATGGTACATTTGGAAAAGCCTTGAACCTCTTCCTGTCCAATACTGAACGAGATCGGTGCCCAGCGCGACCGTCGTTGACATAACCTGGAGCCCGGTCTCCCGCTGCGCTCCCAGATCAGCAGGACCTCCACCCGATGAGCAAACGTCACTTCCTTGAATTCGAGCAGCCCATCGCTGAACTCGAAACGAAGATCGAAGAACTGCGTTACGTGCAGAGCGAGTCGGCCGTCGACATCTCCGACGAGATCGATCGCCTCGGCCAGAAGAGCCAGCAACTCACGAAGGACATCTATTCGCAGCTGACGCCCTGGCAGGTCGCCCAGATCGCCCGCCACGCTCAGCGCCCTTATTCGCTCGACTACATCAACGAGATCTTCACCGACTTCCAGGAGCTCAAGGGCGATCGCGCATTCGCGGACGACCAGTCCATCGTCGGTGGCCTGGCACGGTTCAATGGGCAGGCGTGCACGGTCATCGGTCACCAAAAGGGTCGCGACACGAAGGAGCGCGCTGCGCGCAACTTCGGCATGTCGCGCCCCGAAGGGTACCGAAAGGCCTTGCGCTTGATGAAACTCGCCGAGAAATTCGGCATGCCGGTGTTCACGCTCGTCGACACCCCGGGGGCCTATCCCGGCATTGGCGCCGAAGAGCGCGGACAGTCCGAAGCCATTGGTCGCAACATCTTTGAAATGGCACAGCTCGAAGTGCCCATCATCGTGACCATCATCGGCGAAGGAGGGTCGGGCGGCGCGCTGGCCATCAGCGTCGGTGACCAGGTGCTGATGCTGCAGTACTCCGTGTACTCCGTCATCTCGCCTGAAGGTTGCGCATCCATTCTATGGAAGACGTCCGAGCGCGCGCCGGAGGCTGCCGAGGCCATGGGGATCACGGCCCATCGATTGAAGGCGCTCGGCCTTGTCGACAAGATTGTCAGCGAGCCCATCGGGGGTGCTCATCGTGATCCCAAGCAGATGGCCGCCTATCTCAAACGGGCGCTCAACGATGCCTTGCGCCAGGTCCATGACCTGAAGCCAAGGACCTGCTGCAACGCCGTTACGAGCGCCTGCAGTCCTACGGTCGCTTCGCTGACACCAAAGAGCGCTGAACCCGGTTGTGCGGGGCATCGTGGCGGTGGCCTGCAGTGGAGGCCGAGACTCCACTGCGCTCCTCCATGCCACCGCGGCGGTGGCGCAGGCACAGGGGCTTCACGTTCTGGCATTGCACGTGCATCATGGTCTCCAACCAGAGGCCGATGTTTGGTTCGAGCACGTGTCCGACCAGTGCGAGCGCTGGGCCTCAGAGGGTCTGCCGGTGTCATTTGCAGGTCACAAGCTCACGGGGCGTCCAGCCAGGGGCGACAGCATCGAAGCTTGGGCGCGCGAAGCCCGCTATGCCACACTGGCCCGGCTCGCCCATGCAGGTGGAGCCACCGCAGTGCTGCTTGCGCACCACCGCAGCGATCAAGCTGAAACTTTCCTGCTGCAAGCCCTGCGAGGCGCCGGTGTTGCCGGCCTGTCGGGCATGCCGAGGCGCATCGAACGTGATGGCCTGGCTTGGCTGCGACCTTGGTTGAATCAGCCACGCGCTGCCATCGAACGCTATGTCGCATGGCACGGCCTCGACTTCATCGACGACGCCAGCAACAGCGACCTGCGCTTCGCGCGCAACCGACTCCGCCACGCCGTTTGGCCGGCATTGACCGCAGTGTTTCCGGACGCAGAAGTGTCGCTCGGCTCCGCGGCGCGCTGGGCGCAGCAGGCGCGCCGCGTGCTCGATGAAATTGCCATCGAGGACCTGCAAGCGAGTGCAGATGACAAAGGGCTCCACGTTGTTGCATGGAAGGCGCTCAGCGCTGACCGGCGTGCCAACGCACTGCGGCTCTGGCTGCGTCGGCAGACAGGCTCCGCTCCGCCTGCGTCCCTCATCGAGCGGCTGCAGACAGAACTGCTTGAAACGGGTCCCGCGCAGTGGCCGCTGGACGGTCATGTGCTGCACCGTTACCGCGGCCGGTTGACCTGCCGAGAATCACCCGCCGTTGCCGTTCGTTCCGTGCCGGAGACCACGCTGAGTATCACGCGCGCAGGGCGATACCGGCTACCAGGCTGGGGCGGAGAGCTCGTTGCGAAGCGCGTGCGCGCGGGCGGCATCCCGCTCTCTTGGCTTGCGCAACTTCAATTGCTGACGCGTGTCGGAGGCGAACAGTTTCAAGCCGGGCTCCATCGGCCGCCGCGCAGTCTGAAAAAACAATACCAAGCGGCAGGCGTGCCCGAATGGGAGCGAGAGGGTCCACTCGTCTTCAGCGGTGGGCAGCTGCTGTTCGCCCCCGGCCTGGGCATTGACGCCCGGGGGATCGGGTTGCCGGGTCAAACGCAGTTGTCGCTGCACTGGCGCCGCCTTTCCGCCACAGAGAGCGTGAAGTTCGCCGGCCGCAACCGCTAAAATCCCGGATTGCGCTTCGCAGCGCATCCCTTCACACCTGCGAACCTTTTCAATGGCACTCATCGTTCACAAATACGGCGGCACCTCCATGGGCTCCACGGAGCGCATCCGCAACGTCGCCAGGTGTCGCCAAATGGGCCCGTGCCGGGCACCAGATGGTGGTCGTTCCATCTGCCATGAGCGGCGAGACCAACCGTCTCCTCGGTCTGGCCAAGGAGCTTTCCCCAACATCCACCACCGTCGAATTGCTGCGCGAACTCGACACGATCGCCTCCACAGGCGAGCAAGTGTCTGTCGGCCTGCTCGCCATTGCGTTGCAAGCTGAAGGCCTAGAGGCCGTGAGCTACGCTGGGTGGCAAGTGCCCGTGCGTACCGACAGCGCGTTCACGAAAGCCCGCATACAGAGCATCGACGACGCACGAGTTCGCGCCGACCTCGCTGCCGGCCGCATCGTCATCATTGCAGGTTTCCAGGGCCTGGACGACAAGGGCAACATCACCACGCTCGGCCGGGGTGGCTCCGACACGTCGGCCGTCGCCGTGGCGGCTGCGATGAAGGCCCACGAATGCCTCATCTACACCGATGTGGACGGCGTTTACACCACCGACCCGCGCATCGTTCCCGAAGCGCGCCGCCTCACCACTGTCAGCTTCGAGGAAATGCTCGAGATGGCCAGTCTCGGCTCCAAGGTGCTGCAAATTCGCTCCGTCGAGTTCGCCGGCAAGTACCGCGTGCCGCTGCGCGTGCTGTCGAGCTTTACCCCCTGGGACATCGACATCGCCGAGGAGGCGAGCTCCGGCACCCTGATCACTTTTGAGGAAGACGAAAAAATGGAACAAGCAGTCGTGGCCGGTATCGCCTTCAACCGCGATGAAGCGAAGATCTCCGTGCTCGGCGTGCCCGACAAGCCTGGCATCGCGTTCCAGATTCTGGGCCCGGTGGCTGAGGCCAACATCGACATCGATGTGATCATCCAGAACGTCTCCCACGATGGCAAGACGGACTTCTCGTTCACCGTGCACCGTAACGACTACGCGCGCACGGTCGAGCTGCTGAACACCAAAGTGGTACCTCAGACAGCCGCTGCCAGCGTCGTTGGAGACCCGAAGATCTGCAAGGTGAGCATCGTGGGCATCGGCATGCGTTCGCACGTGGGCGTGGCCAGCAAGATGTTCCGCTGCCTCGCCGAAGAAGGCATCAACATCCAGATGATCACCACGAGCGAGATCAAGACCAGCGTCGTGATCGATGAGAAGTACATGGAGCTTGCTGTGCGCGCCTTGCACAAAGCGTTCGATTTGGAACAAGCGACTGGCTGAACTGGCATTTTCCAGGTTAGAATGTCCGCTGTGCTGGAGTCGTGACCGAGTGGCCGAAGGTGCTCCCCTGCTAAGGGAGTATGTGGGCAAAACCTGCATCGAGGGTTCGAATCCCTCCGACTCCGCCAATACATTCTGAAAGCGCTGATCAGTTCAAGCTGCTTGGTAGATCAGTGGCATACAAGCCAGCCCGAAACGCCGTCGTGACTTCATCACTGCGGCGTTTTTTCTTTTGTGGCTCGCATTCAATTGATGGCTTCATAAAAATCGACACAGGATGCCAACCGCGCCCATTGCACCGGGCCTTCGCGTTGTTCACCGTCTTGGCGGCGACGTCCGTTGGGCAGGTTCTTCGCAGCTTCAGGCTCGTTGCCGTCGCGTGGTAGATGCCAGGGCTTATCTCGGCCCGCCCGTTGTGTGCTCGATCAGCGCACTGGCAAACGCAAGCGAAGCCGCGCTCGCGGCCAGCTTGGCGGCCAAACAGTCCCCAGCCGGTGCGAGGCGCCGCAACGGTGGCGCCTGCGTGGGCCTTACACGACCGTTATTGGGGATCGACACGGACGCCCCAATGCGAAAGAATCTGCTGTGAATCCTCGGTGGCGATGCGACAGCGCGATGCTCCGCAGGTTTTTTAAGAAAACGCCTTCTCAGGGCAATAATAACTGGAATTCATGCCTGACTACGCAACGCTCGATTCGATAGCTGATTCATATAATCCACTGTTGCTGGCTCTGTCGCTGATTTTTATTGGCGCCGCATATTTCAAGGGCCGATTGAAGACCGGCAATTGGAGGCTCATTGGATTGGCTGCCGTCGTAACGGTCGCATACGGTCTGATGTTTGCGGACAAGCGATATGGCATCTGGAGCAATTTCGGGCTCGACTACAGCACACATTCGGCAACATCCCTTGGCATGGTGGTTTTCATGTCCTATTTCACGGACCGGCGGCCTGTGCGCATCGGCTTGGGCGCCTCCTTCATCTTGTACGCGCTCTTGATGCTCTACCAACGGTATCACAGCCTCCTGGATATTCTGACGACCGGTTCCGTTGTCGTTCTGTTGCTGGGAGTGATACTGATGTTATTGAAGTGGATGCAAATGCAGCCGAAAAAATCGCGTTTTGCGAACCAGTGGCCCGGTGACTGAAGATTCGACTGTGCAATCACAGACAAACCACAAGCCATTTGAAAGGCCTGGGACCACTTATTCGAAATCGGAGCGCCGCCTGCGAAACGGTTTGACGGTCTGCGGCAAGCCGACAGCTTCGCGCTCTTCGCGCTGGGCGCGCATCGCCGCATCGATCTGGTCGTTGAAGTCGTGGTCAAAGTGCGCGTGGCGCAACGCATCGTGCAGCGCGGCATCGGTGCGGTTAGCGCGAATCCAGCGATAGCGTTCCGCATCAGTGGGAGGTTGGGCCTCCCCAAACGCTGAAATGGGGCCATTTTCGCGGACTTCGCCGTCGAACTCAACGTCGGCTGGACTGTTCATGGGTTCTCCCCGGAGCGGTACTGGGCGCGCCTCCCTGGCTGCGCCTGTGTGCCGAGTATCCGGCACTTTCCCAGTGCTCGCACAGCCCCACTCACGAATTTGACTCCTCTAAGTTGAAAACGGTTCCGAAAGACTGTCGGCCGACAGGGGGTGACAGACGTGCTACGGACTATCCTTGAGCCTGATTGTTCGACTCCGGTCGAAGCGGTCGCTCCACGACACGGAGCCCTCTTGTTGTTCTAAGCATTTCCTCGTTCATTTCGTTGCCTGTCAATCGTCAGGTGTTTCTCTCCCCGCTGGGACCGGCTCCCACAGGGGCTCGGCCATCGGGAAACTTCTTCACATGGAGCCAACCCCGATGTCCTCATGATTTTCATTTTGTCGGTCGTGTGCTCGCGGCCGCGCATGTTTGTCGTCCCAGTGCCTCGTGGCGTGGTGCGAATGACCTTGCCAAAACTGCCCCGTTCGGCGCCTTCTTGGCGTCGCATCGAGACCGTACCGGCACCTTTTTTCCCTCAGGGGGGTGGACACACCTCCCAGCGGGAGGCGTGTTCGCCTTTTTTGTTCACCGCACAGAACGGAAAAGACGATGCATCCAAAGCCTTCGCAACGCGAAAGAGTTTCTCTCCCCGCAGTTCTCAAGCAGTTCCATCTGTACCTCGCGCAACAGTCGCCAACCTCGCCAAATCCGGGGCAGCGCTGCGGCCAAGCCCTCGCTCGATTGATCTCGCACAATCCGCGTGCGGTCCGGGCGTTCAAGGACCATGCCGAGGTCGCCCGCCACCTGCTGGCGTCGGGTGAGGTAGATACGCTATTCCGTGTCGCGGCGTCGGGCCTGCTGCACGGTCCGGCGTTGCAGTTCTATCGGTTGGCCATCGAGAGTTGGTTGAGCCGATGAGCCTTGTCCCCGCGTGATGCGTCTTCGGGCGCCCGCGTGGGGCTTGGCCACCCAACCCCGCGAACGGACGCGATGTAGCCCACCAAAAGCGCGTCAAGGCGACGCCGGGGCGAACGAAAAGCGGCGGATCAGCCGCACGGTCCAGCCGGCTTTGCCAAGGCCTGGAGCCGGCGTGCGATCGAATCGAAATGAACCCGATCCGACGCCTGGTGCCAGATCGCCGCCATCGCAAGACCGCACCCGTGATGGTTTCGCAGCGACTTACCGGTGCGGCAGCCGGCGCTTCAGTCCTGGCATGTCCGAGGTCTCGCGCATGGCCTCTGCTGCGTCCACCTCGCCTTGCTTGACGAGGTCGGCGAGCCGAACGTTCATGCTGATGAACTCACTTGCGCCCAGCTTGTCCTCGCGGATGGCAGCTTCGAGGCCAATCCAATCGCCGGACTCAATGAATTGGGTGACCTTGCCGGTGTTGAACAGAACGTCCGCGGCAAGCAGGTAGCGGTCTCCTTTGATCGACGGCACGAGCGCTTGGCGCACCACGCCGATCAGGCTGCCCGCCAACACTGAACGCAACACCACGGCGTTGGAGCCTGTATAGCTGAGGATCTTGCGGAGCGTGCCGGTGGTGGTGCGGCCATGCATGGTGGCCAGCATCAAGGAGCCCGATTCTCCGCCCTGGATCACCACCTCGGCTGTTTCGGAGTCGCGGATCTCCGAGGTGAGCATCACATCGGGGCTCATGCGCAGCGAATCCCGCATGCCTTCAGCAAAGGAGGTGACGTCATAGCCGACCTCCCGCTGGGTCACCATGCATTTGTGCGGCGTGAGTTTCAGTTCGACGGGGTCCTCAATGGTGACGATGTGGCCGGAGTGCGTGCGATTGTGATGGTCGAGGATGGACATCGCCGTGGCAGTCTTGCCAGCTCCGGTGGGGCCGGTGATCGCAATGAATCCCGACGTTGCTTCGGTGAGCGTTGCTCGCAGTTGCACCGGCAGCAACAGTTGGTTCAGCGGCGTGATAGCCGCCGGCGTGATGCGCATGTCCAGTCCAAGCTGACCGCCTGCATGCAGGAAAAGGGTGTAGCGAAGCGAATGCTGACCGAGACCATCAAGTCTGAAGTTGGCGGTTCGGCGTTGTTCGAGAATGGGTTTGAGCTTGGTGTCCCAGTAGCGTTGCACATTGTCATGACGAACCTCACCCTCGACGTAACCGGCGAGGTAGCAGACGATATGTTCGCGCGTGACGACGAAGTCGGGCACGGCCGTGAACAGTTCATGCAGTGGCCGGGTGCCTTTGGCCGACTTGGCCATCATTGGCCGGCCCTCATGGATCATGATGTCGGTGATGGAGTGCGCAAATAGCAATGCATGGCGGACCGAGGAGGCAATGCCCTGGCGCACGTCGGTTGACAAGGTCATGACGTCGGGGTGGGTGAAGGTGTTCATGGGGCTCCGCAATAGAAGTCAATGGGGTTCATCAAGGTGGCCAGGCTCTGCGTCGTCGAACAAAGCGATCGGCGCTGCCGCAGTACCAGGACTTAGGCTGTTTTGGCGCGGCGACAGCGTGACGGTTGGGTCGTACGGCAACTGGCCCGCCGGCAATACCTGCCATGCGATCAGCACGTTCGCGACGGCATTGGCATACCAGGCAGAACGGGCCGGCGTCTGGGAGTGGTACGCACCCACCGCCCGCCAGGTGTTGCCGTGGCGCTGGACTTGGCGGGCGTAGTGCCAGGCCGCAACAAAGGCAGACGTGCAACCGTCGCCAAGCGCGTGTGCATCAATGCCGTGGCGCGCTAGCTCTGCGAGATGCAGGCTGTTGATCTGGAACGCGCCGATGTCCCACGTGCCGTTGCGATTGCGGGCCAGGGCCTGCGGCTTCAACCGACTCTCATGCCATCCAATGGCGCGCAGAACGTGACCGTTCACGCCGTGACGGGTCGCCGCCTGATCAATGCAGTCGGCATGCACCGTGCCAGTGACAGATGACGCGAGCGCGGTGAACAGGGCGGGCAGGGTGGCAAGAATGGGTATTCGCAGAAAGGCTCCTCATGGACGGGGGCTGCATCCGGGAATTGTTGCGTCGAATGGGCCGGCGATCGCCTGTCATTCGGCCTGAAATCTAGGGGGGTTACCAGCCGCTCGCCGATGCTGGTTTTCCTGCATGGCCGCACTTTTTCATGACCCATAACATTTGTTCGAGGAGCACGCACATGGCTTTCCAGACGTGGGACAACCCGATGGGCACTGCGGGGTTCGAGTTCATCGAGTTCGCCGCTCCAGACCCGATCAGCATGGGGGCCACCTTTGAGCTCATGGGGTTCAGCGCAATTGCCCGGCATCGCCACAAGAACGTCACGCTGTACCGGCAAGGCCAAATCAACTTCATCATCAATGCCGAGCCGGATTCGTTCGGACAACGGTTCGCACGGTTGCACGGACCATCTGTGTGTGCAATCGCATTCCGCGTCCATGATGCCAATGTCGCCTACCGCCGCGCACTTGAACTGGGTGCGTGGGGTTTCCACGGCCACAGCGGCCCGATGGAGTTGAACATTCCAGCGATCAAGGGCGTCGGTGACTCGCTGATCTACCTCGTGGATCGCTGGCGCGGCAAGGACAGCGCCGCACCGGGCGAGATTGGCAACATCAGCATCTATGACGTCGACTTCATGCCCTTGCCTCGTGCAAAAGCGCTGCCTGTAGGTCATGGTCTTTCGGTGATCGACCACCTCACGCATAACGTGCATCGCGGGCGCATGCAAGAGTGGGCGCAGTTCTACGAGCGCCTGTTCAATTTTCGCGAGGTCCGCTATTTCGACATCGAGGGCCAGGTCTCCGGCGTGAAGTCGAAAGCCATGACATCGCCGTGCGGCCTGATCCGCATTCCAATCAATGAAGAGGGCAAGGAACAGGCCGGTCAGATCCAGGAGTACCTCGATGCCTATCACGGGGAAGGTATCCAGCACATCGCGTTGAGCGCATCCTATCTGGTGAAAACCGTGGACGCGATGCGCGCCAATGGCATTCAGCTTCTTGACACGCCAGACACCTACTACGAACTTGTTGACCAGCGCATCCCTGGCCACGCCCAGGACCTGGCGGCGCTGCGCGCTCGCAAGATCCTGCTGGACGGCACCAAGGACGCCTTGCTTCTGCAGATCTTCACCCGGAACCAGTTCGGCCCGATCTTCTTTGAGTTCATTCAGCGCCTGGGCAATGAGGGGTTCGGAGAAGGTAATTTCAAGGCGTTGTTCGAATCCATCGAGCTTGACCAAATGCGTCGCGGGACGCTGGCGGCCAAAGAGACCTGAGCATGTGCGGGTCACGAATTCTCGATTGGCTCATTGCATCGGTGACGCCCGCCGACGCTGACTCCGAATTGCTCAAAAAACCGGCAAAAAGCAGGCAGATTGCACAGCAATTCCGGGGTTGACGGCCCGAGTGCCATCGGAGAATTAAGTCTCCAACGCGAAGGAGACTGAATTGGCTTTTGATTCTCCCAACAGCTCCCGTAACATGCTGCCTGCAGACCAACTGCCCACTTCGGGCTTCATGGGTCGCCGGAAGTACCTAAAGCGGGACCTGCTGTCGGATGTGGTGAACCGGATGAACTCCGGCAACCTTGCCCATCTAAAAGTGCCTACCACGTTGGTGTACCGGCTGGCATGCCTTTGCAAGCGCTGGGCGCCTGACCTCCAGGTGTTCATTGCCCAGGTGCTGGAGTCGAGCGGCCATATCGATCACTTCCTGACCCAGCCTGCTGCGACGGATCATCGCTGCGGCCGCAATGGTCTCTTTGAAGCCGCGCTGACCGCCGCCGAATTGGCCATGGACGCTGACCACGACCCCGGCACTTTGAAGCCGCTGCCGTTCTACGTTGACGAGCTTCAGCAGGTTTGCTCCGCTGCAGCCTTCCTTTTTGACATTGGCAAGGTCATGGACGGCCGCCTCGGTGCCGACCGGCCGCGGGACGACGGTGCTACGCTGGCGCCGTACTCCGACTTGCCGCGCTGCTGGCGATCGAGTTGGGAACCTCTGGTAAACCGTCACCCGATCCTGGCTGCGTGGTTCGACCAACTGGGCCGCGAAACGCCCGACCCGATTCACTCGGTCCGATCGGCTCGTGCCCTTGTGCGCAATGCCGTGACCGCATCTTGGCGAGCCGGCGGTCGCTGAACCGGGTACACCATTTGCCGGTTTCTCGGACATCCCTGTCCGAAGGAGGCCGCCATGCCACGGAATCGTTGGTCCGAAAATCGCGAACGCCAGTACAGCCGCCCTTTCCCACTGAACCTCCTGCAGCCTGGATGACCCGGAGGAGTTCATATGAGCCAGATGTTCGAAGTCTCCGTCCCGCTGTGGGAACTGGTGCTTCGTGGCACCGCCACTTACTGGTTCTTGTTCCTGATTTTCCGCTTCGTGATGCGGCGCGACGTCGGCGCATTCGCAATCGCCGATGTGCTTTTGTTCGTGCTGATCGCAGATGCTTCACAAAACGCAATGGCCGGCGGCTACACGTCCCTCACCGAAGGGGCGGCCGTCGTTTCCACCATCATCGGCTGGAACTTCATGCTTGACTGGCTAAGCTACCGTATTCCGCTATTGCGCAAGCTCGCTGAGCCGCCGCCGCTGCTGCTGGTCTCACAAGGCCGCATCCTTCACCGTAACCTGCGCAAGGAGTACGTGGCCAAAGAAGACTTGTACGCAAAGCTCCGTGAACACGGCATAGACGATGTCGCGAAGGTCAAAACGGCGTACATGGAGTCCGATGGCACCGTCACCGTGGTCACGTTCAAGCAGTAGTGAATCATTCGGCCCCCACGCTCCCGGTGACTGGCAGGACGATGCCCGTGATGTAACTGGAACACACCGGTGACGCCAGGAACACGTACGCAGGGGACAGCTCCTCCGGTTGGGCTGCTCGCTTCATGTCGGTATGCTTGCCGAATGTCTCCACGTCGTTGGCTGGCTTGTCGGCCGGGTTCAGCGGCGTCCAAACCGGGCCCGGAGCCACTGCGTTGACGCGAATCCCCCGCGGCAAGAGGTTTTGTGCCAATGCCTTCGTGAAGGCGTGAATTGCGCCTTTCGTGGCCGAATAGTCGAGCAATTGCGGATTGCCTTCGAGCCCGGTCACTGAGCCGGTATTGACAATCGCGGCGCCGTTTTTCAGGTGAGGCAACGCCGCCTTGGCCATGTGGAAGTAGCCGTGTACATTGGTCCGGAGAGTTTCGTCGAGCCGTTCTTCAGTGATGTCCTCCAGGGAGGCCGCATGTTCCTGGAAGGCGGCGTTGTTCACGAGTACATCCAAACCGCCGAAGG
>Ga0170475_107626704_pt1 | contig 14325 bp, 16 predicted proteins | sample Soicark_Litter_5_FD_111474 | JGI IMG/M metagenome (GOLD analysis project Ga0170475, IMG submission 111474) | Avena fatua rhizosphere microbial communities from Hopland, California, USA. Combined Assembly of 48 SPs | reverse complement strand
CAAGCCCCGATGCCGAGGAGGGTGACATGGAGGAATTCGATGTGGTCGTGGTTGGCGCCGGCCCGGCCGGTGAAGTGATCGCGGGCCGGTGTGCCGACGGCGGCTTGCGGGTGGCCTTGGTCGAGCGGGAGCTCATCGGCGGCGAGTGTTCCTATTGGGCCTGCGTTCCGAGCAAGACGCTGATCAGGCCGGGTGATGTGATCGCGGCGGCGCGACGCGTGCCGGGTGCCAGCGAAGCGGTCACGGGTCAGATCGACGTCGCGGCTGCGCTCGCCCAGCGGGACTACATGACCAGCAATTGGCATGACGAGGGCCAGCTGCCGTGGCTGGAGGAACACAAGATCACTCTGGTACGCGGCTCGGGGCGGCTAGACGGAGAGCGCAGGGTCGTGGTGGAGCGGGATGGCGAAGCGACTCGTGTGCTGCACGTCATGCAGGCCGTCGTACTGGCCACCGGAACCAGCGCGGCACTGCCGCCGATCGATGGGCTGGCCGAGGCCCGGCCGTGGAACAACCGGGACATCACCGCGGCCAAGGAGGTACCGCGGCGCCTGGTCGTGCTAGGCGGTGGCGCCGTTGGGGTTGAGATGGCGCAGGGATTTCGCCGCCTCGGCTGTGAAGAAGTGACGGTGCTGGAGGGCTTCCCGCGTCTGCTGGGTCGCGAGGAACCGTTCGCCAGTGAAGAGGTCCGGGCAGCGTTTGAGGCCGAGGGCATCACCGTGGTGACCGGCACCAAGGTGGAGCGCGTACGACGCTACGGCACCGATGGAACAGTCACTGTGGAAGCGGCCGGAGTGACGTATGTCGGTGATGAGCTCCTTGTTGCTGCGGGTCGGCGCCCGTCGACCACCGACCTCGGGCTCGAAACCGTCGGCCTGACGCCCGGCAAGCCGGTGCAGGTCGATGATCAACTACGCGCGGTCGGCGTGGACGGGGATTGGCTCTACGCGGTGGGGGACTGCAATGGCCGGGCGATGCTCACCCACATGGGCAAATATCACGCACGGATTGCCGCGGACGTCATCCTCGGTAAGGATGGTGCCGATCGGGCCAGCTCCGACGTCGTGCCGCGGGTCACCTTCACCGACCCACAGGTGGGCGCTGTGGGATTGACCGAGGACGAAGCCAGGGAGCGGGGCATTGGTGTGCGGACGGTGACGTACGGCACCGGCGACGTGCCCGGCGCATACGTTTTGGGCAACGGCATCTCTGGTACCAGCAAGCTGGTTATCGACGATGCTCAGCGCGTCCTCGTCGGCGCCACCTTCACGGGACCTGGCGTTCAAGAGCTGCTGCACTCGGCAACGGTGGCCATTGCAGGAGCGGTTTCGGTCGACGCATTACGGCACGCGGTGCCGTCATTCCCCACCGTCAGCGAGGTGTGGATCCATCTCCTCGAGGAGTACGGAATCTAGGCCATTTGTCGCACGCTCCACACTTCCGATCAATCCCTCCGATCGGGCCATGTTTGAACTACGTGCAGATCAGCTAGCGCCAGGAAGCGATCAACGCATCTGCTGCATGGGGACGGTGAGAGCTCAGCCGGCTGCTTGGCTCGCCGCCGGAGTCTGAGTCAATTTCTCAAGATCGTCAAGGAATGTATTCGCCCATTTGTAAATGTCATTGTCGACCACTTGGCGGCGCATCGCCCGCATCCGCCGGGCCTTGCCCTGCGGCGAATCCTTCATGGCTTCCACTAGACGCGCTTTGAGGCCATCGATGTCGTGAGGATTGACGAGGTACGCCTGGCGCAACTCACGCGCCGCGCCGGTGAACTCGCTGAGCACCAAGGCGCCGTCATCTCGCTGACGGCAGGCGACGTACTCCTTGGCGACCAAGTTCATGCCGTCACGCAACGGCGTGACCAGCATGACATCAGCTGCGCGGTAGAACGCAGCCATTTCCATCCGCGGATACGAGACATGCATGTAGACAATGGGCGGTCGCCCGATGCGCTGGCTTTCACCATTGATTCGGCCAACCAACCGATCAATATCGTCTCTGAGCTGCCGATACTGCTCGACTCGCTGGCGTGAGGGGATAGCCAACTGGAGCAATACGGCCTCGTCCGGATCGATTGCTCCCTCGGAAATGAGCTCTCCGAAGGCCCGGATTCGCTCCAATATCCCTTTCGTATAGTCCAAGCGGTCGACGCCGAGAAACAACACGTTCGGGTCGCCAAGTTCATGCCGGATTTCGGCGGCGCGGTCGGCCGCCTCCTCACTGGCGGCCAGCTCATTGAGGCTTCTGGCGTCGATAGCGATGGGATAGGCCCGAGCGAGCACCTTCCGGCCATCGGGCATGCGGATGAGGTCACGCTGAGTGTCCAGGCCGAGCCGCTGCCGGACTAGTTGGACAAAGTTCTGTGCGCCGCCTGGCAGTTGAAAGCCGACCAGATCGGCGCCGAGCAGCCCTTCCAGAATCTGCTGTCGCCACGGAAGTTGGACATAGAGCTCACGGGGCGGAAACGGGATGTGGAGGAAGAAACCGATCCTCAAATCGGGTCGCTGAAGCCGCAGCATCCGCGGAGCAAGTTGCAGGTGGTAGTCCTGAATCCACACCACCGCCCCCTCAGCAGCAACCTGTGCCGTGCGATCGGCAAACCGCTGATTGACCGCTAGGTAGCTGTCCCACCATTGCCGGTGGAATTGTGGTGTGGCGATTGCGTCGTGGTAAAGCGGCCACAACGTCGCATTTGAGAAGCCTTCGTAGTACTCCTCGACCTCCGTTGCAGAGACCTGGACCGGGACCAACGCCAGACCATCGTCCTCGAACGGCTCCAATTTCTCATCGGCCGCTCCATGCCAGCCGATCCAGGCGCCGCGGCGCTTGTGCATGATCGGATCGAACGCCGTGACCAGCCCGCCTGGTGACGGCCGCCAATCTGCGCTGCCGTCGGGACGCTCCACACGGTCGACTGGGAGTCTGTTCGCTACCACGACGAAGGAGGCCGGCTCGAGTTTCCATCGATTGTTCTGTGAATTCATGAACGTCGTGACCTCCTACGGCGTTTCCTTGACCTTAGCGGCACGCTGTGACTATGGGCCAGCGGGCACCTGAGGCGATAAGACAACAAAGACGTGGTCCAGGCTGGATCGGTTGCAGAGCTAGAGATATGGCCAAGGGGCCGCGATGTCTGACAGGCTCCGGTTATGAGCCTTCCCGAACCGCTTTCGGTGACAGGGTTGCGGCTCTGGAAGCCATCGTGAGATCGCCCTCTGAGACGCTCATCGCAGCTCAACGAGCTGGCAGAGCGGCTGGGCGCGATTTCCGATGACCGGCTCCGCTGCAGCTCCGATAAGTTCAGGCGTCGTTGCTGAACCCCCCGAGCAGCGGCGGACTCTTGGCGTTTTGCTCTCTGCGCAGATTTTGAGTGGGGCGGGACTGGCCGCCGGCATCACAGTCGGCGCGCTACTTGCCGAGCAAATGTTGGGCTCAAGCCGCTTGTCCGGCCTGCCGACCGTATTTTTCACCATGGGCTCAGCTGCAGCCGCTGTCGGTCTGGGTCGGGTAAGCCAGCGTTTCGGCCGCCGTACGGGACTGAGCGCCGGCTACCTCACCGGCGCGCTGGGCTGCCTGGGAGCAGTGATCGCGGCCGCCATCGGTAGCATCACCCTGCTCTTCGCCTCGATGCTGGTCTACGGCGCTGGCGCCGCTACCAACTTGCAGGCCCGCTACGCGGGAGCGGATCTGGCGGCACCATCCCGGCGCGGCCGAGCCGTCAGCATCGTGCTTGTGGCAACCGCGGTCGGTGCGATCCTCGGCCCCAACCTGGTCAGGGCTACGGGAACGGTAGCCACCAAGATCGGCTTCCCAGCTCTGGCCGGACCGTTCATGCTTGGTGCGCTGGCGTACGCCTCGGGAGCGCTGGTGCTCTGGCTGCTGCTGAGACCCGATCCGCTCTTGCTGGCACGCCGACTTGCTGCGGATGCGTCGTCTCAAGCGAGTCCGGTGGCGACCACGGAACAGTTTGCGTCGGCCGCTGCCGCAGAGTCCCGGCAGAAATGGTCATGGCCGTTGGCGAGCGGCGCTGGCATCATGATCATTACTCAGTTGATCATGGTCGCGATCATGACGATTACCCCGATTCACATCGAGCACCATGGCCATGGCATCGGTGTCACCGGCATTGTCATCGGTGCCCATGTTGCGGGGATGTTCCTGCCGTCACCGTTCTCTGGCTGGCTCGTCGACCGTTTTGGCTACCTTGCCATTGCTGTCGCAGCGGGCGTCACACTGCTGGCTGCGGGTCTTATTGCCGCCTGGACGCCAGTCGATTCGGTAGCCATGCTCGTACTCGCCCTGGTGTTGCTGGGAGTCGGCTGGAACCTTGGACTGGTCTCCGGCACGACGTTGGTGACCGACGCCGTGCCCTTGGCTACCCGGGCACGCACTCAGGGGACGGTCGATCTCGGCATTGCGCTGGCCGGCGCCGGTGGTGGGCTCAGCTCTGGACTGATCTTCGCCGCGACAAGCTATGCCACGCTTACGCTCACCGGCGGCCTGCTGGCGTTGTTGATCATTCCCGTTGTCGCGGTGGCACGACCGGGGGCGATCAAGCGGGCGTGAGGTTCTCGCAGCATTCGAGTCGAGTCAGAATCGAGCTGTGCCGTCGCGGAGAAAGGTCTATTCCGGTTCCCAGATTGGCGGACTGGAGAAGCTTGTCACCGCAGCTCGGCGGGCCGGAGTCGACGACTCGCGCGTGCTTGACGCGATGCGTAGGGTGCCCCGCGCGGCGTTCCTGCCGATTGATGAAGTCGGAAGGGCGTACCGCGACGAGCCAGTGCGGATCCCACATGATCAGGTGACAACTCAGCCCTCGTTGTCGGCGCGGATGCTTCAGGGTCTCCGGCTTACCGGAACCGAACAAGTCCTCGAGATCGGAACCGGTTACGGCTACCAGACCGCGCTGCTCGCCCAGTTGGCGTCATTCGTGACCAGCATCGAGCGATGGCCCGACCTGGCTAAGACGGCTCGGCGGCACCTCGCTGCACAAAAGATCACCAACGTGCGAGTCCTGGAAGGCGACGGCACTGAGGGCGTACCTCAGACGGCGCCGTACGATGCGGTGCTGGTGTCAGCGGCGTTCCCAGAAGTCCCTGAACCACTTATCAGCCAGCTGCGGATCGGCGGTCGTTTGGTCCAACCGATCGGGCCAGGCGGCACCGAGCGCGTGACCGTGTTTGAACGAAGCCCGGACCGTCTGAGATCGCTCGAGGTGGTGAGTCATGCCAGGTTCGTCCGCCTCTACGGGCGGCATGGCTTTGAGTGATCATGGCCCTGTGATGGCAAGCGGGCAGCAGGATCTGAACCGACCCAGTGAATAATCTCCTCCGTCGCTGTTGTTGCATTAGGCATGAAGAAGATCGGGTTCCTCTCCTTCGGCCACTGGACAGCGTCGCCGCAGTCGCAAACGCGTTCGGCCTCCGATGCGCTGCTGCAGTCGATTGATCTTGCGGTCGCCACTGAGGAGATGGGCGGAGACGGCGCGTACTTCCGGGTACACCATTTCGCGCGCCAGTTGTCCTCTCCGTTCCCGCTTCTCGCCGCCATCGGGGCCCGGACGAGCCGGATCGAGATCGGAACCGGCGTGATCGACATGCGCTATGAGAATCCGCTGTACATGGCCGAAGACGCCGGTGCGGCCGACTTGATCTCCGGTGGGCGACTTCAGCTGGGCATCAGTCGCGGATCACCGGAGCAGGTGATCGACGGGTTTCGCTACTTCGGCTACGCGCCCGCCGAGGACTCCGATCACGCCGCCATGGCCCGAGAGCACGCCGCGGTCTTCCTTGAAGTGATCAAAGGCGAGGGCTTCGCACAGCCCAACCCTCGGCCGATGTTTCCGAACCCGCCCGGATTACTGCGGGTCGAGCCCCACTCGCCCGGGCTTCGCGATCGGATCTGGTGGGGAGCCGGCACCCGTCGAACGGCCGAATGGACAGGTGAACAGGGCATGAACCTGATGAGTTCGACGCTGCTCACCGAGGACACCGGTGTCCCGTTCCACCAGCTGCAGGCCGAGCAGATCCAGCTGTTCCGTGACGCGTGGACAGCCGCCGGACACCAACGTGAGCCGCGAGTCTCAGTGAGCCGCAGCATCTTCCCGATCGTCAGCGAGATAGACAATGCGTTGTTCGGCCAAGCCGGTAGCCAAGATCATGTCGGTTTTCTGGATGGCGGCCTGGCGAGATTTGGCAAGACGTATGCCGGTGAACCCGATCAGCTCGTGAAGGAGCTCACCGACGACGAGGCAATCGCGGCAGCTGACACTTTGCTGCTCACGGTCCCGAACCAGCTCGGGGTGGACTACAACGCGCATCTGATCGACAGTGTGCTGCGTTATCTCGCGCCCGAGCTCGGCTGGCGCTGAGCGCTGCTGCATACCAGTTCGACAGGTCACTCAGAAGCGAAGGTCGCCGGTGAGCACATCGTCCACGGCTGCGGCGATCTGCCGATGTCCCGCGGCGTTCGGGTGATCTCCATCACTGGCCAGGTACCGGGTCTCGTCATAGGCATAGTCCGGACCCTTGAACGCAGCCCGAAGATCAACGTAGGTGGAGCCGGTCTGCGCCGCCGTGCCCTTGATCACGGTGTTCACTTGATCAGTTAGTTCATCCGCCACGGTCACATAAGCCGGCCCTCTGGCCTCGGCGTACTGACCGCCGAGCCAGACACTCCAGTAGTCCAACAAGATCACGAGTACCTGACGCCCCTGAGTCAATTCCCGGACTCGGGCAACGATGTCATGGAGATTGCGCTCTATCGGGCCGATCATCGGCTGGTAGCAGTCGACCGAGGCGCCACATGATCGGCTGTACCCGACATCGTTGGCGCCGATCTCGATCTCAACGACGTCAGCCTTTGCCACATTGGATATGACATCGGAATCTGAATGCAGCTGCGCGAGTACATCACTGCTTGTGAACCCGCCGACCGCATCGTTGGTAGCAGTCAGCTCCCGAGTCGCAGGCACGGTTAACGATGACGCGCTCAGCTCTGGGTAGGGAGTGCATCCGCAGTTTGAACCCCGCGGCACCGAGTCTCCCAACGCAACGACCGACCAGGCTTCCTGATGTGTCGAGTTGGCTGTTGATGGACTGATCGAGCAGCTACTCAGCAAAATTGCGCACGCGACCAGGAGGAGCGCGTGACGCGCGAACCGACGTCCCGCGCCCATACACAGATGCTAAGTGGGCTATGGTCAGTGGCGACTGCCCGTGGTCACTCTGGCTCCAGCGTCCGGACATCCGTGTTAGCTCCGCACACCACAACGGTGACCCGTTCAGCCGGGACTGGCTGATAGGCACCTGAGCTGAGCGCCCCAAAGGCTGCGGCTGCTCCGTGCTCAGCTGGGATTCGATAGTCGCGCCAGAGCTGCAGGCGCGCCGCGACGATGTCCTCATCGCTGACCAGCACCGAGATCGGGGTGACGTGGGAAGCAATGCTGAAGGCGATTTGACCAAGCCGGCGCGCTCCAAGGGAGTCTGCAGCTACGCCAGACACCGACACGTCCACAGGGCGACCGGCGTCGAGAGCGGCATGCAGAGTCGGGCACCCGAAGGGTTCGACGGCAACGACGCGTGCCCTATCTCGCGCGGCGGCGGCGATGCCGGCGTAAAGACCGCCACCGCCCACAGCGACCACGATGGTCTGGATGGCCGGTTCATCTTCCAATATCTCCTCACCAAGAGTGCCGGCGCCTGCCGCGACCTCGAGCTGGTCGTAGGCATGGGACAGCAGGGCTCCGCGCGCCTTCGCGTAGTCGATCGCCGCCTCGGACGCCTCGGCGTACTCAGTGCCAACATGGTGCACCTCGGCGCCGTACTGCCGGATCCGCTCCACCTTGACCGGCGGTGCCGTTTCCGGCACGAAAACTGCGGCACGTACCCCAAGCGTGGCCGCAGCGTACGCGTTCGCAAGTCCCGCATTGCCGCCTGACGCGATAACGACCCCAGATGATGAGTCGAGCTCGCCGCGCTCACGGGCGGCGAGGAGGCGGTTGAAAGCTCCTCGTGCCTTGAAAACGCCCGTGTGTTGCAAGAACTCACACTTCAGCCAGACCCTCTCCACTGGAGATTTGGGTCGTAGCAGGGGTGTGTGGCGCACAAAGCCGTCGATGCGTTTTCGGGCGGCAACGACATCGTCCCGTGTGATCACGACTTCAGCGAACCATGCGGTTGCGGTGCATGGCCGCGGCAGTCAAAACCCGCCGGTCGATTTGATAGTCCTCGGGGCAAGATGACGTGGTGACCAACGGGGTGAGAGGCACGATACTACATAGCCCGCCGATGCAAGCCAAGCTGGAAAGTCAACGACCAGAACAGCTAGCAAAGACGATCACCAGATCTCTACATTCGGCTTCTGATCAGCGACTGCTTCGCTCTCGATGGAGCTCCTTGTCGAGGTAGGCCTCATAGACCTCGAAGCGGGTGATATCGAGCGCGTCAGCTAGCTGAAGGTTGCCCTCATCGCGTGCCTTGCGCGCCGCGGCGCGAAGCCCTTCTACCCAGTCGGCCAGCTCAGTTAGCTCAGCCTGTTGTCTTGCCCCCACGCCGCCAAAGTATCTGCTTGGCCTTCCGGCTGTGCGATGTTCTTCGAGAAGCATGTTTGCCTCGCCGACGCACAAGTTTCATGCCACGAGCTTCTGCGAGTTCACCGGCCCGCCGCTTCGCTCAGCGACCCGACCTAACGACGGTTCCCTGAGGTCAATTCGTCAGCCAGGCACAACTCGCTGATCTTGATCAGAATCTCGTCGAAGGTGTGCATGATGAAGTCCTCAACCGTTGGTTCAGGAAGACTGAACTTCAAGACAGGAATCTCAACGCGGCTCTGGCCCGGCCGTTCAATGTCGGCCCGTCGCGCAAACGAATGTTCAAGACGGTCGATCGCATAGACAGTTGCGATCCCAGTCGACGGACTGTCCATTCTCACGTCGAGTCCCACGATTGCGCAGCGATCGGGATCGATCTCTGCGAGCTCATAGAGAATCGGCCGCTCGAACACAACTCCGGCTTCCTCGGCTGCTCTCTTCCGATAGTCGTTTGCATTCGCCTTGGCTGGATCAGGCTCTGATCCCTTGACTTCCATATGTCCGGACACTTCCACTTCCATATGAACGCTAGGTGTGCTGAAGGTGACCGCTTGGCCGCCTTGCGTGAGACTTCAACTCTGTTCTCGATGGTCACAACTCGCTCGCACCGCTCCGAGCGGCATCCGTGCCGCGCCCGTGGGGGCTAGACGTACGCGTCGCCGGTCAGGGATACCGACGGGATCAAGCGTTCCCCATCACCGCTGAGTTGAACCTGAGCGACTTCCGGCCGCTGGGGGATCTAGTTCAGTCGTCGGCAAAATCCCAGCGCGTTGGCCGCGGCAGCTCCGCCGGCTCAAACTGATCCATACCAAGCGTTCCTGGCAGACCGAACGCCTTGGACGGGACCATGCGGAAGATCCTGTAGGGGGGTGGGCCAGCAGTTGGCGCATTCGGACCATAGACCTTGTCGCCTCGAGCCTCCAGCGGCCATCCGCTTGAGCGGAAGCCCTCCGCGATGCGGCGTACCGCATCCTCGTCGGTGACCGGCTCGGCTCGACCTTCGACGATCAGATCGAGCGATGGAAGCGTTGTGCTACTTGTCCCGATGACGCACCGACTGTCGGCCGCGAGGTTGCGCGCTTTGCGCGTCCCGTCGCCTGCGACAAAGTGAAAGGCGCCATCGATCCAGAAGGCGATCACTGGCATGAGATGTGGCTGTCCGTCGGGCCGCACGCTCGCCAGCCAATTGGTGCGTTGATCCTCGGGATTGGCGAGGCGCTCGCGGGCGGCGTATCAGGGGGTCGTTTCGGACTCAGCACCAACGAGTGACTCCTCGTGCTCAGGCGCTCGTTCCTGCATCCTTGGCTGCCTCCTTCGTTTGTCAAAGCGCTGTGGGGATTTCAGATTTCTAGTCGCGTGGTGTCTCGAAAGTGCGAGGCACCTGGTAGGGCGGGCGGGACTCGAACCCGCGACCGGAGGATTATGAGTCCTCTGCTCTAACCGGCTGAGCTACCGCCCCAGGGCGTCCACCAGCTGCGATGGGATCGAGGCTGATGATAGCCATGATCGCCCTTCGGCCGGCCGAGGGCGCACCTTCGACTGGCTCAGGACACATGTGCTACCAGCTAACGGCGCACCTCTGGCAAGCCCAGGGGCGCAGGTTCGACTGTTCAGGGTTGATTCTCGATAGAGTCGCCGCAGCCGTTTGGCGCCCACGTTCTCAGATCGCCTTGGACGGTCGGGAACGTTCCCGCGGGAACGCCGTCGACACCGGCTGAGCAATAGGAGGATCTGTGGTCGATCTCATCCCCGCCGAGTTCGAGGTGCTGGATCCTCGATTTGCCGGTACCGGAGGCGACCGCTCAGTTGCCAGGCTTTTCGCCGGTGGTCGGTGGCTGGAAGGTCCGGCGTACCACCCGGCCGGCCGGTTCGTGCTGTTCAGCGACATCCCGAATGATCGCGTGCTGCGTTACGACGAAATAAGCGAACGTACCGACGTCTTCATGGCACCGGCCGGCTTCACCAATGGTCGGACTGTGGACCGCCAGGGGCGGTTCGTGACTTGTGAGCATGGTGAGCGGCGAGTGAGCCGTATAGAGCACGACGGTTCGATCAAGGCGCTCGCGACGGCGTACCAGGGACGCCGGCTGAACAGTCCGAACGACATCGTCGAGCACTCAGACAGATCACTATGGTTCACCGATCCCAGCTACGGAATTCATACCGACTACGAGGGCCACCAAGCCGAATCCGAGCTCGGCTCACGCAACGTCTACCGTCTCGATCTTGACAACGACAAGCTGGCCGCGGTAGCCGAGGACTTCGCTCAGCCCAATGGCCTGGCGTTCTCCCCAGACGAGCGTCAGCTGTTCATCGTCGACAGCGAACTGCACCACATCAGGGTCTTCAACGTTGATCATGGAAAGCTCACCGGCGGCGAGCTCTTCTGTGCCGATCCGCAAGGCTATGACGGCATTAGATTTGATCATCTCGGTCGCCTCTGGGGGGCCGCTTATGACGGCCTGCATTGCTACCACCCAGACGGTTCCTTGATCGGCAAGCTGCGGCTGCCGGAGATCACCTCTAATTTCACCTTCGGCGGCCGCCAGCATAACCATCTCTACATCACGGCAACGAGTTCGCTTTACGGCATTCGAGTCAATGTCCGAGGAGCTTCGTACCCGAGCTGACTTGTTAGCTGTCACGCCGCCGGATATCGCGCGCGGCGTTCCATGTCATCGAAATCTGGCAGGCGATAGAGTCGAAGATGCGGCATCGCGCCGAGAGTTTTCAGGGGGGAAGCTACTTGTGCTGCAAATGTTCGCTCGGTCCGTGAGGCTGGCCGGGCTAGTGACCCCATCCGAGGCGCGACTGCTCGGCGTCGTCGTGGCAACCATGCTTGGCCTCATTTTCCTGTCGACTTTGATCAATCCGCCGCACTGGCTGCAGCTTGTCGCCCTGTTCATTCACCTAATCTCTCTCGTGATCGGCTTCGGCTCGGTGCTGGCCGTGGATTGGTATGGGCTGCTTTCGTTCTCTCGCCGAACAACAATTGGCGATGTCCTGCTCACCGCCGAACGGATGACTCCCTTGATCTGGATAGGGCTGGCCGGTCTGACTGCGAGCGGCGTCTTGCTCAAGCCGGATCTCAGCTCATGGCTGGTTGTTGTCAAGCTCTGTTGCGTACTGGGCGTCGGAATCGTTGGAGTGCTCGCCTTGGCAACCAGCCGTCTGATGCAACGGCAGATGCCCACCCCGACACGGCCGCTGATCCACCGTGGCATGGTGCTCGCCGGCGCCTCTCAGTGCTTTTGGTGGACCGCCGTCTTCATCGGCTTTGTGACCAATGAGGCAGGACTATGACCGAGGCCTAATGCTCTGCGGTCGCACAGCACTAGGTTGGCGGCGTGATGCCCGACCAGAACTCGGCTCCCGCTGATCTCACACTTGGCGTCGCGACTGGCTTCCGGCCGCCGCGCGCGAAGATCGTCAAGACACGAGGCCGTGCGATGGCGATCGCTGCTGCCAGCAGCGCGAGGCCGATGACAGCTGTGATCGATGCCAGCAAATGTTGCGACCAACTCCACTGAAGTTCCACATCTGCACCATTGGGCAGGTGGGTGAACGGGGCCACCACAACCCAACCAACGAACAGCCAGCCCAAGGCCAAGAACCAGGCTGGCAGACTCCGAGGGCCGATTTTCCGACGCTCGAGGAGGCTCATGGCCAACGGAACGACCCAGACGAAGTGATGCAACCAGGACACCGGGGAGGCCAATAGCCCAGCAACGCCGCACAGGTTGACGGCCAGTCGGACGTCACCCAGCCGGTGCCAGAGCATTGCTGCCCATACGCCGGCTAATGCCACAACCGCTGACAACACAAGCCCAACGATCGCCGGCAAAGTTCCAACACCGAAGATGCGCACGATGTTGGCCATCACCGACTGGTTCGTGAAGTAGATGATGCTATGTCCCAGGCCGGTGTCGCCGTGACCCAACCTGGTCCAAAACTCATACGACGCGGCGGGCACGATGGCGGCGCTGATCAGTGTGACGACAACAGCCGTCATGACCGCCACCCAGAAGGCACGGTATTTCCGCACCACAAGCAGATAGAGAACGAAGATCGCAGGAGTGAGTTTGAGGGCGCTCGCGATGGCGGTAAGCACTCCTTCTGACAGCAGGCGTCGTGGAAGTACACGAGGACCTGGGACGAGGTCCAGAACAACCAGGGCCACGAGAAAGATGCCGAGCTGACCAAAGGCGAGCGTCTGGACGACTGGCTCTACGACATAGACGGCCGCGGCACTGCCGACGCTGAGCAGCCAGCCCTGAAGTCCGAATCGGTGCAAGATCGCGACAAGAGCAAGCGCGCCGGCGGCCGTCCAACCAACCTGCACCACCGTCGACGGCAAAAGAGCGAGCGGCACGGCCAAGACAGCCGCGAAGGGCGGATAGAGGAACTGAAGGGGACCGGGGAGATCGTAGAAGTTGCCGCCGGCAAGCAGGACTAAGCCTGCCTGGCGGTATACGTCGAGGTCCACCATGACCGGACGCCATGGGACGAAACTGCCGTCAGGGAATGTCGTGGCACCGACATACAGAGCAACCAGAACTGGCAGCACACAAATGCCGACGCCGCGGGCGAATCTAACCCATAAACCCCGGCTGACCGGGGTTGAGTACGCCTCCGTCCCGCTAACGAGGGGCTCGGCGGGTTTGGTCGATGTGCTCGACACTAGAGCCTCGAACGCGGAGTGTTGCTATTCGCTGGCGATCCGGTAGCCGATTCAGTCGGCTGGTTACCGCCACTTTGGGTGCCCGACGGTCCCGGAGACCCGGTTGACGGCGATCCCGAGGGTCCCGGAGACTGCGGAGAGCCGGACTGCGGAGAGCCAGATTGAGGCGATCCTGACTGCGGCGGTCCGGATTGACTGGCCGAGCTCCCTGTTGGCGGGGGCGGCGACTCTGGTGGTTCATTGCGGAAGATCAAGATTGCGATCAGCACCGCGAGCGCGGCCAGCAACACCATAAGGAGCCATGAGACCAAGATCGTTCGCCAGCCGGCCCTGTCGAAGCGACCTGGCCAGGGCAGCGGCCAGAGTCTCGCCAGGCCGGGGCGTACCCGATTTATCCAGTACTGCTGATAGTCGGGGCCGGCTGGGGCACCTTGCGGTGGCAGCGTCGCGATCTCCACCGCGTCGAGAATTTGGTTGGCTTGCTCCGTGGCGGCTGGCGTGCCGTCGTAGACCAATGCAGCCCACGGGGCGACCAATCGTCCGTCGGGAGTGACCGGATCGTCATCGCCTGCGCGGAACTTTCTGGCAAGCCGCCCAGTGTCCTGCCCGTGGCCACCGCGAGCCAGCACGGTGTCGATATGCAAGGCGTTGATCTCTCCGGCGAAGCGGGAACGAGCCGCAGCATCGGCCGCCGCGCCTTCGGACAACAAGATCACCATTGCTGGCGTATTGGCGGCGTCGTGGCCGGTGAAGGCGATTCCCGCTGGCGTTGCGCTAAGCCGCGCGTCGAGCCAGAAGTCACCGACTTTCGGAGGATCTTCCGGTAACAACGGCGTCACCGGAACGTACGGACCTGGGCCGGCCGCCCACTCGAAGGCTTGGGCGGATCTGTCCTCAGGGGTCGGCCACGATTGACCCGGTGTTTGGGCCGGTGGATCGGTGCTCGACATCACTCTCCATCTCACAGCGTGTCGCATGGCACGCTGAGCAAAGCGTCGCGCGGGGCACGGAGAGTCTATTCGGCCCTACAGCGCATTTGAGCTTCGACAAT
>Ga0170475_103291035_pt1 | contig 14325 bp, 9 predicted proteins | sample Soicark_Litter_5_FD_111474 | JGI IMG/M metagenome (GOLD analysis project Ga0170475, IMG submission 111474) | Avena fatua rhizosphere microbial communities from Hopland, California, USA. Combined Assembly of 48 SPs | reverse complement strand
CGGCTGGCTGCCTTGGAACAGAGTCGCTCCAGGAATTCCTCAAGTTGATCGCTTCCATCGATCGTAAAGCGGTGTTTCATGCGTTGTAACTGGGCAGGGCGGGCGGTTTCCATACGTCGAGCGTCTGCATCAGATAGCTTTCAATCTGGTCCACAATGACAGGCAGAGAATAGGTTGCTTGAACCTCAGCCTGGCCAGTGGCGGCGATTCGCGCGCGAGTCGCAGCATTTTGGCCTAGTTCCACAATGCGCGCAGCGAGTTCCTCAGCGTTCCCGGCAGTGTAGGTCAACGCGTTGTCGCGGTGCCGAAAAATCTCGCGGCTTCCACCCGTTGTCGTGCCAATGACGGGGAGGCCAGTTGCCATGGCTTCGAGCGGTGTCAAAGCGAAGGGCTCCGCCCACTCGGAGGTAAAGAGCAAAGCGTCGTGTTTTCGGTAAATATCCGGCATCTCATTCATGCCGGCGCAACTGAAGGTGACTGGCAGGTTTTCGACTGCCACAAATTGCTTTAAATGCTTCACATACTCAACATCACCGTTCCCATAGACATGGAGTTTGCCATCGAATCTTCCTTTTAGCGCGGCCATCGCTTTCAGCGCTGTCATGATTCCCTTATCTTCGGCGAGCCGGCCAACCCAGAGAAGAATGCGCATCGAGTCCTGCTCGGCTCGCGGTAGGCCGCCAAATTTTTCGACATCGACCGGAGCGTAAATGACTGCGCCGTGCATCACCTCAAAGCCCGCAGAGGCCGTGAGCTTCCGCAGAGCTTTGCTGCAAAAATAGAGCCGTTGAAATTGCAGGTGGTGAACCGGATTCGTGGGAGCAACTCGGCGCAACCAGGACCGGCACCCTGTCATTTCGGCCATTTTCCGAACGAAGACTATCTTAGAGCTCGTCTCGCTTTTGTTCCACCACTGGAGCCAGACGTCGCTGGTGAAACCTCGCGCAATCAATGATCGGAAAGATAAAATACGGTCGGAATCCCGAGCCGCTGAAGCGTGAACACCATTGACTTGGAGAGGCCACCCATGTTCCAGACATAGACTAGATCCGGGGTGTGCTCCTTAATCGCCCTCTGCAGAATACGGTTGTTATACCCTTCAAGAACGGCAAGTTCCGAAATCTTCAACCATGGATGGCCGTAGAATCCGTGAATCCGCAAAGTGCGTTCGATACCACTCTCTTTGGCGACGAAGCCCTGGTCGGGATTGCGGTGATCCGAGGTAAGGATTTGCACCTGATGCCCTCGAGCGCGCAGCTCGTTCAGCACCATATGACAAATCAACTCATATCCCCCGAGATAATGAGGGGGATAGAGGTTGGTGAGCGCCAGAATCTTCATTATTGGACGTGCGATAAAGTCTCCATCCTTCGCGAAAACCGTTTAATTTGCCTCGGCGCTGTTCCCATCGGATGCGAGCGGAGTGAGGCAGTTCATTGATCCGGCCGTGCCGGAAACAGTATTTAATATCATGACGAAAATCGCTCGCCCAGCCGAGCAGTTGCGTTCTGAGCCAGTTGAATTCCTTCGGGCTTCGTTTCCATGAAGCGGCTAGTGCTTTCGCGTCGCCAAAGCTTCTTTTGTATGCCTGCGCGCGGGTATAGTTATGCGAATGCATCACGACGGAGTCCGGGCAATAAACTATCTTGTAGCCCTGCGCCTTTGCCCAGCGGGTGTACTCATCGTCCTCAGCGTATTGCAACTTCTCCAGAAAGCCGCGCGTCGACCAAATATCTTTCCGAATGCCACTGCTGACCATGCTGAAGAAGTGATCCCATTTTCCCGACTCACGCGTCGGACCGAAACAACGATCGTAATCACATGCGTAAACGGCCTCGCAGTCCGGGCGCGGAATTTGCCTCCCAAAGACCGCGCCGACTTGCGGATCGCGGAGAGCTTCAACAAGCGGCCGCAGCCAATGCGGACTTTGAGGGGTTGCATCGGCGTTCAGGAAAATTCCGAAATCAGATCGCGCGAGGCGCATGCCCTGATTCATTACTCGGCTGGGGTTATATTCATGGGGCTGTATCTGAATAAAATGAGCGGGAGATGCCGCCTTGATCAAAGTTTGCGATCGGTCGCTTGAGCCTGAATCGATCACGATGAGTTCCCAATTTGAGTATTCCTGGCCCTCCAGCGCCCCGAGCGTGTCTTTCAGGGCCCATGCTTCATTGAAGGAGCGCAGAATGATGCTGACGAAAGGATCCTTCATGCGACGGTGGTGGTCTTACTGAAGAGCTTTCCGAAAACTGTCGAGAATTTCTCGCGTTCAGCGCGATTCAACGCCAGACGCCACATGCAAATCGAAGCAAGGCCGAAAACCATGGTGCCCTCCAGAATAAGTGCATAGACGCTGTTTCGGAATTCGAGCGTTGTTATGTATCGCTCGAGTAGAATGAGGCCGACGATGGGCAGGCAGGCGATCCACGTCGGAATCAAAACCGTGCGGGCAAGCTTCCACGCGCTTAGATTCGCCTCTCGAGCGGCCCAGGGCCACATCAGAAACTAGCCAAAAATGAACGTTGCGATCAAGGAACCGACTGCGACGGAAAAAACGGTCTTAAATTTCCAGACCAAAACGACACTAAGCCCCAGATTCAAGAGCGCTTCACCGACTCCCAGCCACATCAACCTTCGCTCATGCCCGCTCATCATGAAAATCCGCTTGGAGACGCTTTGAGTCAGAATTGTAACGTAGCCCCAAAAGAGCAACACCTGTCCGGTCCAGACGGTCATCCGCATGGAAGCGGGATCGTTTTTTCCAGTCAATAGCCAGACCAGTTCATCCATATAAAAAGCACAGATCAAATACATTGGAGTGGCGACCATGACACTGAAACGCGTGCCGTTAAGCAAAAGGGATCGGAGGAAATCTTTGTCGCCCTTCGCATGGAGATGCGCGGCTGCCGGGGACAAGGTGTCGGGAATCTGCAGAGCGAAGCTCGTGAATAATTCGCTGACTTTCGCACCGGCCAGATAGACGGCCACCGATGAGACCGCGAGCATGGTGCTCAGGACCAATTGATCCGTTCGAGTCAGAATGACAGTAGTGAGTGTAGTGACGTACGCGAAAAGCGAAAATCGCATCGTGTTTCGGACCATGTCGCGGGAGAAAAGGTCCGCGCGAATACGAACCATCGGCATCCTGTGAAGCGCAAAAAGGCCGCAGACGAGTTCGGCGAGCATGCTGCACCCGAGCGTGATTACCAACAGCATGTTCAGGCCCCATTTGTTCTTCATGCAAAGAAGCACCAGGCTGAAGCTCATCAGGAAACCAGCCAATAATGTGTAATTTGCCAGGCTGATTCGTTGCTGCCCTTTGAGCATTTCCGGAAAAATTCCCATTGGGAATGCCACTCCCATCCCGCAGAAAAAAATCGTTAGGGCGCGAGTAAAGACCTTCGTGTTCTCCGGATGGATTTTAAAGATATGGATGAGGTAAGGCGATCCGAACAGACCGAACGCCACGAGGATCATCGCGATGGCCACATAAGAAAAGAAAATGGTGCTGAGAACTCTGCTCAATTCATCCCACTTCTGGTGCGCCGAGAGCTCAGCAACGCGCTTCTGAGCAGTAAATCCGAATCCAAAATCAAGAAGGATGCCATAGCCAAACACGCTCCACAAAAGTCCCCAAAAACCGAATTCCTCGGCCGTGAGCGATTGGTAAACCAGACGAAAGAGCACCACCCCAAGCCCCAGCCGAATAGCCAGAAAAACATAGTTGGATATTGAGTTCCTATAGATACGTTCTTTTAATTCGTCCTGTGTCATTTCGCTTTATCCTGTTCTTGTGCGCGTCTCAAAGATTCATCGAGCTTCTGCGCGAGCATCCGCACATTTGGCTCCGTCAGCATGGTGTCGTGATTTCCGGGCACCTCGTGGATTTCGATTTCGTCAGCCAGCCCGATCCACCCGTAGTGAGGGTCCGAAATCAACGCGGGGTCTTTTTCTGCCGCGTTAAAAAGGGTGACGCGCCCCGAATACGACTCCGACTTATATTTATTGAGCGCCTCAAGATTCCTGTTATAGACGTACTCCAGCCTTGCGAGGCGCGGATCGATTTCACTGAGGTCCGCATTTAATAGGCCTGCCGCTTGTCGAAATCGCATTCGGTTTGCGATTTTCGAATTTCGCGTGTACCTGACTTTCTCTCTTACATATTGAAAAAGCCGGCCGGGATTCATGCGAATGGAGCACTTGATGCGATGGTTGTAATAGCGCCAGTTGGATAACGACGGCGGGAGCGCCACAGTCTCCAACAACGCGAGCAATCCGACCCGGGCGCCGGTTGCCTGGAGTAATCGCGCCATTTCGATAGCCACAATTCCGCCATAGCACCACCCCCCGAGATAGTACGGTCCCTGCGGTTGAAATTTGCGGAGCAAAGTCACGTAATAGCGCGCCATCTCTAAAATGCTCAAGTGAGCGAGACTCGAATCCTTAAGTCCAAGGGACTGGAATCCATAGCAAGGCTGGTCCTGAGGCAGATGGAAAACGAGATTGCCGTACCCCAGAATATCTCCCGGTGTCGTATGTAATAAATAGAATGGCGGCCGCTTGCCTGACGTTTGAAGCGGAACCAGACTCGACCATTGATTCGGCTCGCTTCGGTCTCGAACTTCTCGAGAGAGAGATTCCACGGTCGAAGATTGGTAGAGTGTCCCAAGCGGAAGGTTTTTTCCGACTGCTTTTTCGATTTCCACCAGGAGCTCCAATGCCTGCAGGGAATCGCCGCCCAGTTCAAAGAAGCTTTCGTTAATTCCAATCGGCGCCCGCTTGAGCACTCGTTCAAACAGCAGTTGCAATTGAAGCTCCAGGGAGTCCCTCGGCCCGGAGATGTCGGTCAATTCTGTCGCTGGATCTTCGATCGCCGGGAGCGCCTGCCGATCAATTTTGCCGCTGGGCATTAGCGGCCACTGGTCCATCAAGACAAAATGCGTTGGAACCATGTAAGACGGCAGCTTGCTTTTCAGGTAATTGCGGATTTCGATAACGGAGAGGTCTTCACGTTCCTTTAAGAGATAGGCGATGAGCCGCTTTTCACCTGCCCGACCTTCACGTGGAAGAACGAGCGACTCACGGATCCCATCATACTTATTTAACGCGGCCTCAATTTCGCCGAGTTCTATGCGATAGCCTCTAATTTTGATCTGATCGTCAATTCGGCCAAAGAATTCAATATTCCCATCCTCAAGATATCGAACCAGATCGCCGGTCTTATAGAGCCTGGCGTCCGGATCGTCACTGAAGGGGTTTTGAATAAAACGCGCGGCAGTCAACTCCGGTCGATTATGATAACCTTTGGCGAGGAGTGTTCCACCGATGAACAATTCACCTGGTATGCCGATTGGCGCCGGGTTTCCAAAACGGTCGAGAATGTACACTGTTCGATCCGCGCGAGGTCTTCCGATCGGCAGCACTGGAACAGGCGATTCCCCATTTTTTCGAGGCGGAATCTCGTATGAAGTTGCAGTGATAGTCGTCTCCGTCGGTCCGTAGGCGTTGATCAGCCGGACGTTGTTCATCGGAGTTTGTTGCCAGAGCGCAAGTTTCTCCGGTGACAGGGCCTCACCGCCCACAATGACGAGACGTAAGCTGTTTTTCGGGATTAAGTCCGGATTGGCCGACCATTCGTCACAGACTTCATGCCAATAGGAAGTCGGAATATCGGCGACGGTAAGTCCAAATTCCTTAAGTTTCGATCCAAACTCCCGAACGTTCCAAACTTCTTCATCGCGGACGACCAGGGTCGCTCCGGTGATTAACGCAGGCACGATTTGCTCAAATGACGCATCAAAATGAAACGATGAAAACTGGAGAATGCGGTCGCGCGCGCTCAATCCATAATGTTTCCGACAGTCAATGCTGTGATTCGCAATAGCGTTATTATCTATGACCGCCCCCTTTGGTTGTCCGGTAGATCCCGAGGTATAGATCACATACGCCGCATTTTCGGCTGCGGATTCGACCGGGGGATTTTTGTCACTCTCCGCAGCCAACTCGTTCAGCTTTTCGTCGAAAAAAACAATTCTCGAGTCCACTTCAAGTGCTTGAACCAGCCTGGAAGTGCTGATAAGAACGGGCGCGTCAATATCAGATAAAATATATTGGATTCGTTCTTTGGGATAAGCAGGATCCAGCGGCACACAGGATCCTCCGGCTTTAATAATGGCCAGCAACGAAACAATCATTTGCAGCGAACGCTCAAGCAGAACGCCAACGTAAACGTCCGGTCCGACACCGAGCTTGCGCAAGCGGTGAGCCAGTTTGTTTGCCTTGCGGTTAAGCTGCCGATAGGTCATCTGCTCGATCGGGTGGCTTACCCGTGCTTTCGCAAGACTTAACGCGATCGCGTCCGGCGTGCGCTCGACTTGTTTCTCAAAAAGCTCCTGCAACGTCTGCGAAGTGGGAACGAAGTCGTTCTGGTTCCATCCGACCAGCAGTTGGTTTTTTTCCTGCGTGCTGAGAATCTCGAGATCGGCCACGGTGCCCTCGGCCGTCTCCAGAATGGAACCGAGAATGGTTGCCAGATGACTCGCCATTCGGCGGATCGCATCTTTGGAAAAGAGCTCCGAGTCATAGGAAAGCTGGAGGGCCGGAGACGGCGCGGACTTGAAAGTGATTTCCAGCGGAAAACGCGCTTCTTCCAGATGCCCGACATCAGAATTCGAGACACGAAGCAAAACTTCACTTTCGATCGGCTGCTCATTTGCCGGAGCGTTGCCGTCCACCGTCGCCAGCCATTCTTTTACCTTCCTGGTGCGATCAATAAAGGTGATACAATCGCGATGCTCGGCTCTCTCGGAATCAATCCTGCTTTTGACTTGGTCCTCACCTGTGTAACGGTGGAATAGATAGGCCCATGCGCCCAAAATAATATGGTGCAGTTGCAGTCTATTTTTGCTCGCGAAGGTTCCCAGTGCTTCGGCAATCTCGGTATCTAAGGGGCGAACTTCCCTAAAAACGGCGGCGCTTCCCCCAGCAGTTGCGCGAGGGGACAGAATATTGCTCAGCCTGGTGCGTTCTTTTTTCAGCGGCTGCCAATTGCTAAGCCGGTAGCCATGCCTCACGAACTGAACTTCGAACCCGAGCTTCCCGTAAAGCCGGCTGGCATTGCTATTATTTTCGACCTGAAGAAAAATCGTTTCGCATCCAGCTTCGATCGCCCGGGCGGTGATATGGCGCATCATTCTGCCTGCATATCCGTTCCGGCGTTCGGCGGGAGGTGTCCCCACATTGTAAATGCAAGCGAGTTTTCCTTCCCAGATCAGGGTTCCGACGCAGACGGCGCGCCCCTCGTTTTGCAGGATAAAATGTTCTTGTGACGGACCATTCGCTCCCGAGCGGATAGCTTCGTCATAACGATGCTCTTTTATCTGGAAAGAAGCCTTAAAAACGCGGGTAAACTCCTGGAGGTCAGACTCATTTCTCACCGGTCGCACATTGGTATCCAGCCGATAATTCCGTTCGCCGGAGTCCCGAAATACCATCCACGTTTCTTCATCGAAAAGCTCAAAACCGGCGCCTTGCAGATTTTCAGCAAGAGCCTCATCGCAACGGTCCAGATAGACCACAGGCCTGCGATTTCTCTCCGCATGCCAGCGATAAACCTCTTTGAATGCTTCAGGTGTTGCCGCTTCAGGGCTGAGGAACGCGGTATGGTTCCACATTGGGCTCGGCGTGATCCTGGAGAATGCAGATACGGAATCGGGCCGGTCGCTCAATTCTGAAATGAAGCGCCCGCGTTGAAAAGCATAGTGGGCGGATAGCAGCAGTTGGCGCTCCCCTTTTGTTTGTGTATTGGGATTTTCCAAAACACTTAACATAAGCAACCAGGCTTGGTTTTCTTTTTCTCCTTCTTATTTCCGGAGGAACACGAAAGTGTCGTTTTCCTCCCGGGCCACTCTAAATCCCATTGAAATTAAAGTAGCAACGATGTTATAGGTTACTTCCTGTCCAATCACGTTCGGGTGCAATTCGATGATGATCTTGTTCACTTCCTCAGGCACCCGGTTGAAATCGATGAACTGTTCCGCCCCTTCAATATCGATAATCAGGGCGTTAACCTTGTGTCCTGCCAGATTGAGGAGGCTCTGCATTGTGCCGGCCGGGACTTTAACAGTTTTAATGCCGCGGCTGGTATTGTTCTGGTAGCAGATCGAATTTTCCCAGAAATCACTCCCTACCTCGAGATCGACCTCGCCATCCGCATGAGCCAAAGCTATATTCCAAACGCGCGGCGCAACGCCGTTAAGCTCATAATTCCGTTTCAAAGTTTCGTACGTCCGCGGATTAGCCTCGACACAGCAATAGTTTTTTATCCCAATTATTTTTTGGCAAAGTAAACCGATGAAACCAATGGCTCCTCCGATTTCCAACACGGAGTCTTTCGAATTCAGAAAATCAAGGCACATCTTTTTTTCATTCGCTTCATAGGCGCCGCTCAAGAGCCGGTTCCGAATTTTTGGTGAAAGAGTCGAAACGTCGAAGCGCAAACCTTCCAGTGTTACTTCCTTGATTCTCGGCAGAACATATTTGAAACGGTAGCGGACGAGAAATTCCTGCCACAGATAATAGACCAGAGTTTTTTCGAAGATGGATTTCACAGTATTGGTTAAGTAAGTTGCACTTCCAGTTCGCTCCTTAGGGTTTGCCTGGGAACCAGGCGCTCATTTCGAACGAAGGCTTCCTCCGCATCGAGCGTCATAAGTTTAAAAATTTCGGGAATCGCGTTTACGACCACGGGCAGTTCGGCACGATTTGTCATCAGCGCCGCGTAGCTGTGCGGATCGGAGGGATGATAGCCGTGCATCGCACGAATCGGTCGTTCTCCCATGTGACTGGGCACAATCAGAACACCTTCTTTCACGAGGAATATGAGTTCGCCAAAATAGCGATCCTCGAAGAGCGCCTTCATCGACCGCAGTTCTTCATCCGAGAGAATGCGTCCCTGCGGAACGGCCCTTAAAGCACGCGTTACGAGGTCGCGGGCGCGTTCATTAAAGAACCAGAATCTTGCCATGGTCGAATCATAAACGACTGCGTAATCCCGCTCCATTTCGATGGGCAAATCCTCTATCTTCTTCTTTAAATCGAGCAATTCATCGCAATTAGCCATTCCGTGATCACTAAACACGTACAAGCGAATTTCGCGATAATGCTGGCTGGCGCACCCGAGCAATTCCTGAATCCAATTCTCATAAGACCGCAGCCTGGCCGGGATTTCAGGAGATTGGTTGCCCACCGCATGAAGCAATCCATCGAGGCCGGGCCAATACAGAAAAGCAAAGTCCACCTCTTCGTTAACAACTTTTTCTTTCAAGTCATCGAGATTTTCTCTCTCGCTCTTATCCGGGTCGCTCCCAAAATAGGGAATATGCCGCCGCGTCAGAAAATCGAAAATGTTCGGGCCGCGGTTCATTCCGGCGGGTTTCAGAGGACTCTTCTTTTCCGTAAAGTCGTAAAGCGAGATATGTTTGAAAGGAATATTATATAAGTCGAAATACCCTTTGAAATTTAGCCGGCGCTTTACGAGTTTTGTTAACAGCCGGCGAAATATTCGGCGGCTCGTTATTGCTTTTGGCAGCCACTGAAATGGTCTCAGCATCCGAAACGGAGAGTTTGCCGGATCGTAAACGAAGTAGCACCAGTTCCGATGCTCCACCGGCCATCTCCCGGAAAGGATGCTTGGGACGCAGGTTGAGCTATACCCAAAGACCGATTCCAGGCGGTGCCGGTGCGGCGCAACGTCTTTGCCAAAGGGATCGTTCTTAATAATCTCCCAGCCGCAGGCATCGACCATTATAAACAGTGACAAAACTTCTTTCATCGTTCACTCCGCCATAATCAAAAACGTCTGGTCATCGCTCAGACTCGCGGCAGACTGAAAAGCGATCAGTTCAGCAGCCAGATCATCCTTCAACTGTTCCGCCGGTTGTTTGCTTTGGCTCGATTTTCGTAACCATCGGACCAAACGGTCCTGGCCGAAGAATTCACCGCTGACATTTCTCGCTTCGGTCAGCCCATCGGTGTAGAGCAGAATTCGGCAGTTTTTCGGCAAAACCTCCGTTTGATTCGAGAAAGTCGTTTCCGGCAGGATGCCGAGTGGCAATCCCTCCGGAGAAAGAGCCTTGACGTTCCCTTCTTCGTCCAGCGCGAGAAGCAGCGGACAATGTCCAGCGCTGGCAGCAGTCAGGCTGCGGGCGCGGCTGTCCACATAGACAAGTTGCGCGGTGATGAACATATCCACGCCGGAAAGTTCCTCGAATAACAGCCGATTCACTCGGCCCAGCAGCGCGGCCGGCTGATTCATCCATTCGGGCACTGCGCGAAGCAAGCTCCTGAGAATTGCCGCAAACATGGCGGCCGGGATGCCTTTGCCCATCACATCCGCGATGATCAAGAGAATCGCATCGTCATTTATCTTGATCACATCATAAAAATCTCCACCTACCTGGTGGGCGCTCTCGCAAAATCCGGCGAGGCCGTATCCCGAGAGCCGGGGAATTGTTTTCGGGAGCAAAGAACGCTGAATTGTTTTCGCAATCTCCAGTTCGCGCGAGACCAGCCGGCTGCGAACTAACTCATCCGTATAGCGCGAATTCACGATTTGAATCGCCAGGAAGTCGGCGAAAGTGTGGATCACATTTGCTTGCACCGCGGTGAAGGCGCCGGAGCCAGCCGTTTTCGCGATGGTCAGCGTGCCAATCAACGAATCGCCGAGAAAAATAGGATGCACCAATCCCACCGACCCTGGTCGGATTTTTGCGAGGGGATCCCCGGATTTCAGCGGATTCAAATGATCGAACCAGACATCTTCCCGGGCTAAAGCAGCATCTGCTTCGACAGATTTTGCTCCGCCCTCCGCCAATGACAGTGCGGGCAGCAACACACTGCTGTCCGATGAGGCGAAGACCTCTAATCTTTGTTCCGCGCTTGAAGTCATCCGGAACACGAACCACTCCGCTGAAGTGATTTGCGCGAGGTCTGTCAAAAGCCTGCGCGCGAAATCGCCCAGATCATTCGTTTTGCCCAAGTCAGCGCTGCAGCGAAAGATCGCGGACAAGCTTTCGTAGCAAAAGCTTAGCTCCTCCGCCATATCTCGCACCACCTTCTCACTCTCAGCAATCCTTCGCTCCGATTCGCTCTGGAACTCACTTTCGATTTTGTGGCTGAATGCGCTTCGTTTGCGCTTCATCACCAGGCAATTCTGTCCTGAGCCCCGGAGGTAATTCACGCGGTCCATGAGAGACTGAATCAGAAATAGGCCGCGGCCGGTCTCCTGGTCTACTACCGGCAATTCGATCTGCCTAGGCCATTCGAAGCCGGCTGTGTTATCGTTCACTCGCAATTCCAACTGATCCAGGCCGCAAACCACGTCCACTTGTATCTCCTTGCGCGCCGCTTCAGCCGAAGCGTACTTGATCGCATTATTTGCTGCCTCTGCCAGTGCCAGTTCACAGGCTTGAATCTCTTCTTCGGGCACCCCTTGTTCCTGCAAAAAACCGCGCATCATCACCGTCATGGGTCTGACTTCCACCAGTTCGCACGCTAGAACCATCCGCAGCGAAATGTTCCGGCTCACGGGTATGCTCTGGACTGCCATCGCTCAGTTATTCACGATTTCGAAAATCCGGTGCATCCGAGTCAGTTCCAGGATTTGCTGCACCGGCGGAGTCGGATTCAAAAGCCGCACGGTGCCATTCCGGTTGCAGGTTGTTTTGTGCAGCGAAATCAGCGCCCCCAATCCGCAACTATCGACGAACATCGTTTCCGAAAGATCGATTTCGATATTTTTGTGGAGCTCGTTCATCGCGCCTTTAACCTGGTCTCGAAAAACCTGGCTGTTAGCGGCGCCGAGTTCCTTGATTCCGCTCACATTGAGCGTTTCTCCTTGAGCTTGAACTTTCATCTTTTTAAACCTCCACTTGGCGAAAATCTTAAATCTCCCCTTGCGAATAGTGCGTGCGCCCCGTTTCGCCGCACCCTTTTCCTATTAAAAGAATTGTGACTTTTACCAGCAATCAGGTCGCTTACTTGATCCGCCTCTTTATTCCTCCCACCCCTCTTCTCAGGGAGATACTGATGGGAGAGCTACGTTCAGCTTTGAATTTCTGGACCAGCGAAATGACCGTTTCCAACGGTCGAACAAGTGGTGAACCTGCCGGCGCGAGTCGCTTTTCTGGCGTCCGCGGCTCGCTCCGTTCTTCCGGTACGAGTGACGACATTAAAAAGGAATCCGGCACGGTTGTGGACGAACCGTTTTTCCAATTAATCAACAACGATCCCCACCCGAGTGATTCGTTGAGCCGCGTCAGCGCGCCAATAAATGTATCCGGCCCGACCCAGCTATCGGAAATCTCCGACGCCTGATCCACAACCACTCTCTCGCCGAGAAAGGCAAAAGGCCCAATGACCGCATTTTTGCCGATGCGCACATTGTCTCCGAGCCAGCAGGGCGCCCGAAACTGAACATTGCTTCCAATCCGCGTGCGCCGTCCCGCCCAGATTCCGGGCTGGATTTCTCGCAGGCCAATCCGCTTGCTTTGACACACAAACGGAAGCCAAAGCGAAAGTCCCTTGAACCAATTGGAATAGCTCGTGAAGAGCTTGTGCTCCGCCAGACCCGGCAGGTGATCCGCTTCGATCACATCTTCGGGCAACCAGTCGGTTTCATAGACAGGGCGATATCGCTTCCGCGCTTCCGCCGAGTCCAGTTCGCGCACCTCGTGAAACACCTCCAGGCTGATTCCCCATCTGGACCCGCTTCCGAGGGTTCGCTGAATTAAATCGACCTCGTCCGAGGTGATCAGGCGCACCTCTGTGACCTTGCGATTAGCGAGATATTCCAGCCAGTAGCAAAGAAAACTCTCACCAAGAAAAGGAAGGGTCGCTGTAGGTTTCGCATCCGCCAAAGCGGGAATCCCGCTGGCTTGGTTTGGGCAGATCAATATGGTTTTCATTAAATTAACATGCTCCGCGTCCCAGCAATAGGCAGGCACGGTTTTCACCAGAATTTTCAAATCCAGCCAAAAGCTTTGAGACTCGATATATTGAACGTCTAGCTGCACCTGTTCTGGAAAATCGATGTTCGCCCTGCCCTCAATTTGCCAAAAGCATGTCAATCCCGGTATCACCTCCAGGCGCCGCCGATCGGCCCAGCTGTATTTAGCCACCTCTCTGGGCACAGGCGGGCGTGGCCCGACCAGTGACATATCACCGATCAATACGTTGTAAAACTGCGGGAATTCATCTAAAGAAAATTTACGGAGCCACTTCCCGACCTTCGTCACTCGCGGATCATCTTTGATTTTGAACGTCACGCCCGTCGCATGCGTATTTTGGTTGAGCAATTCAACCAGCTTTTGTTCCGCATCCGCTTTCATGGACCGAAACTTCCACATCTTGAATTCACGGCCCCACTTCCCGACACGACGTTGCCCGAAAAAGATCGGTCCTCCATCTTCCAGTTTGATCAGCGTGGCGATTACTAAAAACAGAGGCGCGCAGAGCAGTAAAGCCATCGAGCTCAAAACGATATCCGAAAAGCGCTTGATAAAAAACGCGCTGAAGATCACCCACTTCCAGGAGTTTCGTTTGAAAGTGACGTAGGCATTTAATTTCCATCTGCCCCATGGGGTTTGGACCGCCTCGAATCGGTCCAGCACTAATGCGTTGATTTCCTGCTCACTCATATCCCTACACCAACAGTTCTAAAAAAAAATTTGTCTGCGAGTTGGCGCACCCTCTCTTCTTTGATCGGGCTCTCCACCACTTCATCCGCCCACTTCTCCTGCGGCGCCACGAATCTCTCGAACATGGGGAAGGTAAACTTCTCCAATTGCGTCTTCACCTGCTCAGCGGTTCTTCCGCGTTCGGCAATATCTCGCGCCAATCGCTTCTCTTCGCACCAATCGCGCGAGCTTCGGATGAAAATTTTAAAATCAAACAGGTTCCGAATGCTCGCCCGGCGGAACAGCCATAAGCCCTCCATAATCACCACTGATTTCGGAGCCACTGTAGGTTGGACGGAAGTCCGCCCATGCGTGTGAAAATCGTACTTTGGAACCACCGCCACGTTTCCCGAAGCTAACCTCTTCAACACTTCTTCGACGCGCTCCCAGTCGATCGCGCGCGGATGGTCGAAGTTCACAAGTGTTCTCTGACGAAAGCTCAAATGTCCCCTGTCACGATAAAAATCGTCCAATGAAACACGGGTAGCTTCTTCTTCGAGGATCGTCTGCAGGCGTTCCGCCAGCCAGGTTTTGCCGGCGCAACTTCCCCCTACGATTCCCACCAGTTTCGGTGATTGCGCTACCATAT
>Ga0170475_101241959_pt1 | contig 14329 bp, 8 predicted proteins | sample Soicark_Litter_5_FD_111474 | JGI IMG/M metagenome (GOLD analysis project Ga0170475, IMG submission 111474) | Avena fatua rhizosphere microbial communities from Hopland, California, USA. Combined Assembly of 48 SPs | reverse complement strand
GGTTTCCACACCCGAAGATCAATGCACTCGCTACGGCACGCTGGTGAAGGTGGATCAGCTCTCCTGGCAACTGGAGCAACTGCCAGGGGTCGAGGCCACCCATTCGATGGCATCACTCGCCAAGCTCGCGATGGTGGGCTACAACGAGGGCCAGTTGAAGTGGTACGACCTCATCCCCAACGCCGCAGCATTGGGCGGCGTGCAGACCCGCGCCCCCCGAGAGCTGTTGAACCAGGGCTGCTCGCTCCTCTCGCTGTACGTCTACCTCCAGGACCACAAAGCCGAGACACTCAAACGGGTGGTCGAGCAAGTGGAGCGGTTCGCTTCGGCGAATAACTCCGCCGATGAGCACTTCATGCTCGCGGCGGGTTCCGCCGGCATCGCAGCGGCCACCAACATCGTGGTACGCAAGGCGATGCGGCAGATGCTTCTGTGGGTTTACGGCGCGGTGGTCGTGCTGTGTTGGGTCACGTTCCGCTCTTGGCGCGCGGTGCTGGCTGCCATGCTTCCGCTGGCTCTGACTTCCGTGTTGTGTGAGGCGCTCATGGTCGTTCTGGGTTTGGGTGTCACCGTGGCCACGCTGCCTGTGATCGCCCTTGGGGTAGGCATCGGAGTCGACTACGCGCTGTATGTGATCAGCGTTCTCCTGGCGCGGCTGCGTGCCGGATCGGACCTGCCACAGGCCTACCATGACGCGCTCCAGTTCACCGGCCGCGTCGTGCTGCTGACCGGCGTCACACTCTCGCTTGCGGTGGGCACTTGGACCTTCTCGCCCATCAAGTTCCAGGCAGACATGGGCATCCTGCTTGCGTTCATGTTCATGCTGAACATGATCGGCACCCTCGTGCTGATGCCTGCCCTCGCCTGCTTCCTCCTGCATCCCGCGGGCCCGCATGGACACCGATGAGGCGCTTGTCGATGACGCGGTTGACTAAGCGTGGTCCTGGTTTTCACCGACGAGTGCCACTGATTGCGGTTGGGCGTCTTGGTAGACCCAGGCCAGCTGCATCAGGCGGCCCATCACCGCCAGCAGCTCGTCTTGCCCGAGGGGCTTGGGCAGGAATGCATCGGCACCGGCGTCGCGGCTTCGCATGCCCACCTCCTGCGATACGCTCGCCGAAGTAGCGATGATCGGCACGTCGGCGAGCGCGGGCATGAGCCGAATCCGCCGTGTGGCCTCCCAGCCGTCCATCACCGGCATGGTGAGGTCCATGATGATCAGGTCTGGCCTGGCTGCGCGCACGGCATCGAGGCACTCCGCGCCGTCACTCGCGGTGGACACCTCGAATCCCAACGGGTCGAGCGCATCGACCAGCATCGCGCGGTTTTGTGCCACGTCGTCGACCACCAAGACGGTCTTGCGCGCGCCCTGGTAAGCAATGGGGGCGCCACGCTGCCTGGGCGCGACGGCGGCGTGGTCGTCTGTCCAGGGCACTTCGATGTCGAAGGAGAAGACGCTGCCCTGGCCCACCTGGCTGCGCACGCGGATGTCGCTCCCCATCAGGCGGACCAGCTGCCGGCTGATGGCCAGGCCGAGGCCTGTCCCGCCCTCGCGGCGTCTCATCTCGCTGACCTGCTCGAACGGCTGGAACAGGCGCGCGAGCTGCCCCTCGTCCATGCCGATACCGCTGTCATGCACCTCGAAGCGAAGCTGCGCCTTCGCTCCGACCGGCCTCGCGTGCAAGCGCAGGGCGACCTGCCCCCGGTCGGTGAACTTGACCGCGTTGGACAGCAGGTTCAACAGCACCTGCCGCAGCCGCTTCTCATCGAAAAGCACCGTGCCGATCGCATCGGGCGCGGCATCGCAAGCGAAGACCAGTGCCTTTTGGTCCGCCTTGACGCGGGTGATGTCAGCCACCGAGCCCAGGAAGTCCCCCAGATCAACCGGCGTGGGGTAAAGCTCCATGCGACCGGCCTCGACGCGCGACAGATCGAGGATGTCGACAATGAGTGCCAACAGGTGCTCGCCGCCTTGTTTGATCGTGTCGAGCCCCCTGGACTGGCGAACGCTGAGCCCGGAATCCCTCTTCAGCAATTGGGCGTAGCCGAGGATCGCATTCAGCGGCGTGCGCAGTTCGTGGCTCATGTTGGCCAGGAACTCGCTCTTGGCATGATTGGCGAGCTCGGCGACCCGGCGCGCCTCGCGTTCGACCTCCGCTTGCTTGCGTTCGGAGAGATCGAGCACGAAGGAGACCCCCTGCTCTTGCGAGCCTTCAAAGAGCACGGCGCCGATCAGCACCGGAACGCGGCTACCGTCCCTGCGGACGTATTCCTTCTCATACGGCGTGCAGGTGCCTGTGGCGCGCACCTCCGCCACCTTTTGCATGTCAAGTGCGTGGTACTCGGGCGGCGTGAGATCGGACCAATTCAATCTGCCCGACCGAAGATCCTCGCGGTCAACCCCGACCATGCGAAACAAGGCGTCGTTCGCCTCGCTGATGCCGCCGCTCAAATCAAAGAACAGGATGCCGATGAGGTTGGCGTCCAGCAGCCTGCGGATGCGTGCCTCACGCTCTTGCAGCGAGGCGTAGAGTCGCGCCGTCTCCAGTGAGATCGCCGCTTGCGAGGCCAGCATACCCAACAGTTCCGCCTGGCCCGCCGTGAAAGCTTGTGAGACCAACCCGTGCTCCAGATAGAGGACACCGATCAGATCGGCGCGGCGCAGCAGGGGCAGGCACAACACCGATTTGGGACGCCGTCGGGCAACGTAGGCATCATTGGAAAAGACGCTGGGCTGAGCGGCGTCGGCGAGCATCAAGGTCTCGCGGCTGCGGCCCACGTAGTTCAGGATGCCCATGGGGAGTTCGTTGGCCGCATCCTCCGCGCTTCGATGGGCGTGGACCTCGATGGCCTGCCCGTGCACCGTTGCTTCTGCAACCAGGCCGAGCCCCTTGGGCTCGGCCAACAGCAACAGACCCTTGTCTGCGCCGGCCGTTTCCAGGGCGATTCGCATCAACGTATCGAGCAACTCGTCGAGATCGATCTGGCTCGAGATGGCCTGCGACATCTTGACGATGGCCAGCATCTCCGGCGCCACCACCGCCACCCTGCTGCCGTCGGCGTGCCGCAGGTGCGAATGCTGCGCGTCCAGTTGTCGCACCTTGCCATCGGCACCCCACTGCACGTAGCAAGCCCGAGCGCGATACAGGTAAGCGTCGCTGGATATTTGCAGCTTGCGGCTGGCATGAAAGCGAGCCGCCAGTTCGCAAGCCAGCGCTTCGATGTGCAGGTTGCCGTTCTCGTGTGCCGATTCGATCGCCTGCTCGTAGGCCTGCAGCGCCTCCACGTCACGGCCCTCGATGCGTGCGAACTCCGCCTGGGCCAGCGCGCAGCGCGACCGATAGTTCTGCGGGCAGTTCTGCGCCCATGTCTCGAACATCGGCAGCTTCGCGAGGAAGAGCTTGCGCGTGTGCTTTTGCTGGAACGCATCGGCTTCGCAATACAGCGCGGCCAGCGACAACAGGTGAAACAAGTGATGAGACGACACGCTCGGGACGCCGTACATGAACTCCACCAACGGAGCAGCCTGGAGTGAGAACTCGAGCGCTGATGCGTACTCACCCGAATGGAAGGCGGTAACTTGGCGCAGCACATGTCGAAAAAACATGCTTGATTGCACATTGACCCGCGCGAACAAGGCAACGCCGTCGGCTTCTTTGAAGTCGTCGTCGTCCAGGGAATTGAGCCCGTGTGTGAGGCCCTTCAGGCATCGCGCGAACTGAATGTCCAGGCGCAGGTCGACGTTGACGATGGGTCCCGTGTGACGCAGGAATTTTCGGTATCGGGCCGACGTCTCAATGATGGTGTCCAGCGACTCGCCCTGCTCGATTGCCATGGCTACGTCAAACAAGTTGCAATAGCCGGCAGTTAAAACGTCGCCCACCTCCAGGGTAAGTGTGAAAGCACTGTCGAGCTTCTGCCGGCATGCCGAAAACGGCTCATACCAATGCCCGACGAAAGCCGCATTTCCGAACTCGGCCATTGCCCTCTCCGGCGTTTTGCCCAGTTCGTTCGCATGCAACAGCAGTTCTAGTTCTAAGAACAGTGACACCGCGGCGGTATCCAGGAATCGCGCAGCCAGGACGTTCGCGTAGCCCGCGTAGCCGATCATCGATGCCGAACAATTGCCATGCTTGAGAGACAGCTTGACCATGTTGGCGCAGACGAGTGGGTACAACATGGGCCGTGCCATGTACACCGGGGCCATGGAGTCTCTTAGCAATCCTATTTCCGTACCGACATCAGAGTCATCTGGCAATAGCGGCGCGTTGACGATATTCAGTGCGCTGCGCCCTTGCAGCATTCCGGCAATGTCCTGTCTCGCCACGCGGACCTCTTCCGCAATGGCGTCGGCGTCATCCGGGAACGTCAGACCGAAGAGCCGCAATGCTTCGAACGCCGCATCGACAGCATCGTCAACGCGGCCGGTGCCCAACAAAAGCCTGATGTTGAGCGTATGCACATGGGTGCGGTCGACGCCTGAACGAGCGTATCCGAACAGAGACGGCAGCAGTTCGTCGGTGCCTTCGAAGTTGCCGACCAGGAATCGGCACTCCGCCCATTCGAAGTAGATTTCGAATGTCTCTTCGTACTGCGCCTGCCAGGCGCCCTCAGGCAAGAGCGCAGCCGCCTGGGCGAAGGCGGTCTCGGCCGAGGCATAAGCGGTCGCCGCCTTCGCCTTGTGCCCTGCCCGCATGTCGAGGCGGCGCACCGTGGCCCGTTCACCGGGGTCTGTGATCAGTCCCACGCCCCGGTTCAGTGCGTGGACGACATCGAAGATCCGTTCATCGAGTGCCGCAGGTGTCAGGCGCGCGAGCAGCAATCGGCCCATGCCCAGATGCAGCCGGCCCCGCTCGGCCTCGGGAATCAGCGAGTACGCGGCTTCCTGCACTCGGTCATGCACGAAGCGGTAGGCGTCGTCCACGGGTTGCAAAAGCCCGGCCTGCACCGCAGCGGCGAGATCTGTTTCCACTTCGGGTTGCAGCTTGCCCGACGCCGCCGCCAGCAACTCGGGCTCGACCCGGTTGCCGAGGCAGGCCGCGTGCTGCAGCGCCTGCTGCGCTGCCAGCGGCAAGCGCGCCAGCTTGCCCACCATCAGCTCCACCACGTTTTGTGTGTAACCCTTGGCGCGGATCGCATCCAGGTCCCAGTTCCATCTGCCGCGAAGCCGATCAAAGGCGAGCAGTTCTTCGTTGGCCAGTTCGAGCAAGAACTGGATTGAGAAGAAAGCATTACCGCCGGTACGCTCGCCCAGCAGTTCGGCGAGGGACGCCACTTCGCGGGCCTCCTGGTGCAGCGTGTCGGCGACGAACGCCTGCAGATCGGCAGGCGTCAGCGGACCCAGGACGATGTGGGTGACAAGGATCGGCTCCCGCAGCGCCTGGTCCAGCAGCGGCTGCATCGGGTGAGTCGCCTGCACCTCGTCGTCGCGGTAGGCGCCGACCGCGAGCAGACCGCTGATCTGAGACTCCGACGACAGGTCCATCAACAGGTCCAGGCTGGCCGCATCCGCCCACTGCAGATCGTCGACAAACAGCACCAGCGGATGATCCGGGCGTGCGCACACGCCAACGAACTGTTGGAAAACCATGCGAAACCGGTTCTGCGCTTCCCTGGGAGGCAGGGCAGGCACGGGCGACTGCTTGCCCATGACCAGCTCAAGCGGCGCGATGAGATCGACGATCAACTTCGCATGAGGGCCAAGGGCCCGGACGAGCCGCTCGCGCCATTCTGCGATACGCGTTTCGCCCGCACTCAGGATTTGCTTGACCAACTCGCCGAAAGCCAGCGCCAGCGTGGCATACGGAACATCGCGCCGGTGCTGGTCGAACTTGCCGGCGATGAAGCTGCCATGCGCCATGACGACGGCCTTGTGCAGTTCATGCACGAGCGCCGTCTTGCCGCTGCCTGCCGGGCCCGAGATCAACGCGATATGGGTCTGCCCCGACGTCCGGGTGTGTTCGAACGCCGCACGCAAGGCCGCCAGTTGATCGCCCCTGCCGTACAGCTTCTGTGAAATCTGCAGCCGATCGAAGACGTCGCGCGTCCCGAGCTCGAACGGCTCGGGACGTGCGGCGGTCAGGCATTGGTCGATGTCAAACAGCAACCCACTGGCGCTCTGGTACCTGTCGTCGGGCGATTTGGCCAGCAGCTTCATCACCATGTCGGAGACGACCTGCGGCAGGTCGGCCAGCTCCAGCGGCGGCTGCGGCACGCGGGCCACATGGCAGTGGATCCATTCGAGTGCGTCGGCGGCCTCGAAGGGCAGGCGACCGGTCAGCATCCTGTACAGCGTGATGCCCAACGCGTAGAGGTCGGCGCGGTGGTCGACGGCGCGGTTCAGGCGGCCCGTTTGTTCCGGTGCAACGTATGGCCAGGCGTCAGCCGCAGGCGCCATACTCCCCCCTGCCCCACTGACCGCCGCCACGCTCACATCGACAAGGCACACCGCACAGCGCTCGCTGTCGACCAGAAAATTGGCAGGGCGAAAATCCTTGTGCACCACCCGTGCCGCATGCAAGCCCAACAGGACTTGCGCCAGCGCGCGAGCAAGCCGAAGCGCCTCTTGCCACGCAAGCGGACCCACGCTCAACACGCTTTCGAGCGGCTCGCCCGCGAAAGCCTCCAGCACGATGGCCGACGAGGAGACCGGAGACTCGCTGCCGTCGGCGAGTGTCACGGGCCGAGCCACCCCATTGACAGCCAGCGATCGCAGCAGTTCGTGCTCGCGACGCAGAGCCGCCCATTGAACCGGACCGGGATCGACAGACGGTGGCAACTTCACAAACACTGGCAACAGGGTGCTTGCGTGCCTTGCTTTGTAAATCCAGGACCCGGCTGTCGCACCAAGCTGGTCGACTACCTCATAACCGAAGCCTGCCAACGATGTACTCCCGTGCTGGTTCCCGTAGCCTGCGCCGAATTGCCATCGACCGCAAGAGGGAAACCGCCGCGATACCCAGCGTCTCCAACAAAGCGGCGCCGAAATGGGCCGTCATGTGTAAGCCGGCGAACCCGTCCTGCCAAGCCTAAGAACTCGGTTCCTCAACACCGAAGATCTCGGCGACTGGCGGCGCGCCGATCGACTCGTACTTGGAGTGGATGGCCGCATCAAACGCTTCGCCATCGCCAACCTCAAGCGTTAGCCGCATGGCAAGCGAGCCGAGGAGGCCCTGCGCAAAGTCTGCTTGTGGAATGCGATCCAACCAAGCTGGTACCCGGCGAGAACGTCTCACAGCGCTCACCAGCGGCGGGTGACACTCAGCGCGTTTCAGCGAGTGAAGATCAACCGGGTCCCTAGCCCCATGAAGACCACCCCCGCGACGCGATCCAGCCACAGTGCAATACCCGGTTTACGGTTAAACCAGCGACCAATCGTTCCCGAAAAGAATCCGAGCAAGCTGAACAGCAGCGCCGCCTGGGCCGTGAAGATCACGCCGAGCGCAGCTAGCTGAGCCCAGATGGGGGCTTGAGCAGGAACAACGAACTGTGGGAGGAAGGAAAGAAAAAATAGAACGACCTTCGGATTGATTGCGTTGGCCACGATACCCTTGAAAAACAAGGATCGTAGGTTTGACTCTGGCGTCGCCGCCCCGGCGATGGGTGTCGAGCCCTTGCTGCGAAGCACCTGTATCCCCAGCCATACCAGGTAAAGGCCGCCGGACCACTTCAACAGCGTGAATGCAACCGGCGAGGCTGCCACGATAGCGCTCAGGCCAATCACGGCAAGCAGAGTATGGCTGAGACAGCCTAACGCACACCCAAGGCCAAAAGCGATGCCATGTCTCCGTCCTTTGGAAACTCCGACGCTGAGCACCATCAGGTTGTCCGGGCCCGGGGACGCAGTAAGGAGTACTGCAGTCAGCAGAAACGCGAGGGCTTGTGAAAGCGTAAGCATGCGCGTGATAGTAACCTGACGAAAGACATGCTCGGCGGCGTCGTTTCCCCGCCAAAAAGAAGTTAAGCGGACACGAGACTCCTTCGGGTGGGGCTCGGAATCAACATGACTTGGCCGGCTGCTTACCGTCATGTTGGCTGGAAGTATGGGGATTTGCACCCACAAGAATGCCCCATGCCGGGCGCACAAAAAAGCCCCGCACCTCATCGGTGGCGGGGCTTCGAATCAGCTTTCGGGATGTTCCCGGAAATCAGTTCACATGTGGTCGATCATGACCTGACCGAAGCCGGAGCAAGACACTTGCGTCGCACCTTCCATCAGGCGGGCGAAGTCGTACGTGACCTTCTTCGAATCGATGGACTTTTCCATCGAGCTGATGATGAGGTCAGCTGCTTCGGTCCAGCCCATGTGGCGCAGCATCATTTCGGCCGACAGGATTTCGGAACCGGGGTTCACATAGTCCTTGCCGGCGTATTTCGGGGCGGTGCCGTGGGTGGCTTCGAACATCGCGACTGAATCGCTCAGGTTGGCGCCCGGGGCGATGCCGATGCCGCCGACTTGGGCGGCCAGTGCGTCGGAGACGTAGTCACCGTTCAGGTTCAGCGTGGCGATCACCGAGTACTCGGCCGGGCGCAGCAAGATCTGCTGCAGGAAGGCGTCTGCGATCGAGTCCTTGACGGTGATCTCACGGCCCGTGTTCGGGTTCTTGAACTTGCACCACGGGCCGCCGTCGATCAGCTGGGCGCCGAATTCCTTCTGGGCCAGCGCGTAGGCCCAGTCACGGAAGCCACCTTCGGTGTACTTCATGATGTTGCCCTTGTGCACGATGGTGACGCTTGGCTTGTCGTTGTCGACGGCGTACTGGATTGCCTTGCGCACCAGGCGCTCGGTGCCTTCGCGCGACACGGGCTTGATGCCGATGCCCGACGTGGCGGGGAAGCGGATCTTCTTGACGCCGAAATCTTCCTGCAGCACTTTGATTAGGCGCTTGGCCTTTTCGCTTTCGGCTTCGAACTCGATGCCGGCGTAGATGTCCTCCGAGTTCTCGCGGAAGATGACCATGTTGGTCTTCTCGGGCTCCTTGACCGGTGACGGCACGCCCTTGAAGTACTGGATGGGGCGCAGGCAGACGTACAAGTCGAGTTCCTGGCGGAGGGCCACGTTCAGCGAACGGATGCCACCACCGACCGGCGTGGTCAGCGGGCCCTTGATCGAGACGACGTAGTCGCGCAGCACTTGCAGCGTTTCTTCAGGCAGCCACACATCGGGCCCGTACACCTTGGTGGACTTCTCGCCGGCGTAGATCTCCATCCACTGGATCTGCTTCTTGCCACCATAGGCCTTGGCCACCGCTGCATCGACCACCTTGATCATCACCGGCGTGATGTCCGCGCCGGTGCCGTCGCCTTCAATGAACGGAATGATGGGCAGATCCGGAACGTTCAGTGAAAAATCGGCGTTGACGGTGATCTTCTGCCCGCTGGCGGGCACCTTGATGTGCTGATACATGGAATTGCTCCGGGTCGATGCGATGAGAAAGAGGTGGAACTGAAGAAGCTCTTTCAGATTCTATGCGAGGCACCGCGCCGCTCCTGCCGGAGACCGCGCCCCTGATTGGGGCGCTCGACGCCATAATCGCCCCAGTCCACTGCCCCCCTGCCACGATGACGCTCGCCCGTACCTTCACCAGCCTCCTGCTCTGCTCTTTGGCGCTGGCATCCGCCGCCCTGGCCCAGGTGCCGCAGGACTTGCCCACCATCAAGCTCGGCGCGGGCATCCACAACATCCGGGCGCAAGTCGCCCGCACGGACGAGCAACACACGGTCGGCCTGATGCACCGCCCCACCATGCCCCAGAACGACGGCATGCTGTTCATCTTTCCGCAGGCAACGCAACAGTGCTTCTGGATGAAGAACACCCTGCTGCCCTTGTCCGCAGCCTTCGTCACCGACGACGGCACGGTCGTCAACATCGAGGACATGAAGCCCGAGACGCTCGACTCGCACTGCTCGAAAAAGCCAGTGCGATTCGTGCTGGAGATGAACCAGGGCTGGTTCACCAAGCGCGGCATCAAGCCGGGCTCACGCCTGACCGGCGAACCGTTCAACCTGAAGCCCTGATCAAATCACAGGTCCGCAGTGGGGCGCCGGCGCCCGTCGAAGCAGGCAAGCGAAGCGAAGCCGCACATCAAGCCACCCGCGAGGACCGGCTCTGCCGGCCGACCCGGGGTCGCCCCCTGGGGGCAGGAGGCGGGAGCCGACTGGGGGGCTAGAAATTCTTTTCGGCGAATTCCCAGTTCGCAAGTGACGTGAGGAACGTCTCGACGAACTTCGGGCGCAAGTTGCGGTAGTCGATGTAGTAGGCATGCTCCCACACGTCGATGGTCAGCAGCGCCTTGTCCGAGGTGGTCAGCGGCGTGCCGGCTGCACCCGTGTTGACGATGTCGACCGAGCCATCGGGCTTTTTCACGAGCCACGTCCAGCCGGAACCGAAGTTGCCGACGGCGCTCTTCGTGAAGGCCTCCTTGAACGCGGCGAAGCTGCCGAACTTGGCTTCGATGGCCGCTGCGAGTGGGCCCTTGGGCTCGCCGCCGCCGGCCGGCTTCATGCAGCTCCAGAAGAACGTGTGGTTCCAGACTTGGGCGGCGTTGTTGTAGATGGCACCCGCCGACTTCTTGACAATTTCTTCGAGCGAGAGGTTTTCGAACTCGGTGCCCTTTTGCAGGTTGTTCAAGTTCGTGACGTAGGCATTGTGGTGCTTGCCGTGGTGGTACTCGAGCGTTTCCTTGCTCATGTGCGGAGCGAGCGCATCTTGCGCGTACGGCAGCGTTGGCAGGGTGTGTTCCATGCTTGTTCCTTTCGTTGATTCGATGGGTCTGACCATTCGATTGTAGGCAGCACAAACACCCCTCACCCGGTTCGGCGATATCAGTCGGGGATCACGAGCACCTTCGTGATGTCGGCCGACACTTCGCCGTCGGCAAGCACCGCCCGCACTGACTGCCCGGGACGAACCGAAGCCGCCGACGTGACGGCGTGCCCGGCAGCATCCTCCAACCACGCGTAGCCACGGGACAGCACGCGTTTGGGATCGAGCCCTTCCAGCCGCGCGCTCAATGTCGAAAGGCGCGCGCTCCGCGTTTCTTGGGCGACCGTTGCAGCGCGCTGCAAGCGCGCGGCGAGCGCATCAAGGCGTGCCGGCTGGGCCGCATGCAGCACGGTCGCCGCGCGCACGAGACGCGCCGACAGGGCGTCATGCCGTTGAGACTCGGTGCGGACCGCCTGGCGAGAGGAGGCACTGAGCCGTTGCGCAAGCAGCGTCAAGCGCTGCGCGTGGCGCCGCACGCCTTCGGCGGGCCGCATCAGGCGCAGCGTCGCGCGGTCCAGGCGCTGCCCCTGGGTGTCGAGCGCCTGACGCACGCGCCTGGACATCGCCGCTGCAACAGCCGACAAACCGTCCAGGCATGCCTTGCGGGTGGGCGCCACCAGTTCGGCGGCAGCGGTGGGCGTGGGTGCGCGCACGTCGGCGGCGAGATCGGCCAAGGTCACATCCGTCTCGTGGCCCACGCCGCACACCACGGGGACCGGGCAGCCGGCAATGGCTCGCACGACCTGTTCATGGTTGAAGGACCACAGGTCTTCCAGGGAGCCCCCGCCCCGGCACACGATGAGCACGTCGACCTCTGCCCGCCGGCCCGCCGTCTCGATGGCTGCAACAAGCGAAGCGGGCGCATCCGGGCCTTGCACCAGGCTCGGGTACAGCACCACTGCCAGGTGAGGGGCGCGCCGCCGCAATGCGGTCAGCACGTCGTGCAACGCCGCGGCGCCGGGTGACGTGACCACGCCCACCACACGTGGAAACGCGGGCAGCGGACGCTTCAGGTCGACATTGAACAGCCCTTCGGCTTCAAGGCGCGTCTTGAGTCGCAGGAACTGCTCGAACAGCGCGCCGGCCCCGGCCGGCCGCATGGCCTCGACCACGAACTGCAAATCCCCCCTCGGCTCGTACACGGCCACGCGGCCCCTGACCTCGACGATCTGGCCGTCAGTCGGCATGAAATCGAGCATCGCCGCCGTGCGCCGGAACATCGCGCAGCGCAGCAGCGCGTTGCCGCCATCGGCGTCCTTCAGGCTCAGATAGCAATGGCCGCTGCCGGCTTTCGTGAAGCCCGACAGTTCGCCTCGCACGGTGCATGACGAATACCGGGTTGCGAGGGTGTCAGCCACCGCGTGGACCAGCGCGGCGACGCCCCACACCATGCGCTCTCGCTGAGGGGTAAGAGCTTCAGTCACGGAGCAAAGCACCACTGGGGCGACCCGAGAACTCCACAACCCTGCGCAGCCACGGCAGGCGCCCGGCCATCGACGCAATGGCTCCATCAAAGTCGCGCAACCCGTTGATTTTTAAGGAAATTTTCATGCCTAAAGTTTAAGCAATTTATAGAACGCCTTGATTTTTCGCGGCCTGTGGCGCTTCCAAGCCCAATTGCCCACAAAGTTATCCACAGCTGCGGTGGACGGCGGGAGGGCAATCAGCGAACGTTTTCGCACACACGGCCGCTGTGACTACGAAGCGTTGCACAAGGACGCGAACTTGGCCGGCCTTCGAGCCATAATCGCCCGTCTCGCCCCGGCACTTCCGGGCGCCTGCCCACCGCCAACACTGCAAAGAGGACCGGATTGTTTTCGATCATACAAGCCGCTGGCTGGCCGATTTGGCCCTTGATTCTCTGTTCCATCGTCGCCCTGACGCTCATCATCGAGCGGCTCTCCAGCCTCCGTGCGTCGCGAGTGGCGCCGGCCCGTCTGCTCGATGAGGTGGTCTCCATCACCCGGGCCCACCTGCCCGCTGCCGACGTGGTGAACAAGCTGGCAGACAACTCCATCCTCGGTGGCGTGCTGGCCAACGGCCTGCGCGTCGTGATCGCGGACCCGCGGATCACCGAAGAGGTGTTGCGCAACGCTTTCGAGAATGCCGGCCGCGCAGCCGTGCACAGGATGGAGCGGTTCATGAACACGCTGGGCACCATCGCCTCGGCCGCACCGCTGCTGGGCCTGCTGGGCACCGTGATCGGCATGATCGAGATCTTCGGTTCCCAAGCTCCGGGTGGGGGCACGAACCCGACGATGCTCGCTCACGGCATCTCGATCGCGCTGTACAACACCGCTTTCGGTTTGATCATCGCGATCCCCTCGCTGATGTTCTACCGGTACTTCCGAGGCCAGATCGACGCCTATACGCTGGAGATGGAGCAAGCCTCCGAGCGCATGGTGCCGCACCTGCTGCGTTTCTCGGTGAAGAAGCCTGTCGCCGCTGGCGTCGCCTGACACGCCAAAAGGGACTGCCCCATGTCCATGAGGTTTCGCAAGCACCACCCCGAGGAACCGGAGATCAACCTGATTCCGTTCATCGACGTGCTGCTGGTCGTGCTGATCTTCCTGATGCTGTCGACCACGTACTCGAAGTTCACGGAGCTGCAGGTCACACTGCCGGTGGCCGATGCGGACCGCCCCCGCGACAACCCCCGGGAGGTGATCATCGGCGTGTCCAGTGATGGCCGCTACGTCATCGATGGCCGGCCCGTCGCGGGCCGCACTGTCGAGGCACTGGCCGGCGAACTGACATCGGCCTCGGGCGGGGCGAAGGACACGACGCTGATCGTGTCGGCCGACGCCGCTGCGTCGCACCAGTCCGTGATCGCGGTGATGGATGCCGCGCGGCGCGCCGGCCTGCCCAAGCTCACATTCGCGGCGCAAGGTCCGCAGGCCAATTGACCCTTCGATGAGTTCGCCCACTTTCGCCGCGCGGCTCCAGGCCGCGTGGTTGGGCCGCGGCCCGCTGGCGGTAGCGCTGTGGCCGCTTTCGTTCGTGTATCGAGCGGTCTATTCGGCACGCGCCCTGGCGAACCGGGTCGGGCTCATCCACACCGAGCGCCTGCCGGTGCCGGTCGTCGTCGTCGGCAATCTGGTCGCCGGAGGTGCAGGCAAGACACCCACCACGCTTGCACTGGTGGAACTGCTGCGCCGGCACGGCCGCACGCCAGGGCTTGTCTCGCGCGGCTTTGGCCGCAACGACGGCGAAGTGCGCCTCGTCACCTCCGCATCGTCGGCGCATGAAGTGGGCGACGAGCCGCTCCTGATGCACCTGAGGTCACGCGCACCGGTGGCAGTGGGGCGCAACCGCGCCGCGGCGACGCGAGCCTTGTTGGCCGCACACCCGGAGGTTGACGTGGTACTCAGCGACGACGGCCTGCAGCACGTGCGCCTTGGCCGCGACCTGCAGGTCATCGTGTTCGATGAACGCGGTACCGGCAACGGCTGGCTGCTTCCGGCAGGGCCGCTGCGCGAGCCCTTTCGCCGACGGCCGCCGGCGCGCAGCATGGTCGTGTACAACGCACCGGGCCCGTCCACCGCCTGGCCGGGTCATGAGGCC
>Ga0170475_101124010_pt1 | contig 14339 bp, 12 predicted proteins | sample Soicark_Litter_5_FD_111474 | JGI IMG/M metagenome (GOLD analysis project Ga0170475, IMG submission 111474) | Avena fatua rhizosphere microbial communities from Hopland, California, USA. Combined Assembly of 48 SPs | reverse complement strand
AAGCCCGTCGAGACCCATAACGGCGACGCCCTCGAGCGCGCCGATCTTTTGCTCGCTGAACTCCCGGTTCGCAAGCCGGCGCCCGAGCACGAGCTTGCGGACGTTACATGCATCATATTGTCGGGCTTCCGCTGTTCCGGCGAAAGCAGCGGGGATGGCGCGAATGTTCCAGGGTAGTACCGGTGCGCTGCGTTAAGCGAAAAGCGCCACGTTCTGGCGCGCGACCATCATCGGTTCGCGTTCGCTATTCCAGACGCTGATCGTCTCTGTCGAATAGCCGTCTTTGGCGAAATCCAGCCGGCGGCGGACGAGCCAGAAGCCGTCATTCGTCCGTGGATTATCGGTGAGGACATCGAGCGCCCAGGCGACGGTGCTGATCGGCGCCGGCGTTTTGAACATGAGCACGCCGCTCGATGGCGGCGCGTCACCCATGCAGACAAGGGTGACCGCCGGCGCAATGGCGGCGTGCACGTCCGCGTCCGACGCAAACCGCATCCAGGTCAAAAAGTCAGGATCTTTAGCGCCGCTGAACGGCATGCCCTTGCCGGCGACACGCATTTCGAAATTCTGGAAGAACACGGGCGCGCCGCTTCCCGGAGGCGGTGTGAAGCGTGAATGCGACTCGGGGGATGCGACGTCCGGCGCCTTGACATCATCATAGCTGATCGCCGACGCGCGTGCGTTGCCGAAGCATAAATGCGAGCGGACGAGCTCGCCGGTCTGATCGCTCATCCCGGCGCTGGCGATCACCGCCGACTTGCCGCGCCGAAGCAGTGAGGCGGACATGCGCACGGACTTCGTCGCCGGCCCGACGAACAGGAATTGCCCCGAGCGCAGCGGCGGCAGATCGGGAATTTGGTCGATCGCCGCCTGCACGCAAAGCGCTGCCGCGAGTCCGCCGAACATCGCGCGGCCCTGCCGCCACGTGTCGGGGACGGAAACGCTATGATCAGGCGATTTGCCGAGCGCCGCGATGATGGACGAAAATGGGTTCTGGCCATCCGGCTCCTGTTTGCTCACGAGCGGTAATCCCCGTTGATCGCGACGTATTCTTTCGTCAGATCGCACGTCCAGACCGTTGCGCATCCCTTGCCAATCTTAAGATCGACACGGATGTCGATCTTATCCCGCTTCATCACCTCCGATGCTCTCGCCTCGTCGTAATCGGGATCGCGCAAACCCTTATGGGCGACGCGCACGTCGCCGAAATAGATCGACAGCCGGTCGCGTTTGGCTTTTTCCCCGGCCTTGCCGACGGCCATGACGACACGGCCCCAATTCGCGTCTTCGCCGGCGATCGCGGTCTTAACCAGAGGCGAGTTGGCGATCGACAGCGCGATGCGCTTCGCAGCTTTGTCGCTTGCCGCGCCATCGACCTGCACTTCGACGAATTTGCGCGCGCCTTCGCCGTCGCGCACCACCTGCTGCGCCAGATCGAGCAGCAGGGAATCGAGGGCGCGTCTGAAATCAGCGAGCTGGTGATCCTTCTCGGATTTGACGCGCGGTGCGCCGCGCGCCTCCGCCGCGCCCGTCGCAAACAGCATCAGCGTGTCGGACGTGGAGGTATCGCTGTCGATCGTGATCGCGTTGAAGGAACCTTCGACCGACTTGGACAGGATCTTCTGCAAGACCGGCGCATCGATCGGCGCATCGGTGAACACGAAGGACAGCATCGTCGCCATATCGGGTGCGATCATGCCGGCGCCTTTTGCGATGCCCCCGATCGTCACTTCGACGCCACCGATCTCCGCCGTCGCTGTCGCGACTTTCGGAAAGGGGTCGGTCGTCATGATTGCGCGCGCCGCATCGAGCCAAGCATCCGGCGTCGCTTCGCTCGCAAGTTTCTCGAGCAGGCCATCGAATTTGCCGGCATCGAGCGGCTCGCCAATGACGCCCGTCGAGGCAAGGAAAATCTCGCTTTGGCGCGCGCCGGTCGCTTGGGCCGCGAGTTTTGCGGCAAACCGCACCGACTCGACACCGCGCTTGCCGGTAAACGCGTTGGCGTTGCCGGAATTGACGACGAGCGCCCGCGCGCGACCCTTCTTCAAGTTGGCGCGGCACCAATCGACCGGCGCCGAAGGGCATCTCGACTTCGTGAAAACGCCCGCGGCTTGCGTCCCCTCGTTCATCAGCACGAGGAGCACGTCGGTGCGATCCTTGTAGCGGATGCCCGCCGCGCCGGTCGCGAAGCGCACGCCCTCGATCGCCGGCATGTCGGGATACGCTTTTGGCGCGAGCGGCGAAATCGGGACAGGGCCGGCCATCGGCGTTCCTCAGGACGCAAATACGATGACGGCGCACGTTGGGTGCGCCGTCAGATCAGTCCAGGCTTTGCGGCTTGGCTAGAGCCGCGTCAAGCAGACCTACTTCGACGAGGTCGCGGGCGCTGACGGATTGGCCGGCGTCTTCGTTTCTGGCCCGGGGGTTGCCGCCGCATCGGCCGGCTTCTCCGGCTCGGTGCGCTCGACCTTGGCCCCCTCGCGTAATTTCAGGATCAGCTCGCTCTGCGATTTCTGCACGACGTAGCGCGTCACCTGATCGCGCACCTGATCGAGCCCGGGGAACTGCTTCTGCCGGCGCTCCTCGACTTGGATGATGTGCCAGCCGAACTGTGACTTGACCGGATCGGAGATCTGACCGGGCTGCATCTTGAACGCCGTTTCGGCGAATTCCGGCACCATGCGCTCCTTGGTGAACCAGCCGAGCTCGCCGCCCTTGGAACCCGGGTCCTTCGACATCTCGTTGGCAACCTTGGCGAAATCTTCGCCCCCGTTGACCCGCTTCAAAGCGGCCTGCGCATCCGGCTCGCTCTCGACCAGAATGTGGCGAGCGCGCACCTCCTCCTCCGGCTTCTGCTGCTTGGCGACATCGTCATAGGTTTTCTGGATCGCGGTATCCGACGCCGCGTCCTTGGCGACCTTGCCGAGCAGGTCCTCCATCAGGACCTTGTCGCGATAATAGGCGACTTTCTTTGCAAACTCAGGGCCTTCGCCCATTTTCTCGGCTTCAGCCTTCTGCGCCACCAACTTCGCGTCGATGAGGTAGTCAAGGATGTAGGCTTGCCGGGCCGGGCCCTCGATCTGCTGCGGCAGCGATTGGCCGATGTCATCGAGGGCGATTTTGACGTCTTCGTCGGTGATTTCCGCGCCGTTGACGCGGGCGAGTACCTTGGCGGAGGCGGGCACGGCCAATGTCAAGGCGATGCCAATGGCAAAGGCAGCGCCGGTCAGGCGGGAGAGATGAATTGAATACATAGGAATCTCCGGGAGCGGCGACCGCCGCTTTTCGATCGTCGCCCGCGAGCGCATGGAAGGCTCGTGCGTGCTTTGGCGAGGGGTTTATTGCCGGAGCGCGCCGGTTTCAAGGCGGGCTCTTGCCAGGAGTGTTCGCCCAGCTCTTCGCGTTGACAAGGTTTGGAGCGGCTCTTATCTCTCGCCTCGGCATCTAAGCTGTGCGCCGGCTTCGGATTTCAGGCTTTTGCCTGCCTCCCATCATGCTTTCCGGCCGGACAACCCGAGTCGCTCCCGCACGGCCTAATTTTGGCGCATCGCCGCTCTAATGAGGCGCCGCGCGTAGGTATGGCGCCTGTGCCGTCCAGAAAGGTTTCGCTCCCGATGTTGGGCACGCTCGCGAAAAAGATTTTCGGCTCCGTCAATGACCGGCGGCTGAAAACCTACGCACCCAAAGTCGCCGCCATAAACGCGCTCGAGGCGGAAGTCGAGAAGCTCACGGATGCCGAGCTTCTCGCCCGCACCGACGCCTTTAAAGCCGAACTTGCCGCCGGCAAGAGCCTCGACGACATCCTCGTTCCGGCTTTCGCCACCGTGCGCGAGGCCGCGAAGCGCACGCTCGGCCAGCGCCATTTCGACGTCCAGCTCATCGGGGGCATGGTGCTGCATGAAGGCGCGATCGCCGAGATGCGAACCGGCGAAGGCAAGACCCTCGTTGCCACGCTCGCCGTCTATCTGAATGCGCTCGCCGGCAAGGGCGTGCACGTCGTCACGGTCAACGATTATCTCGCCCGCCGCGACGCCGAGTGGATGGGCCAGATCTACAAATTTCTCGGCATGAGTGTCGGGGTCATCGTGCACGGGCTGGATGACGAGGAGCGCAAGGCCGCGTACGCCTGCGATATCACCTACGGCACGAACAACGAATACGGCTTCGATTATCTCCGCGACAATATGAAATACGAACTCACGCAAATGGTGCAGCGTGGGCATTCTTACGCAATTGTCGACGAGGTCGACTCGATTCTTGTCGACGAGGCGCGAACGCCGCTGATCATTTCGGGTCCCTCCGACGATAAGTCTGATCTTTATAACCAAATCGACCTGCTGATCCCGCGGCTAGGCAAAGACCATTACGACCTCGACGAGAAGCAGCGCACGGTGAACCTCACCGAGGCTGGCAATGAATATATGGAAGAGCTTCTGCGCGAAGCCGACATCCTCAAGGACGGCTCGCTTTATGAAGCCTCGAACGTCACGCTCGTTCACCACATCAATCAGGGCTTACGCGCCCACCGCCTGTTTCAGCGCGACAAGGATTACATCGTCCGCAATGGCGAGGTGGTTATCATCGACGAGTTTACCGGCCGGATGATGCCGGGCCGGCGCTATTCCGAAGGCTTGCACCAGGCGCTTGAAGCCAAGGAGCACGTCCAGGTTCAGCCCGAGAACGTGACGCTCGCCTCGATCACGTTTCAGAACCTGTTCCGGCTGTATAAGAAGCTCGCCGGCATGACTGGCACCGCGGCGACCGAAGCTGACGAATTCGCTGAAATCTACAAGCTCGACGTCGTCGAAATCCCAACCAATATGCCGATCGCCCGTTCCGATGAGGACGACGAGGTCTATCGCACGCAAGCCGAAAAACTGAAGGCGATCGTGGCCGAGATCGAATCGGCAAATTCGAAGATGCAGCCGATGCTCGTCGGCACCACGTCGATCGAGAAGTCCGAGCAGCTGGCCGAATTCCTGATCGCGCACGGCTACAAACAGATCAATTTCGAAGATCCGAAAAAGGCGCTGGCGGGATTGTATGCTGCTGCGCGCAGCGGCAAGCCGTCAAAGCTGTTCGCGGTATTGAATGCCCGCTTCCACGAGCAGGAAGCCTATATCGTAGCCGAAGCCGGGGTGCCCGGAGCGATCACGGTCGCGACCAACATGGCCGGCCGCGGCACCGACATTCAGCTCGGCGGCAATGTCGACATGCGCGTTGCCACGGAATGCGAAGGCCTCGAAGCGAGTGAGCGCGCTGCGCGCGAAGCCGAAATCCGCGCCGAGGTCGCCGACTTCAAGCAGAAGGCCATTGCCGCAGGCGGTTTATATATCGTCGGCACCGAGCGCCACGAAAGCCGGCGTATCGACAATCAGCTGCGCGGCCGTGCCGGCCGTCAGGGCGATCCGGGACGGTCAAAATTCTTCCTGTCGCTGCAGGATGATCTCATGCGCATTTTCGGCTCCGAGCGCATGGACACGATGCTGCGCAAGCTCGGTCTCGAAGAGGGCGAGGCGATCATCCATCCCTGGATCAACAAGGCGCTGGAGAAGGCGCAGCAGAAGGTCGAGGCGCGCAACTTCGATATCCGCAAGAATATACTGAAATTCGATAACGTGATGAACGATCAGCGCAAGGTCGTGTTCGAGCAACGCCGCGAAATGATGGCGCAGGAGTCGCTGGAAGAAACCGTCGGCGACATGCGGGAAGGCGTCATCGAGGACCTCGTTGCGAAACACATTCCGCACGATGCTTACCCCGAGACTTGGGATGTCGCGGGATTGCACGAGGCATTGCAGAATACTCTTAATCTTGATCTACCCATCGCCGATTGGGCGAAGGAAGAGGGCATCGCGGATGAGGAAATCCGCGAGCGCGTGCAGAAGGCGGCCGACGAAGCCTATGCCGCACGCATCGAGAAGAACTCGCCGGAAGTCATGCGCTACGTCGAGAAGCAGATCATCCTGCAGGCGCTCGATCATTTGTGGCGCGAGCATCTCGTCACGCTCGACCATCTGCGTCAGGTGATCGGCTGGCGCGGTTATGCGCAGCGCGATCCGTTGAACGAGTACAAATCCGAAGCCTTCGAGCTGTTCGACGCGCTGATCACCCGTCTGCGCGAGCTCACCACCGCGCAATTGATGCGCGTCGAGGTTGCCTTCGAGCCGCCGCCGCAGCAATTGCCGCCGATGCACGCCTCGCATTTCGATGCGACGAGCGGCGAAGACGACATGGCGATCGCCGAGATCAATTCGCGCATCGCCGCCGGCGATTTCGCCCCGCAGCAGCTTTTTGCAGCAGCCGCACATTCCGATCCCGAGACGATGGTGCGTGACCCGGCGAATCCTTCGAGCTGGGGCAAGGTCGGCCGCAACGAGGCCTGCCCGTGCGGGTCAGGCAAGAAGTTCAAGCATTGCCACGGTGCGCTGGTTTAGCGCTGGACCGTCATAGCCTTTGGCAATGACAAGGTCGGCGTGTGATGCGTTTTCCCGCAGCTTCATCGCCTCGCGATATTCAGGCGAATCGTAGCAAGCTTTCGCCGTGTCGTAGTCTTTAAACTCGATCACGACGTTGCGCGCGAGTCCGCTGCCCTCACGTGACTCCGCCGGGCCGCGTACCAAGAATTTCGCGCCATATTTCGCGAAAGCTTTCGGGCTCGCCGCAACATATAGTTTGTGCATCGGGGTTCGTCACCTCCACGCGGACAACCCAATAACCTTTCGGCATTTCTCTCTCCCGGTTGGCGGCCCTTTTCGGCAATATGCGTCATATTGCCGTCATTGTTATCACTTACATCAAGGGCGGGTCCGCTGCGTTAGGTTGTGGTGGGCCTTGCACGCCGGGCCGGATGTACGCCCGGCGTTTTGCTTTACTGGCTCGCCGCGCGCGCCATTTCCCCGATCGTGGCTTCCGCCGCCGCCTGAGGATTGGCCGCTTCCGTGATGGGGCGCCCGACCACAAGATAGTCCGCACCTTCCGCGATTGCCTGCCCCGGCGTCATGATCCGCTTCTGATCGCCTATCGCGCCGCCCGCCAGCCGGATGCCCGGCGTCACCAGGAGAAAATCGCGGTCGACGGCAATGCGCGTGTCGCGCAGCTCCTCCGGCGAGAGAATTAGGCCATCGATACGAGCCTCGCGCGCCTGCCGCGCGCGGCGGGCAACGAGATCGCGCACGCCGTAGCCGTAGCCTGCCTCCTTCAAGTCCGCGTCATCGGACGAGGTCAGCACCGTCACTCCCAGAATTTTCAACGAAGTACCTGCCGCGCCGGCCTGCGCCGCGCGCATCGTTTGAGGATAGGCGTGCACCGTCATAAAGGTCGCGCCGAGCCGCGCGATCTGGCGTGTCGCGCGCTCCACCGTGTTCGGAATATCGTGTAGTTTCAGATCGATGAAGATGCGCTTGTCCGCGCCAATGAGGCGCTCGGCCAGCGCCAGCCCTTCGCGGCCATACACCAGTTCCATGCCGATCTTATAGAAGGTCACTGCATCGCCGAGACCGCCCACCATCTTGCCGGCGGCTTCGGCATCCGGAAGATCGAGCGCGACGATTAGCCGGTTTCGCATGTGCTCGGCCGGGGCCGCAGGCGCGGCCCGCGTCGCCGTCCTCAACGCCTGCCCTTGCCGTTGTCGCCGAGCCGCCGCAGCAGCGCGAATGCGGGCGCCCTTTTACGCTGGGATCGCCGCGGCGGCGGATCAAACCGCCCCTCGAATTCGAGCTGCAGCTCGCGGCCTTTTTTCAGCGCGCGCTGTTTCAGCCGCTCGAGCCAGTCTTCGCGGCTCGGACGCGGGTCGGCATCCGGGATCGGCGCCTGGCCCGCGCGGTAGACCCACACCCGCGCGGGCGGCAGGTTGAGCCACACGTTGTGCGAGGCTTCCGCCCGAAAATGCAGTCCGCTGAGCCTGCTGGTCAACGGCACCGGCGAATTGAGCCCGTAGGTGAATTGGATGAAGGCGCCTTCGGGCAGCATCAGCTCGAAAGCTTCGCGCAGCAGATTGAGCCGGCCGCGTTCAGGCCGCGTCAGGAGCGGCAAACTCGAGACGATGCAGGCCGCCTCCTCCTTCAGAACCGGACCCAGCGTCTCGGCCAGGCAATAGGCGTCACCCTGTACGATCCGCGCTTTCGGGAAGCGCCGCGCCAGCAATTTGCAGAACGAGGCATCGTATTCGACGAGGATCAGCCGCCCCGGCGCGACGCCGCGTTCGAGAAGCGCCTCGGTCACCGGCCCGGTGCCGGGCCCAAGTTCGATGATGGGGCCGCCTGCCTTGGGATCAACGTAGCTTGCCATCGCCCGGGCCAGGAAGCGTCCCGAAGGCGAAACGGCGCCGGTCACTTTCGGATTGTCGAGCCAGCGCTTGATGAACCGAGCCTCGTCGGCGAGACGCTCTTCAAGAGGAAGACGCGGCGAACGCAAGCGCTCGGAACGCAGATGTCTGGACTGCAAGACGTCTCCTCGCCGCTTGGGTTCGTCTCTACTCGCGCAGATCAGCCGGAGCGTCAAGAAAACCTCACGGTCTGGCTTGGGTTGCCTGTGAACCGTCAGACGTTGCCGAGGTTCTCGAAGAATTCCTTCATCCGCGCAATGAACCCCGATGCTTCAGGTTGCGTCCGCGTCGATGATTCCGCGTCGAATTCAGCCAAAAGCTCGCGTTGCCGGCGCGTCAGGTTCTGCGGCGTCTCGACATTGGCCTGGATGTAGAGGTCACCGAAATCGCGGGCGCGCAGAACAGGCATGCCTTTGCCGCGAATCTTGAATTGGCGCCCCGATTGGGTCCCTTCGGGGATTTTCACCTTCGACTCGCCGCCGTCGAGCGTGTGAACGCCGAGTTCGCCGCCGAGCGCGGCCTGCACCATCGAGATCGGCGCGCGGCAATAAAGATCGGCCCCGTCGCGCTGGAAGAAGGGGTGGGGCTTGATGGCGAGGAAGATGTACAGGTCCCCGGGAGGTCCGCCCCGCATCCCAGCCTCGCCTTCGCCCGCGAGTCGGATGCGGGTCCCGTCTTCGACGCCGGCGGGAATGTTGACCGAGAGATTGCGCTCGCGGCTGACGCGGCCGGCGCCGTTGCAAGCCGAACATGGATTGTCGATCGTTTCGCCGCGACCTTGGCAGGTCGGGCAAGTGCGTTCGATGGCGAAGAAGCCCTGCTGGGCGCGCACGCGCCCGTGGCCGCTGCAAGTGGGGCAGGTCTTCGGTTTTGACCCAGGCTTGGCGGCGGTGCCGGAACACGCCTCGCAAGTGATCGAGGTTGGCACTTTGAGGCTCGCCGTCTTGCCGGAAAAAGCCTCTTCCAGCGTGATCTCCATGTTGTAGCGGAGATCCGAGCCGCGCTCGCGGCCAGACGAGCGGCGCCGGCCCATGACATCGCCGAAGAGGTCGTCGAAAATGTCGGCCATCGACGAGGCGAAGCCCTCGCCCATGCCGAAGCCACCGCCGCCGCCATTCTCGAAAGCGGCATGGCCGAAACGGTCATAAGCCGCACGCTTTTGCGCGTCGGAGAGGGTCTGGTAGGCCTCGTTCACCTCCTTGAAGCGTATCTCGGAGGCCTTGTCGCCGGGATTGCGGTCGGGGTGGCATTGCATCGCCGCCTTCCGAAAGGCGGATTTCAGCTCCGCGTCGGAGGCGCCGCGGGAGACGCCAAGTGTCTCGTAATAATCGCGTTTGGCCATTGGTTTTGCGGCGGCTCTATCTTGGTCCGGTAGCCTTCAGCAAGGCGTGCTAAAATGCAGAGCTAGCGGCGCCGCTCCTAGCGGCATTTGGTTAGCCTGCTGAAATAACGCAACCCAAAAAAGGCCAGACCCAGAGCGGCGGACCGCCGGGAGCCCTTCGCTACTGACACTCCTTCTGCACGCGCTCGAGCGCCTGCGACAGGCCGGCGAGCGAATAGCTGTCCGTCGACTGACCGCCTTTACTAGACGCCGCCTTGATGGTCAGCTTCGCGCCCCTTTTCAAATCCTCTACGAGCTGAGGTTCTTTGGCCGCATTCTTGATCCAGGCGTTCGTGCCTTTCCCGATCAACTCATAGCTCGCGCTGCCGATCTCAGCCTTCGTCTCACCATTATCTTTCAGCGGAAAGCCCATGATGATGGAGACTTCGTTGCGCACGTTCTCGCTCGGCCGGCTTGAAATGAAGACGTAAGCTTGATCGCGCTTCAACGTGCTCGGCGCGCGCTCTTTGGGGCTTGCGAGGGCATAGCAGGTCTTTTCCTTGCCCTGCGCCTTATAGGCGCCCCAGTCGTGAAACGTGTCGAGCAGGACCGGTTTGCCGTCGCCTAACGAAGCGACCTTCTTGCCGGCCTTCTCTTCCTTGCCTTTGGCGGCCTTGCCGGTGCTTTTGGTGTCGCTTGTCTTCGTGTCGGATTTGGTTTGAGACGTCTTGGACGTCTTCGAAGACGTGCTCTTGGTGTCCGGGGTCGAAGCGGACTTTGCCGAGCTTTGTTGTTGTGCCAGAGCTGCCGAGCATAAAGTCAGGCTCAACAGAACCGGCAACAGGACACGGGGAAACGCCTCGCACTTGGCTCGGCCGGGGATCGCGGATCGAATCATCTGACGATAGTACCTCGCCCGGCCCGCTCGACAGGTGAACCTCTAGCCGGTAGCTGAGCTGGAAAATCTAGTCCCGGAACGGGGCGAAAATCGGACTGCGGCGCAAAGGGACGCACCAATGAAAGCTGTTTTGTGCAAGTCGTTCGGTCCGCCCGATAGCCTCGCTGTCGAGGACGTGCCGGCGCCGACGCCCGGGGCCGGGGAGGTGGTGGTCGATATCGCCTATGTCGGGTTGAATTTTTTCGATACGCTCATCATCGAGAACAAGTACCAGACGAAGCCGCCGCTGCCCTTCTCGCCCGGCGGGGAGTTCTCCGGCACGCTCACCGCGCTCGGCCCCGGGGTGAGCGAGTTCAAGGTCGGCGACAAGGTTGCGGGATCGAGCGGCTTCGGCGCCGCGCGCGAGAAGATCGCGATTGCCGTCGAACAGCTCGTCAAAGTGCCGGACGGCCTCGCCCTGGAGAAGGCCGCCGGCCTGCTCATCACCTACGGCACCTCGCTGCACGCTCTGAAGCAGCGCGCCCACCTCAAAAAGGGCGAGAGCCTCGCCGTCCTCGGCGCGTCCGGCGGCGTCGGCATTGCCGCGGTCGAGATCGGGCACCTCATGGGCGCGCGCGTCATTGCGTGCGCCTCCTCGCCCGACAAGATCGCCTTCGCCAAAGAGCATGGCGCCGATGAGGGCATCGACTATTCCGCCGAGGATCTCCGCCAAGCGTTCAAGCGCGTCTCCGGCGGCAAGGGCGTCGATGTCGTCTACGATCCGGTTGGCGGCGACTATTCCGAAATCGCTGTGAGGTCGATGGCGTGGAAAGGGCGGTTTCTCGTCGTCGGGTTTGCCGCCGGAACAATCCCGAAAATCCCGCTCAATCTCGCCCTGCTCAAAGGCTGCGACATCGTCGGCGTGTTCTGGGGCGCCTTCACAAAGGCCGAGCCACAGGCAAGCCGCGAGAACAATGCGGAAATCCTGGCCTGGGCCCGTGACGGCAAGCTCGACGCGCATATCCATGCGATCCTGCCGCTGGAGAAGGCGGCCGAGGCGCTTGGACTGCTCACCCGCCGCGAAGCCAAGGGCAAGGTGCTTTTGAAGCCATGAGACGACGGCAATGCGCCGACTGGGCTTCAGCGCCCCCTTCGCTATCTCTCGCCCATGGCCTTGAAATCCGAGGTGGACGTCACGGTGATCGGCGCCGGCGCCGCCGGGGTTGCCGCCGCGCACGAACTTGCCGCTGCCCGCCTCGACGTGCTTCTCGTCGAGGCGCGCGACCGGATCGGCGGCCGCGCCTGGACACTGAGCGAAGGGCAGCCCTGCCCGCTCGATCTCGGCTGCGGCTGGCTGCATTCCGCCGAGCTAAACCCGTGGGTCAGGATCGCGCAGGATCTCGGCTTCACCATCGACAAAGCGACGCCGCCTTGGGCGCGCCAGATGCGCAATATCGGTTTTCCGCCTGCTGACTATGCCGATTTCTCGCGCGCCTCGTCGGCATTCTGGGACAGACTGGAAGAGTCGAAAGACCAAGAACCCGATCGCCCGGCGAGCGACTTCCTCGAAGCAGGCAGCCGCTGGATACCGCTGATCGAATCGATTTCGAGTTATTACAACGGCACGTCGCTCGAACGCGTCTCGACCAGAGACATCGGCCGCTACATCGATACCGGCGTCAATTGGCGCGTCGTTGAAGGGTACGGCACGCTGATCGCAGCGTATGGCGCCGATCTTCCCATTACGCTCGACACGATTGTGCACACGATAGATCATTCGGGACCGCGCGTAAAAATCGGAACATCGCGCGGCACGATTAAAGCGCGCGCCGCGATCATCACATTGCCGACCGACGTGCTGGCAAGCGGGGCTATCGCGTTCCGCCCGGGGCTCGATGACAAACTAAATGCTGCAGCGAACCTGCCGCTCGGGCTTGCCGACAAGCTCTTCTTCCGCCTGGAGCGGCCGGATGATTTTCCGGCGAGCGAGCATCTCTTTGGCGCGATCGATCAGCTGACCGCAAGCTACGCGATCAGGCCGCGCGGCTGGCCGATCATCGAATGCTATTTCGGCGGATCGCTCGCCGCCAATCTCGAAGAAGCCGGCGCAGCGGCGTTCGAATCTTACGGACGCGAGCAGCTGACGCGCCAACTCGGCGCGGATGCAGTCGCAAGGATCAGTGCCATAATGTCCACGCGCTGGCAGGCCGATCCCTTCGCGCGCGGCTCCTATTCGCACGCGCTGCCGGGCCATGCCGATGATCGCTTCGTGCTTGCAGCCCCCGTCGGCGATCGGCTTTTCTTCGCCGGGGAAGCCTGTTCTCCCGAGCATTTCTCCACGGCGCACGGCGCGTATCTGACCGGCATCGAGGCGGCACGGCAGGTGCTCAAGGCAATAGCGGCGATGGCGACAACGTAATGCGTCTCTTGTCGATCGAAGCTCAGTAATACTCTTGCAGGATAAACCAGTTCGGCGGAAGCTCGTATATGCGAGCTGAAGGGGCACCCGCGATGAAAAATATCGTTCATTGCTGCGATGGCACGTCAAATCAATTTTCAGAGCACAATACCAACGTGGTCAGGCTTTATCAGACGTTGGTGAAAGACCCGGCCAGGCAAGTTGCCTATTACCATCCTGGCCTCGGTACGATGGAAGCCGTTGGCGCGCTGACAAGCTTCGCACGCAAGTTCACGAAGCTTCTTGGACTGGCGATTGGCTATGGACTCGAGGACGACATCAAAGCGGCCTACGTCTTCGTCATGCGGACCTATCAACCCGGCGACCGCATCTATATGTTCGGCTTCAGCCGCGGCGCTTACACGGTGCGTGCCGTCGCCTCCTTGCTGCACATGTACGGATTGATGCAGGGGCACAACGAAGCTCTCGTTCCCTATGCAATCCGCATGCTGTCGGCGCTATCGAAGAACCGCGATCATGCCGGCGCGGTGTTCGACCTTGCCGCCGGATTCAGGCAAACCTTTTCCGGACCGCCATGTCCGCTGCATTTCGTAGGCGTATGGGACACCGTCAGTTCCGTCGGCTGGATCGCCAATCCGTTGAAACTGCCGTACACCGCCGACAATCCCGATATCGAAATCGGCAGGCACGCCGTTTCCATTGACGAGCGCCGCGCGTTTTTCCGACAGAATCTCTGGATGCCGAAAATGCCAAGCGGCGGTCCGAAGGACATGCGGCAGGTGTGGTTTCCGGGAGATCATTGCGATGTCGGCGGCGGCCACGAGAACGGCGAGAGCGGTCAATCGGCAATCGCACTCGCATGGATGTTGCGCGAGGCGATTGCAGCCGGCCTTTTGGCGGACCCGTCACCAGCCGATGCAGTACTTTGCGTCGGTGCTGCGGCGCCTGCACGCGCCCTCGTGAACAAGCTTCACGAATCCCTCGCGGGCTGGTGGTGGCTCGCTGAATATTTGCCAAAACGGCATTACGATTTTGCCAGCGGAAAAGTCTCGTGGCGCATGAATCGCGGACGCCGACGAACCATGCCTTTGGATGCTCTGGTCCATAAATCCGCTTATCTGCAGGGGCCGGAATATACGAAACGGCTGCCCGCCGAAGCGGTCCCCGTCGACTGAGTTGCGGCCATCCAACGGCGGCGGCGACAGGCTTAACCGGCCCTTCATTCGCTCTCTTTAGGTTCGAGCAGAACGCTTTCCCAAAAGGCGTGATGCGATGTGGATGACGGGTCGGAGAAAGGGTCGCAAACGGGTCGAGCCGCATTTCGGCCCGCGTGCTCCAGACCTCAGGGCCGACCCCGAGGAGAGATTTCTGGCGTCAAAGTCGGCGAAGCGGCGTT
>Ga0170475_112325715_pt1 | contig 14341 bp, 11 predicted proteins | sample Soicark_Litter_5_FD_111474 | JGI IMG/M metagenome (GOLD analysis project Ga0170475, IMG submission 111474) | Avena fatua rhizosphere microbial communities from Hopland, California, USA. Combined Assembly of 48 SPs | reverse complement strand
TCTAACCGCCTATATTCCCGCTCCCTAACGGGGGCTGTAGCTCAGCTTGGTTAGAGTGCCGCACTGTCACTGCGGAGGTCGCGGGTTCGAGCCCCGTCAGCCCCGCTCGCTCCTCGTAGCCACCTCACCCCGTCCTTCCGGACGGGGTGTTGTGTTTCAGCCCTTCAGAGCCTCGCATGTTCGAACCTGTTTCGAAGTACCATGTGCCGGTGCTACTCACGCCGGTGCTCGAAGCCGCCCGGGGAGCCGGTCGGGTGGTCGATGCTACGCTGGGCGATGGGGGCCACGCGGCGGCACTCCTCGCGACGGGCGCGCAGGTCCTCGGCATTGACCGGGACCCGGAAGCCATTGCGATCAGCCGCAGCCGGCTGGGCGAGAGCCACATCCAATATCTCCAGGCTCCGTACGGCTCCCCGGAAGCACTCGAGGGGGTGGCCCGTTTTGAACCGGATTTCGTACTCCTCGATCTGGGGGTGTCTTCCCGCCAACTGGACGATGAGGGCCGCGGTTTTACCTTCCGTCCTGGTGCGCCGCTCGACATGCGGATGGGCTCCGGCGATGATACCGCGGCCCGCCTGCTGAACGAAGCCGGTGCTGCTACCCTCGAACAGATTTTCCGGGACTACGGAGACGAACGGCGAGCGCGGCGTCTGGCCGCCGAGATCGTGCGGCGCCGGCAACGGCAACGTTTCAGCACGAGCGACGATTTGGTGAACGCCATCCGTGCCGTTTTGGGGCCTCAGAGTGGGCCAGGAGACTTCGCCCGGATCTTCCAGGCAGTCCGGATCGCGGTGAATCGAGAGCTGGAAGACCTGGAACGGGCTCTTCCAGCCTTTCGCGACGCACTCAAGCCGGAGGGAAGGCTGTCGATCATTACCTATCATTCTGGCGAAGATCGGCTGGTGAAGCACGCCTTCCGCAGCTGGAGCTCGGGCTGCGTCTGTCCGCCCGGCCTTCCAGTCTGTATCTGCGGGTCCAGGCCACTGGGACGGGTCCAGCCACGAAAGCCCGTGCTCCCTGGCAGGGAAGAGCTGGGGGCCAATCCGCGGTCGAGGAGCGCCAAACTCCGAACCTTCGTCGTCAATGCTTCGGCTTAGGGGGCGTCACTGGGTGTTGCTGTGGCTGCTGGTATTTCTGGGCGGTGCCTTGATCGTTGTCGGCCGTCAGACGGCGGCGTTCAAGACAGCTCGCCAGCTGCGTGATCTCCGCGAAACCCGGGGCAGCCTGGAGGCACGGCGGGCGGAACTGGAGCGCCGGATCCGAGTGGCCTCGAGCCGGGAGGTGCTGGTGCCGGCAGCTCGCCGGGGGCTGGGACTCCATGAGCCTGCGGATTCGGAGTTTGTGCTCTTTGCCGTTCCTTCGCCTGCGGCTGGAGTGAGTCGCTGATGGCCAAGCCGCTGGTTCGGATCGCGGCGGTTCAGCTTGGCTTTGCACTGGTCATTGTCGCCATTCTCGCCCGTGCGGCGCAACTCCAACTATTCCAGGGAGAACGGTGGGGAGAGCAGGCCCGTCGCCAGCGGACCGAGCGCGCCGTGCTTCCCGCTCGGCGCGGAGGGTTGTTCGACCGAAACGGCGTTCCGCTCGCGGTCAGCCAGGAGTTCTATCATGTCGGGATTGCTCCTAACGAGCTGACAGACGTCGGTTCCACAGGACGGCTGATCAGCCGACAGCTCGGGATTCCCTGGTCAGTGCTGTCCCGCGATCTGCGCGCTGGTAAGCGATGGGTCTACTATCACGGGCCCTTCAGCGCTACCCAGGTGCAGTCCTTACGCCGAGTCAGCGGCATCCATCTGAGTCAGGACTATCAGCGATTTTACCCGTCTCGACTTCTGGCCCGGCCCATCATCGGCGGACTTTCGGCCGAGCGGGAGAGTGGTGCAGCCGGACTCGAGCTCTCGCTGGATTCGATTCTTACCGGGGCTCCCGGGGAGGCGGTTCTTCTCAAGGACCGGGCGGGCCGCCGCTATGATTCGCCCGCTCGAGTAATCCGCGAGCCCGTGGCGGGCAACGACGTCGTTCTCACCATCGACGCCGAGCTTCAGGAGATCGCGGAGCGGGGACTGGACGATGCGCTGTCGAGAATGGACGCAGATGGCGGCGACGTCGTCTTCCTCGATCCCAATACTGGGGAACTGCTCGCCCTCGCATCCCGCCAGTCGGCCGGTCGTTCCGGTTATACCGCCAGCCGCGCGTCCACATTCACCGATCCCTTCGAGCCGGGGAGCACCGCCAAGCTGTTCACCGCGGCGGCGCTGCTGATTCATCAGCGGGTGGACAGCTCCGACCGGGTCTTTGCCGAAGGCGGGACCTGGCATATGCCGATCACCAGCAGCGGCATCACCCGGGTCATTACCGATGCGCACAAGACCACGGGCACCCTGACACTGGCTCAGACCATTCAGGTCTCCAGCAACATCGGGATCGCAAAGTTTTCCTCCCGTCTCGCTCCGGAAGAGCAGTTTGAGATGCTGCGAGACTTCGGCTTCGGGACTCTCACCGGCGCGGAGTTTCCCTCCGAGTCGAGGGGGCGCCTGGCCCGTCCCGACAAATGGCAGCCGATGTATACCAGAGCCAGTCTTGCCATGGGCTACGAGTTCGGGGTTACCCCGGTCCAGCTGGCCGTGGCCTATGGCGCCATCGCCAACAACGGTATGCTGCTCACGCCCACCCTGGTCCGGGAAATACGAAGCCCGCAAGGAGATCTTCTGTACCGCCATCATCCCGAGCCGGTCCGCCAGGTGGTTCCGCCATCGGTTGCGGCCAAGCTGCGGGAGTACCTCAAGGGGGCAGCCGGGGAGGGCGGAACCGGCGAAGAAGCCCAGCTGGTGAACTACACCCTGCTGGGGAAGACCGGCACGGCGGTCCGGTTCGAAAATGGCCGTTATGTGCGGGGCGAGTACACCGCGTCCTTTGCCGCCCTCTTCCCGGCCGATGATCCCCAGCTGGTAGTGATCGTGAAGATCGACAACCCCCAGGGCAAATACTACGGTGGCCTCACGGCCGCCCCGGTGACTCGAACGATGTTGCAGCAGGCGCTGGCTTCCCGTCGGGTCGCGATCGACCGCAGCCGGTTTGCTGATGTCGATACGGGTGCTGCACCGGAAGCCCAGACCTCGTCCACCGCAGCCACGATGGCCCGGCTGGTGCTGTCCTGGCCCTACAGTACTCCGAAAGTCAATCGTGCCGTTCGGCTGGTACCCGAGGTGGAGGGTCGTCCGGTTCGCGAGGCGGCCCTGCTGCTCCATCGCCAGGGGTTTCGGGTGACCCTCCGCGGCCTGGGTCGAGTCAGCAAGACGGCACCGGCTGCGGGCGACACGGCAGCACCGGGCACCACGGTGGTGGTATGGGCGGACTGACCTGGTCTCAGGTCGTTGATGAGCTCGGCCGCGCCGATCTGCTGAGCAACGCACCGGCCGTCGGCCCGGAGCCTCGCGCTCTGGGAGTGGACAGCCGCAGCGTGGAGCGGGGGATGTTTTACATCGCAGTTCGCGGGTCACAGTCCGACGGCCATCGTTTCGTAGGGGATGCGGTTGGAAGGGGAGCCTCCGCCATTATTGTGGAGACTCCGCAGAAATCAGGTGTTCCCGAGATTCTGGTCCGCGACAGCCGGCGCGCCGCTTTGGTGCTAGGTGCAGCGTGGTATGGCCATCCGGCGCGGTCTCTCACCTTGATCGGTGTTACGGGCACTAATGGGAAGACCACCACCACCGGACTCATTCGGCATCTCCTGAACCGGAATCAGAGCGCCGGCAGCATCGGCACCTTGGGCGCCTTTGACGGAGCTGACCAACCGGTGCCCTCAACGGCAGGCGCACTCACCACGCCGGGACCCATCGACCTGCAGGCCACGCTGGCAGCATTGCAGGGGAGGGGAGTGACCCATGTGGCGATGGAAACCTCCTCCCACAGTCTCGATCAGGGACGTCTGGATGGACTCAGCTTCGCGGCGGCGGTCTTTACCAATCTCACCCGCGATCACCTCGACTATCACGGGACCATGGATGCGTACCTCGGGTCCAAGCTGCGTCTGGCTGATCTCCTTCAACTCTCGGGAGTGGAGGTGGTCAATCTGGACGACGACGCCTGGAGCGCACTGCGATCCCGCAATCGGCGAATCACTTTCGGACTGCATCCCGCAGCCGATGTTCGCGCCACACAGATCAGTCTCAACGCGAGCGGTTCCTGTTTTCTCCTGACCGGCCGCTTCGGCTCGTCTGAGGTGCTCCTGCCCTTGCTGGGAGACTTCAACGTCAGCAACGCGCTGGCAGCCGCGGCCACGGCGCTGGGGCTGGAGCTTTCTCTGCAAGAGGTAGTCAACCGGCTGGCGACCGTGCCCCAGGTTCCTGGTCGGATGGAGCGCATCTCCGATACTCCCTGTACGGTTCTGCGGGACTACTCTCATACTCCCGACTCGCTGGAACGAGCCCTGCGGACCCTCCGGCCACTCACACCGGGACGGATCATCCTGGTTTTCGGATGTGGCGGAGACCGGGACAAAGGAAAGCGGCCACTGATGGGCCGCATCGCGGCAGACCTGTCCGATCTCGCGATAGCTACCTCGGATAACCCGCGCACCGAGAATCCTGAGACCATCATCGACGAGATCGAGCGCGGGATGGGCGGCGCTCCCCATCTGCGGATCCCCGACAGACTCGCTGCCATCCGCACGGCGTTGAATGAAGGACGCGCCGGAGACACTGTCCTGCTCGCCGGCAAGGGACACGAGACCTATCAAGTCGTCGGAACCACAAAGATCGATTTCGACGAGCGGGAAATTGTGCAGCGGCTGGTGCGAGGCGAGCGGTGAGCGGTGAACCGGTGATGCCTGCCGGCGGTACCTGGTCCGCGGCAGCGATCAAAGCGGCCCTTGGATTGAATCCCGGCGCGGGCGACGCAGAAGTCACCTACACCGGCATCTCCACCGACAGCCGCGCCATCAGTCCTGGCGCTCTGTTCGTTGCGCTTCAGGGCGACCGCTTCGACGGTCATGACTATCTGTCGGTGGTACCAAAGGCTGGGGCCAAGGGTGCAATCGTACGGCGCGGAACCGCCCACGTTCCGCACCTGGCGTTCTTCGAGGTTGACGACCCGCTCCGTGCTTTCGGGCTGCTGGCCCGGGCCAGACGACGAACGCTCAGCGGCCCGGTCATCGCGGTGACGGGGACAAACGGCAAGACCAGCACCAAGCAGATGCTTGCCGCGGTGTTGAGTACGCGATACCGGACCTACGCTACCCGGGCAAACCTCAACAATCTCGTCGGCGTCCCGCTCACCATCCTGGAGGCGCCGTCAGACACCGAGGCCCTGATCGTCGAGGCCGGAGCAAACCTTCCCGGCGAAATCGCTCGCTATCGGGAGATCATCGAGCCCGCGATCACCATCGTCACCAACGCGGTGGCAGGACACCTCGAAGGTTTCGGTTCGCTGGCCGGGGTTATCGAGGAGAAGCTTTCGCTGACGAAGGGAGTGCCGCTGGCCATTGTGGGGAGGGATCCACCGGCACTCGCCGAGGGTGCGCGGCAACTGGCGCGCCGAGTTCGCACCGCGGCGCTTCAACACGCCGACCTGATGCCGGACAGCGTTACTCTGAACAGCGACGCTCGCCCGGTGATCTCGATCGGCAGCCAGAAATTCGTGCTCGGGGCCCGCGGTCTCCATCAAGCGGACAACGCCATACGCGTCTGGGCCGTTGCTGAGGAGCTGGGCCTAGACCTGCGTCGGGCAGCCCAGGCTCTGGAGCAGTTCGCGATGCCTGGCGGCCGCGGCGAGCTGCTGCAGGAAGGACAGCTCACCATCCTCAACGACTGCTACAACGCCAACCCGCAATCGTTCAGGGCTGTGATGGCCACGGCCAGAGCTATGCGGGGCCTACGGCGTCTGGTGTTTGTCGCGGGGACCATGCGTGAGCTCGGCTCCGAATCCCTCCGCTTGCATCGGGAAATAGCTGACGAGTTGGTGGAGCTCCACCCGGAGCTGCTCGCGGCCGTGGGGGATTTTGTGCCCGCTCTCGAACCCTACGCTGGAGCGCTGGGGCACCGACTCCTCACTGCCGCCGACCCGCTGGAGCTGGGGCCGCGTCTGGCGCAACATCTCAGGGGAGACGAGATCGTGGTGCTGAAGGCATCCCGTGGCGTGGCCCTGGAGCGTATACTTCCGGCGCTCAAGGCCAGCGCGAAGCACGTCGACCCCCCCGGTGCTCCGCTTCATCCCCGCTGAGGTTCGATGTTCTATCACTGGCTCGCCCCGCTCGGCAAGACCTACATCATTTTCAATCTCTTCAACTACATCAGCTTTCGCGCCGCCGGCGCGACGGTAACGGCCCTCCTGCTCGCGTTTGTGGTGGGACCGCCGGTCATCCGCCGGCTGCGGGCCCGGAAGGTGGGTCAGGTGGTCAGGGCGGAAGGTCCGGCAAGCCATCAGAGCAAGCGGGGCACCCCGACGATGGGTGGCCTCATCATCCTCCTGGCCACAGTAGTGCCGACGCTGCTCTGGGCTCCGCTGACCAATCGCTACGTGGTAGTCGCGATGCTGTCTACTCTATGGATGGGCTGCATCGGGTTTCTCGACGACTACCTCAAGATCGTGCAGGGAAAATCGCGGGGCCTGGTTGCCCGGTGGAAGCTGGCGGGCCAGTGCAGCTTCGGCCTGCTGCTCGGGCTGTTCCTCGCTTTCAACCCCGTGGTGCCAACCGACGTGCTTCCCGCCACCGCCACCACGCTCCCATTCTTCAAATATCTGGTGGTGAATTTTGCTCCCTGGCTGTTCGTTGTCTTCGTGACGGTGGTGATCACCGGGAGCAGCAACGCGGTCAATCTGACTGACGGGCTTGACGGACTGGCCACGGGGCTGGCGGGAATTGCGGCCGCAGCGTTTGCCGTGTTCGCGTACCTCTTCGGGCGAGTGGACGTCACCACCTACCTCAACGTGTTCTACTTGCCCGGCGCAGGCGAGCTGGCGGTGTTCTGCGCCGCCCTCATGGGGGCGACCATTGGATTCCTCTGGTTCAACGCCCATCCCGCCGAGGTCTTCATGGGCGATACCGGAAGTCTCGCGATTGGCGGGGCGCTGGGAACGGTTGCCATTCTGCTGAAGGCGGAGTTCCTGCTCCTGCTGATCGGCGGCGTGTTTGCCGCAGAGGCCATCTCGGTGCTGCTCCAGACCGGTACGTATAAGTGGTTCAAGCGCACCCGGGGCAGGGAGTACGCCGACGCTCATCGGGTGTTCCGAATGGCGCCGCTGCATCATCACTTCGAGAAGCTGGGCTGGGCCGAAACCACCGTGGTCACCCGGTTCTACATTCTTGGGCTCCTCTGTGCCCTGGTTGCACTCTCCACGCTGAAGGTCCGATGACCCGGGTTGCCGAGAGAGTGGCGCTCTTCGATCGCTGGCTGGCATCCGGGGGAGAGGTGGCGGTGGTGGGTTTGGGAAAGAGCGGAGTGGCGGCCACCCTCCTGCTTCGGCGCATGGGCATCGGAGTGTACGCCTCGGATACCGGATCAGGACCAGCCTTTGAAGGCTGGGCGGGCACGCTCCGAGAGACTGGCGCCGCAGTTGATCTGGGAGGTCACGATCTGCTCCGTATTGCCCGCTCAGTCGGTGTAGTGGTCGCGCCGGGTGTGCCGCCTGACGCCCCAGCCCTGGAGGCCGCGCGACAGGCAGGCCTCGAGATCTACGCGGAAGTGGACATCGGTTTCTTGGCGCTTCGTGCTACCAACTGCGTGGCTATCACCGGGACCAACGGCAAGACTACCACCACCTCACTCATTGCTCATCTGCTCTCCAGTGCGGGATTCCGGGCCGAGACTGCCGGAAATATCGGGCGTCCTCTCTGCAATGTTGCTCTCTCGGCCGATCCCCCCCCATGGCTGGCGCTGGAGCTCTCGTCATTTCAGCTGCACGACGCTCCCCACATCAGGCCGGCGGCCGGAGTGCTCACCAACCTGGCGCCCAATCATCTGGATCGCTACCGCACCCTCGAGGAGTATTATGGGGACAAGGCTCAGCTCTTCCGCAATGCTGACGCCACCTCGTTGTGGATCACCAACGACGACGATCCCGCGGTTCAGGAGATGACGCGCGGCGTGCTGGGGCGGCAGCTGCGATTCTCCACCACCCACTCGGCCGACGGGTGGTTTGACCGCGAGGGCGCCCGGCTGATGCTGGGGAGGAGTGAGATTCTGCCGCGTGCCGCCCTGCCTTTGCTGGGCGATCACAATGTGGCCAACGCGCTAGCTGCCGCGCTTGTGGCCGCCGAGCTCGGCGCGCCTCTGCATCGCATAGCCGCGGGCCTTCAGTCCTTCCGCGCCATACCGCATCGAGTTGAGCCGGTCCGCGAGGTCGAGGGTGTGCTGTGGATCAACGATTCCAAGTCGACCAATATCACTTCCACTGAAGTCGCAATCGCGGCCCTCGACCGTCCCTTCGTTCTGCTTCTGGGGGGACGGCACAAGGGAGAGCCCTACACCCGCCTCATACAGCGGCTGCAGGATCGCTGTCGCGCGGTGGTGGCATATGGAGAAGCCGGCCCGCTCATCGTGCAGGATCTCGGCGCACAGCTCAAGGTGGTACCGGCGAACGGCTTTGAGGAAGTGATCGTTACGGCCCGAAAGCTGGCTCGGCCGGGCGATGCTGTGCTTCTATCTCCCGCCTGTTCCAGTTACGACATGTTTCGTAATTACGAGGAGCGCGGGGATCGATTTCGCGCTGCGGTCCAGGCGCTATGATGCCGCGACCGGTGCGGCACCCGGGCGAAATGCGCTGGGAGACTCGTTTACTGGGTATGGTCACGGCGGCACTGCTGGTGTTTGGTGTTGCCACTACCTACGGTGCCGCCAGTCTGGTGACCCTGCAGGGCCAGAACGCCGGGGTTGGTTTTGCACTGCGCCAACTGTCCGGCGCGGGCTTTGGCGGCGTGCTGCTCCTCCTGGCCTCACGGCTGGACTACTATCGCTGGCGGCAGCTCGCGTGGCCGCTTCTGTTCGTGACCATTCTGTTTCTCGTCATTCCACTGCTTCCCTTTACCAAAGGGATTGCGCCTCCCATTAACGGGGCGCGGCGCTGGATCGACCTTGGGCTGCTGAACTTTCAGCCCTCAGAGCTTGCCCGACTAGTGGTGGTGATCTGGTGCGCCATGCTGGCGTCGAAAAAGGGCGCCCAGGTCCGCGAGTTCAAGAAGGGCGTGCTGCCGTTCATCATGGTTCTCGGTCTGGTGTCGCTCCTGATCCTGCTCGAGCCCAACCTCTCCATGGCCACGCTGGTGGCCCTGCTCGGCGGGCTGGTGGTATTCACCTCCGGGGCCAAGATCGGCCATTTTGGTCTGGTCGCCGGTGTCTCAATGATTCTGGTCTTTCATCAGATTCGCGACGTTCAGTATCGGCTCGCGCGCATGCTGACCTTCCTGAATCCCGGTGATGCAACAACAGAAGCCGGCTTTCAGATTCACCAGTCGCTGATCGGGATTGGCTCGGGCCAGCTGTTCGGGGTCGGCTTTGGAGAAGGCCAGCAAAAGCTCGGGTATCTCCCCTACGCGTACTCTGATTTCCTCTTCAGCACCATTGGTGAGGAATGGGGTTTCGTGGGCGTTTGCGTCGTGGTTGCCTTGTTTGCCCTGTTCTGCTGGCTTGGCTTTCGAATCGCCCGAACCGTGGCCGATCCGTTCGGTCAGTATCTAGCGGTGGGCCTGACCGCGGCGATCGGCCTAACGGCGTTCATGCACATGGCCGTGTCGCTCGGTCTGATCCCGACCACCGGACTCACGCTGCCGTTCATGTCATACGGACGGTCCAGCCAGGTGATCTCCCTGCTCGGTACGGGGATTCTCATCAATATCGGACGGTTGCGCGGGAGCGCTCGTGCGGTTGGCAGACGCGAGCGCGGCGCAGGGCGGAGCGACGGAACTGGAGAAAGTCGTCGAGCTCCTGCCCGCCGCCCGCGGGAAGCGCGGGGAAGTGCTCCGACCGAAGGTCGACGGCACATGGGACGATGAGCGGTACCGAACCAGTTTCACCGCCACACCGCCGTACAGTTCTGATCGCCGGAGGGGGAACCGGCGGACACCTGATGCCGGCACTGGCGATTGCGGATGCCATCAGGGAATACGCTCCCCAGGTGGAGCCGGTATTGGTTGGGGCTACCCGCGGCGTGGAGGCACGGATTCTCCCCGGCCGCGACTTCCGTTTTTATTTGCTGCCCACCGAGCCCATCTACCGCCGCACCTGGTGGAAGAATTTCAAGTGGCCATTCGTTGCCGGCCGTCTGCTGCGCGAGGTGGGCCGGGTGTTCGACCGGGAGCAGCCGGCTGTCGTATTGGGAACTGGTGGCTACGCCTCGGGGCCAGTGGTTTGGTGGGCAGCCCGGCATGGCATTCCGACCGCAATCCAGGAGCAGAATGCGTATCCGGGCCTTGCCAGCCGCTGGCTGAGCCGGCGCGTTCGCCACGTCTACCTCGGTCTTCCCGAAGCGCGCCGATTGCTCAAGTTCGGAGCTGATACGGAAGTGTTTGACACCGGCAACCCGATAACGCCGCCTTCGAGGGAAAGAAAGGAAGCCGCCCAGGCGAGGTTGGGGGTGAACGGACGGCGGCCGGTCGTCCTCATCACCGGGGGAAGTCAGGGCGCGCTCGCGCTGAATGAGACGGTTGCGGCGTGGCTCGATGACGGCGGGCCCGGCAGTGCGGAGCTGATTTGGGTGACCGGGCGGGGCACCTTCGAGCAGTTTCGCCGCTACCAGGCCCCCCAGGTGCACGTCTTCGATTTCCTCGATCCGATGGGTGATGCGTATGCGGTCTCGGATCTGGTGGTGTCGCGGGCCGGCATGATAACGGTGGCAGAGCTGTGTGCGTGGGGCCTCCCCAACATCCTGATCCCGCTGCCCACGGCGGCCGCAGACCATCAGACTCACAACGCTCGGGTACTTGCCGAGGCCGGGGCATCTCTGCTGCTGCGGCAGTCCGAGCTTACTCCGGACCGGCTGGGCACCACAATCGGTAACCTGCTCGATGATCCCACCCGTCGGCGGCAAATGGCTGATCATGCACTGCGTCGCGGACGGCCCAACTCCGCCCGCGAGATAGTGTACAAGTTATTGACACTGGTCGGGTGAGCGGACTTTCAGAACCTTCGGTACCATCTTACATTAGCCCTTCAATCATGGCACTGTTCAGCCCCACGGATAAGCGTACTGTTCACTTCATGGGAATTGGCGGCGCCGGCATGAGCGCGCTAGCTCTCATCGCCTGCCGCCGGGGTGTGGCGGTGAGCGGCTGCGACGTGGATCCTGCCGGCGCCGCCGACCTCCAGGCTCTGGGGGTTCGCATCTACCAGGGGCATGACGGAGCTCACCTGGCCGGAGCGCGTGCGGTTGTGGTCACAGCCGCCATCCCCCAATCTCACCCCGAACTGGAGCAGGCCCGAACCCTGGGACTTCCGGTTGTTCCGCGAAAAGTGGCTCTGGCAGAGCTGATCGAAGGCGGACAGACCGTCGGAATTTCCGGTACGCACGGCAAGACCACCACCACGGTCATGACCACTGAGGCGCTCACCGCGGCCGGGTTGCAGCCCACCGGAATTGCCGGAGGCAGAGTGAGCACCTGGGGTGGTAACGCATGGATCGCCGGTGACGAGTTGTTCGTGGTAGAAGCGGACGAGTTCGACCAGGCTTTCCTGACCCTTCACCCGACGATCGCGGTGGTGAACAATGTCGAGCCCGATCACATGGAGTGTTACGGCTCAATGGCAGCTCTGGAGGCTGCCTTCGTGGAGTTTGCCGGCCGGGCTAAGGTGGCAGTGGTAAGCGCGGACGATCCCGGCGCGCGACAGATCGCCTCGCGGCTGAGCACGGAGGTGGTGCTCTTCGGCCTGGATGCCGAGGCCGACGTTCGGATCGGGGACATCGTTCAGCAGGCCGAGCACACTGTTGCCTGCATCCGCTGGCCTAGCGGCCGCTCGATCTCGCTTCGGCTCCAGGTTCCTGGACTGCACTACCTCCGAAACGCGGTAGCTGCGCTGAGCGTGGTGGAAGCATTGGGTGGCGCCCTGGAGCCCGCCGCTGAGGCGCTGAGTCGGTTTCATGGTGTTGGCCGGCGGTTTGAGCGGTTAGGCGAGTTCGGCGGGGTGGCGGTGGTCGACGACTACGCACATCACCCCTCGGAGTTGGCCGCCACATTGTCGGCCGCGCGGCAGGCGTTTCCTGGACGCAGGCTGGTCGCGGTCTTTCAACCCCATCTGTATTCCCGCACTGCGGCCCACGGGCAGGCCATGGGTCAGGCACTCGCAGCCGCCGATCTGGTGTTTGTCACCGAGATCTATCCGGCGCGCGAGCAGCCTATCGCGGGGGTCAGTGGTCGCCAGGTGGCTGACGCCGCCGAGCTGGCAGGAGCCGACACCCGGTTCGAGCCCACCCGCGCCAAGGTGGGGAAGACAGTGTTTCAGGAGCTCAGGTCCGGTGACGTGGTCCTGACCCTCGGCGCCGGCGATATCACCCGAGTCGCTCCCGAGTTGGTGCGTTGCCTCGGCGCCGCCTGACGCGCGGCTCGCTTCAGCGATTTTCTCTGCAGCGTGGGTTGCAGCTCCTGGGCGGTGTAATTGCCGCGGCATTGCTATGGTATGCCACGCCATCGCTCCTGCGGAGACTCGAGTTCTTCCGGATCAGGCGGGTAGAAATTGCCGGAATTCAGTATCTTGCTCCAGCCACGATTCTCGGTGCGCTCGGATTGGACGCGCGGTCAAGTGTCTTCGACGATTTGCTCGCCGCTGGCAGGGGTCTGAGAGCACTCCCAGGAATTCGTACGGCGGCGGTCCGGCGGCGATTGCCGGGAACTCTCGAGATCGTCGTCGAGGAGGCCGTCCCGGTGGCGCTCGCGCCTCGCGGCTCCGCTCTGGCCCTGATCGACTCTAGCGGCCGGGTGCTCCCGTTTGATCCCGCTGCAACGGCCCCGGACCTACCGATTGCCGCGACCGCAGACTCGGCTGTCGCACGGGTGCTGGCCACGATCAGGGAACACGATCCGGCGCTATTCGCCAGGATTGGGACGGCGCGGCGGGTGCATGGGGATGTGATGATCGAGTGGGGTGGGCGACAGTTGTGGTTCGGCCCTGAGGTGACGGCGGAGGATATACGAGCGGTGATGGCGGTAGCGCAGGATCTCGCCCGGCAAGGGCGAAATTACCGGGAACTCGACGGACGGTTCGCGGGGCAGGTCATCGTTCGCTGGGATGGCGCGTGACCACGCCTCCGCAGCGCCTCGTGGCCGCTCTCGATCTCGGCTCAACCAAGGTCGTCGCCGTGATTGCCGAGGTGACCGGCGAGGCCAGGGAGCCGGGTGCCAAAATTCTGGGACTCGGGGTGGAGCGCAGCGGAGGTATTCGCCGGGGAGTCGTTCGCGATATCGAAGAAACGACCCGGGCTATCGAGCGGGCCATGAAGAGCGCGCAGCGCATGGCCGGCGTCGAAGTCGGCTCGATCTACTGCGGTCTGGCCGGAGAGCACGTGGCTGGGCGCACCTCGCACGGCATGGTGTCGGTCACCAGCGATGAGATCCGGACCGGCGATGTTGCCCGGGTCAACGATATGGCGAGCAGCGTCAGCTTCGGCCGGGATCACGAGCTGCTCCACGCGATCCCCCAGGACTATCTGATCGATCAGCAAGGGGGGATCAGTGAACCGATTGGAATGACCGGATCTCGGCTGGAGGCCGAGGTCTACCTGGTGACCGTGCTCTCCAGCGTGCTGCTGAATCTCCGAAAGTGCGTGGAACGGGCGGGATACCAGGTCGCCGAGTTCGTGCTCGAACCGCTGGCAGCATCTCTGGCTGTGCTCACTCCCGACGAGATCGAGCTCGGCTGCGCCATGGTGGAGTTGGGCGGCGGATCCACCAATGTGTCGATCTTTCATAGCGGCAAGATTCGCCACACCGGGTCTCTGCCCTGTGCCGGCGGGCACGTCACCGCCGACATTGTGCATGGGCTGCAGGTCACCCAACACGATGCCGAGCGACTGAAAGAGCGATACGGAGCGGCCTTCGAGCCGCTGGTGCCGGAAAGTGACGTCTTCGAGCTGCCCAGTACGCCGGGTCAGGGAGCCCGCAACGCGCAACGAAGAATTCTCGCGCACATCATGCACATGCGGTTGCAGGAGGTGCTGGAGTATGCGCTCGACGAGATCACCCGAGCAGGCTATCATCAGCGCTTACCCGCAGGAGTCATCATAACCGGTGGTGGGGCGCTCGCCCCGGGCATCGTGGAGCTCGCTCGTGAGGTCTTCGCGATGCCGGCACGTTGTGGCGTGCCGGGCCAACGCTTGCGTGGTCTGGCGGACAGCGTCGAATCACCCCGGATGGCGGTAC
>Ga0170475_101468290_pt1 | contig 14358 bp, 8 predicted proteins | sample Soicark_Litter_5_FD_111474 | JGI IMG/M metagenome (GOLD analysis project Ga0170475, IMG submission 111474) | Avena fatua rhizosphere microbial communities from Hopland, California, USA. Combined Assembly of 48 SPs | reverse complement strand
GACCAGCGCGCGCGTCACGATTATCCAGGATGCCTCGCTGCTCCATGCAGTCGGGGGCGTGGGGGCCCTGTTGCGTTTCAAAGTGTGATAGCCCGGAGGAGACTGTGAGCAAAAACAACAACGTCAATCCCGACTACAAACCAAAACCGTGTATAGCCGCCTTCAAGTCCGGATGTTTTTGGCCAGTAAACTAAGTTTTTTGCTGCAATCAACCGAAGCCTTTTATAATATAGGATGAGCAATATGAACCTTCATGGGAGAATGAGTCGCAAGTCATTAGTTAAAAGCGGTTTAGGTGGGTTTACGCTGATTGAGTTGTTAGTCGTGATCGCGATTATTGCGATTTTTGCGGCGATGCTACTTCCGGCGCTAACAAAGGCGAAAATCAAGGCCAAAGACATGGGCTGCGTGAATAACTGCAAGCAGTTTGCCCTTGGGAGCATGATGTATGCATCGGATAATAACGGGGATTTTTGCGGTGCAACATTCACGCACACCCAAAATGGCGGCGGGAGTCAGACGGCAGGCATGGTTGACAACAGTGATCGGAGCGGCAGTGATGACGATATGAATTGGCTTTATTACGGCGGTTATGTAAAAAACGTTCAATCCTTTGTCTGTCCAGGAACACGTAATATAATTGACACGAGTCCCAGCGGCGTCAGGACGAAGTCAGCGCCGGCGAACGCATCGGACCCGCAGTATTTGCAGGGTCTTTGCGACAATGCCAACACTCTCGATGCTACACCGTATCAGAGCTACGAGCTCTTCGGAACCTTCGGGCACTCCCCGACAGCAAATGATAGTAAAACCTGCAAGAAGAGTGAAAAAACTGTTCAGGCGTTCACCATTCTCGCCTCCTCGGTTATGCCGAAAGGAACTTTACCTGGCCCCTCACGAATACAGATGATTCTGGATGGCGACGACACCAACGCGATCCTCGATCCAACCGATGTAAATAACTGGCCTGACAGTAAAAACGATAATCATGCCAATCGCGGTCTTGTGATGCAGTTCTGCGATGGTCATGCTGCCTTTATCAAACAAAAGGACTATCTTGAGACGATGAATATGAGCGGCGACGGTTCTCGCACAAGTCCATAATTTTAAACAACGACAAATAACAAAGATCAAACCTCTATGCTAAACCAACCCCTTGGAAAAAGCTCACGACTTATAACCGTGCAGAAATGGCTGGCTTCAATCGTGGCCGCCGGTTGCGCGCTGACAAGCGCCAATGCAGTCCAAGCCACGCATGGTATTTCGGCCGCCTGGATCCAGGCGACGAATCCGCCGGGCGATGACTCCGTCACTACGTCATCTATTTATTACTCGATGAACGACTTCCGGTTGCTGTCCGCTTCAAAGGGCACGATCCAGGTTCAGATCGGGGCCAGCAAGACAGATGACGCGGCAAACGGCATCATCCTCACTTGCCCGGCGGTCAACGTGACGACTAACTATGGGACGAACAATTACGGCATCTGTATGTTCGAAACCAATAGTGATGGTTCGTATCACCTAGGCACCTTCTTCACTGGGGAAAATGGCACTAGCGTGAAAATCAATTATGATTTCGCCAGCGCTTATTTCCCTTATTCAAAGTTCATTGGCGGCCACATCCGCAGCGATCCCTACGGGAACGGTTTCACGAACAATCTCTTGACCGGGTCACCCGGCCTCGTATGGGGAACGCATGTGACCGATCTGAAGCTCACGCAGAACATAAACGCTACAATCCAAGTGGACCTCAGGCCTTTCGGCTACGTTTCCACCAACATCGGTAATCCGTCGATGACGGAAGGCATTATTCTGGTCAACCACGGCAAAGATCGTGCCGGTGACGGTAATTATGCCGTTTCCGCCGCGCAGGCCGACGGCACGTGGAGGGTTCTGGTGCGCAACCACAACGGTAATGCTGAGCAGGATCCGATGGGTTTCGTATTCATTCCGAAGACGAACACCTCGGTTATTATTGGCAAATTTAAGGGCACTGATCCGGATGGGAATATCGTTTTGATGCACAGTGGAAACGCGCTTCCCTTCGCCATTCAAAATGTTTCAGGGGGCCGCTGGGATCTGAAGATTCCGGGCTACGGTCCGACGAATGGCATATTGGTCATCTCTGGCGCAGGCGGCGGCAGCCAGAATGCGGATAACGAATTTTCGTACAAACCATACGCTGATGGTTCTGGATGGGAAATCCAATCGCGCGACCTACCGGGTGGAGGGTTTCAGACGCCCGGAAGCGGAAACGATACCATTGCCGATTTTGTGTTTATCCCAGGTCCGACACGTGGCGTCACGGTTACTCCCACAAAGAACTTGTTAACAACAGAAGCAGGAGCAACGGCTAATTTCACCATGGTGCTCGATACCAAGCCTACGGCCAACGTTACCATCAACCTCTCCTCCAGCAATACCGGCGAGGGCACCGTAAGCCCGAGCTCGGTCACATTTACCCCTGCAAACTGGGAAACGCCGCAAGTCGTCACCGTTACAGGGGTCGACGACGCGGTTCAGGACGGTTCGCAGTTTTATACGATTGTAACCTCCGCAGCTACCAGTGCCGACCCGGTTTACAATGGGTTTAATCCCAGCGATGTGTCGGTCGTGAACCTTGATAACGAAGCCGGCATCAGTGTCACTAAGAATTCGGTGACTACCACCGAAGCGGGCGGCACGGATACCTTCGACGTGTTCCTGAGCACGCCGCCGACCGGGGACGTCACGATCAATGTTTCCTCCAGCAACACGGCGGAAGGCACCGTTTCGCCTTCTAGCCTCACGTTTAACAACGGCAACTACAATATTCCGCAGACCGTCACTGTAACCGGTGTCGATGATGCGGTGGATGATGGTGATCAGGCTTACACGATCATCACGTCGGCGGCTACCAGCACAGACCCGATCTATAACGGGTTTAATCCGACCGATGTATCCGCCATAAACGTTGATAACGATACTGTCGGTTTGACGTTCAGCGCCAGCAGCCTGACGGTATTCGAACCTTCAACGGCCACAAACTTCACCGTGGTCCTGAACAGCCAGCCAACGGCGAACGTGACGGTTAACCTGGCTTCGAGTGATACAACCGAAGGGACTGTGTCGCCTGCGTCGCGGACATTCACGACCGCCAACTGGTCCACCCCGCAATCGTTTACTTTGACGGCCGCTGACGACAACGTCAGCGACGGGAATGTTGGCTACAGCTTAAACGCCACAGTGACGTCATCAGATACGCTGTACGCGGCTGTTACGGGTTCGGTTAGTGCAACGACAATCGACAACGAGGCTGGCATCACTCTGCCTGGCGGCACTGTTTACTACGGTGTTGGTGATTCGGGTGTTGGCGTCGATGGTACGGCAACGGTTTCGGACGCGAGCCATGCGAACTATAGCGGCGGCAGCTTGACCCTTGCGTTAACTGCAAACGCTTCTACGGATGACCGGCTCGAGATCCGCAATGACGGAACAGCCGCGAATCAAGTCAGCGTAGCGGGAAATACAGTCAGTTACGGCGGCACCGCTATCGGCACATTTACAGGTGGCAGCGGTGCGACACCCCTGGTGCTCAGCTTGAATGCGAGTTCATCACCAGATGCAGTTCAAGGTGTAATCCGGGCGGCAACGTTCCGAAGCGTGAATACTTCGAACCCACCGCCAGCCACGCGCACTTTGACCGTGACTCTCGCCAATGGCGTAGGTGGCTCCAGCAGTGCGAGCAAGAGCATCGTCATCAGCCTTGTCCACGTAGCGGACTTCCAAGACGGTGTTGATCATGGCGGTGGCGTGTATACCGAGGAAACCGACATCGAACTCAACTCTTTGCAGCCGGACGTCAACTACCCTGCAGGGTTCGACCCCGTCAATGGCTTGCAAGTCCAGGCTGATAACAGCCAGATTCTGATGCGGTTCAGCAACATTGTCGGTACTGCGGTCGGAAAGATTCCGCCGGGTGCGATCGTGGTCAGCGCCGACCTGACGTTGAACTGTAGCATCAGCGGTTTGGGCAGTCCTTTGATGAGAATGCTGCAGCCATTTGATGGACAGAACTATACATGGAACAGTTGGGGCTTCGCAGTTCAACAGGACAATATCGAATCCTCGACCGAGACCAATGCGCAGTTTGGCACGTTCCCAACCAGTGGTGCGACCACAGTGGGCAACATAACCGTAAGCGTCCTACCGGACGTGCAAGCCTGGGTGAACGGCACAAACAACTACGGTTGGGTGCTACCGGGATACACAACGAAAACAGTCTTCACACCGTCGGAAAGCACTAACGTGGCAAACCGCCCTCGTTTGACGGTCAAATGGGTTCCGGCCGGAACCTCCATGGCGAGCTTCCGCCAGGGGGTCAATGGCTATACCGGAACGAAAGACTTGAGCGTGCGTCAGGGTGATCCAAACGGCGTGCATGGTGCGGATACATCCATGTTCTGCGATGGTGAAGTCACCGCTCCGCTAAATGATCCTCAGGAACCGCTGATTCAGTTCCAGAATATCTTTGGCAGCAATCCTGGTCAGGTGCCATCTGGCGCTACCATTCAGGCAGCGATGCTTGATATTGGCAGTTTGGTGGGGGATGCCATGGGCGATGGCGGCCATGTGCACGCGATGCTTGCACCATGGACCGACACTGACAATTGGAATACCCTGGTTAACGGCATTCAAACTGACGGGGTGGAAGCGCTCGTTACTCCAACCTTTACCGCGGGTAACCCTGGTCTTACTCCTGACGTGCAGGGCGGTAATCTCGAGTTCGACGTCACCAGCGACGTCCAGGCCTGGGCGGCTGGCAGCCGGCCGAACTACGGCTGGGCTTTTATCCCGTGGACAGGCGGCGGCAATGGTTGGGGCTTCGCCAGCTCTGAGAACGTGAACATCGGATGGCGTCCGCAATTGCGGATCTACTACACAGCGAGTGCGGCTTCGACTCCGATTCACATCACATCGATCAACCGGGGTCCGACCAGCGTCACGCTGAACTTCACCGGCGCGGCCAGCACAGGCTTCCTGGTGTGGCGCGCCACATCGGTGAACGGTCCTTACACGAACATCGGACCGGCTACCAGCAACGGCAGTGGCGTTGGCTCCTTCACGGACAACGCGCCTCCAGCAGGTGCGGCGTTCTACAAGGTCTCAGGTCCGTAGTCGATGGCATTGATGCCATCCTTAAAAGGGACCAAAATGTAAGAAGTTCAGCCACAGGGCGGGGAAACCCGCCCTGTGGTTTTTCTGGGATAAACAGGGCGCGACTTCGCGCAAAAGTTAGATGAATAGCATGTCACTCGTTAGCTCCTCCTCCTCGGATCCTCTTCGTTGTATTCTTCCCGTTGTGCTCTGCGTCCTGCTCGCGTCTCACAGTTTTGGTCAGGACACCGGTCACGGCATCGCCGCCGCGCTGATCAACGTCATTCAAAATGACACCAACAACACTGCCAGTTCCGTTGATGTCAGCACCGCGCTCTCGATCAATGATTTCCAGATCCGGGACGGCTCCAATCGAGGGGATTACGATGTTCAGATCGGGGATGGCTACAGCGACGATTTTGTGGGCGGGATTATCATGGCCTGCATTGCGCAGAACGGCCGTGACAATGGAGAAGATCTCTATCCGGGCACAAACTTCTGCACACCGGCTATCGATTTTGCTACTACGGGGGCCGTGGGGTCCTATTACGTATCCTCGTTCAACGCTCCTGCCGGCGCGGAGTATAACATTAACATGGCGGCGGCGTATTTCCCATATTCCAAATATCCAGGGGCGCTGGTTTACAATTCCGGCGCCATCAACGGCGGCGTAAATAACACGATGATGGGCTCACCTGGCCTCGTCCTGGGAGTCAACTTCGTCGATAACGGCGGTGGTGTTTCAACGATCAATCTTACCAATCTCGGAATCAATTCGACGACCGACGGCATCCTGCTTGTGACCCACGGGAAGAACGAGGACAACTACGCGTCCTCGATGGTGAATAGCAATAACGGCACGTGGACGGTTTACATCAAGGATAACGGAACTGACACGAGCGCGCATGAACAGGACCCAGTTGCGTTCGTTTACATTCCCAAAACGAATAACTTTGTAGTTTCTGGCCGGTTCCGCAGCGATGGAGTGCCTTTGATATATAACGGCGCTACTCCCCAGTTCAGTGTCACGAACACTGCAGTCGGGACCTGGAAGCTGACGATCCCGGGACACTCGCCATCAACCGGCGTGCTGATTATCTCGGCCGAGGGCGGAATGAGCCAGAACCAGGACAACATCGTGAGCTACGAGCCGGTGAGCGATGGCTGGATCATCCAGGCGCGCGATCTTCCTCAAAGCCCGCCCACGTTGCAAACGCCGCCCGGCGAGCCGGTGGCCTCGTTTGTGTTCATTCCCGCAGGCGCCACCGTGGAGAACATTTCCCCGGGCGAGGGAGTGAGCGTAGGGTCACGTTCTCCGATGGTGCAGGCCGTAATTTCCAATTCAGGCCCCAGTTCGTTAACAGCCCAGTTTTACGGCCGGCCCGCGACCCCCAACTCTTCGGGCGATTTCGAAATTATCGCGCTGCCGGACACTCAGTTTTACACTGACAGCGCGCATGGCGCCCAACCGGAGATGTTTTACTCACAGACGGAGTGGATCATCGCCAACCGCGCCGCGCGGAATATCGTGTACGTGCCAGGCCTGGGAGATATTGTGGATCACGGCGATAATAACGGCGGCACACCGCTGAACGAATGGAAGGTCGCTACGAACGCTTTGTATCGGCTGGAAAATCCGACACGCACCCTGCTTGCTCAAGGGATTCCGTACGGCACTTGCGTGGGCAACCACGACGAGTCACCTAATGGTGATTCAACTGGCACTACGACCTACTACAACAACTATTTCGGCGTGAATCATTTTCAGGGCAAGACTTACTACGCCGGCCATTATGGTAATAATAACAATAACCATTTCGATTTCTTCAGCGCCGGCGGCATGGATTTTATGGTGCTGTACTTCCAATACGACACCACCGGCAATACTAACCTGCTCGCGTGGGGTAATGCCGTTCTGAGCACGAACCACAATCGGCGCGCAATCATCGTAACTCACAACTTTGGTGGCACCAGCACGCCGTTGAGTTTCAGCGCTCAGGGATTGAACATCTATAACATGGCGAAGTACCACACGAATGTGTTCATGATGCTCGCCGGTCACGTTACGGGGCAGGGTTCCAGGAGTGATACTTTCAATGGCCATACCATTCGCACATTCGTTTCGGATTACCAGGGATGGACGAACGGCGGCAATGGTTTTCTCCGTGTGATCACCTTTTCGCCCGCCAACAACCAGGTCATTTTCCAGTGCTTTTCACCCGTTACGGGAGAGTGGCTGACGGATTCAAAAAGTGAGTTGTTTTTCACCTACAACATGGACCACGTGGCCACATCAAATGCTCCGTACGCGCTTATAGGCACGGTGAGCAACGTAGCTCCGGGCTCAATTGCGAGCGTTCAGTGGCCGAATTTAGCTTACGGGACGACCTACGAGTGGTATGCGTCAGTCACCGCTCCAGACGGCAGCACTGTTTCGGGCGATACCTGGCGATTTACCACCGCCGCAAACGGCGTCCCAACGGCGAATAACTCCCTTCTGACAATCTTCGGTGACATGCCCACTAATCTAACGTTGAACGCCACCGACCCCAATTCCGATTCGTTGACGTACCACACCAACACCCTCCCAGCTCATGGTCTGAATATAAACTTCAACTCTACGAACGGCACTCTAACGTACATTCCTGTCTACGGTTACCGAGGCTCGGATAAGTTCATTTGGAACGCCACCGACGGCGTGGGAACGACTCCCAGCGTCTCGCTTAACATGAACATCGTGTCGCCGCCGGATTCGAACGCAAACGGCTTGCCGGATTGGTGGGAGAACAAGTTCGGACTAGCGGATCCAAATGCGGATCCTGACGGTGACGGGCGGAACAATTACGACGAGTTCGTTGCGAACTCGAATCCGACGAATGGGGCGTCCGTGCTGCGCATCAGCAGCATGGTGCGCGCTGCGAATGGCCATGTGACGCTAACATGGCCGTCGTCGGGTGGCGTGCGGTATCGGGTGCAGTATTGCAATGTGTCGGCGGGCGGCAGCTTCAGTGGTACTTTTGTGGATATCGTCCGTCCGCTGACTGCCGAGCTGGACCAGTCGGCATACGGAAGCTCATCGACCCAAACTTTCGTGGATGACTTCACGTTGGCCGGTGCGCCGCCGGTCGGCGGGTCTCGCTACTATCGGATCAGGCTCACGCAATGAACACGGGTAGCAGCCGAGGTGACGAGGCTCAAACGTCGTTTGTTTTTGGAGTAGGGTATCTTCGATCAGAGCCTCGTTACCTCGGCTGCTACTGTCTCGCAGGCTTTCTCGCCCTCGGGCTTCTTCTCCCGAACCACGCCTCTGGACACGGCGCCATCCTGATCCAAATCGGCGAAGTCACCAAACAAATCGAAGCCGCCACAAATAATCTCGGCATGACGAATGTTGGTGAACTCTACTTCCAACGGGCGGAGCTTCGCCGAGCCGATAAAACCTACGAGGTCGCCGAGCCGGACTATTTGACGGCCGAAACACTCCTAAAGACCGAGCCACTGCTGGCAACCATTTACACTGGCCACGCGAACATGCTCGCCGAAGCCGAGCGCCTGAAGGATTCCCTGGCACTCTTCGATCAAACCATCACGCGCTGGCCGCAAACCGCCGAGGCCTACATCGGCCGCGCCCGAGTTCAAAGCCGTTTGAACCAGCGACAATCCGCAATCAAAGATTACGAACAAGGTCTCCACCTCGCCGCTTCCCCCGATAAACCAGTAGACGTTCAACCCGAGTGGTTCCTCGAACTCGCCAAGCTTCAATCATCAGCGCGGGAGCCAAACGCAGCCCTGCGCACGCTCGATAGTGGCATCAAAAGATTCGGTCCGCTCGTCATGCTGCAACTCGAAGCAATCGAACTCGAGCTTGCCGGCCAACGAACGGACGCCGCGCTCAAACGGCTCGACGCCATCATCAAGACCGCACCGCGCAAAGAGACGTGGTATGCAAAACGCGGCGACATCCTGCTCGCGGCGAAGCGCGGTGAGGAAGCGCGGCAGGCTTACGAACGGTCGCTGCACTCTGTTCGCCTCCTGCCGAATCGACTTCAGCAAAATCCTCCGATGCAGAAGCTGGTGGAACACATCCAGGCTGCTTTGCAATCTATTCAATCTCCGGCTTCTAATTCACTGGCTCAAACGAATTAGGGCGGAGGATAAAGGAAGGAGTAAGGTAAGGATAACGACTGAACGAACCCGGACCGGCTAAAGCCGGAACTCCATACCAGAGCGGCAATTGGTTCGATGAAGGGAGACAAAGTGGAGGACAAAGTGAGCCAAAGGGTAAGTGGACTCCTATACCTGGCGCTTAACGTAAGGCAGAAAGCTGCCGCGGGGTCAGCAGCCATTCCAAGGTGCCATGCGCCGGCTTTAGCGAGCGCAGGACAAGTTTGCAAAGCCCGGCTTTCTTGAGAGTGACAAACGATTTGTCTTCCCCGGTGAGCAGGTAGCCGATGGTTTCGCTGAGGTGCGGTTCATGCCCGACAATCAGGACGTTTTCCGCTTTATCCTCGTGCTTCGCGAGGACCGCCGCCAACTTACTAACTTCGGTGCGAGGTATGAGGGCGTCTGTGAACGCGAGATCGAGCCCGAGTTCTTTGGCGACGATCTCCGCCGTTTCGCTGGCGCGGACAAACGGGCTGGAAAGAATGAGTTCAAACTCCAGTTTCATGGCCTTCATGGCTTTGGCCACTTTCCGGACCTTGCGCTTACCCTCACCGGTGAGCACGCGCTCGGAATCGCGCGCGCAGCCCTTCACTCCCAGATCCACCGCGATCCCATGACGCAGAACGAATAAGTTCATGCGCGGACTATCGCGCTCTTTTTGCTTTTAGGAAAGGGGAGGGCGCAAGTTTTACTTTGGGGTAACGGGCCTTGCCCGAAACCGTGCGCGAACGTGTCGATTCATCCGCCGCGGCGAGCGCAAGAAAGTCTTCCTGGCTGCGCCGCGGTTTTTCGCCGCGCTTCGGAGCGGCCTGCTTGTAAGCGCCGTTCGGCTGCAGGAAACGGGCTTTGGTATTGTCCGCCAGGACGGTGGCGAGGATTTCCCTGATGATGCGTTCACGGAGAATGCCGTCCTCAACCGGGAACGCGAGCTCAATGCGCCGGAAGAAGTTGCGTTGCATCCAATCCGCGCTGGCGATGAAGACCTGGGGCTGGCAGGCGTTTTCGAAGTAGAAAATACGGCTGTGCTCCAGGAAACGATCGACAATGCTGCGGACGGTGATGTTCTCGCTCAGGCCTTTGACGCCTGGGCGCAGGCAGCAGATCCCGCGCACGATCAGATCGATTTGGACGCCCGCCTGAGAAGCGCGATAAAGGCACTCGATCACCTGGCGTTCGGCCAGGGAGTTAATCTTGAGAATGATCCGGGCGGGCAAACCGCGCTTCGCGTTTTCGGTCTCGCGCTCGATGAGTTCGAGCATCCGGCTTTGCAGTTCGAAGGGCGCGACCACGAGTTTGCGCATGCCCTGGAACTGGCAGATGCCGGTGAGCAGGTTGAAGAAATTGGTGGCATCTTCGCCGACGTCCGGTTTGCACGTGAATAGGCCGACATCGGTATAAAGCTTGGCGGTAGTCGGATTGTAGTTGCCGGTGGCGAGATGAACATAACGACGGATGTGATGGCCTTCGCGGCGGACGACCAGGCAAGCCTTCGCGTGGATCTTGTAGCCGACGAGGCCGTAAACGACGTGCACCCCGGATTCCTCGAGTTGGCGTGCCCATTCAATGTTATTGGCCTCATCGAAGCGCGCGCGAAGTTCGACCACGGCGGTCACTTGTTTGCCGTTTTGCACGGCGTTCTCGAGCGCGCCGACGATGCGAGGGTCGCCACCACTGCGGTAAAGCGTTTGTTTGATCGCGAGCACGTCCGGGTCCGAGGCAGCTTGCTGGAGGAACTCGACGACGCTGTTGAAATTCTCGTACGGATGGTGCAGGAGCACATCGCGCTCGCGGATGGCCGAGAAAATATCGGGTTGGTTGCGAAGCTGCTGGGCGGGCGGGGCGACGAAGGGTTTATCCCGCAGCTCGGGTGAATGGTCGCCTTCGTAGAGGGCCATGAGCCGCGTGGGATTCAGCGGGCCGTCGATCATGTAGAGGTCCTCTTCCTCGAGCCGAAGGGTCTTGAGCAAGGCCTCGACAATGTATTGCGGGCAATCGTGATCGACTTCGAGGCGGACGGCGTCCCCTTTGCGGCGGTTGTGCAATTCGTTCTCGACCGCTTTGAGGAGGTTGGCGGTTTCCTCTTCGTCGATGTAGAGCTCGCTGTTGCGGGTGACGCGGAAAGCCCAGTAACCAAGGATGCTGGTGCCGGGGAAAAGTTCGGAGAGGTAATGGCCGATGAGTTGGCCGAGGAAAACGTAATCCTGGCGGCTGTCCTGGCGCGGGAGCTTGACCATGCGCGGGAGAATGCGGGGCATCTGGACGACGGCCAGATGCTTGAGCTTCTCGCCGTCCTTTTGCATCTCGAGCCGCACGATGAGGTTAAGCGATTTGTTCAGCAACTGCGGGAACGGATGCGCCGGGTCGATGGCAAGCGGCGTGAGGACGGGGCGGACCTGGGTGCGGAAGTATTGGACGAGCCAGGCCATGTCCGGCAGGTCGAGGTCCGAGAGTTTGAGAATGCGAATGGCGTTTTTCGAGAGTTCGGGCAGCAGGCTCTCGCGCCAGCATTTGTATTGGTCCTCGACCATGCGACGGATCCGCTTCGTGACCGCCTGAAAGGTTTCGGTGGCGGTGAGGCCGTCCATGCTGCGCTCGACCGTATCGCTTTCGATTTGTTGCTTGACGCCGGCGACGCGCACTTCGAAGAATTCGTCGAGATTGGAGCTGACGATGCAGAAGAACTTGAGGCGTTCCAGGAGCGGGTTGCGTTTGTCCAGCGCTTCGTCGAGGACGCGTTGGTTGAATTCGAGCCAGCTCAGCTCCCGATTGATAAAGTGCTCGGGCTTGAAAACCGGTGGTTTAGCTTTTAGCTGCTGCACAAATGGCCATTGTAGCGCAGGAGGGCAGGGGTGGGAAGTTCCGAGAACAGGCGCTTATACATTCGGGTGCATTCACACACTGCTCCCGCGAAAACGAAACCCCGGGGCGCGGGACGCACCCCTCTACGGCGGGCGAGACGCCCACCGCCACAAGGGGGCAGTGTGTGGATGCACCCTATACATTCGCTTTTCTGAGCTACTTTTCAGTTGTGCAAGTGCCGGTATATTTGGTCAAATACAAAGTAGCGTTGACAGGTTGCGTTGCCGCCAATAGGCTCGCGCCGTTAATAAGCTAAACCTACTTAGACCATGTTGATTCGCATCAGTTTGATCGTGGCGATTATCGCCGGCCTCGCTGCCGGGGTTCTGAATTTCGTCAAGGTCAAGGAGAAGATCACCACCCTCCAGACCGACCTCGCCAATACCAAGAAGGACTTGGCCGATACCCGGAACACACTCAACAAGACCAAGCAGGATTTGGCCAAGACCCAGACCGAGCTGAAGCAGACGCAGGCGACGCTCAAGACGACGACCGAGGAGCGTGACTCGGCAGTCGCGGAAGCGAAGAAGCAGGGCGATCGCGCAACGAAGTTAAACGATGATTTGACCAAGACGAGAGCCGAACTTGGAGACGTGTCCGCGCAGCTTGCTGCTTATAAAGCGACAGGAATGCAGCCCGAGGAAATCATCAGCGCCGGCAAGACGATCAAAGGTTTGCAGGATGCCTTAACGGGTTCCCAGGATGAGAATCGCTTGATCGGTCGGAAGCTGGCGAAGGTGCAGGGCGAATTGGACTTTATCAAGAATCCGGAAAAGCATGTGCAGCTTCCGGCCAACCTCAAGGCGAAGGTAATTGTTTCGGATCCCAAGTGGCAGTTTGTGGTGTTGAACGTGGGCGAAGAGCAGGGGGTCCAGGAACATGGCGAGTTGCTCATCAACCGCGGTGGCAAGCTTGTCGCCAAGGTGCGCGTAAGCAGCATGCAGAAGGACCGTTGCGTGGCCAATGTCCTCCCTGGCTGGCAAATCGGTGAAATCTTCGAAGGTGATCAAGCTATTCCCGCTTATCCGGCGTCATGACGGTTTTCTTGAACATCTCGCGGTTGCTGGTGCTGCTTTCGGCGCTCGCCGGGGGACTGTTGCTGAGCGGTTGCGAGACTACTGACCCTGACAATGCTTCGGTTCGCCCCTGGAACTCACCCAAGAGCTGGGAAAATGGGTTGCCTAGTGGGATGACTGAGGGGCGGTAAGATTTCTGCGGCTTGTCTGTGGGTTAGTGAGCAGTACGCACTGTCTTTTCTTTTTGCAGGGGTTCTTTGTCGTGAGGTAAATTAAATCCAGTGAACAAGAATCGGCTCATACAACCGGTCGTGACGCGCTTCCCTAGTTTAAAGGCGATGGAAGAAGCCGACCGCGCGTGGTGGCATGCGCTTGAGCCTGTCGAGCGGATGCGTCACCTGGAGTTTCTTCGCGAAATGAATTATGGATCCCACAGCTCTCACCGCGGAGTTTCGCGAGTTCCTCAAATCTCTCGACGACCACGACTTGCCAGCGAATAAAGCCGCTGCGAAACGCAACAAGGACTTGGCGGATTTAGATAATCTTCCGTAACAATAAAACCAGATTCGGTTCTTTTTTGAACGATATCGCACCTGCCCGTGTCTCTTACTTTGTGGTGCAAAGTAAGGATCATCTACGAAAGGAAACGGTCATGAGAATTCTCCTCGTCAATCCTCCCCATCCAGCCATCGGCAGTCGTATTCCACGTGAACATTTGCCCCCGTTAGGGCTGCTATCGCTGGGCGGGCCCTTAATCGATGCGGGCCACGAAGTCAGGCTGCTGGATGCTGAATTTGGTCCGATGACTCCGCCCGAGATTGCGGTCGAGGCGCAGGCATATGCTCCGGACGCGGTTCTGATTGGCCACTCGGGATCGACCTCGGGTCATCCCTCGGCAAGCGCCGTGGCGCGCCAATTGCGAAGTGTGCTGCCGAATGCCTGGATAATTTATGGAGGGCCGTTTCCAACCTATCATTGGAAAGACATCCTGGAGTCCGAGGCGGCTTTCGATTTTATTGTCCGTGGGGAAGGGGAAGAGACGATCGTGAGCCTGATTGCGGCTTTGAGGGAGGGGCAACCATTGGCGCGGGTCAGCGGGGTAGTGTCGCGCGAAGGGATGGAGTCAGGTCCGCGACGAGTGGAAACGTTTATGGGAACGTGCGGAGTTGCACGCGCGAATCTG